>Ga0208197_1000196_pt1 | contig 82765 bp, 68 predicted proteins | sample AD_JPNNA4_MetaG_FD_184444 | JGI IMG/M metagenome (GOLD analysis project Ga0208197, IMG submission 184444) | Active sludge microbial communities of municipal wastewater-treating anaerobic digesters from Japan - AD_JPNNA4_MetaG (SPAdes) (version 2) | ecosystem: Engineered > Bioreactor > Anaerobic...
CAGCTATATCTCGACCGCGCGCAAAAATGGACAGAACATCCTTGAAGCGTTACGGTTGGCTTTACTCGGTACACCCTTTCGACCAGCCTGCCTCCCGCCTCTCACCGCAGACGGCTGAATAGTTACCACTGGACAACAATTAGCAAATTATTCTGAACAGAAAATGCCCCCCGTATTTCGTCAAGCAATACAAGTGCCAGTGCGTACCGACCGGGTGCGGCAGTTTTGGCAACAAAGTCGTCACCCAGAAGCAATTTTCTCACTCCCATTTTAGAAAACCAAGAGCGATTATTTGCATGACAATCCACGGCGTAAAGGATTGGTGCGCGAGGCAACCGCCTGGCGATTTTCCTCAGCGGCTTACTGGCTATTGGAGCCAGCGGGCGAACCAGATGTGATTATGGCGACAATTGAATGGTGAGATGATATTGGCTGTAGCGGGCACGGTCAGAGACCGGCCCGAGCAAACCTTATGCTGTGACCGGTCTCAGACCGCGCAGAGGCAAGCAAGACTGACGCGGGCGCGGTCAGAGACCGACCCGGGCGAGAGGGTGGCGGTGAATGGAGAAGGCTATGTCTATAGAAGCCTTAACGACCGCATTACGCGCAGACGCGAAGTTTGTTCGTAATGTAACGGCGTGGCAGATTTTGCCGGCGCAAGGAGCGGAGACGATGGCGTGGCCTGCCGGCCTGGATTCCCGGCTGGCAGCGGCGGGACGTGCATTGGGGATTGCGACACTGTACACCCATCAGGCGCGCGCCATCGAGACGGCATTGCGCGGCGAAAACGTCATCCTCGCCACGGGGACGGCTTCTGGCAAGACGCTCGGTTATACGCTGCCGCTGCTCAACACGCTGCTGCGCGATCCCACCGCCACGGCGCTGCTGCTCTTCCCCACGAAGGCGTTGGCGCACGATCAAATCGCGGCGCTGGAGCAGTGGATTGGCGCGCTGCAAGCTCCGCTGAATTTGCGTCCTTACGACGGCGACACGCCGCAGCGCCATCGCGCCGCCATCCGCAACGAGGCGCGTATCGTCGTCTCCAACCCGGATATGCTGCACCTGGGCATCCTGCCGCACCACACTCAATGGGTGCGCTTCTTCAGCGGACTGCGCTACATCGTGCTCGACGAACTGCACACCTACCGGGGCGTCTTCGGCAGCCACGTCGCCAACGTGCTGCGCCGCGCCCGCCGCGTGGCGCGCTTCTACGGCGCGGAACCGCAATTCGTGTCGGCGTCGGCGACGATTGCCAACGCCCGCGCATTGGCCGAGGCCGTGTGGGAAGACCCGGTCGTCACGGTAGAAGAGGACGGCGCGCCCTACGGCCAGCGCCACGTCATCTTCTACAATCCGCCGCTGCTCAACCCCGATCTCGGCCTGCGCGCCAGCGCCGCCGGTGAAGCCATCACATTGACGCTGAAGCTGCTCCAGGCTGGTGTACAGACAATCCTCTTCGCCCGCGCCCGTATGACCGTGGAACTGCTCCTGCGCGAGCTGCGCGAACGCGCCGTTCAGGCCGGCTTCGCCCCGACTGCCATCCAGGGCTATCGCGGCGGCTATCTGCCCCAGGAACGCCGCGCCATCGAACGTGACCTGCGCGAGGGCAAAACGCGCGTCGTCGTCGCCACCAATGCGCTGGAGCTGGGCATTGACATCGGCGCGCTCGACGCTTCGATTCTGGTCGGCTATCCCGGTACGATTGCGGCGACGCGCCAGCAGATGGGACGCGCCGGGCGGCGGGCGGGGGCGTCGCTCTCCGTGCTCATCGCCACGCCGTCGCCGCTGGATCAATACCTTATCTCGCACCCGGAATACTTCTTCGGGCGCTCACCGGAAGAGGCGCGGGTGAACCCGGACACGTTGAGCCTGCTCGCCGCGCACCTCACTTGCGCCGCGTTCGAGCTGCCCTTCGAGCAAGGTGAACCTTTTGGCAAAGCGCAGGATGTCGGCGCGCTGCTGACCGCCCTCAGCGCGGAAGACGTGCTGCACGAGCGCAACGGGCGGTTCACCTGGGTCGGAGAATTCTATCCGGCTCAGGGTCTCTCGCTGCGCTCAGCCACGGCGGATAACGTCGTCATCCAATCCACCGAAGGAACTGTGATTGGGACCATAGACCGGCTCAGCGCGCCAACCCTTGTCTACGAAGGCGCTGTCTACTTACACAGCGGCGAGATGTATTTGATCGAGTCGCTGGATTGGGAGCGAGGCATCGCACTGGCCCATCCCACAGAATTGGACTACTACACCATTGCCACATCCTCGACGAAGGTGGAGCGGCTGAAGCTGCGCCGTGAGATCGGCGCACTCGACGCCACGCCACAGATCACTGACGAAGAAGTGTGCGTGCATATCAAACCGGCGGTCTATCGTCGCATGCAACAGGGCACGCACGAGACGCTCGGCTGGGGCGAGATCAATTTGCCAGAGCAGGTGATGGAGACGGAGGCGTTCCGGCTGACGTTGCCCTCGGCGCTGGTGGAAGACCTGGCGGAGGCCGGCGTGCTGCTCGCCCCGCTGGATTACGGCCCGGCGTGGCCGCACATCCGCGAGACGATCCTCGATCGTGACGGCCAACGCTGTCGCGTGTGTGGGATCACGGCGCAACCGGGGCATCCGCTGGAAGTGCATCACCTGACCGGCGTGCGCGCGTTCCTGGCGCAATATCCCCGGCAAGAGGCGCTGCGGCGGGCGCACGCGCCCGACAATCTGCTCACGGTCTGCCCGCCGTGCCATCGCAAACTGGAACGGGCGCGCGGCGCGCGGACGGCATTGAGCGGCCTGGCGTACCTGCTGCGCAACCTCGCGCCCGTGTTCCTGATGTGCGATCCCGGTGATTTGGGCACAACGGTGGAGGCGCGCGATGCAGAGAGTGGTTTGCCCGCAATCATCGTCTTCGACGGCGTGCCGGGCGGGGCCGGGCTATCGCCGCGTCTGATGGACTTGTGGCCGCAGTTGGTCGCCGCGACGTTGGAGCGGGTGCGGACGTGCCCATGCGCAGACGGCTGCCCTTCATGCGTCGGCCCGGCCGGGGAGAGCGAACCCGGTGCAAAGGCCGCCGCCCGGCAGTTGTTGGAGCGAATGGCGAAAGATGATTTTTGGAAGGCGTCGCCTTTGTAGTATAATGACGTTATGCCAATCCTGAGTGCAGACGCCTTAGAATTCATCAGCCGCAACCCGGAGCAGACACGCCGCGTGGGAGCGCGCCTGGGCATGTTCCTGACCGGCGGCGAAGTTATCGCGTTGGAAGGCGAGCTGGGCGCTGGCAAAACCGTGTTCGCGCAGGGCGTCGGCATTGGCTGGGGCGCAACAACGCCCATGCTCAGTCCAACCTTCATCCTCATCCGCCGCCACACCCGCCACCAGGATAACCGTCTTTTCTATCACATTGACCTCTATCGCATCGCCTCCGTCCAGGAAGCGGTGGATTTAGGTTTGGAAGAATTGTTAGGTGATCCAGACGCCGTCTGTGTGGTGGAATGGGCCGACCGCGCCGCAGAACTCTTTCCCGAAGAAATGTTATGGGTCACGCTGCGCGCACTGGATGAACAACGGCGTTCGCTCACCTTCCGCGCCCACGGCGACCGCCACCGCGCCATTTTGGAAAAACTACGCAAGGAGTTAGCCGGATACTAATTATGCTACTCGCCATTGACACCGCCACCGCGCGCGCCAGCATCGCCCTGCACGATGGACAAACGCTGCGCAGCGAATGTACCTGGGAAGCCGCCAACCGGCACACAACGACGCTCGCGGCGCGCATCACCCAGATGCTTGAAGCCTCCGAGGTCACGCCCGCCGATTTGACCGCGGTGGCCGTCTGCATCGGGCCGGGATCGTACACCGGCGTGCGCATTGGCACTGCCTTCGCGAAGGGATTGGCGGTGTCGCGCCACCTGCCCCTGATCGGCATCCACACGCTGGATATTCTCGCCGCCGCGCAGCCGCCCGACGCCAGACCGCTATATACCATCTTTGCCGCCGGACGCAAACGCGCCGGATATGCCCGTTATCATTGTCATGATGGCATCTGGCGCACCGAAACTGAAGTTGCTGTGGCAACCTGGGAAGAACTTATCGCCCAGATTGACGAACCGGCGCTCTTTGTCGGTGAAATCGAGGCGGTGGACCTGTTACCCCACACACAGATCACGCTGCCGTCACCCGCATACCATCTACGACGCGCCGGCTTTCTGGCCGATCTCGCCTGGGCGCGCCTGCGCGCCGGGCAAACCGACGATCCCACTACTCTGCAACCCCTGTACGCGCGATGAACGATAACGGACTGCCTTTTAACATTCGACGTTTAGAGGCTAAGGACATCCCCGCTGTCACCAGCATTGACCGGTTGGTGTTTCGGGATCCGTGGCCGGAGTCCGCGTATGTGCAAGAGTTGTACTTCAACCCGAATGCGCATTATTTCGTTCTGCAACTGACACCGGCGATGCCCACACGTTCGTGGAGCGAGCGTCGCGCGGCGCTGGCGTCGCAAATCATCGGGTTTGTGGGCGTGCGCGTTGAAATAGATCGCGGGCACATCAGCACGCTGGCTATACGCCCTGAGTGGCGCGGCTGGAGCTTGGGCGAATTGTTGCTTCACAAAGCCCTTGACCAGGCCATCCACCACGGCGCGGAGACAGTTTCGCTGGAAGTGCGCGTCTCCAATACCATTGCCCTCAATCTCTACACCAAATATGGTTTTGAGCAGGTCTCACGTCTGCGAGGATATTATTCCGATGGAGAAGATGCTTACTTTATGCGCGCAGACGTGACCGGATTGGCGTATCAACAACATCTGCAAAAACGTTATACCATGCTTATCGCGCGTTTTGAACCCCAAGTCATAGGGACAAAGCCACTAAGAGGAGGAACACAATGAACTACGACCGAGAACAAGCACTCGAAACCGTCCACGCGCGGGTGCGCAAGTGTATGCTCTGTCCACTCCACATTGGCCGGACACACGCCGTCCCCGGTGATGGTCCGGTGAATGCAACCATTATGTTCATCGGCGAAGCGCCTGGCTTCCATGAGGATCAGCAAGGTATACCTTTCGTCGGGGCAGCGGGGAAACTGCTCAACGAACTGTTGGACAAAGCAGGGATTGATCGTAACACGGTGTACATCAGCAATGTGATCAAGTGCCGTCCGCCCGCCAATCGCGAGCCATTGCCGGAGGAGGTTGCCGCCTGCGGTCCATTTCTCGATCAACAAATAGAGATCATCAACCCTAAAGTGATTGTAACGCTGGGCCGCTATTCGATGGCGCGGGCGTTCCCGGAAGAAAAAATTTCGGTCGTTCACGGTAAACCGCGTAAAGTGGGGAACTACACCTACTTCCCGATGTATCATCCCGCTGCGGCGCTCCATCAACCAAGTTTACGGGGGCTTGTCGAAGCGGATTTTAATCTGCTTCGTGAGTTGCTAGAGGGAAACCTGGTGCCGGAAGAATTCGCTCCACCGCCCGAAGCTGAGCAATTGTCGTTGTTCTAGCGCATCTCTAAATTTTTCATTGTTGTCAATAATTTATAGAATGTAGTCTTCATAGTAGAGATGTGAGTTGTGGGGAGAACTGGTTTCTGCCACAACTTATAGGGCGCCAGTTACGTATTATAGCTATATATCCTGTGTTGCACTTTAACGTACTGTGGATAAACAAACGAAATTCTTTTGACAAGTGGGTGGAGGCCAGGAAAAGGCCGCAGTTTTTGGGGCGTCCAGCTTCTGGTCGAAGTTCGCTACCTGGCCGTAAAACGTATCACTACGGATAGTTTTCCCCTAAAACAGATAGTTTTCCACTAAAAACACCCTGGTTATCCACAGCCCCCCACTGTCAGTGTGGCGGAACAGGAATTTTTCTGTGAGGATGTCCCTACTTATTGTGGCGGGATTGCACCATAACCCTACAATCTGGGGATGTGAGGGCTGTGGAAAACTTGTATGGGTTTAATGACGAGATTCCACAGCCCAGGGTGTAAAACATCATGAGAATATCGTAGCGCTTCTCCAGGTACGGAAGTCACAGTATAATAAAAGGCGTTACGTTCTTTATTTTTTTTCATTTCAAGGAAAGGAGTTGAGCGATGTTTGACCGGATTTTGCGTGTGATCAAGTTGGACAAGAGTGTCTATGGTGAAGTTGAGGCCGACCAGATGGCGACCTCGCAGGCCGCGATGGTGGTGGCGATTGTCGCGGTGTTATCGGCGATTGGCGGTGGGATTGGGGCATTAATCTCGTCGAGCGGCTCCAGTTTTGTGGCTGCCTTTTTAGCCGCTATTCTTTCCGCCTTCGTCAGTTGGGTAGTCTGGTCTGCTGTGACCTACTTTGTGGGAACGACGCTTTTCCATGGAGAAGCCACCCTGGGCGAGATGCTGCGCGTGATCGGATTTGCGCAAGCGCCATTGATATTGGGATTGTTCTCGTTCATCCCCTGTGTTGGTTGGCTGATTTCGCTTGCTGGTTGGTTGTTGTCGCTTTACACCGGTTTCCTGGCGATTCAGGAGGGTTTGGACCTCGACACTGGCAAGACTATCGCCACCGTTGCGATTGGCTGGGTAGTAGGTTTCATCGTCAGCCTGGTCATCGGGATGATTTTCGGCGTCGGGATGATTGGCGCGGGCGCACTGAGCGGGGCGTTCAGCGGTTAGCCTGCTTGTGTTTGTCTCTCGACGGCCAGCATCATTGTGTGCTGGCCGTTTTTGTTGGACGACATAATTTGTAAGAAAAAACCTTGACAAAATCCGGCTTTCGCCTATACTACTCTGGTGAAAATGAAGAGAGTGGGGTTTGGGGGCGGGCTGCACCCATCCCCAAACCCCTACCCCTCACTTCGTTTTGTCAGAAATAGTCGGGTTGCAAAGGGAGCGAAAGTATGGAGCCTGTGACGCTGGAAATTCGTGATCTGCACGTCAACGTGGAAGGCAAGCAAATTCTCAAAGGCGTGAACCTTGTGGTGCAGCAGGGCGAAACGCACGCGCTGATGGGACCGAACGGCTCCGGCAAGAGCACGTTGTCGTACACGTTGATGGGGCATCCGCATTACGAAGTGACGCAGGGTGATATTCTCATCAACGGCGAAAGCCTCCTGGCGCTATCGCCCGACGAACGCGCCCGGCGCGGCCTCTTCCTGGCGATGCAGTATCCCGTGTCTGTCTCCGGCGTGACGCTCCAATCGTTCCTCCACGCCGCCACCAGCGCGATGCGCGGCTACGGCGACAAGGTGCAGACCGGCGCGCGCGGACGGCTCAACGCGCACTTGATGCCGATGCGCGACTTCCGCAAAGAGCTGAACGAGGACCTGGACAAGCTCAAGATGGATCCGGCGTTCTTGCAGCGTTACCTCAACGAAGGCTTCTCCGGCGGTGAGAAGAAGCGTGCCGAAGTCCTGCAGATGGCGTTACTCAAGCCCAAATTCGCCATTCTCGACGAGACCGACTCCGGCCTCGATATCGACGCGATTCGCACCGTCTCGGAGAACATCAACCGGCTGCAACAGGAACTCAATATGGGCATGCTCGTGATCACGCACTACCAACGGCTGCTCAACTACATTTATCCGCAGTTTGTCCACATCTTCTACGATGGGCGCATCTTTCAATCCGGCGACGCGAGTCTGGTGGACGTGCTGGAAGAAAAGGGCTACGACTGGGTCAAAGATGGTCAACGGATTTAACGGATTCTAACGGATATTTTTCCGTTTAATCCGTTCGATCCGTTGAGGTTAGAGAGGAATGAGGCTATGGTGACGCCGCACACTGAGCTACGCGATCTCAAGGATCAACAGCAATACGATTTCACCACCGACATCGCTTACGCGCACCAATCGCGGCGCGGCATCGGCGAGGACGTGGTGCGCAGCATCTCGGCGCTCAAAAACGAACCGCAGTGGATGCTCGATTTCCGCCTCAAGGCGCTGGATATCTTCAACCGTATGCCCATGCCCACCTGGGGAGTGAACCTGGGCGCGCTCGATTTCGAGGAGTTCTACTACTTCATGCGCGCCGCGCCCGAAAAAGCACGTACCTGGGATGATGTCCCTGATGCAATCAAAGACACCTTCGACAAATTGGGCATCCCTGAAGCCGAACGCAAATTCCTTGCCGGCGTCGAAACGCAGATGGATTCTGAGTCGGTTTACAGCTCGCTCAAGGCGGAGTGGGAAAGCCACGGCATCATCTTCGTGGATATGGACACCGCTGTGCAGCAGCACCCCGACATTGTCCAGAAATACATTAGCACCGTCGTCCCCATTGCCGACAACAAATTCGCCGCGTTGAACAGCGCCTTCTGGTCGGGCGGCAGCTTCGTCTACGTCCCGCCGGGCGTGGATGTGGAAATCCCCTTGCAGGCGTACTTTCGTATCAACGCGCAAAGTTTGGGACAATTTGAACGCACAATTATTATTGCTGAAAATGGAAGTTCTGTACACTACATAGAGGGGTGCACGGCGCCTCAATACACCACCGCAGCCCTGCACACCGGCGTCATCGAGATCTTCGTCGGCAAGGGCGCGCAAGCGCGCTATACGACGATTCAGAACTGGTCAACCAACGTCTACAACCTGGTCACGCAGCGCGCGGTGGTGGAAGAAGACGGTTCTATGTTTTGGGTGGACGGAAACTTAGGCTGTCTGGCCGAAGGGATGACCGTTACAACGCCTGATGGGGTACGCCCTATTGAGAAGCTGGAAGTCGGCGATGAGGTGTTATCGTTCGACGAAGCAAGCGGGCAGTTAGTTTTTCGCAAGGTTTTGGCAAAACGTTTTTCTGGTCACCAGCCGGTGCGCGAAGTGGCGCATGGCGAAAGACGGTTGTGGGTTACGGACAATCACCCGTTTTACTCTTACGTCTATACCCCGGAGCGACCTAGAAAGTCCGGGCGCTATCAACTGGCCTACGTCCGCGCCGACCAATTGCGGCAGGCGATTGTTCCCCGCCGTTCGGTGGATTTTGGTGCTCCTTATCTATTGAAGATACCAGAACTTGAAACAACCTTTATCTCTCGCAATCAACATACAGATGTGTTTGAGGCTACACGTGAGCGCGCTTCACGTGTCACGTTGCCAGAATACAGTACCGTGGATTTGATGTGGCTTTTTGGGCTGTTTTTGGGCGATGGCAACATTTACCGTCAGTCAGCACAAAATGGCGGTACGAAGTATGCCAAAGTGGGTTTTTCTATCCCGCGCAACAATCGCGCACGCGCCAAATTAGTCCATTGTATGGCCGGAATTATAGACACCCCGCCAACCGAGCGCAAAGACGGTGTCCAATTGACGTGGAATTCGGTTGAGTTGGCCGATTTGTTTGGTTTGCAAGGCCTCGAAGGAACGGCGGACACAAAACGTATCCCGGAATGGGTATTCTCGACGCCAGAAAGTCATCGTCTGGCATTTTTGGCCGGGTACATTGATGCAGATGGTACGGTGCCGATTTCAAAACGACGAATTTTGATCAAATCCGTGAACCGGCAACTGTTACAAGATGTGGCGCGATTAGCGATCACCTTGGGCATCACACCCCGGATTTATACGGAATATGCTGAAGAACGTCAAGTTGTCATTATGGGCTATACCACGACGGCGCACGGTTCGCACCGGATTGAATTACCGATTGATGCCCGGTTACTGGATTATGTATGTGAGAGCACCAGAGAAAAGTTGTTGTCTGTGCCTGCCTCTACGATTCAATATCATCGTCATGTTGGACGTTCCAGTATTGAGTTATCGGAGAACGTTGAGGTTGTTGATGTGACGGTGGGTGAACCTTCCCCCGAAGCTATGCCGACGTGGGATATTGAGGTTGAGGGCACTGGAAACTTCATTGCAGAAGGTTTCATAGTGCATAACAGTGGCATCACGATGAAATATCCTGCCGTTGTCCTCAAAGGCGCGCGGGCGCACGGCGAGGTGCTCTCGATTGCGTTTGCCGGGAACAACCAGCATTTCGATGCCGGCGCGAAGGCGATTCACCTGGCCCCGCACACGTCCTCGCTCATCACCTCGAAGTCGATCAGCAAAGGGAACGGGCGTGCTGACTACCGCGGACTGGTGCGCGTAGCGAAGGGCGCGGTGGGCGCGCAGTCCAAAGTGACTTGCGATGCGTTGCTGCTCGATCCCGAATCGCGCACCGACACTTACCCCTACATGGACGTGAACGAGGACGATGTGCACATCGAACATGAAGCCACCGTCAGCAAAATCAGCGAGGACCAGCTCTTCTACCTGATGAGTCGCGGGCTGCCGGAGAAGAAAGCGGCGGCGATGATCGTCAGCGGCTTCCTGGAGCCATTTGTGAAGGAATTGCCGATGGAATACGCCGTCGAGTTGAACCGCTTGATCGACCTGCAAATGGAGGGTTCCGTCGGATGAGCGCCATGCCTGTTTCCGCTGCCGACCCGCGCGTGGTGGACGCGCTGTCCGATTTCTACGCCGAACCCGACTGGATGCGTGCGGCGCGGCGTGACGCCTGGGAGCTGGCGCAGGAGATGCCGCTCCCGCACCAAAAAGAAGAAGCGTGGCGGCGCACACCGCTGCATCGTTTCCCGCTGGACTCGCTGCGCGTGGTGTTGGCGCACCGTGAATCCGCTGCCCTGGATGATCTTCCGCCGTGTTGGCATCATAATATGGCACCGGAGAATCTGGTCTCCGGCACGCTCGTCCATTGCAACGACGCTAACTCGTACCGGACCATGCGCCCGGAAGACGTTCGCAGTGGTGTGATCTTCGACAACCTGCACCGCGCGCTCCACACTCACGGCGACCTGATCCGCCGTTACTGGATGCAAGGCCGGACCACTCGTTCCAACTTCAACAAGTTCACGGCGCTGCACGCGGCGCTGTGGCACGGCGGCACGTTCGTCTACGTTCCGGCAGGGGCGCGGGTTTCGCGTCCGCTGCAATCGCTGGTGGCTTACGACGCCGACTCCGGCAGCGGCTTGCACCACACGCTCATCATCGCCGAGAAGGGCAGCCGCGTTTCGTTGATCCAGGATCGCGTCTCGCAAGAGCGCCAGCCCGAACTCAACCTGGAAATGGTCGAAATCTACGCCGAAGCAGGCGCTTTTGTGCGCTATGCAAGTTTTCAGCACTGGGGTGAGAATCGCTACTCGCTGAGCGTGCAAGAGGCCAACCTCGCGCAGGATACCAACTTCCTGTGGGTCAACGGCGCGCTCGGTGGGCGGATGAGCAAGGATTTCCTCACCACGTCGCTCAATGCCCCCGGCGCGCGGGCGCAGATGCACGGCTACGCCTTCGCCGTGGGCGACCAGCACGTGGATCAGAGCACCTACCAGCATCACCGCGCTCCCAACACGTTCAGCAACCTGCTCTACCGCAACGTACTGCGGGATCAGGCGCGCACCGTCTTCTACGGGATGATCCGCGCCGAGCAAGAAGCCGCCGGGATGGAAGGTTATCAGGCGAACAACAACCTGCTCCTGGGCGACGCGCACGCGCACTCGATCCCCGGCCTGGAAATCCGCTGCAACGATGTCCGCTGTAGCCACGGCTCCACGACCTCGCGCATCGATCCGCAGCAGCTCTTCTACCTCCAGGCGCGCGGCCTGCCAAAACGCGACGCCGAAGGCTTGATCGTGCAAGGCTTTCTCCGTTCTGCGGTGGAGCGCGTCCCGCTCGCCTATATGCGCGACCGGCTGGACGAGGAAATCCTTCAGCGGTTCTGGGCGCATTCAGAGGCTTCTGCCACTTAAAGTCATTATCTCTGTCAGCAGATTAAGCAGATTGAGCAGATTTTTTTGTAGACAACAAGAAATCTGCTTCATCTGCTCAATCTGCTGACGGAAAAAGAGGCTGTTCATGTTAAAACCTACTATCGCCGCAGTCATCCTGGCCGCCGGAGGTTCCACGCGCTTCGGCGCGCCCAAGCAACTGCTGCCCTGGCAGGGTCGTCCGCTCATTGCTCACGTGGCGGATATGGCGTGGATGGCGGGACTGTCGCCTGTCATCGTCGTGGTGGGCGCGGAGGCCGAGCAGGTGCTGCCCGCGCTCGCCGGGCGCGAGGTGCAGGTGCTGCGCAATTACCGCTGGTCAGAGGGGATGAGCACCAGCCTGAACCTCGGTGTGGCGGCGCTGCCTTCTTCAGTGGAAGCAGCGATCTTTTTGCCGGTGGATCAACCCCTGGTGGACGCGCGCTTTTTGCGGTCGTTGGTGGCATACTGGCAGCACCACGACGCCGGGATCGTCGTTCCGGTCGGGCGCGAGGAGCGACGAGGAACGCCGGTACTCTTCACCCGGCGCTTCTTTGCGGAACTGGCGCAACTCTCCGGCGACATCGGCGGGCGGGCGCTGTTTGCGCAATATGCCGACGCTCTCGTGACAATGCCTGTCGCCGATCCCGATGTGCTGACCGATGTGGATACGCCTGCCGTCTACGAAGCCTTGTTGGCGCGGCAATCGCAGTCTTTGGAGTGGGGCGCGATCAAAGGCGTGATCTGCGACATGGATGGCGTGCTCTGGCGCGGGGAGACGCCGTTGCCCGGCCTGCACGCCTTCTTCGCGTTACTCGAAGCGCGGCAAATCGGCTACGTCCTGGCGACGAACAACGCCAGCAAGACGCCGGAGCAATACGTCGAGAAACTCGCGCGCATGGGGGTGACGACGACGATCGAGCACGTGCTCAACTCCGCCACCGCCGCCGCCGATTACCTGGCGACGCAGGCCGTGCCGGGCGCGCCGGTCTATCCTATTGGTGGTCCGGGCATCCGCGAGGCGCTGCGCTTGCGTGGCTTCACGCTCACCGAAGGTAACCGCGCCGATTACGTCGTCGTCGGCTGGGACCGCGACCTGACCTGGCAGAAATTGGCGACGGCGACGCTGCTCATCCGGGGCGGCGCGGGCTTTATCGCCGCTAATCCCGACCGCACGTTCCCGATGGAAGACGGTCTGGTGCCCGGCAACGGTGCGCAAGTCGCGGCGTTGATTACGGCAACCGATGTCACGCCGGTCATGGCCGGCAAGCCCGGCCCGCTCCTCTACGAGGGGGCGTTGGCGCGGATGGGAACGACGCCGGAAGCAACGCTCGTCATCGGCGACCGGCTCGACACGGACATCCTGGGCGGTCTGCGTCTGGGGATGCCGACGGCGTTGGTGCTTTCGGGCATCACACAAGCGGACGAATTGCCTGCCTCGCCGATTCACCCGGATGTCGTTTTCGATGACCTGGCGGCGTTGGTGGAGACCTGGACTTTGGCCGGTTAATTTTCTATCAGCAGATTAAGCGGATTGAGCAGATTTTGTGTTTGTAGCAGAAAAAATCTGCTTCATCTGCTCAATCTGCTGACAAAAGAGGAAACGATGGCAAAACCGAACTTATACGATTTGGATTTATCCGCGCTGGAGGCGTTGTTAGGGACGTGGGGCGAGCCGCGTTATCGCGCCAAACAGATATGGGAGTGGCTGTATCGTCACCTGGTCACGGACGTGGAGCAGATGACATCGTTGCCGAAGGCGTTGCGCGAGCGGCTGATCGCGGAGACCGACCTGTACGTTCCGCGCGTGTTGGCGTGCCAGGAATCCCTCGACGGGGAGACGCGCAAGGATTTGTTGGCACTGCGCGACGGGCAATCCATTGAGGTGGTGCTGATGCGGTACATCGAGCGGCGTAGCGCGTGCATCTCGACGCAGGTGGGCTGCGCCGTCGGTTGCCAGTTCTGCGCCACCGGGCAGATGGGCATCCAGCGCAACCTGACCAGCGGGGAGATCGTCGCGCAGGTGTTGCATCTGGCCCGTGAACTCGACGCGCAAGGTCAAAAGTTGACCAATGTGGTGCTGATGGGTATGGGCGAGCCGTTCCTGAATTACACCGCCACGTTGGCTGCCATTCGCACGCTCATTCACCCCACCGGCTTTCAGATGGGCCAGCGCCGGATCACGCTCAGTACCTCTGGGATTGCACCCGCGATCCGCCGGTTTGCCGACGAGGATTTGCAGGTCAACCTGGCGGTCTCGCTGCACGCCGCCACCGATGCCCTGCGTAATGAACTGATGCCGATCAACCGCAAGCACAACCTGAACGAGCTGTTTGGTGCGATTGGCGACTATCTGACCAAAACCAACCGCCGCGTCACCTTCGAGTGGGTGTTGATCGACGGCGTCAACGACACGGTCGAGCAGGCCGAAGCCCTGGCGGCGCGCACGGCGGGCATGCTCATCCACGTGAACCTCATCCCGCTCAACCCCACCGCTGGGTATGCCGGACAACCGTCTTCCGAGGAGCGTATCGAAGCCTTCACCCAGATTTTGGAGCGCCGCCACGTTCCCTTTACCCTCCGGCTGCGGCGCGGGATCGATATTCAGGCCGGTTGCGGTCAACTGCGCGCGCGGATGCCGTGAATCGTCAGGAAAGCGTCAGGTTCGCGTCAAGCAAAAAAGGTTAGAACGGGCTATAGTGTAAACAAATGTGGTAGTCGGGGACCGCAGACAAAAGATTCTCCTCCTTCTGATGCAACCGGGGGCTTTGGGACGCCCCCGGTTTTGCATGGTCCACATCCAATTGCCCGAAAAAACCTCTGTCAGGTTTTTTTTATCGCTTGCCTCATTCGCCATCCGTGATAGACTATCTGCCAGTTGGGAGGTAGTATGGCACAGGCTTTATATCGCAAGTGGCGTCCACAGACCTTTGATGACGTTGTCGGCCAGGAGCACATCGTGCGCACGCTGCGCAATGCGTTGCAGACCGGGCGCTTGCATCACGCCTATCTGCTTGCCGGGCCGCGCGGCACGGGCAAAACGACGACCGCGCGCTTGATTGCGAAGGCGGTTAACTGTCTTTCCCCTTTGCCAGAACGTCCCTGCGATCACTGCGAAATCTGCCGGGCGATCACCGATGGGCGGCTGATGGACCTTTCGGAGATTGACGCCGCTTCCAACACCGGTGTTGATAACATTCGTGAGCTGTTGGAAAAGGTTGGCTTTCGTCCTACACAGGCGCGCTATAAGGTTTACGTGGTGGATGAAGTTCATATGCTCTCCACGGCGGCGTTCAATGCGCTGTTGAAGACCCTGGAGGAGCCGCCGGAGCACGTGATCTTCGTGCTGGCGACCACCGAAGTCCATAAAATCCCGGAAACCATCCTCTCACGCTGCCAGCGATTTGAGTTCCGCCGTATCCCCTTGACGGGACTGGTAGGGCAATTAAAGACCATCGCCGACGCCGAAGGGATCGCGGTGGAACCGGAGGCCCTCGATTTGATCGCGCGGGCCGCCACCGGCAGCATGCGCGACGCGATCAGCTTGTTCGACCAGATGGCAGCAGGCGGCGCGGTGACGGCAGATTACGTGCGTCTGATGCTCGGTGCGGAACGGCGCGAGGTGGTGCAGTCGCTGCTTCAGGCGTGGCTCGATGGCGACCTGAACCGGGGCTTGCACGTCATCAACGAGGCGGTAGACAGCGGCGCGGACCCGCGTCAGCTTGCGCGGCAGACCGCCGACTTCTTCCGCGGATTGCTACTGATGCGCGTGGGCGCCGGTGACTCCTGGACCGATCCCACCGCCGAGGAACGCCCGCGCCTGCAAGCGATGGCAAAGCAGGCGCAGCCGGAGCGGTTGGTGCAGGCCGTGCAACTGTTCAGCGAAGTGGCGTCCGAGCGGCGTTCGGGCTGGCAGCCGCAACTGCCCCTGGAACTGGCCTTCGTCGAAGCGGCGTTGAAGCCGGAGCCATCCTCGGCGGCGAGCGCCGCCCCGCTCATACCCGCTGCGCCGCGCTCGACCCCGGAGCCGCAGCCTGCGCGTCAGTCGCCAGAACCACAGCCGGCGACGCCGCGTCCCGTGCGTACCCCCGTGTCGCGCCCGGCGGCGCCGCCGGCAGCGCCTTCGCAACCGGAGAAATCGCCTGAGCGCGCCCGAACCACAGCCGAGACCGATGCGCCATCCATAACCAGCACACCTGCTGCGAGCGTCACCTCGGCCATTGTCGCCACAGCGAAGGAACGCTGGCGGGACGTCATCGCGCAGATACGCCCCGTGAACCTGGGCGCATTTCTGCGGGATGCGCAGCCGATGGGCGTGGATGGGGAAGGCTTTCTCGTGTTGGGCTTTCAACACACGCTGCACCGCAATAATGTGGACAAGGAATCGAACCGCCAGGTTGTGGAGACATTCCTTTCACAGATGTTCGGGCAGAAAACGCTTGTGCGCTGCGTGATGGAAAAAGAATGGCAGCCTGGTGTGGCGCCCGCCGCCGCGAAGGTCAGTGCGCCATCACCGTCGCGCGTCAAAACTGCGCCCACCCCCATTCCGCCGCCGCCAGAGCCGCCCGATCCACTCACCGACGAACTGGTCCGGCGCGCTATGGAAGAGCTGGGCGCTGAAGTGAGAATTGGTTAAAAATTTCTCATCCAGCGGCGAATGGCTCATTTGCCGACAAGACTGACTATTTTCACAGGGAGGAAACATGAAAGGTGGCAAAGGTGGAGGACGGGTTATGCCCCGTGGCGGGATGAATCCCAATGATCTGATGCGTCAGGTGCAAAAGATGCAGCAGGAAATGGAGCGCATCCAGGGTGAAACGGCGCAGGAAGTGGTCACCGTGACAGCCGGCGGCGGTATGATTGAGTTGGCGATCAATGGCGGATTGGAAGTGCAGAGCATCAAAATCGCCCGCGAAGTCGTTGATCCTGACGATGTGGAAATGTTGCAGGACTTGATTGTAGTGGCGGTCAATGAGGGGATTCAAAAGGCGCAGGCGATGATGTCCAACCGCATGTCGGCGCTGACCGGCGGATTAAACATTCCCGGCCTGTAAAGTATGAGCACTGCGGCGATTCCCCCTTCTGTCCTCGAACTGACCGAGACGTTATCTGAATTGCCGGGCATCGGGCCAAAAACGGCTTCGCGCCTGGCATTTTTCCTTTTGCGGGGTAAGTCAGAGTTGTCGCTGCGGCTGGCGGAGGCGCTCAAAGGGCTGGTTGAACGCACGCGCTTCTGCTCGGTGTGCTTCAACGTGACCGAGGATGATCCTTGTCCAATATGCCAGAGTCCGTTGCGCAACCAGCATCTCGTGTGCGTCGTTGAAGAGCCGATGGATGTGCTGGCGTTGGAGCGCACGGATCAATATCGCGGCGTCTACCACGTGTTGCATGGGGCGCTTTCCCCGCTGGAAGGCGTCTTTGCGGAAGATTTGCGCGTCGCGGAACTGGAGGCGCGCATCCGCCGCGGCGAAGTGCAAGAGGTCATCCTCGCCACCAACCCCACCAGTGAGGGCGATTACACCGCCGCGTACCTGCTCCAGCGTCTGAAGCCGCTCGGTGTGCGCGTCACCCGCCTGGGGCGCGGCCTGCCGATGGGCGGCGATCTTGAGTACGCCGACGCGGTGACGTTGACGCGGGCGCTGGAGTCCAGGCAGGAGCTATAGATGCGCAATACCTGGAATCTCGACGTGCGGTGGGGCTGGATCGTCGGTCTGAGCATCGTGGCTGTCCTCATCGCCATAACGGTCGCGCTTGTCGCCTTTGTGCTGATACGGCCCGTTTCTATCTGGACGTTTTTGATGAGCGTCGGCGCAATCGTTACCCTGGCGGTCGTCATCCGGCTGCTTTATCAGCTTTGGGGTTTGATCAACGCCTCCTATGAGATGGATCGCAATGCGATTGTCATCCATTGGGGCGGCGTCCAACATAAAATCCCGATGGCTGCGGTGGGCGCGGTTCTCAGTGGCGCAGAAGTCACCGGGCTGCGGCTTCATCTGGGCTTCCGGTGGCCGGGTTACTTCGTGGGCACGGGCGAAGCCGCGGACATCGGCCCGATTTTGTTCTTTGCGACGCAACCGTTGCGTTCGCAGCTCATCGTGCGCACTTCGGGGATGGCGTATGCCATATCGCCCAAGGACCTGGATGAATTTCTCCAGTTGCTCCGCGAGCGGCTGGATATGGGGCCAACCCAAGAAGTCGAGGAATCGTCAACCCACCCGCGTTTTTTGGATTGGGTGATCTGGAAGGATCGCTTTGGGCTGAGTGTGCTACTCGGCAGTGTGACGTTGTTGGTCCTGCTGGTGGGATTGCTCTGCTGGCGCTATCCGTACCTGCCGGCAGAAATAGCGATGCGTTTTAGTCCTTCCGGCGAGGCGTTGCTGGTGGCGGAGGCCTCCCGCATCTTCTACATCGCCTTTTTGGGCGTGATTTTTCTGTTGATTAACGGGGGACTGGGCCTTCTTTTGTATCATCGCGAACGGACCGCTGCCTATTTTCTCTGGAGTGGACTGTTGGCGGTTCAGGGCGGTCTGTGGGCTGCTGCGATCTCCATCTTATTACAACAATAACGCATGATTCGTTTAGCCGCATTTGACCTGGATGGAACCTTGATGGGGGCGGATCAAAAGATTCGCCCCCGTGTGCGGCAAGCCGTCGCCCAGGCGCAAGACGAAGGCGTCATCGTCACCCTGGCAACCGGACGGATGATCGCCGCAACGGAGCGTTTTGCCCGCGAGTTGAATGTGACCGCGCCGTTGCTCTGTTATCAGGGCGGCTGGATACAGGCGCTTGATGGCCCGGTGCTGCGGCGGATCACCTTGCCCGCGACGGCGGCGTGGGCGGCCCTCGAACTGGGGGAGGCGCAGGGCTGGCACATTCTTCTCTATGCCGAAGGCCAGCTTTTCGTTCGAGAATTTTTGTATCCGGTTGCTTTTTACGATGCGCTTTTGGGATCCGGCGTGATTGTTGGACAGCCCTGGGAATCAATCCTCGCGGCGCATGAGGTAGACAAAGTGCTGTACGTCGCTGAACCGGAGGCTATCCCCGCGATGGCGACATTGTTGCAGCGCCGATTTGCCGGGTTAGCCGAGATTGTGCGCTCCCACGCGATGTTCATCGAGGTCGTGCCGTTAGGCGTAGATAAAGGCTCCGCGCTGGCATGGCTGGCGCAGCATTTCGGCGTGCCGCGCGACGAAGTTTTGGCCGCCGGCGACCAGGAAAACGACCTCACCATGATCCAGTGGGCCGGCATCGGTGTGGCGATGGGCAATGCGACCCCGCCTGTGCAAAAGGTAGCGGATTGGATCGCGCCGCCGGTGACAGAGGACGGCGCGGTGACCATTCTGGAACGCTTTGTGCTTAAAGGGAGTCTTCCGTGAAGGCCGATATCCTTCCCGTGCGCAGCCCGCAGGCCGTTGTGCGGGCTGTAGAATTGCTCAAAGACGGGCAGCTTGTCATCATTCCCACAGAAACGATTTACGGCATTGCGGCGCTTCCTGATAACTCCGACGCCATCGCGCACCTTTATGAGGTGCGCGATCGTATACCCGAACCGGCATCTCCCTTCCTCATTGCGAGCGTTGATGAGATGGACGTACTGGCGCGCCCGAATCGTATTGCCTCCCGTCTGGCGCGTCATTTTTGGCCCGGATCACTGACGCTTATCCTTCCCGCGAATCCCCATTATCTTCCCGCCGCGCGTCGCGCGTTGCCCGTCGCGCTCCGTGTGCCGAATTTCCCCCCCTTGTTGCCCATTCTGGAAGGCGTGGGGGGGGCTCTCTTTGTCAGTGGCGCTATATGCTGCGGCGACCCGGCTGCCATTACGGCCCAAGAAGCCGCCGCCCTTTTCGCCGCAGATGTGGCGCTTATTTTGGATGGCGGCCGTGCGCTTTTTGGCATCCCCTCAACGATTCTGGACTGTATCTCCGATCCTCCAGAAATTCGGCGGCGCGGCATCATCCCTGAAGAGAAAATCTGGGATGTTTTGGGGATCAGTTCTCCTACCCCTGCCCTCTGAGTTGAAACAGTGAAGCGCCGTTACACCGCCGTACTTGTCGTAATCCTTCTTGTGGCGACCGGTCTGCGTTTCTACCGCCTGGATGCGCAATCTTTCTGGAACGATGAGGGTAACACCGCGCGCTTGGTTGAGCGTCCGGTCGCCCTGATCATCAAAGGCGCCGCTGGCGACATTCATCCCCCTGGTTACTACTTGCTGCTGCACGTGTGGCGCGCTTTCGCCGGCGCATCGGAGTTCGCGTTGCGCGCGTTCTCGGCGCTGTGTGGCGTGCTGACCGTGGCGGTGACGGTAGCCATCGGGCAGCGTGTCGGCGGATGGCGAACCGCGCTTGCCGCTGCGCTCTTCCTCGCCGTACACCCGCTCTCCATCTACTACAGCCAGGAAACGCGGATGTACGCCTTGCTCGGTCTGGCTTCGGCGTTGACGTTGCTCTGTAGTCTAAAGTTCCAAGTCGAAAGTCGAAAGTCAAGAATCCATTCCCAGCCTTCCCCTACTCCCAACTCCTTACGCCCAACCCCCTACTCCCTCCTTCCTACTTACTCTCTACTCCTTGCCCTCAGTATCGCGCTTGGCCTTTACACGCAATATGCCTACATCTTCGTCCTGGTGGGATTGAATCTGGCGTTTGGCGTTGATTGGGCGTTGCGGCGTCCGTGGGAGTGGCGCGTGCTATGGCGGTGGATCGCGGCGCACGCGCTTGGCGGATTGGCATTTTTGCCCTGGGCGCCGATCGCGTTGGAGGCGAGCGGATGGCGTCCGCCGGATTTGGATTCGGCGCGGGCTGTCCAGGAGATTGCGCGGGCGCTGCTTGTGGGGATTACGCTCCCGGCGAAAACCGCTCCCTGGCTGATCGGTTGCGGCGCGCTCTTGCTGCTATTGGCGCTGCTGACACGCGCGCGTTCGCGGTTCGGCGCGTGGGCAGCGTTGGGGATGGCGTTGGTCCCGCCGGCGCTGTTGATCGTCTTCGGCCTCTATCGCCCGGCATACCTGAAATTTATGCTGGCTGCGGTCGCGCCGTTGGCGGTGGTCTTGGCGCTCCCCTGCTCCCGGCCCCCGTCCCCGGAGGCCGGGAGCGTGAGGCAACGAGTGCGAAACTGGCTTGCCGGATTGCTCCTGCTGGCGCTGCTCTGGCCGCAGTTGACTTCGCAGCAATACCTCTACACTGATCCCGCCTACGCCCGCGACGATTACCGCGGCATTGCGGCGCGTATCGCGGCGGAAGCGCGTCCCGGTGACGCGATCCTGCTCAGCGCGCCGAACCAGTGGGAAGTCTTCACCTACTACTACCGGGGACCGCTGCCGGTCTACCCCGCGCCTTACCGGCCCGATCCATCCAGGGCGGCGCAGTGGGTGGACGAGATTACGGCGCAACACACGCGCCTGTTTATCCTCTTCTGGGGCGACGCAGAATCCGACCCGGAGCGTCGGATCGAACCCTATCTGGCGCGTAACGCCTACAAAGCCAGCGATGTGTGGATCAGCACGGTGCGGCTGGCGCTCTACGGGACGGGAGCCTTGCCTGACACGCCCGCTGTATTTCTGAACGCGCGATTGGGCGATAGTATTGTGCTCGAAGGATACGCACTGCCGCAGACTGTCTTTTCGCCCGGCGACATCATCCCGCTGACGCTGTTCTGGCGCGCAGAAGAGACCCCGGCAGAACGATACAAGGTTTTCGTGCATCTGACTAACGCGGATGGCGCGCTGGTCGCGCAGACCGACGCCGAGCCGGGGGGCGGCTTTGCGCTCACGACATTGTGGCAGCCAGGAGAGCGCCTGCGCGACCGGTACGGCGTGCTCGCGCCGCCGGATAGCGCGCCGGGAGAATATCGCCTCCTGGTAGGGATGTATGGCTTCTCTGGAGAACGGCTGCCGGTGACGGTGAACGATCAACCGGCGGGGGATGCGCTTCCCCTGATGACGCTTACCGTGGCATCACCGCGATGACCACTTTTTTGCTCTAAGCCCCGTCCCCGGGGCGCTCTACGCGGGGCCTTATTCTTTTACAGTCCCTTACCGTGGCATCACCGCGATGACCGCCGGCACAGCCACTAACGAATCAATCATAGCGACGTTGGGTATCCACAACCCCGACGACGTTCCGCCGTCGAGATTCAGCGCAATATCCACACCCAGATCAGCGTCCGCCAGCCACGCCGCCAGCGTGTGCAGGCTGAAGAAGCCGCGCGGCGCGACCAACATCAGGATGCGCCCATCCTGATCTTGCGCGACCACCGTGCGCCGCGCCGGACGCCCATCATCGGCATCGGCGGGGAAGCCCATGACGCCGCCGGGTTTGACGAGTACCGGGAAGCACTGCACCGCCTCGCGCAACGGCTCTGCCGGATCGTAGGGCCACGCGCGCAACCAGCGTACACTCACCTCGCCGGTGTCTGTCACCGCCAACATCCCCGCGAAATCGCCGTAGGGCGTTCCGAAGCGCTCGCGGTTGCTGATTATCAGCCCGGTGACGATTTTTTCTTCGGTGAAGTACCCTGCGTTGATCACCAGCACGGCTCCGGTTTGCTGCGCCCAGGCGCTCACCAAAGCGGGCGCGCCCGGCGCGTACAGCACGCGGATCATCACGGCGGCGGGGTCGAGGCGGGCGATGGTCACGCGCTCCACGTTAGTTCCGACGGCAACATTGAGGCTGCGGATTTCGATGCCCGGTTGGACGGTCTGCCAGCCTGTATCCTCCGGCAGCGGCGTCGGCGTGGGCGGAACGCTGGGTGTGGGCGTTGCTGTCGGTGTGGGGGTGAAAGTGGGCGTGGGTGTGGGTCGCGGGGTGAAGAGCGGCGCGTTACACGCTAAGGTGAGCAACGCGCCGACAAATAGACAGATCACGAGCCATTTTTTCGTCATTCTTGGATCTGCCAGCCGCCTTCTGTTTGTGCGATGACGACCACCGGCGCGCCGGTCGCCGCGCGCACATCCGCTGCTCCTTTGCCGTCCAACGCGCAGTCGTCCGGGCCGCGGAACATCTCCGCCGGCAACACTACCACGTCGCCCGGCGCACAGTCGCGCAGCGCCGCCACGATGTCATCCACCGTAAGCAGCCCCGCCACGGTGATGGTCTCGCCGAAAGCGCGGTTGGGGACGGCGACCACGTCAACGGCAAGACCCGTCGCGGCGGCGAACGTTTGCGCCTGCTCCCGCAAAACCGGCGCGAACAGCGTCCCTGTCACCCACGTCTGTCGCGACCCGCCAAGCCGCGTCAACTCGGCCTGCAGCGCCGGCCAGCCATCCAGGAAGAGCCGCACCATCCCCACGCCGTTTTCGACGAACGCGGGCAGCAAGTCATCATAAGCCTCCAGCGGCGGAACGGGAACCCGCGCGCGCAGAAACCACTCGTCCGAGGTATAGACGAAGCCAATGCCCAATGTCTCGCGCAGACGCGCCTGCCAGGCCAACGTCTGCGTGAGTACGGCGGCGGCCTCGGCGTCGGTGTAAGGACGCAGATGCGGGGTATGCCAGCGCGTCAGTCCGACGGGCACAACGGTCAGGTCGGCGACGGCGGGATGCAACGCGGAGAGGTCCGCAATCGTGCGGTCAAGGTGCGCGCCATCGTTGCGGCCCGGCGCGAGCACCGCCTGCGTGTGAACCTCGATGCCGATCTCGGCAAGGTGCGTGAGCTGCTCCATAATCTGTCCGGCGCGGGGATTGTGCATCAGGCCCACGCGCACATCCGGCTCCGTCGCGTGGACCGAAACGTAGAGCGGACTGAGGAATTGCTCTTCAATCCGCCGCCAGTCAGTCTCGTCCAGGTTGGTGAGGGTGATGTAGTTGCCGTGGAGGAAGGAGAGGCGGTAGTCATCATCTTTGACGTACAATGCCCCACGCAGTCCCGGCGCCATCTGGCTGACGAAACAAAAGTCGCAGTTGTTGCGGCACGCGTGGATTTTGCCGTCGAAAAGCTCCGCGTCGAACGCGAGACCGAGCGCCTGCCCGTAGCGGCGCCTGGCGCGCAATGTGATCTGCTGTCCCGCCCGTTCGACGAGAAAATCCAGTTCCGGCTCGGCGGCGTAGACCTGCACGTCAATCACGTCGCGCAGCGGCAGCCCATTGATCGCCAACAGCACATCGCCCGCCCGCAACCCCGCGCGCGCCGCGACGCTGCGGGCTGCCACCTCTGTAATCCTCGCCGGATGATAAACTGTCAACTTGACACTCGCTCTCTAAAACGTGAAACGTAAACGACCACTCACGTTTTACGCTCTACGCTTTACGTTTTACGCTTCATTCCCACTCAATGGTCGCAGGGGGCTTGCTGCTCACGTCGTAGACGACGCGGTTGACGCCAGGTACTTCGTTGACGATGCGGTTGGAGACGCGGCCCAGCAAGTCGTAGGGCAAGTGCGTCCAACTGGCGGTCATAAAGTCGTCGGTGCTGACGGCGCGCAGGGCCACGACGTTGGCGTAGGTGCGTCCATCGCCCATCACGCCGACGCTGCGCACCGGCAGGAGCACGGCAAACGCCTGCGCTGTCTGGCGGTATTGATCTGCGTTCCACAGCTCTTCCAGGAAGATAGCATCGGCGGCTTGCAGGGTTGCCACACGCTCGCGGGTGATCTCGCCCAGGATGCGCACCGCCAGGCCGGGGCCGGGGAACGGGTGCCGCCAGATGAGTTTCTCCGGCAGCCCCAATGCCAATCCCACCTGCCGCACCTCGTCTTTGAAGAGGTCGCGCAGCGGCTCAACCAGCGCCAGGTGCATCTCTTCGGGTAGGCCGCCGACGTTGTGGTGCGACTTGATTTTATGGGCGCTGGCGCTGCCCGCGCTTTCGATCACGTCGGGGTAGATCGTGCCCTGCGCCAGGAAGCGCGCGTCGTTGAGCCGGCGCGCTTCGGCCTCGAACACGCGGATGAACTGCTCGCCGATGATGCGCCGCTTTTGCTCCGGGTCGGTGACGCCGGCCAGCGCGCCCAGGAAACGGTCGGCGGCGTCCACCATCACCAACCGGACGCCCAGCGTCTCCTGGAAGGTGGCCTTGACCTGGACGGCTTCGTCGCGGCGCAGCAGCCCCGTATCTACGAAGATGCACGTGAGTTGGTCGCCGACGGCCCGGTGAATCAACGCCGCCGCTACCGCGCTATCCACGCCGCCGCTCAGGCCGCACACCACCTGCCCATCGCCCACCTGCGCGCGGATGCGAGCGACTACGTCCTCAATAAACGCACCCGGCGTCCACGTTCCCGAACAGCCGCACACAGCGTAGAGGAAATGGCGCAGCATCGCCGCGCCGTTGGGTGTGTGTTGTACCTCCGGGTGGAATTGCACACCGTACACACGCCCTGCCGGATCGCCAATCGCAGCCACAATGTTGCCGGTGCTGCGCGCCAACACGCGAAAATCCGGCGGCAGCGCCTCGATACGGTCGCCGTGGCTCATCCACACGGCTTGACGCGCCGCCAATCCCGCGAAAAGGACATCGGTTTCGAGAATGTCCACTTCGGCGGGGCCGTATTCGCGTTTATCGCCGTGGACAACCTGTCCCCCCAATGCGTGAGCCAGCAGATGCATCCCGTAGCAAATGCCGAGAACCGGCGTCCCTATATGGATGACATAGTCGGGCAGACCAGGCGCGCCGACATCGTAGACGCTGTTCGGGCCGCCGGACAGGATGATGCCGCGCGGCTGCCGGGCCACAATCTGCGCCTCGGGCGCGTTCCAGGGGAGAATTTCGGCGTAGACGTGCTGCTCGCGGACGCGCCGCGCGATCAACTGCGTGTACTGGGAACCATAATCCAGAATCACGATGATTTCTTTTTGTGCCATGTTGCCACTCCCAAGAATAAAACGTAAAACGTAATCCTATATAAATTTCATGTAATTACGTTTTACGCATTACGCTTTACGTATTATGCTTCCCGCGCATCATCGGCGAAGATGATCGTCCCATCGTCGCGCATCTCGTCAATGATGACCATAGACTCAATAGGGACGCCCAGCGGGGTTAGCAACGCGCGCCCGCCCTCGAAGGATTTTTCGACCAGCGTACCGATACCGACCAGGGTGGCGCCGGCATCTTTAATGATCCGCGCCATTGCCGCAATCGTTTGCCCGGTAGCGAGGAAATCATCAATGATGAGCACACGATCCCCAGCGGACAGAAATTCCGGAGATACCATCAGCGAAACCTGCCCGCCTTTAGTGTGCGACGGCGCAAACTCAACGAACACCGGTTCCTGCATCGTCACTGGCTTGTGCTTGCGGGCGTAAACCAGCGGCAAACCCATCGCATACGCCGCCGCCATTGCCGGGATGATACCCGAAACTTCGGCGGTGAGCACGCGCGTAGGATGCGTGTCCGCAAAGCGGCGGGCGAACTCCGCGCCTACCTCTAGCATCAACGTAGCATCTACCTGATGGTTGATGACGCTGTCTATCTTGAGGATGCCCCGACCTAAATTCTTCCCCTCGTTCTGAATACGCGCTTTCAAACTTTCCATGGCTCTCTCCCTCTCCTGCTATACGTGCATTGTTGTGGAACAGATTTCGGGTAAGGTAAAAAAGATTACCCACTCCTATCATAACATAGATTCAGAGATTGACATTTCTCACAGCGAAAACATCCTTTGCCTTTTATTAATAAGTATGGTAACATATTTTTATAGTTAACTCATGGAGGTGAACAATGACGACGGAATCAGTGGAACCCGCAAACAATCCTAAGGGGCGCAGCCGGGTTGGCAAATTCTGGGATGCTTTTAAGAATATCGCCATCATCTTCTCTTTCATCGTCAACATCATTCTGGTGCTCGTGCTGCTACTTTCGCCTAAACCCTTGTTTATGGCCAAGAGCCAGGTGGCAGAGCCTCTGTTGGTGGATTTGGACAGCGCCTTTGCCGCTTTGGGCAAAACCGTCATCAAATCGCAGGTCTACATCACAGATACAATGCCGGTTGTGTTCGATCTACCGTTGGCGCAAAATACCAGCGTTGTTCTGGTAGAACCTGTTCCCATTCAGGCTCCGGCGACCTTCATCTTTCCGGCCGGCGGCGGCGCCATCCACGGCACCGTGCAACTCGTTCTGCCGGAGGGGTTGGCCTTGCCGGTTGCGCTTAACCTGATGGTCCCTGTCAACACGACCGTGCCGGTGGTTATGCAGGTTCCCGTCGAAATTCCGCTGGCCGAAGCAGGGATGGCGCCAGCTATCGAACAACTGCGGGCAGTCTTCAAACCGCTCACCGGCGCGCTGCAAAGCCTGCCCAATTCACCCGAAGAACTGCTACAACCAATTATTCAGAGCGCGCCGTAAGTCTACGCCGACCAGCACAGCCGACTAAAATACTGATGAACCAACGACCCATTTGCAACTACGAAGGCTCCCGCTACAGCACGGAGTTCTGGGATGCCACGCGCACTTACGAAGACGCCGTCGAGCGCGTGGCGATGCGCGCGCTCCTTCCTCCGGCTGGGCGCACACTCATCGAAATCGGCGCGGGATTTGGGCGCATGGCCGACCTCTACGCGGGCTATGCGACGGTCGTGCTCTTCGATTACGCGCACACGCAATTGGCGCAGGCCGTGGAGCGTCTTGGCGAGTATGGCATGGATGGGCAGCCACGCTACCTCTACGTGCAGGGTGATTTCTACCATCTACCGTTTGTTGCCGGCCTCTTTGATACGGTGACGATGGTGCGCACGCTGCATCACGCCGCCGATGCGCCCGCCGTGTTGCGCGGCATTGCCGACATCCTGGGGCCGCGCGGGGCGTTTGTCCTGGAATTCGCCAACAAGCTGAACCTCAAGGCTATTGCGCGCTACCTCCTGCGTCGCCAGTCATGGTCGCCTTTTGCCCTGGAACCGGTGGAATTTGTGGCGCTCAACTTCGATTTTCATCCCCGCTGGATGTGGGCGCAGTTGGAACAAGCCGGTCTGCGCCGCGAGGCCGTGCGCACCGTCTCCCATTTCCGCATTGACCTGCTGAAGCGTCTGCTCCCCACACGCTTGCTGACCGCCCTGGATGCGCTGGCGCAACCGACTGGCGCGCTTTGGCAGCTCAGTCCCAGCGTCTTCACACGCACACGGGCGGGCGCGGGGAAAAGCGCGGCGGCTCCAGGCACGTTCTTCCGCTGTCCGGCGTGCGGCGAGCCATTAGGCGCTCCTCCGCAAGCCGAATTCCACTGCGCGTGCGACAAAGTGTGGCGGCGTGAAGGTCAGATCTACAACTTCCGCGATCCGGCGTGATATGGTATAATGCCTGAAATTAGGTGGCGGCTACCCAGCGCCGGAGAAAATGATGAGCAGGGGAAAGTATCCCCTGCTCGTTTTGTTGGAGTATTCTGTTATGCAATGGATTCGCGACTATAAACCCGACCCTGATGTCACGCGGCTTTTTCGCCAGGCGCTGGTCATCACACTAGTCGGCAACATCGCTCTGGCCGTCGGTAAGGCTGTGGTGGCCTGGCTCTCGGGCAGTGTGGCACTGTATGCTGATGCGGCAAATTCGACGTCTGACGTATTCTATTCCTTGATGATGGTGCTCGGGCTGTGGATAGCGCGACAGCCCCCTGATATGGGCCATCCTCAGGGCCATGGACGTTTCGAATCCGTAGCTGGCCTTATCGTCGCCGCAGCAATGACTTTTGCCGGGTATGAGGCTGGACGGGCATCCCTGGAACGTTTCTTGAGCGGCGGAGGAATCGTTGAACTCGGCTGGCCCACGCTGGCGCTCTTATTCAGCGCCACCGTCAAAGCGGTTATGTACAGTTCGATTCGCCAGATCGCTCAAAAAGTTTCCAGTCCGACCCTTGCCACCGTCGCGCAGGATAATCTATCTGACGTGCTGACTTCTGTAGCCGCCTTTGCCGGCATCTTTGGATCGAAGTTTCTGCACCCCTTAACTGATCCGCTTGCCGGTGCACTCGTCGCGTTGTGGATTGTGCGCGCTGCGTTGCAGGCATGGAAAGAGAACCTCCGCTATTTGACTGGCGCTGGCGCTCCACCGGAAATCCGTGAGGAAATCGCTGCCGTAGCCGCGACAGTCTCAGGTGTGCTCGGCGTCCATCAGGTCATCACCGAGTATGTTGGCCCACGCCTGGTGGCTGATCTGCACATTGACGTAGATGGGCATATCCCGCTCTTCGAAGCGCATCGCATCTCCGACGAAGTCCGCACCCAACTGGAGGCGTTGCCCGAAGTGGATCGCGTCTATGTCCACGTGGAGCCGTGTCAGAGTAATCCTGATGGATGCTTTGAGTCGTCGCGAAGTCAGGTATAATGACGTTGTGGAAACTGAACTTGTCGTTGACCTACCCACAGACCAGAAGTCGTCGCGGTCCACAATGGATGGATGGGGATGGCTGCCTGTAGTCGCCGTTATCGGCGGCGCGTGGGCCTATGGTGTGGCGCTGAAACATGAGGCGTTGACGCCCATACTTGCCGCTCTGGTTTTGGTACTCGGCGGCTGGCTGCCCTTCTGGCGCGCGCTGACGCTGACGCCCTGGGCCGAATCGTTGGCGTTGTGGCGCACCTGGGACCACGAGGAGAACTTGCCCCGCTGGCCCTATCTCCAACCGGGAACGCCCGGCGCGGCGCTCCATCGCGCACTGCGGCAGGCCCGTTCGTGGTGGCATACTGTCGGACGCGCGACGTTAGCCGCGCCGTTGCGCGCGGCGGCGCTGGCGCTCGTTGTCAGCGCGCTGACGGCGCTGATTGTAGGGCGTGATGCGTTGCTGCTCACATTGTTCATGACCGCGTGGACGGAAATAGCCGTTCTCTGGCATGGGGGGCGTGGAGAAGTCGGCGCAGTGTGGGGCGCTGGTGGATTGGTGGGGCTGCCCTGGCTGTTGGGCGCTTCACTCGGTGGAACGGCGCTAACACAACCGGCGCTTTCGGCGTTGACCCTTGTTTCGTTGATAGGATCATATGCGCATCCATCGCCGTTGGCCGCCAGCGGGCCTGCGTTGGCGGCAGGATTCCTCGTCTGGCAAGGACAATACCTCGCGGCCGGCGGCATTTTGTTGCTGGCTTTGCCGGGCTGGATGGCGCTCCTCTATCATCCACAAGTGCACGTCTATCGCCGTACCATCGCGCCGTGGCTCATAGGGATGATTGTCGTGATGGCCTGGGTGCTGTGATATGGGCTGGATCATCGGTATTGTCGGCCTTGTCGTCATCGCTGCGCTCCTGTATTGGCAGCTTATCCTCGCCGAAGGCGCGTATCTGGGCCGCCGGGTCGTCATCCTGCTGTACGATTGGTCCGCCCGCGTGTATGACCGCATCAAGGGCTTCAATCCCGGCTATGAACAATGGTTCCTGGGTCTCCCGCTGACCCAGGCTTTGGCGGATTTCCCTGATCCGTTGATCCTCGACGTAGCGACGGGAACGGCGCGGCTGGCGCGCACGCTCTTCCAACAAAACAACTTTCGCGGACGGCTCATCGGCGTAGACCTGTCGCGTAAGATGTTGCAGCAGGCGGCGCAGGCCACCGAAGCATGGGCCACTCGCATCACCTTCATTTGCCAGGACGCCGGGCAACTGCCTTTTCCCGATGAAACGTTCGATGCCGTCGCTTGCCTGGAAGCCCTGGAATTTATGCCAGACCCCGCCCAAGTGCTCCGTGAGATGGTGCGCGTCCTCCGCCCCGGCGGGATCTTCCTGATCACCAACCGCATCGGCGCAGATGCGCGCTGGTTGCCGGGTCGCACGTATAAGCCGGAGACCTTCGAGGCCAGACTACGCGCGCTGCCGCTGGAGATGGTGCGCACCAAGCTGTGGCAGGAGGATTACGACCTGATCTCGGCGGTGAAGGTGGGGGCGCGTATCCCATCGGCGGCTCGGCGGCTCGAAGAGATTCTGCGTTGTCCCACGTGTCAGGGTGCATTACAGCGCGATGGCGACGCCTTTCACTGCGAAAACCGACACACGTTTCCCATCACCAGCGACGGTATTATCCAGATGGCGCGCTAAGTTTTGTTTCTCGTCAGCGAATTGAGTATATTAAACAGTTAAATATATATCTTATTGGTAAGATCACCGTTCTATGCTATAATGGCTAACAAAACCGTAACTGAAGGCTGATAACTACTTTTTAGGAGGCTACGATGCAAAGTGAAGTAGAGGCAATCCGCGATGGACTGCGCGATGTGATTGATTTCGAGATCGGGCTGGACGTGGTGGCCCTGGGCATGATCCGCGATATTGCGGAAGTTGACGACAACGTGAAAATCACGATGATTTTGACCTCGCCGATGTGCCCGATGGCGTCGTTTATGATGAACCAGGTGCATGAGCGCGCTGCGGAGCTGACGACGAAGAGCGTGGAAGTCGTACTGGGCAAAGAGATGTGGCGACCAGACATGATGGAAAAAGAGGCGCGCGAAGCGCTGGGGATATAGCCAGTTCCCGCAATGACCAAGGCCCGGCAAATGCTATTTTGCCGGGTTTTTATAACCGTACCGCAAAGCAGAACGGAAAATTTCCATTCCCACGACGATTTACAATTCACGTTTGACGTCTCCTGGTTTTAAGTTAATATCCAGTATAATAAGCGTATCAATCCCATACCAAAACTAATCCGGGGGGAGGAATATGTTTGAGGCTATCATTCTTGATCGGGATGGAGTCCTCACCTACTTCGATATGGCGCCGGCCATCGCCTACTTTGAGCCGCTGCTGGGTATACCCATCGAAGAACTTGAGCGATTGTGGTGGCAGTGGCGCGACCCGGCGGCGGCACCCACCACGCTCAACGAAGAACAGCTCCTCTTTGGCGGATTTTGGGATTCGCTGGTCGATGAACTGGCATTGTCAGCCGAACAACGCGAGCAGTTGCACCAATTCGACTATACCACTGTGGTTCGAGCCTACCCGGATGCGCGCCCAGCGCTGCTCGCCACCCGCCAGCGCGGGTTGAAGATCGGCGTGCTCTCCAACTTCGAGTTAGCCAGCCTCGACGCTTCGCTGGTCGCCGCCGGATTGGCCGACCTCATTGACGTCGCCTGCGCCGCGCCCGTCATTGGCGTCGCCAAGCCCGCTCCCGAAGCGTATTTGACCGTCGCGCGCGCATTATCTGTTCATCCCCAAAACTGTCTGTACTTCGACGACGAACTGTCGTGGGTTGAAGGCGCGCGCGCGGTAGGGATGCAGGCATATATTGTGGACCGCGACCACACGCGCCATGACCTGGCGCAGGGCAGCGTTTGCGACCTGTCGGCCATAACGGATTTACTCGCCGTAACGTACCCTTAATCCAGCAACGCCCGGAAACGTATGGATACTCAATCAACAAAACCGCAAGCGTTGCGCAAAATCGCCATCACTTACAGTATGCTCGGCTTAGGCGATATCCTCGTCTGGAACGTCGTCAACAACTGGCTGACTTATTTCTACTTGTCGGAAAACAATCTGATGCCGGCAGGGCTGTTCAGCGTCCTGATGTTCCTTAACGGTTTTGTGGGTGTGGCGATTGCCTTGCCGATCGGCTACTGGTCGGATCATATCCACAGCCGGTGGGGGCGACGATTGCCTTTTCTGTTCGTCACCGCCTTGCCCCGGTTGCTTCTTTTTGTGTTGTTGTGGACGCCGCCGGTCAAAACGGAATCGCTCCGGAATGTGTTGTATTTGGGCGTCATCGCGCTGGCCCACGAAATTATTGCCGGCCTGCACCAGATTCCCAACAAGGCCCTATTGCCAGAAATTACACGGACAGATCAGGAAAGAGTGCGGGTTTCGGCCTGGGCAGAAGCGTTTATTATGCTTGGTGTGGCCATAGGCAGTCTGGCCGGGATGTTGATCGAGCGTCTCGGTTATGTGACGACGGCGGCGATTTATGCCGCGATCTGCCTGCTGCTTTTTTACCTGCCGCTGCTCGTGCTGCGCGAACCGCCGCACACTCGTCCCGCTCAATCCGCACAAGGCAGTTTTCGGCAGAGCCTCTCGCACACCTTCGCCAATCGCGCTTTCCGCTCAATGACGGCCGTCCATGCCTTGATTGCCAGCAGCGTTACGTTAGTGCAGATTATGTTTCCGTTCATCGTGACCCGGATTCTTGGGCTGACAGTAGGGGATACAACCTATTTTTATCTGGCCGGCTTACTGGCTTCGCTGGTGTGCTATCCATTGGTCACGTGGCTGGCTGAACGCTTGGGCAAACAGCGCGTCTTTGCCGGTTCTCTGATTGGGGCAACCGTGGTACTATTAGGGCTGTTGTTGCTGGGCGACTGGTTACCAGGCTCATTACTGCTGCCAGGCATTGTGTGGGTTGTCCTGGAGGCAATGACCGTTTCGGGGGCGACCGTGCTCCAGGCGGCCTTCATCGCCGAGATCGTCAGCCAGGACGCTATACAGATGGGACAGCACCGCGAAGGCACCTATTATGCCACTCTCGATTTTGTTGACCGCATCGTTTACGCGCTTGCCGGGGCGCTGCCAGCAGTATTGCTGCTCGTGGGACGCGCCACAGCAGATCCACAAGGCGTGCGGGGCATTCGGATGGCCGGGGTGCTGGGAAGCCTGTTGACATTGGGCGCGCTGCTCATATTCCGTAAATACATACTTGGACTGAAACTATCGCCAGTAGAACAAGGCGCATAATCTTTTCGAGGAGAGCACAGTGCATATCACCATTCTGGCCTTCGGTACTCGCGGCGACATCCAGCCCTTCGTGGCTTTGGGACGTGGCTTACAGGCTGCCGGGCACATCGTCCGCGTCGTCACGCAGGCCGACTTCTGCGCGTTCGTGAGCGACTACGGGCTGGACTGTGCGCCCGTCTCCGTTGACCTGCGCGCTGCCTGGGAAGCGCAGAAAAAACCCGGCGTTGACTTACCGGCGATGTATCGTGTGGCGCGCCAATACCTGGGACGCGCTTTGAACGAGATGTGGGCAGCCTGCAATGCTGCTGAAGCGCTGGTTTTCAATTACATGGGACGGATTCCGGGCCTCCATCTGGTCGAGAAACTTCGGGTTCCAGCGTATCTCGGCCTGATCCACCCGCACCAGATGGATTTCTTCTATCACTGGCGCTACTTCAACAATGCCGGACAGCCGGTCATCAACGTCAAAGAGGGCGTCATAGACCGGCTGATGCAGATCACCTACGCGGGATTGATCAACCAGTGGCGCAGGAAAACGCTCAACTTGCGGCCCGCGCCGCTCGTTGGCAACGATGGCTGGCTGGCAGAGTGGAAAATACCCGCGCTGTGTTCGTGGAGTCCGGCAATTTTCCCCAAACTGCCGGAGTGGCCGGACTGGTTCCACCTTACCGGCTACTGGTTTCTGGATCATCCAGCGACGTGGCAGCCGCCGCAGGATTTGGTGGACTTTCTCGCTGCCGGGCCGCCGCCGGTTTACGTCGGCTTCAGCGGCGTCACCCACCTGGAGATCGAGAACATGACGGAGATCATCGTGCAGGGGCTGGCGCTGGCGCAGCAACGCGGCATCCTCGCCTCCGGCTGGAGCGATTTGGGCAAGCACGTCGCGCTGCCGGAAACCGTCTACGCCGCAGAGGCCGTGCCGCACGACTGGCTCTTTCCACAGCTCACGGTCGCGGTGCATCACGGCGGCGTGGGCACAACCGCGGCGGCGTTCCGCGCCGGGATTCCGAGCGTCGTCATCCCCTTCGTCGTGGATGAGCCTTTCTGGGCCGGGCGCGTCGAACAGTTGGGCGTGGGGCCGGCCGGCATCCCGCCCAGGCAACTCACCGCCGAGCGGCTTGCCGCCGCCATCCAGACTGCGCTCAACGACAACAGCGTCAAGATGCGCGCGGCCAACCTGGGGAAGCGCATCCGCGCCGAAGACGGCGTCGCGCGCGCCGTAAAACTATTCCAGCAGTACCTGCCACATTCAGGATAAGGAGAGTGCTATGCGATCCAATCCCATCCTCAAAAAACTAGGCTTGGCCGATAACGACCGCGCGGTCATCATTCACGCTGACGACGTCGGCATGTCCCACGCCTCCCTCGCCGCCTACGCCGACCTGCTGGACGGCGACCTGCTCTCGTCCGCCTCGGCCCTTGTCCCGTGCGCGTGGTTCCCGGCGACGGCGGCTTTCTGCCGCGACAACGCCGCCAAAGTTGATATGGGCGTCCACGTGACGCTTACCAGCGACGTGGCCGGTTGTCGTTGGAGCGCACTCTCGACCCGCGATCCGGCCTCCGGGCTGCTGGATGATCTCGGATATCTGCCCCAGACTCCTGAAGCTGTAAGAGATAACGCGGATCCGGCTGCCGTCCATGCTGAAATCCAGGCGCAGATCGAACATGCGCTGGCTGCCGGTATTGACGTCACCCACATTGACACGCACCAGTTCACCATTGCCGAACGTCCGGAATTCTTCGAGAGCTATGTCCAGATTGCGTTAGAACATGGCATCCCGCCGCTGTTGATCCGCGGTCACGCCGTCGATTTGTACGATCTGGATCACGGCAGCGCCGGCGACGAAGCGGCAGGTGAGATCGCCGAATATATGCAGATGCTCGAAGCGCAAGGGCTACCGGTCCTGGATAACCTTTACTTAACGCCGCTACGCACACCCGAAGGGCGCGTCGAACAGATTGGGCGACTGCTGGACAATATGCTGCCGGGACTTACCCTCCTCATCATCCATCCCGCGCAGGATACGCCAGAGTTGCGGGCGTTGACGCGCGATTGGCAGGCCCGTGTCGCCGACTACACCGCGTTTTCGAGCGACGCGATGCGGACGCTTTTCCGCAAGGCCGGCGTGCAGATCATCGGCTGGAAAGTTCTGCGCGATATGCTGCGCAACGCGCTACAACAGGGATAAACCAAAACGGGCATGGCCAGGACAACTATCATCGCTTTTGGCACGCGCGGGGACGTGCAGCCACTCATCGCTTTGGGTGTGGGGCTGCGCGAGGCCGGACACGCGGTACAGATCGCCACGCAGGAGAAATTCTGCGCGCTGGCGACCGAATCTGGCCTGCCGTGCGCGCCTATCGCCGCCGATGTTCAGTTGCCCTCTCAAAAGAAAGCCAAGACCGGGTTCCAATCCCCATACACGCTCTACCGGCTGGCGCAGGAATATCTCGGCAACGTTCTGACAGGAACCTGGGAAGCGTGCAAGGATGCCGAGGCGCTCATCTTCACCGATTGGGGGCGCATTCCTGCCGAACACATCGTCGAAAAACTCAACGTCCCGGCGTTCATGCTCCTCTTGCATCCGCAACAGATGAAGTTTCTCTACCGTGAGACGCACGTTTACGGACCGCGCTGGAGCTGGCTGATATCATTGCTGCGCAAACAGATGCTCTGGCACACGGCGCTCAGGGGGCCGGTCAACAAGTGGCGCAGAGAAGTCCTGGGGCTTCCGGCAACATCATTTCGGGAGAGCGAGGGGCTTCTCAAAGAGCGACAAGTGCCCTTTTTCTGCGCCTACAGCCCGGCGGTTTTCTCCAAACCGCCGAATTGGCCGGCGTGGCTGCACGTCACCGGTTACTGCTTCCCGGACCGTCCACTGCAATGGCAACCGCCAGCAGACCTGGCAACATTCCTGGCCTCTGGATCGCCGCAGGTTTACGTAGGATTCAGCAGTATGAGCAATCGCAAAATCGAGAAGCTGACGGATGTGATCGTGCAAGGGCTGTCGCTGGCACGGCAGAGGGGCATTCTGGCTGCCGGATGGAGCGATTTCGGCAAACGGCCCACGTTGCCAGACCACGTCTTTGCGGTTGATGCCGTCCCGCACGATTGGCTCTTCCCCCGAATAGCCGCTGCCGTGCATCACGGGGGCGCGGGGACGACCGGGGCTGCCTTCCGCGCCGGGATTCCGCAAATCGTCATTCCCTTCGATTTGGATCAGCCGTTCTGGGCATGGCGCGTTCAGGAACTTGGCGTTGGGCTTTCCATCTCACACCAGGGCTTGACCGCCGAACGATTTGCGCAGGCTATCGACAAAGCGGTGAACGATGAACATGTCAAAATGCGCGCCGCCGACTTAGGCAAGCGCATCCGCCAGGAAGATGGCGTTGCGCGGGCTGTGGCCTTGTTTGAGCGATACCTGTCGGGTCAACCATAAGCACAAATTATCAGGAGTTTATCCTATGGATGCCGAAACGTTCTACAATTTGCCGCTCACCGAAATCGCACAACAGGTGCGCGCGGCCGGGACAAAAGTGTGCGCCTTTCCGGTCAAAGGGACGCGGCGGTGGTTTATGCTTGAACATCCGTCGCCATCACCGAAAGATTACGCTTCGGCGTATTTGAACGCCGTCTTCACCCGTCACATCGCGCTGTACAAGCTGATTTTCGATCACGGAATAGAGACGTTGTTGACCCCCTCCTTCGATATGCCGTTGATGGAACGCGGCGACGCCTATATGCGCATGGCCGCCGAGGGCTTGGCCGCGTTAACCACCCATCCCCTTTTCCAGAACTTCTACGACGCTTACGGCGTGCGCGTCCGTTTTTATGGCGAATACCGGCAATACCTGGCGGGGACGCCTTACGCTTATCTGCTGGACCTGTTTGACGCGCTCACTGCGCGCACACAAAAGCACGACCGCCACCGGCTCTTCTTCGGCCTGTTCGTCCACGACGCTGCCGAAACCATCGCCAATCTTGCCGTGTGTTACTACCGCGAGCACGGCAGCACACCCGACAAGCAGGCCCTCGTCGAGGCGTACTACGGCGAAGCGGTCACGCCGGTGGACATCTTTATCGGTTTCTCAAAACTGCGCGTCTTCGATATGCCGCTGCTGATGATGGGGAAGACGGACCTCTACTTCACGGTCAGTCCCTCTCTCTACCTCAACCAACAGCAATTGCGCGCCATCCTGTACGACCACCTGTATGCCAGGCGCGCGTCCTCCCAAAGCGATTACAGCGCCCTGCCCGCCGAAGAGCAAGCCTTGATCAAGAGTTTCTACGACGCCAATATGGAAAGCACGTTGGGCATAGGAACCTGGAATCCGCAGTGGCAATTTTGGTATCCATTGCCCCAGGTTCACTTGCCGCCTGCGCTCATCGAAAAACAAAAGAGGGGCGAATCATGAACCTGAATCACGAAGTCCACAATCTGCTCAAGACCATCGGTCCGGGACACATGATGACCACCGCTTACGACACCGCCTGGATTGTGCGGTTAGGCGAGATCGGCGAGGTCATCGGCGAAGAAGCCCTCGAATGGCTGCGCGAGCACCAACTGCCGGATGGCTCGTGGGGTGCGCCACGGCCCCGCTACTTCCACGACCGCGTGATCTGCACGCTGGCGGCGATGAATGCTATGGCGCAGCGCGGGCGCGCGCGCGACCGTGAGCGGCTGCGGCGTGCGGAATTGGCGCTCGAAGTAGCCTCCAAAGGATTAGGCGCGGATCCGGCGGGTGAGACCATCGGATTTGAGATGATCGTCCCCACCCTGCTCCACGAAGCCAAGGCGCTCGGCGGTATTCACACCGAAGAGAGTGAAGTCCTGGGACAGTTAGCCCCCCGTCGCGCTGCCAAACTGGCCGCTTTGCCCCACGGGATGATCAGCCGCTTCGTCACCGTCGCCTTCTCTGCGGAAATGGCCGGGCCGGATGGACGGCGCTTACTGGATATCGAAAATCTCCAAGAAGCCGACGGTTCGGTGAGTTTCAGCCCATCGGCGACCGCCTACTTTGCCCTGTACGTGAAGCGTCGCGATCCGGCGGCACTGGCCTATCTGCGCAATGTCACGGTCAATGGCGCGGCCCCCAACGTAGCGCCATTCGATGTTTTCGAGCAGGCGTGGACGTTGTGGAATTTGTCCCTCGTCGGAGGTCTCGACGAAGAAACCCTAGCTTTGTGCCAGCCACACCTGGATTTTCTCGAAAATGCCTGGATCCCCGGCGTCGGCGCCGGCTTTGCAGCCAATTATGTTCCGAAAGACAGCGATGGAACGAGTGTTGTCTATGAGGTATTGACCCGCTTTGGGCGCACAGCAGACCTAGAAGCTGTCCTCCAGTACGAAGAAGAAACCCACTTCCGCTGTTTCGCATTGGAAGCCAATCCCTCCATCAGCGCCAACATCCACGTGCTCAGCGCGCTGCGCAAAGCTGGCTACGACAAGCGCCATCCTGCCGTGCAGAAAGTCTTGCACTTCCTGCTGCACACTCGCGCCGCCGACATGTTCTGGTTTGACAAATGGCACGCTTCTCCTTACTACGCCACGGCCCATGCCATTATGGCTTGTATGGAGTATAATAGAATTATGGCTGAAGAGGCTGCCGAATGGCTGCTCACCACGCAAAATCACGATGGCGCTTGGGGTTATTATATGCCTACGGCAGAAGAAACGGCTTATTGTTTGCAAGCTCTCGCACTCTGGAAACGTCATGGTGGGCACGTCGCAAACGATGTCTTGCAACGCGGCGCTGCTTGGCTGGCAAATCATGCAGAACCACCTTATCCACCGTTATGGATTGGGAAATGCCTGTACTGCCCGGAGATGGTTGTGCGCTCAGCAGTGTTGAGCGCTTTAGGACTCGTAAATCAGGAATGAGATAGACGCAATGGGCCTTATCAGCCGGTTCATCAATGTGCCTTCAGCAGACCCCGACGACGCGCGGCGGCGCAAGCTGCTTAGCTTTTTGCTTTCCATTCTTGGGGGATTGCTAATACTAACACTGATTTACATACTCTACGTTGATATGACCGGAGCGGAAGACCCTGAACCGATCAAATCCTTGTTTTTCGCCAGCACCGCAGTCTTAGGCGGCATTGTCCTCCTTTTTATCATTAATCGTTATGGACCTGGCTGGTTGGCGAGTTTGCTTTTCGTGCTTCTGCTAACATTCGCGATCGTTTTTACATCAGAACCGCGATTGCTTCTGGGCGAGTATATGTTCTACCTCACCATCCCCATTGTGATGGCAAGTATGCTCGTGCGGCCCTGGGCCAGCTATGTGATCGCCAGCCTCAACACGCTGTTTCTAGCGCTGGCTGCTCGACAAACGCAGGTTGTTCTGCCGTTGCCCGGCGTGCTAGGCTTTTACTTGTTAGCCCTGGTTTCATGGCTCACCACGCAGACAATGGAGCGCGCTTTACACGATCTGCGAGACCTCAACATTCAGTTGGAACGACGAGTTCAAGAACGCACCATAGCTTTAGCCTCGGCCAATCAAGAGTTGATTATGGCCAACGAACGGCTTGAGGAACTCGACAAGCTCAAGTCACGCTTCCTCTCCATCGTCTCACATGAACTGCGCACACCCCTCAGCGCGATCCAGGGGTTCGCCGAAATGTTGCAAAATGAAGTCTACGGCGCGCTATCCCCCAAGCAGCACAATGCACTCAATCGTATCATTGCCAACGACGAACGCTTGCTCAACCTCGTCAACGACCTGCTGGATCAGGCGCGCATCGAAGCCGGACAGTTGTCTCTCGTCAATGCCCCGTTCCCACTTCAGGGTTTGATCAGCGATATGGAATCCACCATGCGGGTTCTGGTCGAAGCGAAGAAATTGTATTTGAGGATTCACGTGGCGGATGCTGTGCCCACCACCTTATACGGCGACCAGAAACGGTTGCAGCAAATTCTCGTCAATTTAGTCAACAATGCACTGAAATTTACCCAACAAGGCGGTGTGGATATCCACTTTTACCGTCCCGATGAAGCGCATTGGGCCATCGATGTTGTTGATACCGGGCCGGGTATCCCTAAAGAGGCCCAAGGCTTCATCTTTGACCCGTTCCGGCAAATCGATAGTTCTTCTACCCGCGAGCATAAAGGCTTTGGGTTGGGACTTGCGATTGTCAAACAATTGACTACACTTATGGGAGGAACTGTGACCGTCATCAGTGAAGTTGGGCAAGGCAGCACCTTCACAGTCATACTTCCACTCATCGCACCGCAAAGAGAGAAGTAAATAGGAAACCTGATAGGAGAATGATCATGAGCGATAAATTTGCTTTAATCATCGAAGATGAAGAAGATTTGGCGACGATTTTCTCTGAAGCGCTCAAGGCAGCCGGTTTTGAAACAGAAATCATTTACGATGGCGCCGTCGCGGAACGCCGCTTGCGTGAAGTATGTCCTGCCATCGTGGTTTTAGATCTCAACTTGCCCCATGTAGACGGCAATCAGCTCCTCCACCAAATCCGCACCGACCCTCGACTCGACAACACGCGGGTTCTGGTCGCCACCGCTGATGCAGGGATGGCCGATATGCTCAGTGATGAGGCAGATCTGATTTTGCTTAAGCCAATCAGTTTTGTCCAACTACGTACTATGGCTGAACGTATGGGCCTCACGATGTCCTAACCGAAACAGTGCATTTTGCATCGCGCCATGTGCAAGCAAAACTTGACAATTCTGCTGTCTTGGTGATAATGTTGATAACAATCTGTTTCAAAAAGGCTGTGACGAGGAAAAGTACGCAGGTAGCAACTGCCAGGGAAGTGACACCACGGACTGAGAGTGCCACTCAGCGAAAACCTGCTGAAGTTCACCTCTGAGCCGACCGCTCAACGGGATATACACCCAAGTAGGCGGCTCCGCGAGCCTGGCGTTATCGAGGCTATCCATCGCCGTGAGGCCGTGGAGACAAAGAGGCCCTGGTTCCACAGGGCAAGCGAGGTGGTATCGCGGGAGTCATACGCTCTCGTCCTGGCAAGGACGGGGGCGTTTTTATTTTTAGGAGGAGACCATGAATCTATTCAAAGAACTGGAACAAGCCTATCAAACGGCCCAGACCGCGCTCGAAGAGGCCAAAGATACCGGCGCGTTGGAAGCCTGGTACGCCGACACGTTAGGGCGCAAAGGCACAATCACGCTGCAAGTGCGCGCGGTCGGACAGCTGCCCGCCGAAGATCGCCCGGCGTTTGGCAAGCGCGTCAACGAGATCAAGCAGGCGCTCGAAACTGCGTATGCCGCGCAGGCACAGGTCGTCAAACACGCCGAATTGACCCGCGACCTGGAATCCAGCGCCATCGACGTGACACTGCCGGGCCGCCCGGTGACGCCGGGGCACCTGCACCTGACTACCCAGTCGCTACGGCAGATTTACAGCATCTTCGGACGTATGGGTTTCGAGGTCTACGAAGCGCCGGATGTGGAGCTAGAAAGCTACAACTTCGACCTGATCAACATCCCGGAGTACCACCCCGCCCGCGATATGTGGGACACGTTCTGGGTGCAGCAAGTCCGCCATAGTCCGACACGCCTGCTGCTGCGCACGCACACCTCGCCGGGGCAGATGCGGGCCATGCGTGAGCGTTATCCCGAACCGATCCGCGTGATCCTGCCGGGCAAGTGCTACCGCTACGAGCAGATCACCGCGCGCAGCGAGCACCAGTTCTACCAGGTGGAAGGATTGGCCGTGGGCAAGAACATCACGATGACCGATCTTATCGGCACGCTGACGCAGTTCACCAATATGTTCTACGGGCCGGGGCACAAGATGCGCGTGCGCAGTTCGTATTTCCCCTTCACGGAGCCGAGCATCGAGGTGGACATGGACTGCATCTTCTGCGGCGGGAAAGGCTGCCGGGTCTGCAAGTACACCGGCTGGCTGGAAATCGCCGGCGCGGGTATGGTGCATCCCGTCGTGCTCAAGAACGGCGGCTACGACCCCGACGAATGGAGCGGCTTCGCCTTCGGTCCTGGCGTCGAGCGGCCAGCCATGTTGAAATACAACGTGAATGATATTCGCTACTTCTACGGCAATGATCTGCGGTTCTTGCGGCAATTCTGAGAGGTGAATGATGAAAATACCACTATCCTGGCTCAATGATTATGTAAACGTTAAGGATATACCGATAAATGACCTGCGCTCGCGGCTGGATTTGGCCGGACTGGAAGTCGAGGCAATCGAGGCTATCGGCTACCCCGAAGCGGAACTGCCCTGGGACCCCGACAAAGTCCTCACCGCCGAGGTATTGGCCGTGCGACCGCATCCCGATGCGGACCGGCTGGTGCTGGTCGAGGTGAACTACGGCGGCGCGGAAAACGAAATCGTCGTGACAGGCGCGCCGAGCCTGTATGAGCGTAAGGGCGAGAGCGGCCTGCACCTCAAGGTGGCCTTCGCCTGGGAGGGCGCGACGCTCTACGATGGGCACAAGGAGGGCTGGTCCAAGACCAAACTCAAGCCCACCAAAATTCGCGGCGTCCCTTCGCGGGCGATGGTGTGTTCCGAGAAAGAGTTGGGCCTTGCCGAAGAGCAGACGGACATCATCTACCTGCCCGATGATACGCCGGTCGGCGTGCCGCTCGTGGAAGTCTTGGGCGACTACGTGCTGGATTTCCAGATCAAGGGGCCGTTCGGGCACCTGCAATCGGTCTACGGCGTCGCCCGCGAAATGGCGGCGATTTTCCGCCGCCCGCTCAAGCGCGCGCCGGTCGAAGCCGTGCAACGACTCGGCTTGCGCGTGGTGGAACAGCCCGATTTCGCCTATCTTGAAATCGCCGATCCCGACCTGTGCCCACGCTATACGGCGACGATGATTCGCGGCGTGCACATCGGGCCGTCCCCATTGTGGATGCAGATGCGGCTGAGCCGCGCCGGGATGCGCCCGATCAACAACGTCGTGGACATCACCAACTACGTGATGCTGGAATTGGGCCAGCCGCTCCACGCTTTTGATTACGCCGACATTCGCCCCCGACCAGGCCAGGAACAACCAGCGATTATCGTGCGCCGTGCCACGGAGGGCGAGCAAATGGCGACGCTCGATGGCGAGTTGCGCACCTTTGACAGCGAGATGCTGCTCATCACCGACGGCGGCGGGCCGGTAGGCATCGGTGGCGTGATGGGTGGCCTGGACAGCGAAGTGAAGGATCACACCCAGGACATCTTGCTGGAAGCCGCGAACTTCAACTTCATCAACATTCGCCGCACCTGCCAGATGCTCAAGCTCACCACCGAGGCCGGGGCGCGCTTCGGCAAGCGGGTGGATCCGGAGCTGGCCCTGGTCGCCGCTGCCCGCGCCGCCGAGTTGATGGTTGAACTCGCGGGGGCGCGCGTCGATCCCGTCGCTGGCGACCTCTACCCCGGCAAGCCGGAACCGCGCGTCATCCACTACAGCCCGGCGCTCGCCGACCGGGTGCTGGGCGTCGCCATTCCGCCGGAGGACCAACTGCGCACCCTGGCGTCTCTGGAATTCCGCATAGAAGTGACGGAGAGCCTGCCGATACCGGGCAACCGGGATCAAGGTAACGTGTGGCGCGTGACCGTGCCCTCCTACCGTATGGACGTGAGCCTGCCGGTCGATCTGGTCGAAGAGATCGGACGCATCTGGGGCTACGATCGCTTCCCGGTCACGCTCATCGAGGAAGAACTGCCGCCTATGCGCCGCAACATCTCCCTGGAAGCGGAAGATCACGTCCGCGATATTCTGGTGCGTCTGGGACTGGATGAGGTCATCATCTACTCGTTGATCGACCCCGAAGACGAAGCGCGCCTGCACCCCGATCCACAGGCGGCGCTCGCATTGCCGGGGGAGCGCGTACTGTTGAAGAACTATCTCGCGCCGGAGCGTTCGCAAATGCGGCGAACGCTGCTCTCTGGCGCGCTGCGCACCGCGTGGAGCAACCTGCGCTTCATGGAACGCATCGCCATTTTCGAGGTGGGGCACGTGTATTTCCAGATGCGCGAGCCGGATGCTGCCGCCGCAGACGGCGGGGCCGCCGATACGGGTGTGGACGAACCGCGCCGCCTGTGCATCCTGCTCACCGGGCCGCGCCAGAGTCGCTGGTACGCGCCGACCGATCGCGCGATGATGGATTACTTCGATCTCAAGGGGATCGCCGAGGCGCTCCTGCGGTCGCTCGCGTTGGAGGATAAGGCGCAGTGGGCCAAAGGCCGGCATCCGTCGTTCCATCCAGGGCGCTGCGCTGTCGTGACGGTGAATGACCGCGAACTCGGCGTCGTCGGCGAACTGCATCCCCTGGTGCGGGAGGCGTTCGATCTGCCGGAACAGCCGATCGCGCTGCTGGAATGGGACCTGGATGTCTTGCTCGACGCTGCGCGCCAGGCCGACGCCGAGAAGAAGATCGGCACGCTTTCCATTTACCCGCCGGTCTACGAAGACCTGGCTTTGGTGGTGGATGAGGCTGTGCCCGCCGCCGAGGTGCAGCGCGCGATCCTGGACGCGGGCCGCCCGCTGGTCACGCAGGCGCTGCTGTTCGACGTGTACCGGGGCGAGCAGGTAGGCGCGGGACGCAAGAGCCTGGCCTTCGCGCTCACCTACCAATCGCCGGGCAAGCCGCTGGACGAACGCGACGTCGCCAAACTCCGCGAGCGCGTCATCAAACTGGTGCAGAAGCAGCTCAACGCCACGCTGCGCGGCGCATAACGCGGGTCGCCAATCCACGCTATATACAAAACGCCGTCCCCAAGTGAGGACGGCGTTTCAATTGCCCGGTGTATCGCGGAACACACTCCCGATTCCCGGCAGCAACGCCCGCGCGTTTTCGACCGGCTTCCCGGCGTCGAACAGTAGATACCGCGCCGACTCGTAAGGATAAGCGTGGATGCCGCTGGCAAGGCGCAGTTGTCGCCCGCCGCCCACCACGCGATATCCGTTGCGGCAGCCGATGTGGCCCGTCACCAGCACGGATTGAAGCGCGTAGCCCTCGGAAAGGCCGCGCAGCAGCGCCACGACGTGTCCGGCGTAAGCCGTCTCGCCATACTGCAGCTCGTTGCTCTCACAGAAAGCCGCCCACAGCAGATCGAAGGCTGGTTCGGCCATCGCGTACTGGCTGATGAGATAATCGTCATAGTGGGGATCGTGCGGGTCGGTGATGGCGAAATAATCGCGCACGAGGTCTTCGTAAGGCGCGTCGGATAGCTCACCGAGACGGAGGCGGAGCGGTTCACGGTAGCGTAACGGCGCGCGCGCCGCACCGCGCGCCCATACGTCGCGGTGGGAAAAAGCGCACAACCGCGCCATGGCATCCCGGTCGCGCGCCTGCGGAAAAGCGCCCGTGTGACACACCGTTACCCCCGCGCGCGTGCGCACGAAGAACGGCAAGCCGTCGAAGAATGTCAGCACGGCATCGCGGCGACCGCCCAACACAGCCTCGAAACGCGGCGTGTAGGTGAAGTCGCCTTTGGAGAGGACGACGGCGTAGAGGTGCGCCATCTCGTGGTTGCCGAGCAGCACGATGAGGCGCGGCCCCAGCGTCTCTCGCAGCGCCATCAAGTCGAGGACGATGTCCAGCGACTTATCCATCTCCGGCGGCCCCTCGCTGTGGATGAAGTCCCCGGCAAGGACCAGCGTATCGACCAACCCTCGTTCCCGCAAGGCCAGGAAGATGTCACGGTAGCGTTCGTACAACGACCAGTCGCCGTGCAAGTCGGTGACGACCATGACGACGCCGTCATCCAACGAAACAACGCGGTTCCACATCACAATGCTACCTCACAATGAGGCGGCAAACTGGCAATCAATCGCACAGCTTGCCGCCTCGACGATCCGACTAACGACTACCCGACTATTGATACAAAATATCGTCCCACGGATGCCGGTAGAGCGGCTGCTTGAGCCGGACTTGATCGAAGTAGTGGCCCATCACGCCGATGCTGCGCCCCAGGACGAAGAGGCCGTTGAAGTAGCCAAGTTCGACGACGTCGTGGATTTCCGTGGGGGTGAAGCCGCAACTGCTCAGCATATCCACCAGGCAGATGCCGATGCAGCCGTCCACGTTGAGGATCAGGTTGTTGCGCTTGCTGGTGGTGATCTTCTCCACGTCCAGGGCGAAGTCCAGCAGCGGCGTGGCAGTGAAATTGTTCTTGGCGAATTCTTTGACGATGGTGACGCGCATGTCGGGATTCTGCACGCTCTTGACGCGGTGGCCGATGCCGGGGATGAGAATACCTTTGGCCTTCATCTCATCCACGAACTGGGCAGGCGTCAATCCGCGGTCGAAAGCCGCCTTGAAGGTGCGCGCCGCATCGTCAATCGCGCCGCCAAAGCGCGGGCCGATGGTCAGCAGCCCGCTCACCAGCGAGGAGATGAGGTCTTTTCCGGCGCGCGCCGCCACAATCGCGTTGTGCGCCGCGCTGACTGCCGGGCCGTGGTCCGCCGTGATCACCAGCGCCAGTTCGATGAAGCGCCGCGCGTACTCCGGCAGCTCGCGTTGGAACCACAGTAAGCCGATGACGCCGCCAATGCCCATGTCGCGTGCGATGACTTCGGTGATGGGTATCTTGTTATAAGTCAGTTCCTCGCCGCGGTCGTCGGAGATGGTGGTGATGAAATTGGTGGGCTTGCGGATCAAGCCCTGGCGCACTGCCGCCGCGTAATCCATGGGCATGGGCGGGGGTGTTGGCTCCTCAATGGGCGTGATTTTGCCTTCCGCCAGCAATTTCTCGTAGACCTCATGGATTTTGTCGCCGAAGGTGTCGAAGGAGTCCGGCACGATCGCGCCGGCTTCGCGCAACGCGACGTTTTTCGCGTCGGCGGTCTCTGCCACGCCGCCGGCCTTCGCGCCCGCGTGCCCAAACTGGACGCCCGTGGGGAAGACTTTGGCACAGGTGCCGGTCACCCAGATCACCAGTGGCTTGGTGATGCGCCCGTCTTTGAGCGCGTCCACGATAGCGTATTCCTCGTCGCCACCCAACTCGCCCAGGCAGACCAGCATCTTGATGGCAGGATTGGCCTCGTAACGCAATAAATGGTCAATCAGGCGCGAGCCAGGGTAGGCATCGCCGCCGATGGCGATGCCCTCGAAGATGCCGTCGGCGTTGCGCGCAACAATGTTGAAGGTCTCGTTGGTAAGGCCGCCGCTCTTGCCGACGTAGCCTACGCTGCCGGGGCGATGCAGCTTGGCCTCGATGATGTTATCCGGCGGGCCACCGGTATTGCCGATCTTGAACGCGCCCGCTGCCAGCCCGCCCACGGTCGCCGGGCCGATGATGACCTTGTTCAGTTGGCGCGCCTTCGCTGCCATAATGCGCGATTGGCGCTCCGGCACACCCTCGGCGATGACGGCGATGGTGCGAATGTTCGGCAGCGCCAACGCCTCTATGGTCGAAGCGAAAGCGGAGCGGAAGCTGGCGAAGTTGACCATGACATCCGCTTCCGGGTGCGCGGCGGCGGCGGCAGCGAGCGTGGTGTAGATGGGGATCATAACTTCGCGGCTGCCGAAAAACGGGCGATGGAAACCGGGTTCTCCCGTTGGATTGACGATGGCGGCCACGGAAGGCGTCTGCCGACGGCAAAGGTGATCGAAGTCCAACATACGCTGGACGGCGGCCGTCTGCATCCCAAAGACGATGGCTGTGGTCGAACGATCAAAAAGAAGATAGTCTGGTTTGCTCATGGTTACTTTCCCTCCCGGTGCTCGTCTCCGAGCAACGCCATTTTGACGATGCGCGTCATATGCGTCTCCGGACCGAAGACTTTGATGGGTACACCGAGTTCGTCACCCAATTTGCGCATCAGCGCCAGGCCTTCCTGGTAGTTGGGGCCGCCGCGCCGCACGTAGATGTGGACGTTGTTCTCTTGGAGCCGCGCTTTGTACTCGCGCAGCGCGTCCACGATGCCGGTGAAGGTCTTGGCGACGTCGGTGAAGTTGGCGATGCCGCCGCCGATGAGCAAGAATTTGGGCCGCCCCTGCGGATCGGGACGGCGCGTCATCAGGTCGAGCAGCGTGCGGGCGTACTCGCGCGTCTCGTCGGTCGTTGGATTGCCGGAGTATTCGCCGTAGCAGGCCAATTCTTCGGCGAAGCCCAGGTCAGTGACGGTGTCCGCGTAGATGACACTGGCCCCGCCACCGGCGATCATTGGCCAGACGCGGCCCTGCGGATTGAGCACCGTCAGCTTGAGGCTGGAACCGCCTTTCTCGTCGAGGCTGCGGATGTACGCCTCTTCCAGCGAGTGGTGCATCCCGAAGGCCGGCGGGAAGGGCAGCTCCCCCCACTTGCGCCCGGCTTCGAAGGCCGCCGTGTCGTCCACCTGCCCGACAAAGTCGAGGGGGATCACGGTATTGTGAACGAGGGCAAAGGGATTGATCTCCAAATACGTGAAAGCCAGATCAACGAAGAACTTGTAGAGTGCCGTGATGAACGCTACCGCCGCGTCCTTGCCCTCGAAATCGGGCAAATGCCCGGCGACGTCCACATCCTCAATCGTCCCCAGCACCGGCACGGGGATTTGCACCACCGAGTCCCAGTTCTCCTCGATGTCGATGCCGCCTTTCAGGGAAAAGTAGATAACGTCCTGCTCGCGTTCCGTGCGGATGGCGATGAACATCTCGTCGTCTTGGTCGTGGGGGACGAACGGCTCGATCATAAACACTGATAGCTTGTCCGTAACCTTTCCCACCGTCACTTCCTTGTGCATCCGCGCGGTAATCCACGCCTTCGCCCCGGCGAAATCAAGGTTCAACCCCAGCAGGCCGTGTTTGCCCCGCTTGCCGAACAGTTGATCCGGTTTGGCGACTAGCCGGTCGGTGAGCAACCACGGGTGATCGGCTGCCAGGCGGTCCCAATCCGTGTCGGCCTCCACCAGGACGATTTTGCCGGGATAGCTGAATCCAGGCAGATAATCGGGCAGATAGCGCGCCAGCAGGCGCTTTGCATCGTATTCGCGTATTGCTCGTCGTGCCATAGAGGTCTCCTTGTTGAGGGTAATGAGAAATGAGTAATGAGAAATGAGTAACGAGTAACAGGGGCTTGTACTTCTTAACTCTTAACTCTTTACTCTTTACTCTTTACTCTTTACTCTTTAACTTTGACTCCAACCGCCGCCGCACCGCCAAAATAAAGCCTTCGGTAGTGAGGTAGTGGTCGGCGGGCGGATCGCAGAGCATGGTGAGGTCTTTGGTCATCTCGCCGCCCTCGATGGTCTCGATGACGGCGGCTTCCAGCTTCCTGGCGAAGTCCACCACGTCCGGCGTCCCGTCCAACTCGCCGCGCCGCGCCAGACCGCCCGTCCAGGCGAAAATGGAGGCCGTGGAGTTCGTGGAGGTCTTCTCGCCGCGCAGGTGCGCGTAATAGTGGCGCTGCACCGTGCCGTGCGCCGCCTCGAATTCCATGATGCCGTCCGGGTTCACCAACACCGAGGTCATCAGCGCCAGGCTGCCGAAGCCGCTCGCCAGCATGTCGCTCATCACGTCGCCGTCGTAGTTCATGCAGGCCCACAGGAAGCCACCCTCGTGGCGAATCACGCGCGCGACAGCGTCATCAATCAAGGTGTAGAAGTATTCGACGCCGGCGGCGTCCATTTCGGCCTTGTGCGCATCCACCTCTTCCTGGAACGTGTCGCGGAAGAACGAGTGATAGGTCTTGGAAATGGTGTCTTTCGCGGCAAACCAGAGCGGTATCCTTTCGACAATGGCGAATTTGATACAGGCGCGGGCAAAGCTGCGGATAGATTTCTCGGTGTTGTGAATGCCCTGGATCACGCCCGGCCCCTTGAAATCGTGGATGGTGAACCGCGCCGGTTCGCCGCCGTCTGCCGGGGTGAAGACCAACTCCGCCTTGCCCGGCCCCGCCACTTTGTACTCCTGGTTGCGGTACACGTCGCCGTAGGCGTGACGCCCGATGATAATGGGCTTCTGCCAGGAACGTACCATCGGCCGGATATTTTTGAGGATGATAGGCGCGCGGAAAACCGTGCCGTCCAGAATACCTCGGATCGTACCGTTTGGGCTAGGCCACTCTTTCTTGAGGCCATATTCCACCACACGATCCTGGTTGGGGGTGACCGTCGCGCACTTCACAGCCACGCCGTACTGGGCAGTCGCGTGCGCCGCGTCGAACGTCACCTGATTGTCGGTGTCGTCACGGTGTTTCAGACCGAGATCGAAATAAACGGTCTGCATATCCAGGTACGGCGTCAGCAGCTCATCCTTGATCATCTGCCAGATGATGCGCGTCATCTCGTCGCCGTCCATTTCCACAAGTGGCGTTTTGACGTGTATTTTTTCCATGTTTTTTTCTCTCCTGTTAAAGTGTTTTGAATGAATTTGCCCAGCTAAACAAATCGTGATTATTATAATCTGGATTTGTTTACTTTACTCGACATTAAATTCCCCGCGTTCATCGAACCCTCATAACGCACACACCCATCGCGCAATAGAAGCCAACTGATTTTCTTCGTTCAGGTTGGCGGCGTTGGCAAGAGCGCCGCTTTCCAATTGTTGCCAAATCTCACCTGCCATCTTTTTCTCAATGGCTGCGCCGATGAAAAAGAGAGCAGGCGAAGTCTCCCGATCAACGAAGGCTGTGCGGATGCGGTCTAGCGCGGAGCGCGCTGTTTTCCAATGTTCGTCGGCGCCGGCGGGATCAATGCCGCCTTTAAGTTCACCCAATGCGAGGTACGTGCTGGCGACTGTGTGGGCGGTCGCTTGTAATTCAGCAGGCGCAAGGTTGAACAAACTGATGTCTACATTGTTTTCGATCAATGGAACGGTCAAATTATAGATGAGCGTGCGTGGCCCGTTTTCATTTTGCCAACTCAAGCCCCGAAGGGAAAGCTCAATGTCGGCGTCATCATCGCTCATTTCCACCCAATGGCGCGTTTTGGCGTGTTGCCAGCAATATGGGATACCAGCGATAGCCAATGTCGAGAGAAGAGTACGGGTTAGCTTTCTTTGCGCCAATGCGCCGCCGATATTGCGCATTGAACCGCCCAACGCATCACCGCGCGTGAGCAAGAAACGAAAAACCAATTCTTCAACGAACTTGTCGCCAGCCGGTTCAAGAAAGTTATCAATCAATCCCCGGATAGCTTCCGTTTTATCTTGCGCGGTCAAATGATTGTGCGCTTTATCCGATAGGCCAGCAGCCGTGAGCAGACCAGCTTCAATACCCGCAATATTGAGCAAGTCGAGCGGAGTCTGCGCTGAGGATGCAGCAGTTTGGAGTGCCCGTGCTTCTGCGACGTAAGGTGTGGCCCGGCGGTTTTTCTCTAGTGCCAAAGTGACAAATCCAGCGCGTGTGGCTGCATACGTTGTTACCAAGTCATCGCTCGATTGCAGATGACTTCGATAGGGACGTAGTAACACCGAACTCATATCTTCCTCCACACATACACACACTTCCGTAAAACCTCGCGGCCATGTTCTCCCATTTGCTGACTGCTATTACCTTTGCCATTGGGCAACACGAGGATATTTTCTACACAGAACCCCAGTTGCTCTGCCAAAGCGGATAGAATCATATCCACCGAAATGCTGACGCCGGCATAACGCACGTTGTCGTTGACCATCACCAGTGGCGCGCCGGGTTTAAGCACACGCGCGCACTCGGCAATGACGCACGCCATTTCATAGAAGTAGCCTTTGACCATGCGCGGGATGCCATCGTTGTTTAACACACCGGCGTTTTTTTGCGCGTTCAGGTAGTTCAAGATAGCTTGTAAAAGTTCCTGCTCATCGGCAGCGGCAATCGCGGTTTGCCATTGTGGATTGAGCTTGAGCAAATCTTTGGCGCGATTTTCGACGGTGCAACTGAGCATGTCCTGACGCAACTTACGCAATCCCGCTTCATCCACACTAAGCAGCGCCAGTTCAAGCGCGTAAGTACGGGTGTAATCATACCGGTTGCAATAAGGCGGCGAGGTCAGCACCACATCGTAATGATCGGCAGACAAGTGTGGTAGAATTTTCAGGCACGACCCATTATGCAGAACCAGCCTTCCAGAAACGGTATCGCCTGGAAACAAGCCCGGTTGCGCTGGCGGCGCGAGATCGCTTAAGATTTCCTGGAGTTTTTCTTGAATCGCCGACTCAAAACTCAGAATGTCCCCTTTGTCAAACAGTTTCTTGCCACGCTTGCGCCCCGCGCGATAGTCCCAGCGCAAGTATTGTCCATCTTTGCGGGTATAACTTATGGATTCAAGCACACATAACAGCGCGAAACGCAAAACGGTTTGCACGCGCTCGTTTTCGTGTCGGTACGCGGCGAGATATTTCTCAAGCGCGTCTTGCGTTTCCGCAGGATAAGCCCCGTGCGTTATGCGCAATTCAGGCAAATGCGCTTTTTCGGCGGTCAGTTCCCAAACTGGCGTAGCAGCCCATCGGCGCAGCACGGCAAAATCCTCCGGGGTGAAAGCCGACTCGATCAGTTGCTTGGTCGCAATGATTTGTTGTCCAATAGGCAACAACTCAATGCCCTCCGCGTCGAGTCCCAACGCACTCGCGGCAAACAAGGCCACCCCACTGCCGGCGAAGGGGTCTAAGAGAACGCCACGCTCAATCTTGTATTGACGGAGGAAATACTCCACCAACGCCGCCGAAAACGCCTCCTTGTATTTGTACCAGCGATACACCGGGCGCGTCTTGTTCGCCTGGAAACTGACCAATGAGCGGGTAAGCGCCGTCTGCACAACAAACTTATCGTTAAAATGTTGCGCTAAGGCCTGATCGAGTTGGTCAATCTCGACCAAAGTCTTGGACTGGACCTCAAGCAAAGTCATTTTTCAGCAACCGTATTCAACAACCCACCCGCCAGCAGAATCTTCACCTGCCGCTCCGAGAGGTTCGCTTCCACCTGGATTTCCACACCTTGCGTGCGGTTTTCCACAGAAATGGGGGCTTTTTCCCCAAGAGTAGCCCGAATGTCGGGGATAATCAGCTCGTCGCCGGTTTGAATGCGGTCGTAATCCGCCGGATTGACGAACGTGAGCGGGACGATACCGAAGTTGATGAGGTTGGCGATGTGGATGCGCTCGAAGCTCTTGGCGATGACGGCCTTGACGCCCAGGTACATCGGGCATAGCGCGGCGTGCTCGCGGCTGGAACCCTGCCCATAGCTCTCCCCGGCAATGATGATGTTGTGGACGCCCGCCTCGCGGTTGGCGGCGGCGCGCGCGGCGAAGGTCTCGTCCACCGGCGAGAAAACGTAAGTCGCGTACTTCGGCACGTTGGAGCGATACTTGAGCAGTTGCCCGGCCGGCATAATGTGATCGGTCGTGATCTTGTCGCCGACTTTGATCGTCGCCTGCCCTTGGATTGCGGCGGGCAGCGGCGCGTTCTTGGGCGGAACGCCGATGTTCGGCCCGCGATAAATTTCCTCTTCACCCGCGCTTGGGCCGGTCTCTGACCGCGCCCACGGGAAGATGAACATGCTGTCGTCAATGAAAAATCGCTCCGGCATGTCCACCTGCGGATACGCCAGCCCCAAATCGCGCGGATCGGTGAACTTGCCGGTGATCACGGCAGCGGCGGCAGTCTCCGGGCTGACGAGGTACACCTGCGCGTCCTTCGTCCCGCTGCGGCCCTCGAAGTTGCGGTTGTTGGTGCGCAGGCTCACCGCGCCACTTTGCGGACTCTGGCTGTTGCCGATGCAGAAGCCGCACGCGCTCTCCATGATCCGCGCGCCCGCGTCGAGCAGACTGGCCAACGAACCGTCGCGGGCGAGCATCTGCAACACCTGGCGCGATCCCGGCGCGACGGCGAAGCTCACGTCCGGGTGCGCGCGGCGGCCCTTGAGGATGCGCGCCACCCGCACCATATCCACGTAGGACGAGTTCGTGCAGGAGCCGATCTCCACCTGGCTAACCGGCATCCCCGCCACCTGGCGCACCGGAATCACGTTGCCGGGGCTGTGCGGCGCGGCGGTCAGCGGTTCGAGGCTGCTCAGGTCCACCTCCACGACCTTGTCGTAGGTCGCGTCGGGATCGGGCAGCAGTTCGATCCACTGCTCCTCGCGGCCCTGCGCGACCAGGAAGCGGCGCGTCTCCGCATCCGAGGGGAAGACCGATGTGGTCACGCCCATTTCCGCGCCCATATTCGTGATCGTCGCGCGCTCCGGCACACTCAACGTCGCCACGCCCGGCCCGCCGTACTCGAACATCCAGCCGACGTTGCCCTTTGTGGAAAAGATTTCCAGCATCTTGAGGATTACGTCTTTGGCGCTCACCCAGGGCTGCAATTGCCCCGTCAGTTTGATCAAGCAGACCTTCGGATAGGTGATGTAGAACGGCCCGCCGCCCATCGCCACGGCCACATCGAGGCCGCCCGCGCCCATGGCGATCATCCCGACGCCGCCGCCGGTGGGCGTGTGGCTGTCCGCGCCGAGCAACGTCTTGCCCGGTCGCCCGAAACGTTCCAGGTGTACCTGGTGGCAGATGCCGTTCCCCGCGCGGCTGAAGACGATGCCGTACTTCGCCGCGACAGTTTGCAGGTAACGGTGATCGTCGGCGTTCTCAAAGCCCACCTGGATCGTGTTGTGATCCACGTAGCTGACCGACAACTCCGCCTTGACCGCGTCCAGCCCCATCGCCTCGAACTGCAAATACGTCATCGTGCCCGTGGCGTCCTGCGTCAGCGTCTGGTCGATGCGAATGGCGACCTCCTGCCCAGGAATTGGTTCCCCAGAGACGAGATGCGCCTCCAAGATTTTCTGAACGATGTTCTTGCCCATATACCCCTCCCCAAAAGATAAACCTCGAATCCACACGAATTTTCACGAATAGAATACAAAATTGGTGTAGATTCGTGAAGATTCGTGGTGAAAATTAAACCCTAAAACAAAATCCTGAGAATCCTGTCAAAGGATCATCCTCCCGCGCTCACCACCGCCGTCACTTGCCCCGCGCCCCACGTTTCGACCTGGCCTTGTGGGCCGAAGGCGAGCGCCACCCCGTCGGGGACGCCCAGACCGAGCAGTCCCGGCCCAAGCTGCGAGAGACAGCGCAACACCACGGAGTCCTCCGTGCGCGTGAAGTGCGGCACGATCACCGCGTTCTGCAACAGCCCTAGCCCTTGCGCCTGCAAATACTGCGGCGCGGGGCCAATCGCCCACGTCCCCAGCGCGACGGCGCCGCCGCCACTGCCGACAAGCGTGAGGCCTTGCAACGTCCCAAAGCCGCGCAAAATGTGGGCCAGCGCCGTCGTCCCGTACAGATTGCGCACCAACGGCAACGGATTCTCGCCGCCGAGGTACAGGACGCCGGCCTCTTCAAGCAAGGTGAGGAACTTCGGGGTTTCCAATTGCGCCCGCGTCATCTCCGCGAGCGTGAAGGCCTCGCCGCCGGGCCCGCCGAGCAGCGTGTAGTGTTCGAGGATCGCGTCGGCCTCCTCAGGCGTCCCTTCTGAGAGCAGCACGACCATCGGGCGGTCAAGGTTGACAACGCTCAGCAATTGCGCATCCGCCACGTCGGTCTCGCCGCGCGCCACATCGCCGCCGCCGAGCAATACCAGCCAGCCTTCACCGTCGAGCCATTGTAGAGGTCCTTGTTGAGGCATAGTCTTCGTTCCTGCTCTGTGAGTGGTAAAGAGTAATGGGTAAAGAGTAATGAGTAATGAGTAATGAGACTGATCACTCCTTACTCCTTACTCCTTACTTCCTTTTGGCATCAACCGACATAGCGCCTCCACCACCACCGCCACGCCGTTGACCAACGCCCGTTCGTCGATGTCGAAATGCGCGTTGTGGTGCGCGGGCGCTTCGCGGTCGGTGAAGCCGGAGCCAACAAAGATGAAACAGCCGGGAATCTCCTGCAAGAAGAACGCGGCATCCTCGCTGCCCATCGTGCGCACGTCGTCCTTGAGCGCGTCTGTACCGAATAAATCGGCGACGACATCCCGCACCAGCGCCGTCACCCGCGGATCGTTGACCAGCGGGGGCGTGAGCGGGTACAGGCCGACCGTCGCTTCCGCGCCCATCATCCGCGCCGTACCTTCGATGATCTCACGCACGCGACGGATCACCATGTCGCGCGTTTGCAGATTATAGGTGCGGATCGTGCCGCGCAGCAGGGCAGAATCGGGAATCACGTTGAAAGCGTCGCCGCTGAGCAGCGCGCCCACCGTCACCACCGCCGTGTCCAACGCGCTCACGTTCCGGCTGACGACGGTTTGCAGCGCGTTCACCGTCAGTGCAGCGGTCACAATAGGGTCCACCGTCTGTTCGGGCATCGCGCCGTGGCCGCCCTTGCCGGTGATCGTGGCCTCCCACGACTCCGCGCCCGCCATCACCGGGCCAGCGGTCGCGCCAAAAGTGCCCACCGGATTCTTGTTCCAGACGTGGACGGCGAGCGCCACGTCCGGGCGGGGATTCTCCAACACGCCTTCCTTCACCATAATGTCCGCGCCGTTTGCGCCTTCCTCGCCGGGCTGGAAAATCAACTTGAGCGTGCCGCGCCAGGCGTCGCGGTGCTGCGCCATCAGCGTGGCGACGCCGAGGCCAATCGCCATGTGCGCATCGTGTCCGCAAGCGTGCATACGGCCCGGATGCTGCGAGACGTAGGGAACGTCGTTCGCCTCCTGGATCGGCAGCGCGTCCATATCCACGCGGCTCATCACCACCGGGCCGGGACCGTTTTCCAGCACGCCGACCACGCCGGTTTTCGCCACGCCTTCCTGCACGCGGTAGCCCAATCCACGCAGAATTTCGGCGATGATTCCCGCAGAGCGGCGTTCTTCCAATCCCAGCTCAGGGTGCATGTGAAAATCGCGCCGCCAAGCGACAAGTTGCTCGTGCAGTTCGGCGGCTGACGTTAGGGTATCCATAGTTTTTCTCCTAAAATCCGTTTCATCCGTTCAATCCGTTGACGAGGAACAGAGTTCCTTAACAGATTACGGTACAGTGTACGGGATTTCGTGAAATGAGGCAAGTGCTAATATCCCTATGTTAATAAGAAAATCCTCCCAAAGGTAACACAGTTCGTCTTTGGGAGGATTTGCGGTAATGAAACGGTCAAATTCTGCGAAGGCGCTTATATTCGGCAACGAGCGTAGAATCATCGAACGATTGCTCAAACTGTCGCAACCAATAAAGTATATATTTATCGTCCAAATTCGAGCCTTGCCGACGAACAACGCCTTGAGCATCCTCGTGATCGCGCAAGCGCGTCGAGATGAGCTTGTAGATCACCAGGTCCTCCGGGCTACACACCCGAATCGTCAAGCCTGGCTGCACTTCCATATCGCGCCCGCGCTCAACGGCAAGCACATCGTAGGGCGTGTCGGCTAACAAAACATCCAACCGCGTCCCCAAGGTATCTTGCACAAACACCATAGCCTGTTGTCGCAATGCCTGGCGCGGATCAGCAAGCAGCGAGGTGTAGTCAGACGCAAGTACAGACAGCAAACGGTCGGCGTCATCGCGTTCCAACAACACTTTCACGTCAGCATCCCGTGTAAGGCGCGGCTCGCCCCACACGGCGACGGCAACGCCTCCGATGACGATAGAGGGGATGCCGGCATCACTCAGCCGCTGCTGAAGCGATCGCAGGGATTGTATCAGATTCTCCATGCTCTTTTTGCCATTCCGACAGGCGATGTAATCGTGACTGTAACTGCACGAGGGCGGCCCTCCGCTCCGGGCCAAACAGGGCCTCGGTTTCCTGTAATTGATGCTCGAACGCGCGCTGCAAGGCGAGCCATTGCCGAATGCTCTCGTGAACGGTCATTTGGCGCAACAAACGTGTTTCGTCTTCTTCGAACGTATCCCAGCCTTCGCGTAATATCCGCAGTTCACGCATAACTGTTTTATATCCTGAATCCCTTGTTCCGCAAACGCTAGGCGATTCGCTTCACCGCCAGCACGAGCGGTTCGTCATCCACCGTGTCTTCGAGCACCTTGTCGCCGCTCGGCGATGCGACGGCTTCGAGCACGTCCGCAAGCACTTCGCTGGCGATCATCTCGCGCTGTGCGGCAATGGCCTCCGCCAGTGCACCGCTCGCCTTGTACTGAACGACGATCCGGTCGGTGAGCTGGTAATCGGCCTGCTTGCGCAAATCCTGCACGCGGCGCACGATCTCGCGGGCCAACCCTTCTTGCTCGAGTTCCGGCGTGACGACGGTATCCAGCGCCACAACCAGGCCGCCTTCCCCGGCGACGCCATAGCCTTCGCGGGCGTGGCTCTGCACCAGCACTTCGTCGGACGAAAGCACGGCCTCGCTGCCATCGTCCAGCGGCAACGTCAATGCCTCGCCGGCGTGCAGCTGTGCGACGGCGCGCGCGGCGTCCACCTTCTCCAGCGCCTTGCGGACGAGCGGGAAGCGCTGCCCGAACTTCGGGCCGAGCACGCGATTGAGCGGCAACAGCTTGTATTCAACCAGCTCGCCTTCTTCGGCGACGAAGCCCACGTCTTTGACGTTCAGTTCGTCGGCCAACACATCCAGCAACTGCAGCAGTTCCTCGCGGCGGCGCGGATCGGCGGCGATCAACGCGCGGGCGAGCGGCTGGCGCACTTTGAGGTTGTTGCTGGCGCGTACGGAATGGCCCAACGTCGCAGCCTGGCGCACGGCAGCCATCGCCTCGGTCAACGTGGCTTCTTCCGCAGCAAGCGGCGCGGCGACCGGGAACAGGCAATGGTGGAGGCTCTCCGGGGCGGCCGCATCCACGGCGCGCACCAGGTTCTGGTACATCACCTCCGTCACAAACGGCAACACTGGCGCGAGCAGCTTGGCGAACGTCGTCAGCACGGTGTAGAGCGTCTGGTAGGCGGCTTCCTTGTCGGCGTCGGAGGTGGCGCTCGCACCGCGCGCGGCCCAGAAACGGCGACGGCTGCGGCGAACGTACCAGTTGCTCAAGTCGTCGAGAAACGCTTCGGCCGGCTGCGCGACTTTGAGCGGGATGTAGGTCTCGTAGCCCTCCGTCATCGCGGCGACCGTTTCGCGCAAGCGAGCGATGATCCACTTGTCCAGGACGGTGGGGGCCGCAGCATCCGTCCAGGGAGACCAGAGATTCGGCTGCCCCTCTTCGTACTTGGACGGGTTCTCCAGCAATTCGGCGGGCGGCGTCCATTCGTCAATGCGCGCGTAGGTGACGAAGAAAGCGTAGGTGTTCCACAGCGGGATGATGAAGCGGCGGCGCGTTTCGTCAGCGCGGTGGTAGCCGAAGAGCAGGTTTTGGTCGAGTGGTTGGTTCATAAAGAGCCAGCGCATGGTATCCACACCAATCTTTTCGGCGGCCTCATCGAACCAGATTGCGTTCCCCCACGACTTGTGCATCTGCCGTCCATCTTCCGCCAGACAGGTGGAATAGCCGTGAACCACTTTCGTCGGCGGTATCTGCTCGAAAACGGTGCTCATCGTGATGAGGCTGTAGAACCAGTTGCGGAACTGCCCAGGGAACGATTCACTGATCCAGTTGGCGGGCACCCATTTGGCCCAATACTCGCGGTTGGTGCGATACTGCGTGGTGGAATAGGCCACGCTGCCCGCATCGAGCCACGGATTACCCACGTCGGCGATGCGCGACATCGTCCCACCGCACTTGGAGCACGCAATCTTGATCGCATCCACATACGGACGGTGGGGCGTGTGCCCCTCGAAGACATCCCACCCGGCGACGGCGCGCGCACGCAGTTCGTCCTCGTCGCCGATCACCTCAAAGTGACCGCACGCTTTGTTCTCGCACACCCAAATCGGCAGCGCCAGGCCCCAGTACCGCTTCTTGGAGATCATCCAGTCGTGCATGTTGCGCAGCCAGTCCATCTCGCGGGCGTAGCCAAATTCGGGGATCCACTGAATCTGATCCACCACATCCATAATCTGGTAACGCAAACTGCGCGCTTTCTCTTCCGCCGTGACTTCCTCGCAGGGCTTGTCGTACAGCTCACCCATATTGATGAACCACTCGTCCACCAGGCGGAAGACCAGCGGCGTATCGCAGCGCCAGCAGACCGGATAGCGGTGCGTGTAGCTGTCCACGCGATAGAGCTTGCCTCTATCGTCCAGATCGTGGAAGATGTCGTGGGCGACCTCGTGAACGTCACGTCCGGTCAGCCAGTCGAAGCCTTCCAGGAACGCGCCGTTCTCGGTGAGCGGGGCGAGCGCGGGCAGATCGTAAATCTTGCCCAGCTCGAAGTCCTCTGCACCACAACCCGGCGCGATGTGGACGATGCCCGTACCCTCGACCTCGCCGACGGCGTCCCAGGGAATAACCCGGTGGAACGCTGGGACGTTCATCGCTTGCACGGCGGGCAACTCATCGAAGGGGCCATCGTATTCCCAACCGATCATCTCCGCGCCCTTGAGCCGGCCGAGCACCTCGTACTTCCCCTTGATGACGTTGGGCAGCGTGCCCTCGGCCAGGTAGTACGTCCAGCCGTCCTGCGCCTGTACCTTCACGTAAGTCAGGTCCGGCCCCACTGCAGCGGCGACGTTGCTGGTGAGCGTCCACGGCGTCGTCGTCCAGACGAGGAGCGCCTCACGCTCGCGCCCGCGCAACGGGAAACGAATCACTGGCGCGTCGTGCGTCAACTCGCGGTAGCCGTCGGTGACGATTTCGTGCTGGCTGATGCCGGTTTCGCAGCGTGGGCACCAGGGCATCACGTCGTGGCCGCGGTAGAGCCAGCCGCGTTCCCACACCTTCTTGATGAACGTCCAGATCGTGTAGTTGTTCTCAGTGGCGAAGGTGAAGTACGACCCGCCGAGTTCCGGTGATCCCAGGCGGCCCACCAGCCGCTCGACGCTATCAGTGACAGGGCCATCGGGACCGTTGACCGTTATCTCCTGAGCCGGGTTTTCCAGCAACTTCTCAGCCATCGCACGCAGCGTAGCGGGGTCATTCCAGTCCATCCAATAGCCCAGGCGAATGGATTGCTCTGTCTGCCGGGCGGCCTGGCGCAACACACGCGCCTTGCACTCCAACACAAACGGCGCGAGGCCGTAGGTCTCGATGTCGCGCTTGGAGGTGAACCCCTTCTCCTTCTCGACCTCGACTTCCACCCACAGACCCTGGCAATCGAACCCGTTCTGATAGCGCTCCTGATAACCGTGCATGGCCCAATAGCGCTGCCAGAGGTCTTTGTAGGCGCGGCCCCACCCGTGATGAATCCCCATCGGATTGTTCGCCGTAATCGGGCCATCGATAAACGACCAACGCGGCGCGCCCTGGCGCAACTGATTGAGTTTCTGAAATGCCTGGGTTTTGTCCCAGAACTCCAACATCTCGTGCTCTTGCGCGATGAAATCGACTTGGGTTGGTACTGGTTTGAACATGATTTTTCTCCTCACCCGTGATATAATCAATGATAAGAACAAAACCTCGTCAGGGAGGTATTTATGACCGTTTCAGTCAATACAATTGCACAACAACTGCGTCTTTCGCCAGAAGAGCTTATCCAACGCAGCCTGGCTTCGTTCCTGGACCGTGAAAAGCGTACTGTTCAAATGGACATTGCCGACTTACAAGATCGTTATCGGACACGTTCATCAGCAGATTTACGCACCCGCATCGAAAACGGCGAGATATACAGCCACCCAGCCTGGGAAGAAGCGATAGAATGGGAACAGTTGGAGGCTTATCTTGACCATTTACAGACGCTTCTAGATGCGCTTGAGCAATGATGATCTACGAAACACTATCCCACATCGCGCTGACCGAGTTCGACGATATCATCATCAGCCGCCAGCTCATTTACCGCCGCGCGACTACACCCATAAAATTACGCCTCTTTGTCCGCGACGAAACGTTCATTGATGTCGGATTCAGCCCGAATCTGATGCGCTATTCCTACCATTGGGAACAACGCGCCGTGCGGGGATTGCTGCACCGTCACGACAACGCGCCAGACCATCCCCATATACCGACCTTCCCCAAACACTTTCACAATGGCACGGAAGATGCGGTTGAATCCAGTGCGATCTCCGACGATCCTGAAACGGCGCTACGTGAATTTCTTCAATTTGTAAGGTCGCAACTCAACACATCATCGGCATAACACAAACACGCCCCCATCCCCCCACAGGGACGGGAGCGTGTTGCTCTCGCGGTACCACCCTGATTGTCCCGCCCAACGCGGAACCTCTCTTTCGACGGCCATCACCGTCGCGCCGTGGATAACGGGCGGCAACCCCGGCTCTACTTACTTAGTCGGATAGTCCTTAGTCGTGTAGTCGAATGACTACGACTACCAGACTAATGACTATTTGACTACCCAGACTGTTCAGTGAGCGGCTCCGGAGGGATTTTCTGCGCCGGTGCCTGCACTCGGCTCACACTGCCCCGAATTCGCTGTAGCGGCTTCCCGCGCGTACTCGTCTCCATCAACACCTTTGTGATGAAATTATGCCATAAGCACAATAGTTGTCAAGCCGACGAAACTGTTGATGACGCATAACTCGAGAGAGACCGGGGAAAGCTTTAAGATTTCACCCCTGGGTAATCCCCCGAATATCCTATTGCAAAAGTTAGAAATTTCCGGTATAATAAACCCAATTTAGTAGCCTGTTATCATACATTTTTACAGACGAGAGGAGGTGATGCTTATCGGGTAGCGCGCATCTTTGTGGGGACGCAAGCGCCTGACCCGGCCTGGCCGGGCGACGAGGCGGCGGTTTATCGAACATGTCTGGCTTGCGCCGGATCTTCGGCGGATACCGCCAGGGGATTAGCCTTCCCCTCTCACATTCCCCTCGAAACGAGGAAGCTGCATCTCAAAACCGTTGGGCAACCGGCGGGACAAAGGGCGCGGCAAGGCCAGCTCATCATCTTCGGATGGGTGTCTATCCCTGTATGTGTATCGGATGGCGGGGCGTTTGCGCCTCACGTATCTCACGCGCGCATCGCGTGCGCGATGGGATTGCATCAGTGCATGGCATTGCGCCAGGAGGTCAAAAATGTGTGGTATTGTAGGTTACGTCGGGCCGCGGCAGGCGGCGCCGATTGTGTTGGGTGGATTGAAAAAGCTGGAATATCGCGGCTATGACTCGGCCGGGATCGCGGTTTTGCACCAGAACGGCGGCATTGAGGTGGAACGCGCCGTCGGTAAGTTGAGCAACCTTCAGGATCGGCTGTACCAAAAGCCCCTGCTCGGCACGATTGGGATTGGGCACACGCGCTGGGCCACGCACGGCGGCGTGACGGAATTCAATGCGCACCCCCACGTGGGGCGGAACGGGCGGGTGGCGGTCGTCCACAACGGCATCATCGAAAACTACGCCGAATTGCGCCAGGAAATGACGGAGGAAGGCATCCACTTCGTCTCTGAAACCGATACCGAGGTGGTGGCGCATCTGGTGGATGGTTATCTGGCCGGCGGTTCCGATCTGCTGACGGCGGTGCAGCGCGCCTTGCCCTCTATCCAGGGGGCCAGCGCCTTTGTCTTCCTCAGCCCCCAGGAACCGGAGAGCCTGGTCATCGCCCGGCTGGGGAACGCTGGCGGCATCGTCTTGGGGCGTGGCGACGGCGAGATGTTCGTCGCCTCAGACATCCCGGCGATCCTGGAGTACACGCGCGATGTCATCTTCCTGGAAAACCGGCAGATGGCGCGCGTCACGCGGGGCGGCGCGGAGATCTTCAGGCTGGATGGCACGCCGGTCAAGGCGCAGATGCACACCATCCCCTGGGATCCCGTCTCAGCGGAGAAAGGCCCCTACCGCCACTTTATGCAGAAGGAGATCTCGGAGCAGCCGCGCGCTATCACCGACACGATCCGCGGGCGTGTAGATTTCCACCGGGGGCGTGTGGTGCTCGATAGCGTGCCGCTCACGCCGGCCGATGCGAAAAAGCTGGATCGCGTTATCATCGCGGCGTGCGGCTCTTCATATCACGCCGGGTTGGTGGGTAAGTTTATGATCGAGACGTTGGCGCGCCTGCCAGTGGAGGTAGATTACGGCTCGGAGTTCCGCTACCGCAACCCGATGATCACGCCGACGACGGCGCTGCTGGCGATCACCCAATCCGGCGAGACGGTGGACACGCTGGCGGCGATGGAAGAGGGCCGCGAGCACAATGCGAAGCTGTGGTCCATCGTCAACGTCATCGGCAGCCAGGCGCACCGCCTCTCCGATGGGCACATCTTGATGCAGGCCGGCCTGGAGATCGGCGTGGCGACGACCAAAGCCTTCACCGCGAGTCTGGTAGATTTGTATCTGCTGGCGCTACATCTGGGGCAACTGCGCGAGACGATCCCGGCGGACGTTTTGCGGGGCGCGGTGAACGATCTGGCCCGTCTGCCTGACCTGGTGGGGCGCGTCTCGGAACCGAAACCGGTCTACGACGAGCTGGCGGAGGTTTTCTTCAAGCGCGAGCACTTCCTCTTCCTGGGGCGCGGGATCAACTATCCGGTGGCGCTGGAAGGCGCGCTCAAACTCAAGGAAATCTCCTACATCCACGCGGAGGGCTATCCCGCCGGGGAGATGAAGCACGGTCCCATCGCGCTTATTGACGAGGTCATGCCGGTGGTGACAGTCGCGCCGCGCGACAACGTCTACGACAAGATGATCAGCCAGATGGAGCAGGTGAAAGCGCGCAACGGGACCGTCATCGGCCTGTTGCAAGAGGGCGACGAGGTGGCGCGCAGCAAAGCGGATTACGTGCTCGAAGTGCCGGCCGCGCCGCAGTTCCTTTCGCCGGTGCTCAATATCATCCCGCTGCAATGGTTAGCCTACGCGATGGCCGTCCGTCGGGGCGCAGATGTGGATCAGCCGCGCAACCTGGCGAAGAGCGTGACGGTGGAATAACAAATAGACCTGACAGGTTTTCCGAAACCTGTCAGGTCTGTTTTCACCTAATACGACGGATTGGAGTGCGAAATCTCCAGCTCGTTGACTTGTAGGAACGCGGGCACGATGATCGCCCTGGGATTGCGCGCGCCGTAGCTCATCGAGGTGTTGGCGACGACCTGCGCCTGCGACAGCCACGCTACCTTATCACCGAAGATGTCGAGCAAGCTCTGCGTCAGACGCACATTGTACGGCACCACCACCGCGCCATCCTGCTTGAGCAGCAGCGCGCCGAAGCGCGAGCTGCCGGTGACCAGCCCCTTGGAAGGATTCACAATGTTCATGTAGTGCAGATAGGGGATGTAGAGCACATCGTTCTCGCGCGGCATGGCGACCAGTTCTGCCAATGTATTGACCGCCGCGTCGCCGCCCTGCAGCACGATGCTGTCGTGCGGTGTGGTATGCCCAGTGGGCTGCGCGCCGAATTCATCGGCGTCGTCCTGCGCCCACATGAAGTTCTTGAACACCCCCTCAGTGAAGATCGGGAACGGTTGGCGCGGCATCCCCATCAGATCGCGCCGGAAGGGGAAGGTCTCGCGCCGCGTGGGGTCATCGGTCAGCGTGAACTGCGGCGAGAAGACGCGCTGGCCGATCTGCGCCTCGCTGAGGAACGAAAAGCCGCGCTTCATCAGACCGCCGTTGTAGCCGATGTAGCCCATAAACGACAGCAGGTCGCTGAGCGCCGCCGACCCGAAGACGATGTCGTAGGTGCCCAACGGAAGCTGTTGCGGCGCGTCGTGTTGGTAGTGCTCCACCAGGAACGCCAAATCGCGCCGCAGGGCGTCCGGGTTCAGGTCGGTTTTTTGCTGCGCGGATTGTTCGGCCAGCACTTCCCACTTGAGCGCAGTGTGCGACAGCACCATGCTAATCTGCGCGTCGGAGGTCTTGAAATACTGCGTGTGCTCCGCGCGGGTGTTGATCTGGGCGATGGTGTTCATCCCGCAGGAGAAGATGCCGGACAGGCGGATCTCGTCGGTTTCCAGTCCTGCCGCTGCCTGATTGAAAAATGCCAGACGCTCTTGATTGCTGAGCGTCGCCAGCGCGGGATCGTAGGCGTCTTCGTCGCTGAAGGACTCGGTGTAAGTCGGCACGGTGGGCTGATAGCTCAAGGGCTGCGCGTGCTGCACCATCTCGGCGGCGATGTCTACCCCGCGCTTCATCTCGTCCACGTTCCCCAGCGCGGTGATCATCTCGTAGCTGGCGCGCTGGCGATCCCGGTAAGCGGTGATTTCCAGGCGGATGAGATGCTCGTTGGTGTTCAACGAGATGGCCGAGTTGGCGAAACGCATCAGGTAACTGTCTTCTTCGTGATAGAGAAATGTGGCTTCGACGCCTTTTGCCAGCGCGTAGGCGCGCAAGTCACACAGGGTTTGCAAAATCTGATCCTTCACGGTTACTCTCCTATCCTCACATTGTCGAAACGGCAGACTGGCACGCCATGGCCCAACTGCATGACCTGATTAGGCTGTCCCTTGCCACAGTTCGAGACGTAGCAGACTTCCCAGGTAGAGCGGTCGCCTACCGCCGACAACGAGTTGTAAAACTTGACGGTCTCACCCTGGTACGTCGAATTTTTGACCACGTGGGTGATCTGCCCATCCTCCACCAGCCAGCCGATGTCGGTGGCGAAGTGGAACTGCTCGCGGTTGGAGCCGATGGACCAGCTCTTGTCGCCGTCGAGGATGATGCCGCGCTCGGTGTTGCGGACGATGTCATCCAGCGCGCCGTCGTCGCCGGGATCAATGTTGATGTTGGTCATCCGCTCGATGGGCACGCGGTAGAACGAGGTGGCGCGATTCGCGCCGCTGCTGCCCTCGAAGATGATCTTGCCGGCGCGCGCGTTGGCCTCTTCAACCATTTGCCGTCCGGTGATCGCGCCCACGAGCAAGCCCTTGTCAATCAGCAGATTGTTCTGCGCGGGGATGCCGTCGTCATCGTAGCCGAAGCTGCCAGGGCTGTTGGGGGTCGTCGCGTCGGCGCGGACCGTCAGCTTCTCGGAGCCGTAACGCAGCGTCCCGAAGTCGCTGAGGCGGACGAACGATCCGCCGGCGTAAGCCAGCTCGTAGCCGAGGATGCGGTCCAGCTCGAGGGCGTGCCCAATCGTCTCGTGCGTTTGCAGGAACATAATGCCGGGCAGCAGAATGACGGAGCGCACGTCTTTGGGGCAGTTATCGGCGACCAGCACCTCGTTCATCTCGCGCACGATGCGTTCGGCGTTCGCGCTGAAGACCTCCATATCGAGCGTCTCCCACCCGCGCGTCTCGCCCATGCGCGGCGGGCTGTATTTGCGCGAGTGCATCTCGCCCTGCGCGTCCAGTCCTGCCACTTCTATCGAAGGGAAGACCTCGACGATGGTTTTCTCGATCTCGCTGCCCTCGGAATCCATGAAGACGATCTGTTTGCGGATGAACGTCAGATTGCAGATACGCTGGAAGACGCCAGGCTGATTCAGCCTGGCGTCCATCGCCTGCATAAAGGCCAGTTTGTCGGCCAGCGGCACGGTGAACGGATCAATCTGGTTGGGGCTGGTGAAGCTCGCCTGGATGGCATCCTTTTCCGCCAGGCGGATGGGGAAGGTAACGCGCTCAGCGGCGACGCGGGCGTTGTCGAGGGCTTTGTCGAACAGCGCGGTGAGATTGCCGGTGTCTGAGGTGGCCGAGAAGCCCCACGCGCCTTTGTACAGCACGCGGACGCCGACGCCGCTCTCGCGGGCAGCGACGGCATTTTTGAGGTTGCCGTTCCACATTACCAAATCGTTGGTTTCCTCGACGGGATACCAGCGCGCGTCCACATAGAGCGCGCCAGCGTCCCGGAGGCGGGCAATATGCTCTTGTAATTGTTTTCGCATCATAGTCTCCTTTTTTGAAGTTACATTTCACCATGATACCACAAATTTAACTTATCTCCTACCCCCAGAAAGATCGGAAACGCTTTGTCTTCGCATTGAAACGCTACAGGCGACCTTGACACGTTATCCATCACGCTTACAATCGCCACTATGCTTTCAGAACGGTTGCGGCGAGGTTAATGTCACAAGAATGACAGTCAAGGTACAGGCCCAGGTAGGCGAGCCAATGCGCGGCATCAGGCCGGTAGATCCAACGCGGGATATGCTGGCGATTGTGGAACTGGTCGCGCTGGGTTTTGAAGATGAACTTGACCCGCAAGGGCAGAAGATGCTGGCGGAGATGCGTCAGGCGGCGCGCCACCGGACGTTATCTGCGTTGACGATGGGTGTAGATCTGGACCCGGTTGGGTTTGTGTGGGTCGAGGATGGGTGTGTGGTCGGGAATCTCTCGCTGCGTTACGCGCTTCCTGGCCGAACCAAGGGGCAGTTGATCGGCAATGTGGTCGTTCACCCCGACTACCGCGGCATGGGGATTGGCCGCGCACTGGTCGAGGCAGCTATCCAGGCTGTTCATCACCAGGACACCCGCTGGATCGGGTTGGAAGTGCGCGAAAACAATCCTGTTGCCTGTGGCCTATACACTCAGATGGGTTTTGAAAAGGTTGGCCGGCAGCAACACCTTCTCCGGCCTGCCCATGCGCCCTGGCCTAATGTCGCCCCCTCGCGCTTGCCGTGGCGGGTGAGCAAACCCAAAGATCGGCTTTTATGGACGCAACTGGCAGACGCGATCTACGCTCGGCGCCAGAAGTGGGTTCTCGAAGTCCGGCCCGGCCAATATACGTTTGGTGGTTTAGAGCGCCGATTTAATCGCTGGTTGGATGGAGAGCGCGAGGAAGCCTGGCTCTACGGCGCGGAAGAAGCCCGCCTGGCTGTGTGTGTAAGAACGGACAAACGGAGTCAGTTTCACCTGTGGGATATCCTGGTTCACCCCGATGAAGGCGCTGCCGGTGCTCAGGCTGTTGTCGCGCAGGCATTGCAGGCGACGCGGCGTTTTCCGGCATGGCCGGTGATTGCCCTCGTCGCCGATCAAGCACCCCTGGTACAGGCTTTGTTCGACGTGGGCTTCAAACTGCACCGGAGCCTGGTGCAAATGGTGATGGAGTTGTAGCCGCGAATTGACTGCGCTGGCGCAGGGCCTCGTAGAGCGCGATGGATCCGGCGACGGCAGCATTGAGTGAGGTGATCTTCCCGCGCATCGGGATGGACATCAGCCAGTCGCAGCGCTCGCGGACCAACCGGCGCAACCCTTCTCCTTCGCTGCCGACGACGATGGCCAGCGGCAGCGTCATATTCACCTGTGTGTAGGGCAGCGCGCCGCGCGCGTCTTCCAACCCCGCGATCCACACATCGGCAGCTTTGAGCTGTTCAATAGCTTGCGCCAGATTGGCGACCTGGGCCACGAGAAGATGTTCGACCGCGCCCGACGATGTGTTGACCGTGACCGGGGTGATGCCGGCAGCGCGTCGTTCCTGGATCATAATTCCGTGAACGCCAGCAACCTCGGCGGTACGCAACAGAGAACCGACGTTGTGAACGTCTTGCAGCAGGTCGAGCAGCAGGAGCAGGAGCGGCTCGCGGCGCTGGTGGGCCAATGCCAGCATATCGTCGGGCGTGGCGAAAGGATAGCCAGAGGTTTCCAGCGCCACACCCTGGTGGTCGTCAACGCCGGTGAAGCGCGCGATATCCTGGCGGGGACATTTCTCGATAACAACGCGCCGTTTTTGCGCCGCCGCGGTGATTTCGTCAAGGATAGGGGCCTTGGCTACACCTTCAGCCACCAACAACCGGAAGGCTTGTCGCCGCCCGGCGTACAATGACTCACGAACTGCCTGCCGCCCGAAAAGCCATTCCCGCACGCGCGCGTCCTCTAGGCCAGCCGCCACGTGGTGTCGTCGGGGCCGTCTTCGATGAGGATACCGAGTTCTGCCATGCGGCTGCGAATCGCGTCGGCTTTGCTCCAATCCCGGCTCTCGCGGTATTCCTGGCGCAGCTCCACCAGGTATTTCACCAGCCCATCAACGATGTGTTCGTTCTCCTGGCTTTTCAGGTTATTCGGCACAATCCCTAGCACGCCTCCGGCCAAATCGTGGAAGATTCTATCCATCGCTGCCAACGTCCCCATCGCGTAATGCGTTGTATCGTCCAGGTGACGGTTAACTTCCTTGACGAGGTCGAAGAGGATGCCCAGAGCTTGTGGGGTGTTGAAATCGTCGTCCATGGCTGCCAGGAAATCCTCGCGGTAGTCCTCCAGCGAGCCAACTTGCGAGAGGACAGCAGTTCCCGCGGCTTCCACGGTATTCCTCATCGTATAGCGGAGCTTGTGGATTGTATTATGCAGGCGATTCACGCCGCGCTGCGCGGCCTGAAGCGCGTCCCGGCTGAAATCCACCGGGCCGCGGTAATGGCTGCTGAGCATGAAATAACGGATCGCCTCAGGGGAGTAAAGGTTGAGTGCGTCCTTGATGGTCAGGAAATTGCCCAGGCTTTTGCTCATTTTCACGCCGTTGACGGTGAGGGAGCCGACGAGGAGCCAGTAGTTGGCAAAGGGAACGCCATGCCTGGCTTCGGCCTGCGCGATTTCACATTCGTTGTGTGGGAAGATGTTCTCCAGCCCCCCGCCGTGAATATCGAAGGTTTTGCCCAGGTACTTCGTGGACATGACCGAACATTCGATGTGCCAACCGGGGTAGCCTTCGCCCCACGGGCTAGGCCAGCGCATGATGTGCTCAGGTTCGGCGCGCTTCCACAGCGCAAAATCAGCGGGATTGCGCTTGTCCTCGCGGACTTCCACGCGCGCGCCGGCCTGCAGCTCGTCAACCTGGCGGTTAGACAGCTTGCCGTATTCCGGGAATTTCTCCACGGCGAAATAGACGTTCCCGTCAACTTCGTAGGCGTAGTCGTGGTCGAGTAAATCCTGCACCCAGGTGATAATTTCGGGCACGTGGCACGTAGCGCGCGGCGCGATGTTGGGCCGCAGGACGCCCAGCGCGTCCATATCGTCGTTGAAGCTGTTGATGTAGGTTTCTACCAGTTCCATCGGCTCGACGCGCTCGCGGCGTGCGCCTTTGGTGATGCGATCCTCGCCGGTTTGCGTCAGGTGGCCCACGTCGGTGAGGTTACGCACGTGGCGCACTTTGTAGCCGCGATACTGCAAGTAGCGCACGATCATGTCCATCGCGATGTAGGTCTTAGCGTGGCCGAGATGGGAATGATCATATACGGTGGGGCCGCACACGTAGAGATCCACACGTTCGGGCTGGATGGGCTTAAAGCGTTCGACTTCACGGCTGAGATAGTTATAAACTTTCAGCGCCATGGGCAGCTCCTTCCGCTGTTAATCACCATTACTGTCGGGGCGGGCAAAAATCATCCGGCCCGCCGCAGTCTGCAGGATTTTACTCACGGTTACGTCAATAGTCGCGCCGATGTAACGGATGCCTTCCTCAACGACGACCATTGTACCGTCATCCAGGTAGCCGACACCCTGGTTCTGCTCCTTGCCTTCCTGGAGCACGTGAATGCTGAAGCTTTCGCCGGGCAGCAGGACTGTTTTGACCGCATTTGCCAGTTCATTGACGTTGAGCACCGTCACTGCTTGCAGCTCGGCGACCCGGTTCAAGTTATAGTCGTTGGTAAGAATAGAGCCGCCCATTTCTTTCGCCAGGGCGATCAACTTGTCATCCACTTCACGGACGCCGGGCATATCGGCATCGGTGAGGCGCACCGGCACAGGGGATTCTTCTTGCAATTGGCGTAGAATTTCCAATCCCCGCCGCCCCCGGTTGCGCCGCAACGTATCCGAAGAGTCGGCGACGTGCTGCAACTCATTCAGCACAAACAGCGGTACGATTAATTCCCCCTGGATAAAACCAGTGCGACATATATCGGCGATGCGTCCATCAATGATGACGCTGGTATCCAGGAGCACTGCCGGTTTACATTGTTCCACCACTGGCGCTTCGGTAGGTACGTGGCCCTCTTTGGGAAAGATGCGCGTCCGCAATCCTTGTAGTAAATCTGGCCGGATTGTGGTCAGTGTTAGCCCGATATACCCAAAAGCGGCGGCGACGATAAACGGCAGGAATTGTCCTAAAGGATTCGGTAAGAGCGACAATGGATAAGCCGCGATAGCGCCCAGGGCCAGCCCTAGAAACAGCCCAAAAGTCGCCGAAAAAATGATGTCAGCGGGAAGCTGTTGGATGGCGTGGCGAAACCGGTTATAGGGTTTGAGTGTGATGCGCGGGGTGATGATGAAGCCCAGGATAGCGCCTAAAACGCCTCCGAAAATGGTTACATAAATGTGAATGGTTTCGGGAATGGCAGGAATTTGCACAATCTGCGCTGCGAGCGCTGCTCCGGCAGAGCCAAAGATAAAAATACCGATGATGCGAAGGATAAGTGTTATCTGCATAATAATTTCTCCATAAGATCATAAAAAAATAATGGGCGACCGGTACGGGCCGCCCTCTGCTCATCATATCGCTTTATAAAGGTTCTACCATGGATTGATAGAGTGTGCTGTAGCGCGTTTTTGACTGGGGCGAAGGGTCTTCTTTGAATCTCACGTTTTTGTCATAAATAAATGCGTACTTAACCCGTTTGCATTTGATCTTAGCACAGTCAGAAGAAAAGTCAAAAATGTTGACATTCTTAGAATTTTGGATATATTGAAGGGTAAGATGTCATTTTCACAGGAGCAGAAAAATGGCTAGATGTCCAGAATGTAATGCTAAGTTGGTGGTTGCCCCAGATTTAGAGCGCTGGGATCGCATCTTCTGTGAAGCTTGCGGTATTGAGCTAGAGGTCGTTGATGTAAACCCCCTGGAACTTGAGGCGGTCTACGACTTTGAGGACGACGACAATGCTTTGGATGAGCTTGAGGAAGATGAGGAAGACCTGGAGTGGGACGACGAAGCTGACGATGACGAAGAAGAGGAAGAGGAAGAGTGGTAGCCCCTCTGCGTCCTAATCTTTGATGAAAAACAGGCCATCGAAAACTCGATGGCCTGTTTTTGATTGATGTATTGTCGCTACATTGAACGCCGCGATAAGAAGAAGAGCACCCCCACCGCTATCGCCAGGATCAGCACGATGATGCCGGTGATGCGCAAGACCGTATTGAGCACTTTGGTGACGCCGCCGGTTTTTTCTTCGCCCTTATCGGCCGCCGGGGTCGTTGCTGTTGCGTTAGGATTCTCCTGCGTGGTCGCTGGGCTGGAGCCGGCGCTCTCATCCCGCGTGTAGCCCAGGTTCAGCGAAGAAACCTGCCCTGCATTGAGGGGTATATTCCATTGCCCGGCATCGGTCAGCTTGTATCCCGGCGGGGCAGTGTGGCGCAGAATGTAGTTCCCCGGTTCGAGATCTTGGAAACAGTACGGTTCGCTGATGCCGTCGGTTTTGTACGTTCCCGCCGGGCCAGCCATACCGACCAGGGTGATTTCCGCGTTCGGCAACGCCATTTCGCCGCTATCGGCCTGGCGGAACATGTCATTGTTCGCGTCATAGTAGGCCAACACGCAGAGCGCTGCCTTATTGCCGGTCGGCGCAGCCGGGAGTCCTCCACTGGCTGGCGGTTGGGTGGCCTCTGGGGTTGTCTGTGTCTCTGGTGTGGTCTGCGGCTGGGGCGTGGCTGTCGGCACGGCCACCGGAGCGCCGGAGATGATCACTTCTTGCCCGATGGAGAGGAAGTCATTGATGACGGTTCCCGCGTTGAGACGACGCAGCTCGTCCAAATCCACACCATATTCGATGGCCAGACCAAACATTGTGTCGCCGGCAACGACGATGTGCACGATAGCACCATCGGGACGCGGCGTGGGAGTGTTCTGCGGGACGATGGCAGTGGGCGGAGCTGCGGATGTCGGGGGCGGCGGTTCCGGCGTTGGCGTCGAGGGCGTGCCCTGGGAGACCACCTTCAGGCTCATATTGTCTGAGTATGCGTCGTTGTGCTTGTTGGGCCACTTCCCGTAGAATTGCGTGAAGAACGTGACCGCGCCGCTCTCCCCGACGGTGGCCTGAACCGGCCCGACGATCCCGTATTTGTCGTAGTGATAGTAAGCCTGGCTCCACACGATGTTGGAGCTGAAGGGATCTGTCCCGCCGTTAGGATCAATGCCTACACGGAAATAAAAAGCATACGGGTCGCCGCAGGATGTGACCGTGTCTTCGCTGCAGGACCATGCATGTGCGGCGTAAGAGGCTTCGACCACGGTGCCGGGCGCGACGTTGCGCACGACCTGGTAGTAGCCAGCGTTTTGTTTTCTGAAGAAGGTAAAACACATGCCAGCGTAATAGCCCTGGTAAATCCGCACAGGGCTTGTATTGAACGGCGCTTCATTGGGGATGACTTTACACTCCGGTCGTCCGAAATCACCTTCCTGCCACCACGTCACCCATCCCTCAGGCGTGAAAATCTCGCCGTACTGCACGCCGGTGAAAGTATCGCGCGTCCAGTTGCCGTAGTTGGGCTGTGAATTGTCCACTGGTTTGCCGATCCCTTCAAATCCCGGGTTGGCCAGCAAATTTGTACCGATTTCCTGGCGCATGGGACTTTGTTCCTCGCGCGCAGCCGCCAGCGGAACCAGAACCAAAGTGGACAAGGTCAGCACTAGCAGCAACAGCGCTCCTAATCCTTTCAACCTTTTCGATTTCATCGGTTTGTGCCTCCTTATTTTCACTTACAGCACAGAATATAGATGCTTTCGCTCATGACCTATATAAAGAACATAACCGCCAGCGTTGAGGTTGTGTCAGCGCCGGCGGCATAGATGAACGATGCATCGAACACGGAAAAATTATAACATAGCGGTTAGTGTTGTCAAACATCGTTCGGCGCATCAAAAATCCGGTGTTACGAGTTGGTACAGCTTTCCTGTCTCCCATTCTACACGCATTTCCCAATGTGGGTTGGCGGCCCCGGCGTAGAAATCGGCCAAAGGTTTGGGCCGATTGGCGTCCAGCAGCAGCCAACATGCCCCGTAGCGCCGTGCTGCCTCCGCGACAGTGTCCGCATCTTCATTGGGCGCTATTAACGCCGGGATATGGGCGACGTACCAAAAGTTCGGCGGGCTTCCCACTAACACCGGGCAGGCCTCGGCGTCGTGTTCGGCCAACCAGAATGCGGCTTGTGCGTAGAGCGTGTTAGCCTGTCGCCACGCGGTCAGCTTTGGCGCTGTGATCAGCCCACTCAGGATCACCGCCAGCAGCACGAATCCCCATACAAAGACGCGCTGCGCCTGCGAAATGTTCCACCTGCGTTTGTGGCCGATCCACACCACGGCGCGCTCGATCCCCACGAGCGCCGCCGCCACGATGAAGGGGAGCAGCGCCCCCGCACTGTGGAAAAATCCGCCGCGCGGCCCTGGAAAGCTGAAGGCGAAGGTCATCGCGGTGAAGAGCAGCAGCAGGTAGCCCCACGCCAACACGAAGGCGGGCGATTTGCGCAGCCGCCATCCGCCGATGATGGCGAAGGGCCACAGGAAAATGTAGCCGACCACGGCGAGCAGCGTGCGCACGTTCCAGCTCAAGGCGTCGAGCTTGGACTGCACGATGGCTACCCAGCCCCACGCCAGATACGCGCGCGGGGTGAGTTCGCACTGGTAGCAGAAGATGTCGTCGTAGTTCGTCAACCAGAGGGTCTGTGTGCCGCCGGTGGGCAAAAATGTGCCGCGCGTGCGCAGGTTGAAGATCAGCCAGGGGGACAAGACCAGGAGCGTCACCGCGCCTGTCGTCGCCAAACCTTTGACATCGCGCCGCAGCACGGGCAGAGCGAGTGCCAGCGCGATCAACAGCAGCCCATCGGAGCGGGTGAGGTAGGCCAGCACGGCGGTCGCGGCGGCGAGCGCGGCCCAGCGCACAGCGCGGCTTTCCCAATAACGCCCGCCGGCCCACAACGCCAGCGCGCCGCACAGCGCAAACGGCGCGAACGTCTCCGGCAGCGTCCAGAAGGGGAAGAAGTACACGCTGAACGTCAGCAATAGCCCCGCCGCCCAGAAATACTCCCACCGCCCGCTCGCCGTCCGCGCGATGTGTGCGCCCAAGACCGCCAACAACGCCGCGAGGAGGGCGAATGGGATTTGTGCCGCGAAGAACGTGGGGCTGAGCAGCCAGAACGGCGCGACCAACAGGGACGGCAGCGGCATCCAGTAGCCGAACGCCAGATGCGGCAGCCCTTCCGGCGCGTCCAGGTAGTTCCAGAGATAAGGCTCGGTCGCGCCCGCGCCTTCGGCCAGACGAAGCCCCTGCACCGTGTAGTAAGCCGTGTCCATATATCCCGGCTCGCGGATCAACGCCGCGACGATCAGCCGCAGCGCGAATACGCCCAGGAAAAGCCACAGGTACGCGCGCGGATTTCTATTTCCAGGTGTAGAGGACATAGGTATCCATCTCCATAACCGGAACAGTCAAGGTCGCCAAAAATTGATCCAGCGCCGCCCAGCTTTCTGCCGAGAGCGCGGGATATTGTTCGGGGGATTGGCGCATAAAGTTCATCCCGCGTGTGGATAACAAAATGTGCGTGATGCCTTGCTTTTTCAGGGCCTCCGCGATACTTTGCGCGTCGCCGTAAAGGTGCAGCAGATGCGCCCAACGGTCGAGGATGGCGTCGGGGCAGGTCGTCGTGGGCGCATAGTAGGAGCGCGGCTCCCACAGCAACAGCGTTTGGCTCTCCGGCGGCAGTCCGTGGAGGGCCTGCATCGCCTGCCAGTGCGATCCCATAATGCGTTCCAGGTAGGCTTCGCGGGTTTCGCTCCCCATCAGGTAACGCGCGGGATTATACAGCGTGATTTCGTTGATCTGATACAACACATTCCCTGCCAGCACCAGGCCGATACACAGCTTGAGGAAATTGTGCAGCGAGAGCGCGCCCAGTTTGGCTGCGCGTGTGGATAGGAAGGCGGCGGTCGCCAGCCAGCCGTACACCACTAACGCCGGGAGCAGCAGCCGGCTCTGGAACAGTCCGCGGGTGTGCAGGACGCCCCACACCCAACTGGCCGCGTGCGCGCCGCCCAGGACCGTCACCGCCAGCCAGGGCCAGCGTTGATTCGACGGTCTCCGGAGGTTTTTTATCGCCCAGATAACGACCAGGGGCAGCATGATGAGCCACAGGGGGCCGGTGCGCCCGTCATAGAAGTTCATGTCGCGGATGCCCTGCGTGAGCAGCAGGGGCAACAGGAGCGTTGCGCGCCAGTTTCCCCACAGGCCGCTGCCGGCGTCTTCGTACCAGGCCATGCGGAAGGCGTCCCATTCAGCGCCGCCCCATAGGAAGGGATACGCGGGATTGCCGGTCAACACGAGATTCTTGACCAGCCAGGGCAGGCCGCCAAGAACGCCGCCGAGGATATACGCCAGGATGACGCGCCGCGCCGTTGGCTGCCGGGTGACAAGATTGTAAACAATGACCAGCCCCACTCCCGCGATGGGCCAGAGAACGGCGGTGTATTTCACGCCGATGGCGCACCCACTCACTAATCCCGCGAGCGCGTACCACGCGGCGCCTTTCGGTTCGGCGAAGGCTTCTGCCAACAGCGCGGTTTCGGCGGTCACAAATAGTGTGAGGTACAGATCGGTGTACGCCCAACCGGCGAGCACGGCGGTCATTGGCATCGCCAGCAGCAACAGCAGCGACCACGAGACCGCTTCGCGTCCCAGACGCCGGCGGGCGAACCACGCGACCCAGCCCATCAGCAGAATCAAGGCCCACCAGTGCAGCAATTTCGCCGCGAGATCGTTGCCCAAAAGCATCGCTTGCAGGTAAAGGGCTTCGCCAAACCAGGGAAAGTTGAAATGGGGTGTGTAGCGTCCCATCCAACTGATGCGGCCGGCTTCGATTGCCAGTTTCGGGCCGGTGAGATGGTAGAAGAGGCCGTCGAAATCGGTGGGGGGCAACAGCGCGGCGAGAAACGGGATGCCTACCGTGATGAGGGTGTAGATTTGTCCCCCGCGACCCAGGCGGTTGAGCCAGCGGGGCAGCGATAACGTCAGTTGCCTGAGCACGCCGGCTGTGCGCCGTCCGCCAAGGAGCCAGCTTGCCGCCAGAACGCCCATCGCCCCCCACCAGGTCGCGCCGCCGAGCAGTCCGACGAGCAGCATAGCGACGCTGACCACGCCTAGCCCGGCGGTTGCGGCGAACAGGAATGGCGTCAAAGCGTCGTCGGCGGAGATTTTCAGCCAGCGGAGCAGCCCAAGACCGGCGGAGAGGCCGCTGCCGGCGATGGCCGCCAGCGTGACGATGGCGCGCGCAAACGATGTCCACGCGCGCAATTGCGCGGCGTTGAATGGGCGTTGCTGGGGCACGATGTAGAAGGCGCTGGCTACGACCGTGATCCATATCAGGAAAAGAATAATCCCCACCCACGCATATCGTTTTGTCATCCGCGTTTCCTTATGGCGTTACCTGATGATCGCTGACGGCTTACAATTCACTGCGTACTATGTACAGTATAAACGCTAATGGCATCTTGTTCAAAAACGAGCGTCCAGTCGGCTGGGGGCGCAAAGGCCAACGCGCACTCCAGGGTTTCGGCTTGGGACGTGAGGATATGGGTGGTGTGGTACTTACGCAACACCGCCTCGCGTTCTGCCGCTGAGAGCGCGCCACTGAAAAAGCCGCTGATCTCCTGACGGCGCTGCTTCGCATTCAATGTCGCTGCTCCATGCCCGATGACGAGTCGTCCGCGGATTTCGCCGGCCAGGAGATTGCCAGGCTCTTCGCAGGTGAGGACGATCACTGCCTCTCCCTGCGCGTCCAGGTATGCGGCGGCAGCCGCCAGCGCGCGCGGTTGGAAGACGGCGTAAGGCGTCGCGCCAACGCCCAGGTGCGACATCACGTAGGCGCTGTAGAACATGATGTTCTGTCCCCATAAGGCCAGGATGAGCGCGACGCTGCCGAGGACGCGGACGAGTCTCCGTTGCCGCCCTGCGCGCACCCAACGCTGCCCGGCGATCCACCGCCATCCCGCGACGGCCAGAACAGCCAGCACGGGCGCCAATCCCAGGGAGAAGCGGCGTTGGTAAGTCACCGGAATGTAGCCCATCAGGATGACGACGATCACGTAGAAAGACGCGAAGCGCGCGTCCGGTCGCGCGCGCCACATCTGCACCGCGCCGATGATGGCGAGTAGTCCCATCACGCCGTAGCCCATCAAGACCACGTCGGGCGGGAACGAAATCTGGTAATTCTGACTTCCGTAAGCCTTGCCCCAAAAGGGGTCCTGGGTGAAGGTTAGCAGGTTATAGACGAAGAGTGGGAGCGCGGTCAAGCCTATCGCCAGGAGTGGGAGCGCCTCGCGCCATAGGATGCGCCGCGCCCGGACCGCGCGGACAATCCACCAGAGACCCAGCGGCAGCAGCATAGTGGGCAGGCTGAAGGGGTTGAGCAATCCTAGCAACGCGGGGAGCAGGATATAGGAGAGGATAAATCGCCATACGGGGAGATGTTCTCCGGCTTCCCATTGCCGGTACAGTGTTGCCATGCTGGTCAACAAGATCGCCAATGCCAGCGGCAAGTGCGGCGCGGCGGCGAAGAGTAGAAAAGTGTTGACCTCAGGCCGGTTAAAGGCGTTCTTGTAGCGATCGAGAAACGTCGCCGCCGGAATAAGCGCCTGAACGACTGAGAGCAGCCAGGCCGGGCCGACGGACAACGTCAGCAAAAACGCCAATTTGCGGTCGCGTGGCTCAGGCAGGAAGGTTGCTGCGCACACGTAGATCGCCCAGGCCAGCGTCACAATCGCAGCAGCGGAAGCCAGGATGTAGGGGATTTCGATGGGCAGGTGCAGCCAGCGCGCGATGTGACCGAGGGCGACGTACAACGGGTATTGCAGGATAGGCGTGTGCGGCTCCGGCGTGAAGCGGTTGACGATCAACCACGCGCCGTCGTAACCCTGCGCCAGCGCCGAACGATACTGTGTGTAGTCGCCGCCGTAGGCCCACGTTTTGTAGAGCTGCCACCCCGCCGGCGGCGCGCGCCAGGCCCACGCCACCGGCGCAGCCAGCAGTGCGATGAAGGCCACGGCGCAGAGTGCCACCCAGCGCCATTCTTGCTTCGTCACCATCGTGCCAGACCTCGCTGCCGGGTTAAGGTAACTTCTGCCACACACCGGCCGTCGCATCGCTGTAGATGCGCTGCCAGCCGGGCGAGAGGTCCAACACCGTCGCCAATGGGCGCGTCGGCGGGATGATGACCCATTGCACATTGTAGCGCGCCAGAATCGCGTCCCATTGCGCGCTTGCGTCGATCACCGCCTGGTATTCGCGGCTGAGCGTCTCGCCGTAGAAGTCTGTCTGTCCGTCAATGAAGACGGTGAGCGCGGGCCACTGCCGGTAGAGCAAGTACCCACCCCAGGCGAATTCGTTGAATACCGCGCCTTCCGGCATGGCGCTGTGCAATGTATCCACGGCGGCTACCGGGAAGAGGGCGGGGTTGAATGTGTTGCCCATCTGCGTTGCATCTATGGGTATCCCCAGGCTTTGTAGACCGATGCCCAACGCCACAGCGACGCCAACCCACATCCAGCCCCAGGCTTGCCGGTCAATGGCGTGTAGCGCGGTTAGGGATTGTGTGACGTGCGGCGCTGCGTCGCGCAGCCAGGCCTGCCCTTCTCGCCCCATAATCAACACCGCGACCAGCGCGTATAAAGGGATATTGCGCGCCGAATACAGCCCAAAGGCCGACCAGACGCCCAGCAGCAGCAACGAAGTCCAGTCCAAACGGCGGCGCAGTAGCCAGCCGAGCGCCAGACTGCCCAACAGGAGCGCCGCAAACGCCCAGAAACCGACGGTGTGGAAGTCTGGACTGCGGTATTCCTGCGTCAGGTCAACCAGGAATTTCTGTCCCAGGTAATCAAAGCTGTGGAGCATCAGCCGCGGTCCCACGGGATTGATCCACGCGGCCAGAATCAGCGCCGCGCCCAACGCGAGAAAGATACGGCACTGTTTAGCCTGTCTATCCAGCGCCGCGCCGACAGCGTATAGGAGCACCAGGACGATACCACTGATGAACGCGCCGTGCGTGTTCGCCCACAGGATCATCAACAGGGGCAACGGGAGCACAGCGCGCAGTTGGTTTCCCTGGCGATAGCGTTCCAACGCGAGCAGAAAAACGACGAAAAAGAGCAGGGTGAAAATGTGCGGACGGGTCAGCCAGTGAACGCTGCCCACCAACGCAGCGCCCAGGCTGCTGACCAACGCCAACGGGGCCAGCAGCCCCAATCGTTTTGCGCCACTCATCAGTAGCGCATACGTTGTGCTCAGTAGCGCCGCGGTCAGCCAGACTACTCCATTCAGGCCAAAAGCACGTTCCGCCAATGCGAAGGCAAGTTGCGCGATCCACTCGTGGGGGATCAGGCGCTCGCCGGGCATCGTGTGCGAGAAAAGGTCGGTGGTGGGGATGCGCCGTGTGGCGAGGATGTAGCGTCCCACCGTCAGATGCCGCCCCAAATCGCCATCGGCGTTCATCATCCGCGGGCCGATGAGCAGCGCGCCCCAGAAAATCACGCCAAAGACGAGGGCCGTCAGTGTGGGGAACAGCCAGACGGGCGATTGACAGGTCGGGGTTTCACCTTTCATCGCTCAAGTTTCACCGCTTACGGTTTCTGTGCATACGTGGTAAAAAGGTCGCCCAGGTTGATCCGCAGGGCCACCTCGCGCAGCTTCAGCCGCGTCACCAGGTTTTCTAGCGGTCGCCCCAGCGACGGCAGCAGCGCCGTCACCCGGCTGGTCAGGTATCCGGCTTGCAGGTAGCGGCCCTGTGCGCCCATCCACAACACGCGGAATCCGGCTTTTTCGAGCATCGTTCGCAGCGTGCGACGCGAAAAGTAAAACAGGTGCATTTCCATGTACCAGGGCCAGCGTTTCCCCATCAAACGTGAGAAAAGGCTGTCGATGTCCATCGTGTGCACCACCAGTGTACCGCCAGGTTCGAGCACGCGCCACGCGGCCTGCAAGGTGCTGAAGGGATCCGGGACATGCTCGATGACATCCCACATCGTCACCACGCTAAAGTGACCAGTGGGGAAATTGGCGTTTTCCAGCGTGCCCAGATGCATCTGTAGCCCCTGGGCGCGGGCCTGTTCGACCGCCCACGTACTCGGCTCCACGCCCCAGGCATCCCAGCCGTGGCGCGCCGCAATATCCACGAAGACGCCGGTATGCGCACCCACATCGAGCAGTCGGCGTCCATTCGCCGGGCCGGTGAAGCGTTCCATTGGCCGCAAGTGGTGCTCAAAGGTCAAGACGCGCCCTTCGCGCTCTTCGACGTACAGCGGATCTTGTACGGCTTCGTAAATATCCAGGACTTCGCCGCTTTTGGGGCGCGGGTCTGCGTAGACAAAACCACATTGTCTGCATTTGACGATGGGGCCGTGGTAGCCATATCCCCCGTTAGTGCAGGCGTAGGCGTTCCAGTTCCCGTGCTTGTGCTGGTCGAGCGTTGATGGGATGCGTACATCATAGTCATCCGCGCCGCACAGATCGCAGCAGATATGTTCCACCGGACACTCAGATACGGGAGGCATTATGCTGCCTTCCCAAACAGACGCGCGCGGAAGAGCCGCAGCACGGTGTAAAGGGCTTTGGTGATCTCGTTCCGCGAGATTTTCGATACACCTTGCTGACGATTTTGGAAGATGATGGGCACTTCGCCGACCTTCCAGCCCTTGCGTTGAACTTTGTAGAGCATTTCGATAAGGAAAGAATAACCGTTGGAGAAGATTTGATTGAGGTCAATGGACTCCAACACTTGTCTCCGGTAACAGCGAAAACCGGCGGTCGTATCGTGTGCCTTGAGGCCGAGCAAGGTACGTGCAAAGGCATTCGCGCCCCAGCTCAGCATCTTGCGCGGCAGCGTACACTCGATGGCCGCGCCGC
>Ga0208197_1000200_pt1 | contig 82518 bp, 61 predicted proteins | sample AD_JPNNA4_MetaG_FD_184444 | JGI IMG/M metagenome (GOLD analysis project Ga0208197, IMG submission 184444) | Active sludge microbial communities of municipal wastewater-treating anaerobic digesters from Japan - AD_JPNNA4_MetaG (SPAdes) (version 2) | ecosystem: Engineered > Bioreactor > Anaerobic...
CGCTCCAACGAAGCCAGCAGGAGGGGTACATCATCCACGCGTTCAATGGTTACGTTAAGGTTTTCGGTCATGCCGCTAGATTACTATATTTTCAGAATCTCGCCGATAAATGAGCGAACCGAGAGTTTGGACTTCGGACTTTTGACTTTGGACGAATCGGAGGAATGTATGGACAAAGACTTATGTTGTGTATGTCAGCAACCGGTGGACGCCGACGCCAAACAGCTTGGCGGGCGGACCTACTGCGTGCGCCATTTTGCCAAAGTGACGCAAGACCGCCCTGGCGTCTGGCGCGCGGGCTTGGGGATGATCGCTGGGCAACTCGGCTTCGTGCTGCTGATCGAAATCCTGGTCGGCCTCTTCAAGCCTGCTTTTTCGGGTTGGGCGCTGGTCGCCGTTGGGGTGGGACTGGCGCTGGTATCGGCCTTGATCTGGCTGGTCTTCTTCTACCAACAGGACCGGCTGGAGCCGGAGCCGAAAGGCTACGTCCTCAGCGTCTTCATCCTCGGCGCGCTGTTGGCGCAGGCGATTGGCATCCCGCTGCTTGATAACGTCTTCGAGGTGCAACGTTGGCTGCCGCGCAGTCCACTCGGCGGGCTACTCGGCGCGATTCTTGTCATCGGTTTTGTGCAGGAATTTCTCAAGTACGCCGCGGTGCGCTATTCGATCTTCCCGCTGCCGGAGTTTGATGAGCGGGTGGATGGCGTGATCTACGGCACGGCGGCCGGGCTTGGCTACGCCACAATGCTGAACATCAACTACATCATCGCCGACGGCGGGGTGCATTTGCAGGCCGGCGTCATCCGCATTGTGGTGACGGCGTTGGCGCAGGCGAGCTTCGCCGGGCTGACGGGCTACTTCCTGGGGCGCGCCAAATTCGAAGATGAGCCGTCCTGGTGGCTGCCGAGTGGCGTGGCGCTGGCGGCGGTCCTCAACGGCGTCTTCACCACGCTGCGCGGCGAGCTGACGACCACGGCCCTCGATCTCTCCGGCGGCGGCTTCAACCCCTGGCCTGGCTTGCTCCTGGCGACTGTGGCGGCGGCGGCGACGTTCGGCGCGCTCTTCTACCTCATCCGTCGCGCCAACCAAATCACCCTGTCGGGCGTGGATGCCGAAGGAGGTGCGGAATGACCGCTGTAGCGAAAACTCTACGCCGCGACCGTTGGGCTGATTGGGCCGTCATCGTCCTAGTGGCGCTGGCGCTGCTCCTGGGCGTGTGGCTCCGCCAGGCTACGCTGTATCGCGCGGAGGACTTTACACTTGGCGACGCCGGCATCTCCGGGCGCGTCTTCACTGGATGGGTGCGGCAGACGGGGACCGATCCGCTGTTGACTGTGCGCAACCCGTTAAGTGGATCGTTCAACACGGTTCTGGAACTGCGCAGCCGCGCGCTCGCCGATGAAGCAGATGCCACGCTGGTGTTAGATGCGCTGGCGCTGGAAAGAGCGGTCACGGTGGACGCCTACAAAACGCTTTCCACCAGCCGGGTTGTCGTCCATAGCCAGACGGCGACGCAGCGCACCTTCACCTACGTGCTGGTGGATCACAACCCCTACGTGGATCGCCTGCCGGAAGTCGTGCGCGGCGTGGATGTGGCGTTGCGCGACGAGGGGCGTGTGATCGTGGTGACGTATCTGGCGGGCAGCGAGACATTCGACGCCGACTATCGCTACTTCCGCACCTTTGTCGAAAATTTGCAGTATTGAGGTGGTGCAATGAGCAAACAAGTGCGATTACTCATCCTCTGTGTGACGTTTTTGACCGTTCTGGCGTGTGGCGCGCCGAACACCTTGCCGCCAGCGACGCCGACGACTGCCGCAAAACCGGCCAAAGCGACCGCGACGCCGACCAAAGAAGCTGCCGTCGCTGCCACGCCCGTTTCCGAAACGACGCCCTCGCCCACAACGTTCACTGGCGACGACCGGCAAATCCGCCAAACCTTGCTGCGCGCGACGGTGCAGATTATCGCGTTGGTCAAGGAAGGCGGGCGTTTGCAACCTTTGTGGACGGGATCAGGCTCGATTCTCACACCGGACGGCTTGATTCTGACGAACGCCCACGTCGTCTCCGATCCCGATCCCAACTACCAGCCTGACGCGCTGGGCGTCGCCATCACCGTGCGCTCCGACGATACCCCCGACCTGCGTTATCTGGCGGAAATCCGCGCCATTGACTACGACCTCGATCTGGCGGTCATTCAAATCGTCAGCGACCTGAGCGGCAGCGCAGTGGATCCGAAGCAATTGGGCTTGACCTACGCGCCATTGGGCGACTCCGATGCGCTGGAACTCGGCGACCTCCTGCACATCCTGGGCTATCCCGGCATCGGCGGCGAGACGATCACCTTCACGGAAGGGGTGGTGAGCGGCTTTACCCGCGAGCCGGGCGTGGAGGGGCGCGCCTACGTTAAAACCGACGCCACCATCGCCGGGGGGAACAGCGGCGGGCTGGCGGCGAACCTGAGCGGCGAAATCATCGGCGTGCCGACGCAGGTGGGCTACGGCGGCGCGGAACGCTTCGCCGACTGCCGCTATCTCGCGGACACCAACGGCGACGGCTACGTCAACGAATACGACAACTGCATTCCCGTGGGCGGCTTCATCAACGCCATCCGCCCGGTCAACCTGGCAAAATCGCTCGTGGATGCCGCCAAGTCAGGCGCGACCGTCCCCACCACACCCACGCCGACGCGGCCCAAACCGGGTAAGACCGCGGGGCAGGCCAGTTTCTCCAAGATCACCTTCGCGCCCGCCGTGGATGATTACGATCAGCCGACGATGGCGGTGACGCAGTTGCCCTCCGGCGCGACCCAATTATATGCTTGTTGGGAGTATGAAGGGATGGCGGACGGCCTCACGTGGGAGGCGCGCTGGTATTTAGACGGCAAGTATCAGTCTGACGTGAGTTGGACGCCCGCGCCGTGGAAAGGCGGCGAGAGCGGCAGTTGGTGGCTGAGCGTCTCCAACGAGAACGGTTTGATTGCGGGCGTTTATCGCCTTGAACTTTACGTGGAAGACCAAAAACTGGCCGAGGGTTCGATCAAAGTTGGCGGCGCGGCGTCGCCCTCAACCACGCCCGGCGAAGGGTTGCTGATCCAGGGGTACGTCATCAACGCCAACACCAGGCGTGGGATCGAGGGCGCGCTGTACATCGTGCTCAATCCGGGCGTCACGGTCGGGGATTGGAATGGCGATGAGGATCAGGTCTACACGTTCGCCCAAACCGACATCAACGGGTATTTCGAGCTGCCCTATGCTCTGGAACGCAACCAGAGTTACGGCATTTTGGTCTGGGCTGAAGGCTACCGTCCTGTCATTGGCGATGATGTGTTCATCGGCGATGAGGCATCGCCGTTTGAGGTTGAGGTGGCGTTGCAGCGAGAGTAATGTTGGTGGTTGCTATTTGAGCCAGGTGGATTCTGCCAATGATAATCAGGGATTAAGGCCAGTAACAGGATGTACCAATGTAGTTGCGCTTTCCAAAGAGCATTTCTTCATGGCTATATCTCAGTTAGATTCGGAGGCTGAGGGTGTCAGGAAAAATCCCAGATGCAACTTTCGGCATTCCCGCAGAGCTATCGTTGTTGCTCAAAAACGCGTTGTTGCAGTGCGCGGAGTTTGCCGATGACCAGGCTTTGCAGGCAGTCTTCGCTCACGCGATGCTGCTGCCATGGCGTTATAGTGTGCCGTTGTCAAACACGCTCAGGTCTCGGGTAGATGCGGTCATTGCGCAACTGGCTGACCAAAAACATGTCAACGGACAAAACGCACTGGTGATTTTTCTACAAGTGCTGGCAGAGAACTATGACGAAGCCGACCAGTTGCACAAGGATTTGCTAAATCTAGCGATACGGTTAGCGGAGTTCAAAAAAACAGGCCGGGCGGCTGATGAGCTATCCCAAAAACAACTCGACGATACAGGGCAGGCCATTGATCGAGAAGCGGAATCACATATACCTCCCAAGACTGAACAAGAAGGCGCACTTCAAGCGGTAATTGACCGACTCTTGGGTCTGTGGCTCTGGCTATACTATGCCGTTGTCGTCATTGTCGCCGTGATAGGCTTTGTGTCCGATATGGGCCAGGTTTTCGATTTAACGCTTTGTACACAGCGTTGGCTATGCGCGGTTTTAGCTTTCAGCGGTGGTGTGTTGATTGTGGGATTCAGTTTTTTGCCCCGTTCCCAAAAACGTTATAAAGGTTGGGATCGGGCTGTAACGGCTGGCTTAACCTGTGTGATCCCTTTAGTTATGGCTTTTTACGCAAATCGTGCATGTACGAATCGGTGCCCAAGTGTTGATTTACAAATGGTACCCAAGTTGATTCGGCCCGGTGAACAGGCTTCTCTGACCGCGTATGCCAGCGATCCAGAAAACGATCCACTCGTATATTACTGGGAGTCCAGTTTACCTGGCTTGTCCAAAGAAGGCGGGCCCTATCAAAGCCCACAGAACCAGTACACGGCTCCCCCAGATTCGTGGGGCAAGAAGATTACCATTACAGTATCGGTTGAGGATCTTTACTGTGGCAAAAAAAGCACGTATAAAATCCAAACCCTGAGTGTTATGGCTCTTTCCGATCTCAAAACGCCGACACCCACAAGTACGCCCACACCGACATTGACACCCACACCGACGTCGTCCCCCACGCCTACACCGTGTTCTGGCAGTCTAACGCCGTGTTTGAAACTGCAACCTCATGGGTGTCCTGACAACATGGTGCTTGTACCGGGCGGGGACGGCAAATTTTGCACAGATACCATCACATTGGAGTCTCCCATTGCGGCTTGTGGTATTCATATCACGATGACAAAGAGACTATTAGATCTTTATGGATACTCCTTATGGGAAGTAGAGGCCTATGGGCCAGACGTTCCGGGGAAGAATTGGCTTGAAGGTGCGAGAGCCGACGCCAAGTCGGTCGAGGGGAGGTATGCTTACCTGGCTGTAGACGGCAAGGTTACGACTCGTTGGGATAGTCCGCATCAGGAAGATCCGCAGCAGTTTGAAATTACGCTTGTTAAGCCGGTCCGGCTCGACCGGATTATACTAAAATGGGAAGAAGCTTACGCTGAAGAGTATTGTGTGTCTATCATCGCCGCCAGATGATGTAGAGTTTGTACGAAAGTGCTATGTAAGCAAGGATGAAATATGCTGGCAACGAGCAAAGTTCGCATTGTGGTTTCATGTGTGTTGGGCATAGGGATGCTCATGTTGGTGATATTTGCATTACCAGCGTTGGCGATATTCGACACCTCGCCAATTCTATCGCCTGACAGAGCGTCGGCAGACGTTTACCTGGAGGATAGGGCATTCTGTACTAACAAAACAGTATCCGAAAGTGTGAACGGGCTATCCACAGCTAATGATGTGACTCGTTCCAGTCTGTTGTTAAACGATGTGCTGACTTACTTTGTATATCTGCCCTTAACACAAAAGTGCTATGGTATGTGCGGTGCCTGTATGTCAAATGGGCAAGGGGGTAGAGAAGTCATTGCGACTATTTCATCTTCTTGCCTGGCTACCAAGATTCTTGTTGATATGAATAAAAGGGCAACGGGATACGGATTTTCTTTGTTCGAAGTCGAGGCTTATGCTCCTGATGACCCCGGCATGATAAATAACCTGCTCATAGATGGAGAGTGCTGTACTTCTTCGGTTGAGGGCAATAATCCAATCTGGGGATGCGATAGAGCCATAGACGGCTTAATGTCTACTCGTTGGTCCAGCGATTGGTACGAGCCACAATGGTTAGTGATCACTCTGCCTGAGCCTGAAGTTGTCAAATATGTCGTGTTGAAGTGGGAAACTGCATACGCTATAGAGTACCAGGTGAATGTGATTAACTCGGATGTTGGCTGTCCTTGATTGTTCTACAACAAGGTTGGCTTGCAGTGAGATTATCTCTGACACCGGGTACGCGCTCCGGTGTAAGGGTCCGTAAAAGTATAACTTCCCGAAAAGCTGTGGCTGGTCTTCGACCGTGCCACCGCAGAGCCATGCGTGGGCAGGCACGGTCAGAGACCGACCCGAGCGGGAAATTGTTTATCTACGGACGCTAAGTGTTTCCATTCCGCGATGATGTCGGGGCGCAGAGTTGCGTTCGCCACTGTAAGTGCGATCGAGTGCTGCATGGTGCGAAGAAGTTGGTGAACAGATAACAAGATTGTGCATGGAAGAGCTGTGAAAATGATGCAGGAAAACATTCCGCAAAAAACGACTTTACATGATCTTTCTGAGAATTTAAGCGTTTCTGTCAACCATCATCCCGCGAAATTTCGTTTCATCCGGGCTTTTGGTGTAACTTTTCTTATCGTGATCAACCTGACCCTCTTTCACCTCGTGGGCAAAATCCTCGGGGCAGAATGGGAAAACAGCCGAATGTCGGCGGTGTACGGCCGGAATGCCCAAAGACTAAAGCGCTTGCTGCTTTCGTTGCAGGGCATATTCATCAAAGCGGGACAGTTGATCAGCATTTTGAGCAATTTTCTGCCGGATTACTTTCGGAAAGAACTGGAAGCGTTACAAGACAAAATCCCCTCACGCCCCTTGCCTGAAATTACCGGACGCATTCGCCAGGAGCTTGGCGCAGATCCAGCGCAACTGTTCGCAGAATTTGACACAACCCCCATCGCCAGTGCGTCCCTGGCGCAAGTGCATCTGGCGCGGCTCCACGACGGGCGCCAGGTTGCCGTCAAAGTCCAGTACGTTGGCATCGAAGCCATTGCCAGACAAGATCTACGGACAATCAAGGGACTGCTTTCTTTCTACGGTTTCTTCCTGCGCATCAAGGGGCTTGGAAATGTTCATAGTCAATTCAGTGAAATGATCAATGAAGAACTGGACTTCCGTCTGGAAGCGCAGCACATTGAGACCATCGCGGCTAATTTCACCGGTAATCCCCACGTTCTTTTCCCGAAAGTCATTCATGAGCTATCGTCCGAGAGAGTGCTGACGACAGAATATATGCACGGGGTCAGCATAGCCGATCTGGACAAATTGTCAGAACTCAACATTGACCGGCAAGCCCTCGCCGAACGTGTCGTGACTGCCTATTGCCAGATGATTTTCGTTGACGGCATCTATCACGCCGATCCTCATCCGGGGAACATCCTGGTGCAGCCGGATGGCAACATCGTTTTTGTGGATTTTGGGGCGGTCGCCAGATTATCCAACGAGGTGCGGGAAGGCATCGTTCAGTTCGTTCAGGGGATCCTCAGGCGCGACAATGAACAGGTTTCTGCTGCTCTGCAAATGATGGGATTAATCGCTCTGCACGAAAATACATATTCCATCGAACAGTTTATGGACTATCTCTATGGCCGTTTCCTGAAACAGATGACCGTCGAGTCCTGGAATTTGTCCGACATTCACGTTGATATGCAAGACAAACTGGATATGATGATAGATTTTTCGAAAATGGACATCTCTCTCCGGGAACTTATGGCAACCTTTCAGATACCGAAAGATTTGATCCTGTTGGTGCGCACGCTTTTGCTGCTGCTGGGCTTATGCACCCAACTCAGCCCCACCATGAATCCTCTGAAAACGGTTCGTCCCTATTTGGAGGAATTCGTTTTCGGCAAAGACAAAAACTGGCTCAAATTGGTTGAGTCAACGATTAAAGACATTGCCCTTTCGGTTGTCACCATTCCGGCAGATGTGCAGGCTGTTCTTACCAGGGTCAATCGCGGGGAACTGGAAGTCAAAGTGAAAGGGCTGACCGAAAGCACTCGCCTGGTGTACGCTTTGGGCCATCAACTGCTCTATGGGATGTTCGTCATGTTTTTCGGTGGGCTTGGCTATTGGGCCTACAGCAACGACGATAGTGTGTTTTCCAATTGGATGTTCGGTACCGGCGGCTTTTTCGCGCTCATCCTGGGTTTCTCGCTTCTGAGCGCGCGTCGCTGGCAAAAAAGAAGGTAGTGCGCTGATGATGACGATCACAAAAGCACACATGCAGCACCTGGACGACTGTAAAGAAGCCCTGCTCAACTCAAAACTTGGGGCGGAGTACTTTCCTTCGGAAGAAAAAGCTCTTTCAACGCTTGTGAAAGGCATTTCAAAGGGGGAGATATTTGTTGCGGTTGACGAGAAGGGAGAGTGTCTGGGCTTTATCTGGTTCGTCCTGAACGGCGCGTTTCACAGTTTCCCCTACCTGCACATCATCGCCGTCAAGGAAGCGTATCGCGGGATGGGCATTGGGAAAGAACTCCTGCGTTTTTTCGAGGAGACCGTATTCCCGGATGCGTCGAAAGTGTTTCTTGTCGTCGCGGATTTCAACCCCGAGGCCAGACGGCTGTACGAGCGTTTGGGCTACCAACAGGTTGGCGCAATACCGGCCCTATACAAAGACGGCGTCACAGAGTATCTGATGATGAAGACGAATCCGTCCTTACATCTACAAGTTTGAAACCTCAACTGGGCAAAGCACTACGCGCTAGACAGACTCGCTGGCTATGGATCGTCTTGCTCCTGCTGGCGACGGCGCTACGACTGCCCAAGCCAGATTGGGACGCCGCCGCGCCAGACGTGCGCACTGCTATCGCCGCGCACCCGGATGAGCGGTTTTTGCTCGGTGTGGCGCAGGCGACGCCGCTGTGGGGCGATCCCTGCGCCGCCTCGCCGGATTTCCCCTACGGCCATTTGCCGGTCTACGTGGCGCGCCTGTTCGTGATGGTTGCGCCCGACGCCGATCCCCTTTTCACACTGCGGCTCTTCTCCGGCTTGCTCGGCGTGCTGCTGGTGGCGTTGACCGGCGTGTGGGGCCGCGCGCTCGCCGGGCGACGCGGTGGCGCCGGGACGTGGGGCGCGCTCCTCGCTGCCGCGTTGATGGCATTCGCTCCGTTCCCTATCCAGCAGGCACGCTTTTACACCGTGGACGTACTCGGCGCCATTTTTGCCTCTGGCGCGATCCTCGCCGCAACCCGTCAGCGTTGGACGCTCGCGGGCGCACTCGCGGGCCTGGCGTTGGCGTGTAAAGCCTCGCTGGTATGGTGCGCAGTGACGGTGGGGGTGGGGTATGGGTTGTGGGTTGTGGGTTGTGGGTTGCAGGTTAAAAGTTGCAGGTTGCAAGTCGAAAGTCGAAGGTCGAAAGTCGAATCAGCGAATGAGCGAATGAGCGAATCCAGCGACCACTATCCAGCAACCCGTATACATTTAGCAGCCAGAATCAAGCAATTTGTAACGAGCCTTCTACCGCTCTTCCCCCGTCTACTGTCTACCGTCTACCGTCTACTTCCCCCCTTTCTCCTCGCGTTCGCCTTCGCCTCGCCGTGGGCTTTGCTGCGCCCCGTGGCTTGTTGGAGCGGGCCGGCGATGCAGGCGATGATGGCGTCCGGGCGCTTCGATTTCCCGTACACGCGCCAGTACGCGGGTACGTTGCCCTTCCTCTATCCGTTAGGGCAGATGGCGCTCTGGGGACTTGGCCCGGCGACGACGCTGCTGGGCCTCTTGGGGCTGGCGTGGGCACTGTGGCGCTGGCGGCGTGGATCGTTTACGCTGCGCCTGGCCTGTGTGTGGACGTTGATCTACTTCCTGATGACCGCCGGGCTGTATGTGAAGTTTCCGCGCTATCTCCTACCGCTGTACCCGGTGTGGGCGGCGTGGGCGGCGCTGGTGTGCGTGAAAGTGATTGGCTCGCCGGTTGCGCGGCGGGTTGTGGCGGTAGCGGTGCTGGCCTCCACGGCGCTGTTGGGATGGGCGCAGGTCTCGATTTATACCGCACCGCACCCGTGGATTGCCGCTTCGCAATGGCTTTACGCGCATGTGCCAGCCGGCTCGACCATCGCTGTGGAGGATTGGGATCACGCGCTACCTGTCCCGCTGCCCGAAGGTGACGCTGCGCGTTACACGACGCTGTCTGCGCCAGTCTATAATGCGGAAACGTCGCAAAAAGCCGCGTGGCTCGCGGAAATCGTGGAGAAAGGGGATGTCGTCGTCTTGGCGAGCCAGCGGGGCTATGGTGCACTGGCGCGCCAACCGGAACGTTATGCGCTGACCTTGGCCTGGTATGCAGAATTGCTGTGCGAGCGCGAGGTCATCGCCTTTGGGCGTTGCCCGCGCGTGGGTCCACTGGCGCTCACCGACGATCCACTGGCAGACGCCGGCCTCGCGTCGCCCCTCTCGCTGGCCGAACGCTGCGGCGCGCCCTACGCCCTGCGCCTGCCGCACCTCGACGAGAGCTTTCGCGTCTACGATGCCCCGCCGGTGCTGCTTCTTGTGGAGTACGGAGTAGGCAGTACGGAGTAAGGGCCGGAATAACTCAATCCATACTCCATACTCCATACTCCATACTCCATACTCCTTACTTCTTACTCCTCCCCCAACGCAAACGCCTCGATATTCCACGTCTCCACTGCGATTGCATCCGGGATGAAGCCACGCAGGTCGGCGCGGGCGGCGTAGATGCGCGGGCGGAAGAACAGGGGCAGCGCCGGTAAGTCTGCGCTGAAGAGATGTTGCGCTTCGCTGTAGGCCGTCAGATACTCCGGTTCGCCGGGGAGCGCCGCGAGCGCCTGTTGGCACACGGCGTCGTACACCGGGTTGTGGTATCCGCCGAAGTTTTGTCCGTTCCACTGATTGTTGGCGGACGAAATTTGCGTCGAAAGATAAAGGTCGCAGGGTGGGGTCACATCCACCATCCACGAAAACTCGGCCAGATCGAATTGCCGTCCGTAGAGCGGTGTGCCGGCCCCATCCTTGAAGAACGTCGCCGCGTCGAGCTGCTCCACATCTGCCTGGATGCCGCACGCCGCCAGGTCGGCGACGATCAGCGCGCTGGTCTGTGTGCGCGTCTCCGCCGTGGTGGTGCTGTAGCGGATGTGGAACGGCGTCCCGTCGAAGAGGCCAGGGATGCCGTGCGCCTCACGGATGCCGTCGCCGTCCACGTCGCGCCAGCCGATCTCCTCCAAGAGCGCCTGCCCCTGCGCCGGATCGTAGGGATAACGGATGACATTGCTGGCATAGAGCGGGTGTTCGGGAGGCAAGAAAGAGTCGGGGATGGTGCTCAGGCCCTTGCCGACGGTGTCAATGATGGCCTGGCGGTTGATGCAGTAGGCGACCGCGCGCCGCGTTCGCACATCCTGGAAGAAGGCCGGCTGCGTGTAATCGGGCGGTGGATCGGCGTTGAAGGTCAGGTGTTCCCAGACTGGAGCGGCGACAGGGTACATGGCGGCTTGCCCGGCGGCCTCCATCTCCTGCAAGCGCGGCAGATCGCGCTCCAAGTAGAGATCGAGGCTGAGGACATCGCATTGTCCCTTCGCCAGCGCGTCCAGGCCGGTTTTCACATCCTGGTTGGAGATGAAGCGGAAGGTCAGCGTCTCGAAATACGGCAACCCCTCCTCCGCGCGGAAGTAGTAGGGGTTGGGCGACAACCGGATGTACTGTCCCGGCTCCCACTTATCTATGACGTAAGGCCCATAGCCGAGTGGTGTGCGCATGACGGCGTCCTGTTCCAGCAGTGTCGCTGGGGTGTAGGCGCGCCAGACGTGCTCCGGCAGGGGCGTCCAGAACGCCGTGGCGTAAGCGGGATCGAGGAATCCAGGCAGGCCGATCCACACGGCGGTATAATCGTCGGTGGCGGTGTAGCTGCTGGTGCGTGATTCTAACCATTTCCAGTTGGGCGTATCGGGGCTGCGCGCCAGGTTGAAGCTGTAGACGGAATCCTGCGCGGTGAGCGGCGCGCCATCTGACCAGCGCACTTCGGGCTTGAGGCTGAACGTCACCCGCATGGCATCCATCGTGACAGGCCGCCCGTCGAACGTGACCGCGCAATCGTCAGCGCGGCAGCCGCTAGGACGGACGCGCGTGCCCGACGTAAGTTTCACGACATCGCCGTTGGCATCGACGATTGGGGCGTCTGCTTCGACCGAAACCGCTGTAATCACGGCATCGCCATCCACCAAAGAAGGGAGCTTTTGCAGGATGACGGGCTGGTAGCTGTAGCCAACCGTGTCAATCGGGCCGTCGTAGATGGCCTGGCGGATGACCCGCGCAACGTACATATCGTCCTCGTAGAGGTATAGCGAGGCCGGTTCCGATCCCAGGCAGATGGTCAGCGTGCGCGGCTTCGGGGTGGGGGTGGGAGATGGAACCGGCGTAGCAGTCGGTTCAGGCGTAGCCGTTGCCGGAGCGATGGTGGGCGACGGCGTCGCAGTGGGCGTGGCCGTGCAAGCGACCAGCAGCAAGCACGCCAGTATCGTACAGGCAATAGATCGTTTCATAGTTCCCTCCTAAACGTTTCAACGTTCTAACGTTAGAACGTTGGAACGTTCGCACATTACAACACCGCGCGCGCCATGCCGCCATCCACGAGCAGCGTGACGCCGGTGATGTACGAGGCTGCCGGAGAGAGCAAGAATGCCGCCGCGCGCGCGAACTCGACCGGATCGGCCATGCGGCGTAGGGGAACTTCGGTGACGATTTTCGCGGCTTCTTCTTCGAGGGTGGTGCTGTTGTGCTCGGCGCGCGCGCGCAGGATTTCATCCACGCGCTCGGTGCGCGTCCAGCCGGGCGCGATGGCGTTGACGCGGATGTTATCCGCGCCCAACTCGATGGAGAGCGTCTTGACCAGCCCGATGACGGCGGTGCGCAGCGCGTTGGAGATGGTCAGTCCATCGAGCGGTTGGCGCACGGTGACGGAGGTGTTGGCGAGGATGCTGCCCCCGCCCTGGTCGCGCATCAGCGGTACGACGGCGTAAGCCAGCCGGAGCGCGCTCTGGATAGTGAGCTGCATGGCCGCATCCCAATGCTCCATCGTGAGGTCTACGAAGTGGCCGGGCGTCGGTCCGCCAGCGTTGATGAAAAGCATATCAATGTGCTCGAAACGAGTGATGGTCTCGTCCACCAATCGTCGCACATCCGCTGCATGGGCAACATCGGCGACTATCGGCAATACCGCTGCGCCCGTTTCGCGGGTCAAACGATGGGCGGCTTCTTTCAATGTTGCCTCGTTGCGGGCGCACAGCGCGATATTCGCGCCTTCTTGCGCCAGCGCGTGCGCCGTCGCGTAGCCTAATCCCCGGCTGGCCGCCGTAATCAACGCCGTTTTTCCATTCAACATCAGGTCCATCGCCATCTCCTCTGTAAATAGCCACAGAGAACACCGAGTTCACAGAGAAAAATAAAAAATACTCTGCGCTATCCGCGTGCTCTGCGGTAAAATTTTCATTATCGGGGCTGTACCCAGGTTCGATTACACTCCTTCGTGATACGTAATTCGTAATTCGTTACTCGCCGCCCGCCGCTTTAGTGATTTCAAACCGTAGCACGGTCTCGCCGATGCGGATGTGGTCGCCAGAGGTCAGCGGCGCTGGCTGACTGATGCGCGCATCGTTGAGAAAAGTGCCATTGTGGCTCCCTAAGTCTTCGAGCCACCACAGGTCTTCACGCCAGAGAATCAGCGCGTGGTTGGTGGAAGCGAAAGGATCGTTGATGGGCAAGACATTGGTTGCCCCCCGTCCTATCGCGGTGACCGGGCGCAAGATGACACGCTTTCCCTCCTCATCGCCCTTTTCGAAGACGACCTGCGCCTCGATCTGGGTTCTGACTGGCGTCTTCTCATTCTGTCGCAAGCCTCGCCACATCACGTAGAGGGCCACGACCAGGAAGAGGTAGAGCAGAGCGGCCAATGCCAGCCGTAATGTCAGCAAGAATTCGCCCACGTTACCCTCTCAGCGGCGGATAGGCGTGCGTATCGCCGTCGTTTCTGCGCCGGTTTCCTTCTTCTTCGGCGTAGATGAGATCCACGCCGGAAAGCGAGATCACGTCGCCAGGCCGGAGCACAATCTCCTGCACAGCGAATCCATTGACCGTCGTTCCGCCGCGACTGCCCAAATCCTGCAAAATGTAGCGCCCGTAGCGGTAGCGCAGTTGCGCGTGATAGCGCGAGACGCGCCCATCCTCGATAATGAGATCGTTGTCGAACGCCCGCCCAATGCGCACAGTGGGCTGCGTCAGATCGAAGGTGCGTTCTCCCTGAACGATGAGGTAAGCTGGTGTGCTTGCGGTTTCCTCCGCCAATCGTTGACGCACGCTTTCCAAATCCAGATCGCGGGTTGGCTCGTGGGAGAAGGCGAAACGGTTCGCCTGTGTGATGTGTACGGTATGCAGTGGCACTTCGGCTCTGGATTCCAGCAACACAGCCGGCGGTTCCATCAGCCGGACTTTCATCTTTTCCGCCAGCGTCTTGAGGGCGTCGGCGAGCTGTGTGTCCAGATTGGGGTGATGGTATTGCAGCGCCTGCAAATCTTCGGGGTTCAAGGCCACGCGATAACGCCCTGGTATTTCCGGCGTGCCGTCGGCGCCGATGCGCTCTCCGTCTTCCAGCGCCCGCACGAGATGGCGCGCCACATCCTGCGAGAGCAACTGCCCGGCGAACAGCCGCACGAAAGGCTCTTCCACGACTTGTTCGATCCAACTTTCAAGACGCATGAGGCTCTTCATACTCAGGAATTATAGACACAAAACGAAAGGGGGCAAATAGCCAAAAGCTATGGCTTTATCATTTCCACTCACTGCGGAGCTTTCGCTCTGCGCCCCCGTCCCCGGGGGCGCGTTGCGCGGTGGCTGATGCTGAAAACTATGCTTGCAGCCTGGGAATACCCGCTCCCGAGACGGGGGCGGTCAGCGTGCGTCGAGAATGATAAACCTGGCAATAAGAGTGATAAAGCTCTGGGGTGTTTTGTTGTCTGTGGGCACTGGGTTATAATTTGTTCTATGAAACGAAAACTGATGCTGTTTTTTCTAGGAATTCTCTTGATGATCGTGGCCGCATTGGGCGCTGTCCAACTGCGCGCCCGCCAGCAATTTCTCATCCGTGGCTGGGAGACCGGCTTCCCCGCGCCGCTGGCAGATACGGGCCTTGCGCGCGGCTGTGTCAACGCCGCGCTGGAACAGTACGACGCCGAACGCTTGACCTGGGCGCTGGATACGATTGCCGACGGCGGCTTCGCCTGGGTGCGCCAGCGCTTTGCCTGGGCCGATATTGAGCCTGCGCCGGGCGACTATCGTTGGGCGGCGTGGGACGCGCTCGTGGCTGCCGCAACGGCGCGCGATCTGCGCTTGATCGCCGTCCTCGATACCGCGCCTGCGTGGGCCGGGATGCCGCCCGACCCTGCGGCTTTTGCCCACTTTGCCGGCGCGTTCGCTGGCCGCTACGGCGATACCCTCACCTACTATCAAATCTGGCACAACCCCAACCTCGGCGACGCCTGGGGCGGTCACGCCGACGCTTACGCCTACACCACACTGCTCGCGGGTGCAGCAGAGGCCATCCGCGCCGCCGACGCCGACGCGCGCATCGTCCTCGGCAGCCTCGCGCCCACCGTCGAAACGGGCGACCGCAACTACGCCGAAGACATCTTCCTGGAAATGCTCTACGTCGCTGGCGCGCAACCGTATTTCGATGTGGTCGCCGCGCAGCCCTATGGCTTTTCCGCCAGCCCGGAAGATCGCACAGCAGGTCGTGACACGTTCAACTTCTCGCGGGCGATCCTGATCCGCGAGGCGTTGCAAGCGCACGGCGATGGGAGCAAGGCGGTGTGGATCAGCCATTTCGGGTGGAACAGCAAACCCGCCGACTGGCCCGGTCCCGCTTCGATCTGGGGCAGTGTGGACGAGACGACCCAGGCGGATTACACCGTCGCGGCGCTGGCGCGGGCCGAGCGCGAGTGGCCCTGGTTGGGCGTGATGTGCGTCAACGGTTTCCAGCCGCGCCCGGAGAGTGGCGTCGCTGGCGGCGTCCCCAACGCCGAGGAACACTGGGGCTTCGCGTTGGCGGAGCCAGACGGCGCGTTGCGCCCGGTCTACGCGGCGTTGCGCGCGTGGAACGCGCGCCCGCGTGTGGCGACGCCCGGCGGTTACAACGCCGGCACAGCACTGGCGGATTTCGCGGGCACGTGGACGCTCGGCCCGCAAGGCGCGGACATCGGCCAAAGCGGCGACCGCGTGACGCTGACCTTCGAGGGCACGGGCGTCGCGCTGACGGTGCGGCGCGGGCCGTACCGCGCATTCCTCTTCGTCGCCGTGGATGGCGCGTCGGCCCCTTCGCTCCCCCGCGACCGCGATGGCCGCGCCTACGTCGTCCTCTACGATCCGCTGGCTGCCGTGGCGACCGTCCCGCTGGCGGAATATCTCCCCTACGGGCGTCATACCGTCGAAGTGATCGCTGAACGGGGGTGGGGGCAGTGGGCGCTTGCCGATTGGCGCGTGGCCAATCAGCCTGAAACCGCCGTCTTCGCGCGTGGGTATGCGGCGCTGACAGTGCTCGGTCTGGCAGGATTGGCTGTGTCTGTGTTCGCCGGGCGGCGTGTGGATTGGGGCCGTCTGGGTCACGGTGCGCTCAAAGTCTGGCGTTGGCTGCGCGCCGGCGGGCAGATCGTGTTCACCGGCGCGTTGAGCGCGGTCTACCTCTTCGCCGCGTGGCAAGTGATGATGGGGCAGGGCGTCTTCCGTCGTCTGGGGGATGGCGGCGAGTCGGTCGTGCTGCTGCTGGCGGCGGGGATGTACTACTTCTCGCCGTGGCTGTTGCTGACGCTTGGCGCGGGCGCGTTGGTCTCGCTCATCGTCTTCCTGCGGCCTGGCCTGGGCCTGATGCTCACGATGTTCGCCGCGCCGCTGTATATGCACCCGCTGTCGCTGCTCGGCAAGTCGTTCTCGCTGGCGGAACTGGTGCTGCTGCCCACGCTGGCGGGGAGCTTCGTGCAGGTTGTGGGGCTGTGGCGGGAGGGCAAACGCCCGCGTCTCCCGCGTCGCCAGGTGATGTGGGTGGCGGCGTTCGTCGTTGTGGCGGCGCTCTCGACGCTTTTCGCGCAGCATCCCCGCGAGGCGCTGCGCGAACTGCGCCTGGTGATTCTCGAACCGGCGCTGTTTTACCTGGCGCTGATCACTCTGCCGTTGGAGAAGCGCGAGCGTTGGCGCATCATTGACGCCTTCGTGTGCAGCGCGGTGCTGGTGGCGGTGGTGGGATTGGTGCAGTATTTTGTCCTGGGCGACGTGATCACGGCGGAGGGCGGGGTGCAGCGGTTGCGCAGCATCTATGGTTCGCCCAACAACGTGGGGCTGTATTTGGGACGGGCGTTGCCGTTGATGCTGGCGATAGTGTTCTTCAGCGGCGGTGCGTGTAGTAACGGTTTCAGCCGTTCTGGAACCACTGAAGTGGTGACTACGCAGGGACGGCGTTGGTTATACGCGCTGGCGTGCGCGCCGGTGGGGGCGGCGTTGCTGCTGAGCCTCTCGCGCGGCGCGATTGTCTTGGGCATCCCGGCGGCGCTGCTGCTGTTGGGCGTCCTCGGCGGGCCAAAGTGGCGGCGGGCGACGGCGGTTGTGTTGCTCATTGGCGGCGTGGCGCTGATCCCGCTGCTGCGCACGCCACGTTTTGCCGGGATGTTCGATCTGAGCGGCGGCACAACCGGCTTCCGGCTCTCGCTGTGGCACAGCGCGTGGGGAATGATCCGCGACTATCCGCTTCTAGGCGTTGGGCCGGATAACTTCCTCTACGCCTATCGCACCCGCTACGTGTTGCCCACGGCCTGGGAAGAGTTCAACCTCGCGCATCCGCACAACGTCGTTATGGATTTTGCGTCGCGGCTTGGCATTTTGGGGCTACTGGTGTTTGTGGGATTGCAGGCGTCGTTCTGGCGCAAAGTGTGGCCGCTGCGCGCCAGCGCCAGCCCCGAATCGCGGGCGCTGGCGCTGGGCGTGATGGCCTCGATGGTGGATTTCCTCGCGCACGGGATGGTGGACGCGGCGTACTTCGTGATTGATCTGGCGTTCGTCTTCTTCTTGTCGCTGGCGCTGACGGTGTGGCTCGACGAAAATTCCTCAAACCTTGCGAAGGTTTAGACGAACTTGTTCGCACACCTTCGCAAGGTTAGAAATCAATCTACAACTTCCAGATTGATCCGACCGACGCCAGCCTGGATGTTGATTTCCAGCGTCACATCAGATTTGCCGTAGGCTTCGTTGACGTAGGCGTCGCCCTGTTGGCTCAAACCGGTCACGTGGATACGTCCGAGCGCCTTGTTGGCCGTCACGCGGACGCCGATGTCTTTGGGCAGACGTAGGGTTGTCTGTCCGATGCCGCCCTGCAGGTCAGCATTGACATTCTCTGTCCAGTCGCCGTTCAGATCGAGGGTGATGTTCCCGGCGCCCATATCGAATTCCAGATTTCTCAGGCTGCGATTGCCACTCAGATCGAGCGTAAAGTCGCCGGCTGCCAGTTGTACGTCTAGCCGCGTGACGTTGAGAGCACCCAGGTCAACATCGCCGGTTCCTGCGCCTTGCTCAATGCGCATATCCAAGGGGACTTCCGCGTTGAACGCGAGCTTCCATTTGTAGCGGGCGTCGCTGCGCATCGAGATCTGCTCGGCGTTGGGCTGGCGGACGGTGAGCCGTCCCGTTCCATCGGCAACGTCGTAGCTGACTTCTGGCTTCCATCCCGCCACATTATATGTGAAATCTGCTTGCATGAGCGCGTCCGCACCCTGGTCTATGTTAAGGTCGCCGGCGCCCATCTTGACGATCACCTTGACCTGTTCGGCGTCGCCCAATTCCACGGTCTGCGATTCGTTTTTCAGTTCCTCCACAGTAACAGTATTGACGCTGATACTGGTGGTCGCACACCCCAGAGTGAGGAGCAGGATGACCACCAGGGTTGCCAGTCGCGTCAGTTCTATCTTCTTCATCATAACCTCCCTTCAACTATATATGGAGTAATACGGATGGGATAGACAAAAGTTGCGGGGGGCGTGGCGATCATGGCTTGGGCCTGTTGACGGAGTGGCTAAATCGTAGTATGCTTGCAGTAGTTTATCCGGTATTTGTAGAGCGAGTTGCCGATTCGCTTTGCAAGAAGGGGCAGATTTTATGTCGAAACTCGGACGTGTTTTGATGTGGGTGGGGGCGGTAACAATCGTCATTGTCGGGATATGGCTATTTATGCTCTCACGGACTCCACGGGTCACTCTTGATCCGCAAAAGCTCTTGCCACAACCGACCCCCACCATCTATCCGAGCGCGGCGACGGTGATCGAAGGCGTGCAGGCGTTGAGCCGCCTGGAGACCGCTTCGTACCAGATCGAGAAGGTCATCACCGCCGAATCCGGTCAGGGGCCATTGGGGTTTCTGTTCGGCGACAAATTGCTTCTCATTGCCTACGGCAAGATGATCGCCGGTGTTGATCTATCCCAAATCGGTCCCAGTGACTTGCAAACGACCGATGACGGAACGGTTTATGTGCGTCTGCCGCCGGCAGAGGTCTTCGTTGCCACTCTGGATAATAGCCGCACGTATGTGTATGACCGGCGTACTGGGGTGGCAGGGATGAACGCGCAATTGGAGACGTCCGCGCGTCAGGAAGCTGAGCGGTTGATGCTCCAGGCGGCGATTGAGAACGGTTTGCTGGAAACGGCGGAGGATAATGCGCGCAATGTGCTGCGTTCGCTCATCTTGAGCCTGGGATTCCGGCACGTCATCTTCGTTAAAGAGATGCCTACGCCGACTCCGGCCCCGCTGCCCACTTCGGCGGCTACAACAACACCTTAGTCTGAGGATACTGTTGATGCGTATCAAGCATATTCCCGAAGATTTCCAGGTCGAGGAACACATTCATTTGCCCGGAGACCGCGGCGCGTATGCTTATTACCGCGTCGAGAAGCGCGATATGTCCACGTTGGCTGTGCGCGATCGGCTTGCGGCGCGGCTAAAACTCACACCGAGCATGGTCGTATTTCCGGCGCTCAAGGATGCCAGCGCCGTGGCGATTCAGTATGCCAGCGTGCGCAAACGCGGGCCGGAGCAGATCAAGGACAAGGGTTTTGTCGCGCAGCGGGTGCAATGGGGACCGCGCGCCCTGCAACCCAAGGATGTTTTGGATAACCGCTTTACCGTCGTCGCGCGCGACCTGTCGGCAGAAGAGGCGCTCACGCTGACGGACGCGCTGCGCAAGCTGGAGGCCGAGGGTCTCCCCAATTATTTCGACGAGCAGCGGTTTGGCTCGTGGACTGCAAACGGCTTCATCGGCAAGGCAATTCTGCTGCGCGATGCCGAGCAAGTCGTGCGCCTGTACCTGGAAGAACCCATGCTCGGCGACCCCGCCGACATCCGCGAATTCAAGGCGTTGGTGAAGAGCCATTGGGGACAGTGGGGGTTTTTGTTGCATCAGGCTCCGCGTCCCTCGAATCTGCGCAGCGTGATCACTTACCTCAAGGATCATCCTCACGACTACGGCAAGACCGTCAACTTGATCCAGGATCGCCTGCTCTCGATTTACCTGGCGGCTTACCAATCCTGGGTGTGGAATCACATCGCCGCGCGTTGCCTGGAGCGCGCCGTCCCCGTATCGCCCACGCTTGACATTGTCAATACACCTTTCCCCTTGCCCGCATCGCATGAAGTACCCGGCAGCGTGCGAGCGTTGGAAATTGATCTGCCGAGGTTGACGGCGCGTTATGAAGGCGAGGTTGGCGAGGCGGCGGAGGCTGTTTTTGCAGTGGAAGGATTGACGTTGCACGATTTCAAGGCGCGTATCCTGCGGCGTGTCTATCTCGCCAAAGGCGAGCGTGCGGTCTGGTTTGCGCCCGCAGATGTCGCCATCTCTGAACCTTTCGCCGACGAATATGCGCCCGGTCGTCAGGCTATTACGGTGAACTTCACGCTACAATCCGGGTGTTATGCGACGCTGGTGATGAAGGCGGCTGCCGTGCGCGCCGGACTCACTTTCAACACCCGGTAGATTGGCGATCATTTTTCTGTTTTATCCGTCGAATATGGAGGGCGAGGATGACTGAGACGTACTGCCCCTACATCGTCCCCCTGGGTGTTGCAGCGGCGTTGGCCGATGCCGGATATGCCAATTCTTATCTGGCTGTGGCCGGACGCAACGGTTACTGGCTGGTTGATTGCGCCGATAGCCCCATCGGACGCTTGCAACGTGCGGGCATTGATCCCCTGACCGTGCGCGGCGTCATCCTCACACATTTCCACCCGGATCATGTGTATGGTTTGCCTGCCTTTTTGCTGGGCTTATTTATGTTGGCGGATGGGCAGCCCCGCTCCGAGCCGCTGACGATTTACGCGCGTCCTGAGGTGTCGCCGTTGGTGCGCGATATGATCGGGCTGTACACCGGCCAGAGCTGGATCGCGCCTTTGGCGCTTGCGTACCACGACATCCCGCTGGAAGTCGGCGCGCTGGTGGCAGAAGACGCAGATTTCACGGTGACGGCAGCGCCGACGTTCCACTCTGTCCCTTCCATTGCGCTGCGCTTTACCCGGCGCGATAATGGGCGCGCGTTTGTCTATTCGAGCGATACGTTCCCGTGCCCCGAAGTGGAGTGCCTGGCGAACGGGGCCGCGTTGCTCTTCCACGAAGCGACGGATTCGGACAGAAATCACACCCGGCCTGGCGCAGCCGGCGCATTGGCGACGCGGGCGGGTGTGGAGCGTTTGGTATTGATCCACTACCATACAACCCCTGCTGCAATGGCTTACGCGCTCTCTGAAGCTGCGAAAACCTTCAGCGGTCCGGTGGAACTGGCCGAGGAATTCAAGCTCTACCCCTGGTGAGACCCTTGACGCGATCCTGGCGAAGGTTTCCTTCGCCAGGGCGTGAAAAATCGGTTATAATCCCTCTTATGGAAAACACACAACGCCATGTTGCGCGGGCCGCCGTCCTGGTGATGGCGGCATTTGCTGTCAGCCGGGTTTTGGGGCTGGTGCGGCAGATCGTCTTTGGGCGCTACTTCGGTACGGGCGCGGCGATGGATGCCTACGTCGCGGCGCAACGCATCCCCGAAGCGATCTTCTTCGTCGTGGCTGGCGGCGCGCTCGGCTCGGCCTTCATCCCGCTGTTCACCGGGCGGTTGGCGCGCGGCGAGACCGAATCCGCGTGGAAGCTGGCCTCAGCGGTGATCAACATCCTCCTGATTGTCCTCGTCCCGTTGAGCCTGCTGTGCATCGCCTTTGCGCCGTGGCTGGTGCGGACGTTGATCGCGCCCGCGCTTGCGCCCGACGTGCAAGCGCAGATCGCGGCGTTGATGCGGGTGATGCTGCTCTCGACGGCGATTTTTGGTGTCAGCGGCGTAGTGATGGGCATCCTCAACGCGCACCAACATTTTCTGCTCCCGGCGATTGCGCCGATTCTGTACAACCTGGCGCTCATCGGCGGCGGGATCTGGGGCGGCGAGACCGGCCTGGGGCCAATGGGGCCGGCGATTGGGACGGTCGTTGGCGCAGTGGCGCACCTGCTGATCCAGGTTCCGGGCCTTATCCGCTATGGCGCGCGTTATTGGCCGATTGTGGGGCGCGGCGATCCCGGCGTGGTCGAAGTGGGCGCGTTGATGGCCCCGCGCGTTTTGGGCGTGGCGGCGGTGCAGGTGAACATGCTCGTCACCAATAACCTGGCCTCGCGCTTAGGGGCGGGCGCGATTGCGGCGCTGGAATATGCCTGGCTAATTATGCTGCTACCGCAGGGCGTGTTCGCGCAGGCCGTGGGGACGGCGGTCTTTCCGACGTTCGCGGCGCAGGCTGCGCGCGGCGAGACCGGAGCGCTCCGCCAGACGCTCACCCTGATGTTGCGCGTCATTGTCGCCGTGACGCTGCCCGCGGCGGTGGGGCTGATGACGCTGGGCCAACCCATCATCGCGGTGATGTTCCAGCGCGGCGAATTCGATGCAGCCTCGACGCAGGCCGTGGCCTGGGCGTTGATCTTCTACGCCGTTGGCCTGGTGGGGATGTCAGCCATCGAGGTGCTGGCGCGGGCTTTCTACGCGCTGCACGACACGTGGACCCCCGCGCTGGCGGCGCTGCTCTCCGTGGCGTTGAACCTGGCTTTGGGGCTGACGCTGCCGTCGCTCTTCGCTGCATGTGGCCGGGCGGCGCATGGCGGTCTCGCCCTGGCTATGGCGCTGGCGTTGACGGTGCAGATGTCGTTGCTGCTGGCGTTGATCTACCGGCGCATCGGCGGCTTCGACGCGCGCGGTCTGGCAGGGCAGGCGCTGCGCGTCCTGCTCGCCTCCGTGGGCATGGGCATCGCGCTGTGGGGCTGGATGCGTATCGCGCCGGAAAGCGCGCTCGTGCAGAGCGTGGGTGGGGTGGTTGTGGGCGTCCTCGTCTACGCTGTGCTCGCGCTGGCGTTGCGCATCGAAGAATTGAAACAGGTAGTGGGGATGGTGCTGCGCAAGCGTAATGCCTGAGGTCGCGCGCGCTGGGCTGCCGGGATGATGCGCCGGGCTGAAGCCGCTGCGCTGAAAGCGCGAAGCCCTGCGGGCTGGATTCCAATCTCTCAAAGGGACTTTGTCCTGAAGAATGACTAAAGAACACCGAACGCGCGTATGGCTTATTTTCATTTTCGTCCTGGCGCTCCTTCTGCGCCTGTGGCGGCTGGATTTTGGTATGGAACTGCCCTATCTGGCGCACACGGACGAACCGACGCAGTACAACCCCGCAATCAACATTGTCACGACCGGCGACCTGAACCCGCATTTCTTTAACTATCCGAGCCTGACCATTTACCTGAACGCGGCGGTCTTCTACGTGGGTTATGGGGTGGGGCGCTTGACCGGCGCGTTCACCTCGCTCGCCGACGTGCAGCCGATTCACACGTTGCAGATGTCGGTGGGACGGGTGGGGACGCCGGCGTTGTTGCTCCTGGGGCGCGCCGTTACCGCGGTGATTGGAACGGCGACGGTGGCGCTGCTCTTCGCGTTGGCGCGGCGCTTGACGCGGCGGATATGGGGCGCGTTGCTGGCCGCGCTATTGCTGGCGGTCTCGCTGCCGCACGTGCAGCTCTCGCACTATATGACCGTGGACGTAATCGCTACGGCCTTCGTCGTGGCGACATTGGCGGCGTGCGCTGAGGCGTTGGCGTGCGACGACGGCGTCCGCGCACGCCGCTGGCTGTGGGCGGCGGCAATCTGCGGCGGGCTGGCGACATCGTGCAAGTACAACTACGCCGTGTTAGCCGTTTCAGTGGGATTCACTGGCCTGTTACTGACCGGAGCCTGGCGCGAGAAAGCAAAGCGCGTGCTGTTAAGCGGCGTTCTGTTTTGCGCCGCCTTCGCCCTCACCTCGCCGTTTGTGCTGCTGGACGCGGGCGCGGCGTTCCCCGCCATCCGCAGCGAGATACGCCACTACGCCACGGGGCATCTGGGCGTGACCGGCAGCAGTTTCCTCTGGTATCTGGGCTACCTGTGGCGGAGCAATCCCTTTTACCTGCTGGTGGGCGTTCCCGGCATCGCGCTGGCGTTGTGGCGGATAAAACGCATTGCCGCGCCGCCGACGGCTTTCGTTATCCTCTACTTCGTGTTGATCGGCGGGCAAGCCGTCCACTTCGACCGCAACGTGCTGCCGGCGCTCGTGCTGCTGATCGCCGGGGTGGGGGCGGCGGTGGATGTGCTGGCAGACCTGCGGGCATCCAGCCGCAAGCCCTCCTTCCCGCCATCGCCGATTCTCTCTTCACTGATTCTCTTCTCGCTGATTCTGCTGCTCCCCTCGCTGGTGAAGCTGCCACCGCTCCTGCAAAGCCCCAAACCGAGCGGCCGCGCGCAGGCGCAACGTTGGTTCGACCAGCGGTTGGCGACCGCGGAGGGCTGTCGTGCTTTGGACACACTCAAGAGTGTGGCCGAGTCGTACACCGTCTACGTTGACCCGGCCTGCGCCGACGTGGAATACATCGCCACCCTCACCACGCTCTCCACCGACCTGGCCTACTTTCAGCGGCGTGGCTACGACGTGGTCATCGCCGGATCGGGGATGTTCAACCGCTTCTACGCGACCCCGGACGTGTACGCGCAGGAGAAAGCTTTCTACGATGCGCTGTTTGCTAGCGTTCCCTATCTGGCTTTCGAGAACGCCTACGACCCGCTCGAATTCCGCGAGAACGGGGCGCGGGTGTACGTGTTTTTGTTGAGCGCGCGAGCGCAAGCGTGGGGCGGTGAATAACAGACCTGACAGGTTTCAGAAAACCTGTCAGGTCTGAAGCGCTTCAGTAATCCATTGTTTGGGTAAAGGCACGGAGCTTCTTCACGCGCGCCTGGAATGCTTCGTAGAGGCCATCCGCGTGCTCGCGCAGGGTGCGCTGCGAGTTAGTGTACGGGTTGACGCTTGTGGCGTAATCCACCTGCTGTACCCACGCCTCCGGCAGGCCCGCGTTGCCAGTGAGCGCGCCGGAAATCCCGGCGGCGACGGCGCTCATACAGTCGGTATCGCGCCCCATATTGACGCCCGCCACAATCGCCTCGCGCAGATTGCCCTTGACCATGCGGAAGATGCACACCGCTTTCGTGACAACCTCATTGGCGTAGCTCTGCGCGTAGGGGATACCCGTCCCGCTGTAGAGGGGGTCGAAGGCCGCGCGCAGCTCACGGAAGTCCTGGCAGGTGGCGGTGAGCTTGAGCGCGCGGTCAAGCTCGCGGACGACGCCGGCATCCTGACCCACGCGCGCCTGGAACGTCCCGCAAACATCGAAGACCGTGCCGAGCACGCTATCCACCGTCGCCTCTGGTTTGGTCGCGGCGGCGATGGCGACGCCGGTGACGGCGGCCCACTGCAAGCCCCGGCTGTTGGCGGTCTGGTAGACCTGCCCGACCTCCAGAATGTCCTCCAGCGCGCCTTCCACGTCGCCTGCATTGATCAGTCCCACGGGATGGCACGAGCGGGCGAACGAGACCAGCCCGGCGTAGTCGCAATAGCGGCCCAGGTCGCGCGCGGGGATGGGCGTCTTCGCCATCGCCAACAGCGGCCCCTCGAACGGCTCGGAGACGACGCCGGCGCCGTTGGGGTTCATATCCGTCACCCACACGGCGCGCAAGTCTTCCGCCGTGATGCGGTCCTGCTTGCGTATGATGGCCGTGATGATGAGCTTCTGCCGTTCCACGCCGTCCTCCGTCGTGCCCGGCTCGCGCACCCAATCGGTGGTGGCGCGGTAGTGATGGTAGGGCAAGAAGCGGTCCAGCGTGCCGTACTCGGCCTCGATGCGCTCATAAGGCCAGCCCTCCACCGGCGCCGCCATCGCCGAGCCGATGTGCACGCCGGCGATGCAGCCGAAGAATTTGTCGCGTAAAGACGGAGAGTCCATTGTTCCGCTCCTTGAGTTGAATGATTTATCCAAATGCCGCAAAACCGGATGTGTAGAGCGCCCATAACATCCGCTGCACACGCGTTGCCGTGCGGGGATAGCGATAGTTCAAGTTGGCGAGTGTTTGGGTGACATCACCGCCAGTTTCCAAATCTTTGAACGTATCCGTGATGGTCTCCTCGGAAGGCGCATCTGGATCCAAACACCAGGCCAATACTTGCTTGAGCGGTTGTTCCAGCTTGCCGCGTGAACCGTGGAATTTGGGCAGGATTTTCATCAGCACCGCCGCGTCAAAGGCGGGATCGTCGCCAGGCAATGTGTTGTCGTACAGGCTATTGCGCTCCGCGTTCAGCAAGAAGGCGATAATCTCGTCGAACACGCGATAACCAAAATGCATGTCGTAGGGGTGCAGGAGCGCATTCAACATGCGCAAGTGCTCCCGCGTGTTGGGATGGCCTGCGACGTACGCGGCAATCGCGGCTTTGTCAATGCGCGCAAAAGATCCGTTGTTGGTGAAGGCTTGCAGTAATGCCTGGCGCTGTGCGTCGTCGAGATCGGCTAAGGGCGTCGGTGTAGTCGCCGGATAACGTGAAAAATCCGCGTCGGTCAATTCCAACGTAAAAGCCCGGTCGAGCACTTTAGGGCTAAAGGCGTGCGTCGTCTCGTCCACATTGACCGTGCCGATGACATAAATGTTGGGCGGGAGTGGGAGTTCTTTCGGCGGCAAGTCGCCTACCGCCGTATCGGGATAACTCAGGCGCAACGGCTCGCGTGTCCATCCTTCAGCGGTGCGCCCCGATTCGAGGACACTGAGCAGGTCGGCGAAGTAGTACTCCACCCGCGCCAGGTTCATCTCATCGAGGATCACGAACCAGGCAAGGCCATCCCTGACACGATAGCTCTGGACAGCCCGCAGTAGGAAGCGCAGGAACGGCGTCCATTCATACGTGCCGGTGAGCGGGTTGTAGTAGCCGAGCAAACTCTTGCTGTCGCGCCAATCGGTGCGGACGGGGACGAATAACACGTTGCGTTGCCCGTCGCCGGTCGGTTTGGTCGGCGTTTGCGCCGCCAACATCTCCTGCGTGCTTATTTGGAAACCGGCCAGTGTATCTTCTTTGTTGAGTTCTGGCTGTAAGACAACCGTATCGCCCTCGGCAAATGTGTTGACGAACCATTGGCGTGCTTTGCCCCGAAACATCAAAGAAAGATAGTCCGTATTAGCGTAGCTGGCATGGACAAACCGGCATACCTGGCTGGTATTTTCAAATCTGAGCGTTACATCTTGTGACTCGCCGGGCGGCGGAGGGTCGAAAAGACGGGTGGCTTGTTTGGGGATAATGAGGCGTCCATACTTGCGCATATACGGCTGTACCGTCACGGCGATAACGTCATCTGCGAGTGCTATCTCACGTTGCGTCGGTTGCGGCAGCGCATCCGCAAACGCTTGCGCCAGTTTGGTTTTGCCCGTTCCGCTGATGCCGCTGAGGATGACGAAGCCTTTGGTTTGCAGGGCGGTGTAGAAGGTGGCGATTTGCCAGGGGGTGAAATATAAGTTCTCGCAAGCTATGTGATTGGTTAACACGTCTGCTAATTCGAAGTTTAGTGACAATTGCAAGTGTGAAAACCGCGTTTGGGGATCAGGCAATAATGCCTCAATGAGTTGTTTTTCATTGTCGGTATCTACAGGCGCGGATTTCTGTTGTATTAGCCGACGAATTTCTTGCCATTCCTCGGGTAGAACCGGGTAATTGGTTCCCTGAGAGAATTTTAAAACCCCCAGGTTTTGTAATACTGGATTTGCTTTAGCTTCAGATCTAGAAATCGGCGTAGCAAGAGTCGTTAGTATGCGAAGGTCTACCCACCAATCTGCTTTACGATATGGTTTTTCTTTTAGTTCTGTCTCATTCGGTGTTGATTTTCTTTGGTAAGGCTCATCGATCAATTCGGCGATACCACAAATGCCACCTTGACTACCACTTTGCCAAAGTACCACGATATCACCAGCTTGCATTTCGTCTCGGTGGGTTGTTACCGTCCAATCTACTATCTCCCCAGGTTTTGCTTTGGATAGAGCAGCAACTAAGTCAAAATACTTCGGGTTTGCTTGGAAAAGCCATATCTGATGTGGGGATGTGGGTAAGTTAGTTGCTGATTGGTTTCCTATGTTTTCAGAGGTTTCATTTGTTGGGAGTGGTGGCATCTTTTCTTTTTTGTTAACCCACCATAAAAAGATATCTGCTACCAAATTGTCTACATTCGGCAACCCCACATTTTGCAGAGCTGATCGTATTTCTGCAAGCCGCGATTCTAGGGCGAAATACAGGTAGGCATCGGACTTTTGTCCGCGCGGCATTTGATCACGTACATTGTCACCGAGTTTTTGCAGGGCGCTCAGTGTTACATTGGCAGAATATGTCCAATAGCGGTCAGGATAGCGATAGGCCAAAAATTCAGTGGAGAGCAAAGTGCCCAGGCCTTTCATCTCCCATATAGCGCGCAAATCCTCAGGTTTTAATCCTTGTTCCGCTCGCGTAATAAGTTCCAGGAGGATATTGTGCATCTCTTCCAGACCTGTTTTCTGAAGTCGGTCATTGAACTCCCATTCTTTGTTTCCCCAAAAGCCGAAGGCATCGGAATCGAAGAATAACTCACGCAACTCATCTTCAGTTAGTTGTGGGATATACTGTGTGGTCAGCAGTCTGTGTACGCGCTCACTGCGCCTGCGATGATCTTCGATATGGTCTTGCAGTAGGGTTGAATTCTGCATCTCTTGATAAAAGAGTGTCACCAATTCCTGTAAACGTTGCTGATCCATAATCTTATCTACCTCCACTATCACTGGGTCTCATCGGCAAGGCACCGATACCGGGAAGATTCTCTAGAAAAATCTCAGGTAGCATCATATTGGTTATATGCCTGCGTTGATAGCCGTAAAACACGGTCTGATCACCAGGATAAACCGCTATTGCGCTCCGCACGCCCAACGCATCCCGGTAGGTATGCATCTTGTATAAATCAGCGCGCTTGGCGGTAGCTCCTGGCGTTGTTGTCACTTCTATGTCCTCTTCATCGGCCCCCGGTAAGTGTTCCAGACGGAACTTGGCGTCCAGCACCACCTCGGGTTTGCCATCGCGCATCCAGGTGAAATCAGGGCGCAAGGGTACGGAATAGGAAGTGGGGTAACTGAATCCGCGATTGTACACCAACGCGCCGGCGCGGCCAAAGTGCGCCTTTGCGCCGTATTCTACGCCTTGCTCGGTTGAAATCGTTATAGCTACTGTGGGTGATTCTTTGACAATCACGGCAATCTCTTCGATCAGGGCGAAGAAGGCCCATATCTCGTAAAGCGTTGCCACATCGCGCACTTCGATAGCATGGGCCAATGCGCCGAAGAGCGGGCGACGCGCGCGCTGGAATTGCTGCCATAGTTCCAGCATCTCGCGGTAGCCATCGCGCCGCAGCAATACCTGTGACGTTAAGGGCAGGATGTGCATGGCTTCGACTTCGTCGAACATAGGATGTTCGATAGTTTGGCGCACCAGACTGATGCTTTCGAGTACGAGCCGCTGGCGCTTGGGTGGAACGTTTTTCCACCAGAGTTGGCGTGGTAGACTCTCTGCCGCGACAAGTAACTGGCGCAGGAAATGCAGCACGAAACGGTTTTCCGGTGTATTGCAGGTCTCTTCGGAACGTCGTTGCCAGACGTGCGCGGGGGCGTGTCCTTGTAACCTGGATACTAGCGGTAGACGTTGTTCTGTGGGTTGCCATTCTTCCGTCGCGGCGACAATGCTTAACAGCACGTCGGCGTCCGCTTCCACCGCCATCGCTAACGGGACTCGCTCGGCAAATTCGATCAGGTTACGGTGAGGGGCAAACTGTATCAACGCGAGGGCATCTCGCAGTTGCATCGCGTACTGACAGAGAAAGTGCAGCATAAAGAGCGGCGTGGGCGGGCGTAAGGATTCGGTCACGCCGCGCTGGGTTTCCGCTTGAATCGTGAAGGGCAGCCGAGTCGCGCGAATAAAGAGGTCTTCTAGCAAACCCTGGTAAAAATTCAAGTGTAACGCAGTGGTGGCGAATTTTGGGGATATGACTTCAACGTGCAGCGGGGGACAAAGCGCATAACCTCTTGCATAAGGTTGGATTTCGGTCAACCCTAGCTGGTTCTCAAAGCACACATTGAAGTAATGTCCCAATTTCGGGGTATACCACATTGTACCAACACGGAGTGTATCTGCCTCAGGTATCTCAACCCAGTAATCTTCCCATTCCAGAAGACAGCGACTGGCCGGTGCAAAAACTTGCTGCATATCAACTGGAATGGGATAGGTTTTGGCCTTGCTGAACTGTTCGAGCAGACTTGTGTAAACTACGTTCATGAGACAGATCTTTAAGGTTTGTGCCTTTAGAGAACTGGCTTTATTTCATTGTGAGCTGTGCTGCCACCCACTCGACCGCGCGCGCAGCCAACTCAACCGCTCGTTCATACTCTTCATCGCTGACCGGGAAATAATCGCCAGGTTGTTCGGTCATAGCATACCTTGCCTTCTTGCAGTGCGCGCCGGTAGATCAGGCCCGGAGTATACCGGCGCTTGGTGAGTTTTTCGGCATCGACCACGATAATATCTACCGCAACGCCAATGTGCCGTTCTAGCAAAGCGTGGTAGATGCGGCGTGAAATCAGCCGCTCGTTTTCTACGTCGCGCATGACGACCATAAAGTCATAATCGCTATCTGCGTGTGCAGCACCGCTGGCCTGTGAACCAAACAGGATCACTTGTTCTGGATCAGCCGTTTGGGCAATGATGCTGACTAATGTCTCTATTTGTTGAACATTCTGGAGTGCGCGGGTTTCAGCCATAGCGACCTCTTTCCTCAACGGATTGAACGAATGAAACAGAGTTATGATAGGCAGAATCCGGCAAACGTCAAACGAATATCGCCACCCTTGCGAAGGTTTCCTAACCTTCGCAAGGGTTTTTATTGCTCATCCCCGCCTTCAAAAATGCGATTCCTTGCCGCACGAACGCCTCCCCATCCGGGCACGGATCGTGAAACATCCCTCGTTGGACAGCGAACGCGCCGGGCGGATCACCGATGGACGAGTTGTAAGTCTCCAGCAGTACGTAGCCCTCGAAAGCGATGGCCTTGAGCGCGGCAAAGACCGCATCCCACGGCACGAGACCGCCGCCGGGCACGCCCCGGTCGCTCTCGCAAGCGTGCAGGCCCCACAGTCTCGGCGCGACAGTATGGATCGCTTTCGCATAGTCACGGATTTCGGTGATGAGGTGGTAGGTATCGAGCAGCACGCGCAGGTTGGGATGGTCAGCCAGCGCGATGAGGCGCATTGCTTGCTCCGGCGTGTTGACCAGATGCGTGCGGAAGTGGCTCATCGGTTCGATGACGATGGCGACATTGCGCTGCGCGCCGTATTCGGCCAGCGCGCGCAGACCCTCAGCAGTGCGCGGGAATTCGTCGGCGGGCGGGAGACGGCGGAGTACCGTCCCCGGATGGCCGTAGAGCGCGCCGGTGTAAGCCACCGCACCGAGTTCGGCGGCGATATCGACCTGGCGCTGGTGCCACGCCAGTCCCCGCGCGCGGTCCGCTGGATCGTCGGCGGAAAGGTCGCACGCCACCGGCCATGCGCCGCCAGGACTGACGGTGAGCGTCAGTCCCAGGCTTTCCGCGCGTTGCCGAGTGAGGCGCGGTGTGTACGTCACGTCGTCGCCGACGACGACCTCGAACACGTCCAGCCCGACCGCTTTGGCCGTGTCCAAAATGGGCAGCCGGTCGTTTGACCAACTGTCGGTAAACAGGTAACAATGGGTGCCGTAGTGAATAGACAAATTGGGTTTCCTTGGGAACAAATTGTTTGAACGTTTGAACGTTCCAACGTTTTAACGCGCTATGGGTTGTGGATGCGCTTCTAAAAGGGAATACAGGCCGACGCTGACGGTAATGCCAACGAGGATGAGTCGCCCGATCTGCCGGGTACGGCTGCGGAAGGTCACGAGGCGCGTTGCACTGGGGGTGCATTGTGGCGTCCCGGTCAGGCCCGCCAACGCCAACTGGTGAATGTCCGTGTTATCGGCTACTTGCGTCGCCAGGTCGGCGTTCACACCCCAGGCGTAAACGGGGACGGCAGCGGCAGTGTGTGCGGTCGAGGTCCACGTGACGGTGGGGAATTGCCCCACGCCGTTATTGGCGATGACCTGCAGCCCGCCGGTTTCGTGATCCGCCGTGACGATGATGAGCGTATCCGTGCGCGACATAGCCCACGTGTAGGCGATTTCGACAGCATGATCGAATTCGAGCACCTCGAAGACGTCGCGCGCGATGTCGTTGGCGTGCCCGGCGTGGTCAATGCGCCCGCCTTCCACCATCAGGAAGAAGCCGTTAGGCGTGTTTTCGAGAAGCTTGAGCGCCGTGCTGACCATTTCTGAGAGGTGGGGTAGAGTGGTGTAGCCTGGATCCAGCCCCATGACATAATCATACTCGTAGGGCAGATTGGTGAGGCCGAATTGTCCGGACACCCGCTCCGTAAACGGCGGCGTGAGCGCCTGCATACCGGCACGATCCAGGATCACCGTGTAGCCGGCGAGGGTGGCGTTGGACGGATTCAGGCCATAGCCCCCACCGCCGAAGATCACGTCGGGGCGGGTCTGCGTCAGGTAATCATTGGCGATGTTGTTGTAATAGGTGCGGGAAAATTCGTGCGCGCCGAAGGCCGCGGGTGTGGCGTGGGTGGCTGGCGTCGTGGTGACCAGTCCGGCGCGCTTGCAATAGGTATGAAACCGTTCGACCAGCGTTTCGAGTTCGCTCTCGTCGCCGGGCCAGGCGACGGAAAGCACGCCGTTGGCGACCTTGTGCCCTGTCGCCATCGCTGTCGCTCCTGCCGCCGAATCGGTGATGGCGTTGTCGGCTGAATAAGTGGTCATCGTGCTGGAGTAGGGGAACGATTCCATCACCAGCGTCCCCGCGCTGCCATTCAGATACATCCCGGCGGCGCGCACATGTTCCGGTCCCATCCCATCCCCGATGAAGAGGATGACGTTGCGCGGCGCGACCGTGGACGTGATGACATCGCTATGCGCCGGAACGCCTGCGCGCGCGTCAATGGTATGCGGCGCTGGCGCGTTCAGCGCAAGGCCGATCATGGCGACTGTAATGATGACAATGGCGCTTAACTTGTTCTTCATTTTTCAGTCTCCTGGTTACATTATGAAACGGACCGCTGCGACGATCCCCATCCCCACGATGACCGGGCCAAACAGGCTGCGCGTCTTCCACGCGACGACGAATGTGGGGATGGCGGCCCACAGGAAGAGGTTGCCGAGGCTCACGTCGAGCCGGTTCTCTGTGACGACGAGCGCCGGCAAGAGCAGCGCCGCCAGCACCGCGACGGGCACGTAGCGCAGCCACGCGACTGCCAGCGGCGGTAGCGGCTTCGACGTCAACACCCACACCGGCAGCAGGCGCGGGATGTACGTCACGACGAGCATCCCAAGCATTGTGAGCAGAATTGCGTTTTGGTCTAACATAATCAGCGAATGAGCGAATCAGCGAATTCCCATTCCCCAATCCCCAATCCCTAATCCCTAATCCCTAATCCCCAATCTCCAGCACCACGCCGAGCGTTGCGCCGATAAGTGCGGCGATGATGACGGCCCAGTGTCCCAATCCGCCCAGAGCCAACACAACGGCAAGCAGGCCGGTGGCGGCGGCGACGATGATGTGCCGCTTGTCCTTGATCTGCATCACCAGCAGCGCGATGAACATCGCCGGCAGGGCGTAGTCCAGCGCCAACGGCTTCACGTCGGCGATCAACTGTCCGGCGACTGCGCCGAGCCACGATCCCAGGATCCACGAGAGCTGCGCGGTGACGTTGACGGCGAAGACTTCGGCTTTGGGCGACGCGCTTTCGGCAAACTGCGCGATGTGGACGGCGAAACTCTCGTCGGTCAGCTCGTAGGCGAAAGCGGCCAGCTCGCCTTTGCGCCAGTGCTGCATATATGGCGACAGCGCCGCCGACATCAGCAGGTGGCGCAGATTCACCACAAACGTCGTCAGGATGAGCGACAGGGCCGGCGCGCCGGTCGCAAACAGCCCCACCGCGATCAACTGCGCCGACCCCGCGTACACCAGCAGCGACATCAGCACGGTGTTCAGGATTGAAAGGCCCGCCTGCTGCGCGAGTACGCCATACGCGAAGCCGATGGGAACGTAACCCATTACAATCGGCGTGGCCCGGGTCACACCGCGCAGCCATGCCCACCGCAGCGCAGATGTCGTTTCCAGAGAGGCCATTAGTTGTCCGTGTAACCGCACAACGCGATGGCGCGCGGCCCGGTGTGGACGCCGAGCACGGGCGAGACGATGCTGATGATCAACTCTGCCGGGGCGAACTCGACCTGCACGCGCGCGGCCATCGCTTCGGCCTCCGGCAGCGCGGCGTTGTGCAGCACAGCAATGTGCATCTTCTTGCGGGTGTCGAGTTGCGCGAAGAAGTCATCGTATAGCGCCTGGATCGCTTTCTGACGGGTCCGCGTGCGCCGTCCGGCTTCCACCATGCCGGTCTGGTGGTTGACCAAAATTTGCGGCTTGAAGTTGAGCAACGTGCCGATAAACGCGCTCGCGCCGCCGATGCGACCGCCCTTGCGCAAGTATTCCAGCGTATCCAGCGTGATGATGTAGACCATGCTCTTGCGGGCTGCATCGGCAGCGGCGACCATCGCCCCGACGTCCCCGCCAGCTTCGCGCGCCCGCGCCGCTGCCAGCACTTGCCAGCCCAGGCTCATCGAGTTTGACTTGGAATCGACGAGATGGACGGGCGTGTCGATCATCGTCGAGGCCAGCCGCGCCGATTCGTAAGTCCCGCTCATCGCGCTGCTGATGGTGATGGCGACGATTTCCTGTGCGCCATCATGCTGCGCTTGCTGGTAGAGGTGCAGGAAATCCTGCGGCGTGGGCTGGGAAGTCGTCGGGTAGGTCGGATCGGCGACCAGCCGCGCGTAGAATTCATCCGGCTGGATGTCCACACCCTCGCGTAACTGCTCGTGCCCCCAGATGATCGACAGTGGCGCGACGTTGATCGCGTACTGTTCCCGCAAAGCCTGTGGAATATCGCATGTGCTGTCTGTAATCAACGCTATCTTGTAGTCTGGCATCGTCCCCTCCTTTTGAAAGTCGAAAGTCTAAAGTCCAACGTCGAAAGTCAAATTCCTAATCCGTTCAAGTCTGCTCAATCCGTTGACAAAAAACTCACTCATCGCAGCAATACGATAGCTACGGCGGTGGCGATGATGACGCTGACCGAGGGCAACAGCGCCTTGTAGAGTGCGCCCCAACTCGCGCCGAAGTAGTTGTGGGTGAGCGCCAGACACAGGTGCATCGGTGAGAGCATAATGCCGCTGAAACAGCCGACGAACATCCACACGCCGGAGGCCATGGCCTCAATGGGCAGCCCCGTCAGCAGCGGCGCGACCAATGGCAGGCTCAACGCCATCGCCGCGGGCGCGGTTCCCGTCACCAGGCCCACCAGCATCGGCACGACGAAGGCGACGATCAGCGGTGGCAGGCCAAGTGTCCCTAACGCCTGCGGGATTTGTTCGACCGCGCCAACGTCTTGCAGCACTTGTTTGAAGATCATCACGCCGAAGATGGATGAGAACGTCTGCACCGGCAGACTGCGCGCGAGCACGTCGCGCCACTGGTCTGGCCCGATGCGCTTGACGATGGCAAACAGCGCGCTGATGACGGCCAGACTGATGAGCATATTGAACTGTAAAACGACGACAACCGTAATCACCAACAGCATCGGCCACGTACTGCCGAGTAAGGCGCGCCACGCTGCGCGCTTGTTCTGCCCGTTGGCCTCGTGTTTCTCCTGGCGGATGCCTGCTAGTCCCCAGACTACGCCGCCGAGCATTGCGGCGATGGTGAGCGGCCACGATGCGCGCACGAAGGCGTACACGGAAACGCCGAGCAACGCCGACACCATCAGCAGCGAGGAGTAGAGCGGGAAGACGTACTCCATCGAGTGGCGGAACCAGTAATTGATGTACGTTTTGCGGCTGGGCGTCAGATCGAGCCGCGTGCCGATCTCGTTGACCATCGGCGCGGAGAACATTGCGCCGCCGAGCATCGGCATTAGCCCAATCATCGTGGGCATGAGCGCCAGCACGACGCGACTGTCGGGCACAACAACTTGCAGCGAGGCGACCATGCGTTCCATCGCGTGCGTGCGCCGCATCAATTCGGCCAGCAGCAACACCAGGAAGACGGCCCCAGCGAGATTCCAGGTGTCTTTGGCGGTCAATCCACGAAAGATGGACCGGACCAGGCTCAGGAAGGGATAGCTGAACAGGATCGCGGCCAATCCTGTATCCAGCAGCAGGATGAGGCCGAGATCCCATTTGCGCGTCAGCAGAAAGATCGTCACGCTGAGGATGACGGCAAATTTGAGCAAGTCGAGCATGGATTACCTGCCGTGGACGGGGATGCCCTGGGACTGCGCCGCCTCTACCAGCATCGCGATATGCTCTTTGGTGGGCGGAGTCAAGTCGGCGGCGCGGTAGACCAGTCCCAGGCTGTTGTACTTGTCCCCGGCCATACGGTGGAACGGCAACAGCTCAAGCGTGATGGGCGCGGGGTCGCCGGACGCGCCGTCGTGCTGTGCAGCGCGCAAGTCGCGCAACTCGCGCACGTAGGCGGCGATGGCCGCGACCTCTTCCGGCGTATCGTTGACGGTAGGAATGACGGGGATGCGGAAGATGATGGGCTTGCCGCTTTCGACGATGCGCCGCGCGTTCGCCAGCAGCAGCGCGTTGGGCGCGCCGACAGCGCCGTGATGTTTGTCGGAGTCCATGTGTTTGATGTCCATCATGACCAGGTCGGTGAGCGGCAGGAGCGCCGCCAGGCTATCCCACGGCACGTTGGCGGCGGTCTCGATGGCGGTGTGTAGACCCGCCGCCCGGCAGCGTTCCAGAATCTCCCGCGAGAACTCGACCTGCAGCGCCGGTTCACCGCCGGAGAGCGTCACGCCGCCGCCGGAGTTCTCGTAGAACGCGCGGTCGAGCAGGATTTCGTTCACGACGGCCTCGGCGGTCATCGCTTTACCGCTGAAGACGAGGGCTTCGGCGTAGCAGACGTCCACGCACTTCCCGCACACGATGCACTTCTCGCGGTAGAAGACGCGCGCGCCATTCTCGTCAAACGCCTGCGCGCCTTCGGGACACACTTCCACACACGCGCCGCAGCCGATACAGCGGTTGGGGAAGAACTGGATTTCCAGCTTGGGGCGGATGCTTTCGGGGTTGTGACACCAGAAGCAACGCAGCGTGCAGCCCTTGAGGAAGACCGTTGTGCGGATCCCCGGCCCATCGTGGACGGAGAACCGCTGGATGTTACATACATAGCCCGTCGTCATACTATATTCAGATTCCTTCCAATAAGTCTAGTTGTCGTTAGTCATATAGTCATTCCCGGTTGCGCTACTCAGGCATACTTCGCGGCCATCTCTTTGGCGATGCGGGTCCAGTCGTGCAGACGGCGCGGGTGTCCGGCAAGGGTCTGCAATTCGCGCAGCACAATCTGGTAATGGAAGCCTTGCAACTGCCGCGCGCCGTTCTCAAGGTCGCGCCGGATGACAGCAGTGTCGTCTGGGAAGACCACGTCGCTGGCCTTCTGCCGCCACATAATGACGTAATTCTGTCCCACGGCCTCTTGCACCTTCGCCAGATCCGTCCACGCGCTGCATACGAAGATGCGCAAATTTTTCAGTGCAAGTACGCCCGCAATTTTATGCGTGAGATTCTCGCAGCAGCCGTAGGCGCTCAGTCCGAATTGCTCGATGATTGGGCGCTGGTATTCGAGGCAGAACGTGCGCCACATCCGTGGCGAGACGCCCTCGAATTCCTGGCTATTCGCCATCATCCACAGGTTTTCGTAGCCGATTCTGCCGTCCGCCGCCGGTTTGCCGATTGGGTCGCTGCACGTCATGGGATCGCAGGGATTGGGCGTGAGCAGGCCCGTCGCGCGGACCTGGGCCATCGCGGCGAGGGTGGCGTCGCGTAGGTAGGCCATGAGCCGGTGCATCAACTCTGGCGCATCCACCATGTCGAGCATCATTTGCGTGAGGCCGCGCAGGTCGGCGGCGGGCGTGCCCAACGTCGCGCCGAGGGGCGCGCCGCAGGTGAGGCGCACGTCGAGGATGTCGCCAAGCAGATCATGGGCGCGGTCGAGGGCGGCTTGCGTTTTCGCTGCGTTGTAGGTGAAGACGGGCAGCGTCAATTTGTCGAAGTCCGCCGCCGTCTTGAGCGGGGGATCGTAGCCCCACGCGCCGCCTTCGACGCCGCTCTCTTCGTGTGCGATGTCTACGCCCCAGATATTGGCTGGTGTGATGTCGAAATGAGCGTGGATGCCGAAGCTCGGCGAAATCGGGCTATCATCGGCGATGTCGTGTTTGATGAGGATCTGGCGAAAGTGGCGTTCCAGGTCTCGTAGCCAGGGATCGGTACATTCCAGCGCAGCGTCAGGCAGGATTTCGTCCCATGCACCGACGGGGCGACACCACACTGGCGCGCGGTCGGGTGTACGCAGCGCGTTGACGTCGCGCCAGCGTTGTTGGATGGCGGCGTTTTCGTCGCTGGCGGCGATCTCCGCCACATGCCGGGCTAACTCGCGGACGTAATCCCTTTCTTGTTGTATGTTCATCGTTTTTTTTGACAGGATTAACAGGATTTTCAGGATGGAGACAATGAAAAATCCTGTTCATCCTGTCCAATTCTCACGCTTCTCTGGGCTTTGCCAGAATCTCGCGGATTTCCAGTTGCTTGAACTTGCGCGCGTAGGCGGGTTTGAGGACAAGCGCCGTATCTGCGCCCTCGCCGGTTCCCGCGACGGCGATGATCTCGCGGGACATGTCCAGCAAATCAGCATCCGCCGCCATCAGCGCGACCTCGACGGCGACCTTCATCCCCTGGCAGAAGCGATACAGTGTCTCGCGGACGATCTTGTTGGGCGGATTACCGGCGAAGGCGTCGCTGACGTCGTCGCCGAGCGCGTGGAGCGAGGTGAGCACGGTGACGCCGAGGGCCTCCAGTGCGGCGCGCTCGTCGGGTGTCATCACCCAGCCTTCCTTCTGGAAACCGCCGCAGATGGTGACGGCGATGATCTGTACATCCAATCCCGCGAAAATCGCGTGGGCGCGTTTGGCCGTGTACCCGTGGGATGAGGCGACGACAATCTGCCGGATACCTAGCGTTTCGGCGCGCTCGCGCGCAAGGCGCAGTGTGACGTCCGTATTGGCTATCCCTGATTTTTCAAAGTAGAGGATTTTGCTTTCCACAACCTTATTCCCCCTCAGCGAAGTGTTTGAGGCCCATGTTGCGAATTTGGGCAATGTGGTACGTGTCGTGTGTGCTCATCCAGGCGATGGCCTCGGCCCAGGAGCAGTTGAATTCCGATTTCTCATCCAGTTTGCCGGCAGGAAGGGTGCGCAATGCAGCCACGTAAGCGTTGTGGCATGCGTCGAGCACAGTGAGCGTTTCCTCCCAGGCTTCTTGGGAGAGGATTTCAGGGAGCGCAGGCCAGTTCGCTTTTTGATAAGGATAGTCCGGCAAATCCGACAAACCCAGCGACGCCGTCAACTGGTATTTCCAAAAGAGCACGTGCAGCACGATACCCCATACCGAGTACCCTTCGTAAGTGTCGGTTGACGTGACCTCCTCCAACGTCAACTTGTTGAGCATTGTCCGCAACGGCGGCGCATTGAACGACATACCATGGTATTCCCGCTCAGTTATGTCAATAATCAGGGTCAGATCGCTGTTCATCGTTTTCCTCCTTTATGGGTGAGTGGTGATTGGTAATCGGTGATGGCTAGGTTAGCTGGTATCCATACACCGATGACTGATTACTCGTTATTTGCTTACCCTTCTCAAAAATGCGCTTGATGCGCGCCATATCAAACTTTTCCGTCCGGTCGTAATTGTAGATGCCGTTCTGTTCCTGTTCGACGTCGGTGAGCTGCGTGTAGCAGAAGCCGACGATGTGCTCGTAGCTCAAGAGCACGTCAGTCAGTCCTTCCAGGCGTGTGTAGAATTCCTCCAGGGTTTGCGGCGCGTTGCCGTAACCCCACGAATCGTCGGCGTAGACCAGGTCATCGCGCGGAATCCACTTGATGCCGCCGTATTCATCTACCAGATAGGGTTGCCCGGTATAGGTGACTTCCCGGTCAGGGAAGTTGCGGAAAGGTCCGTGTTGTGGATGCGGCTTGAGCTGGTCGCGCAGGAGCGCCGGGTCTTGCTGGTAGGTGTGCACCGTCCACAGGTCGGTATCCACGTGGACGTAACCGCTGGCGTCGTTGACCGGGCGCGTCGGGTCAAGGTCGCGGGTGAGCTGTGCGGCGTCGCGGTGCAGGCGATAGTGCTGGCGTGTGTCGCCGGTGTCGTGCGTCTCGTTGAAGGGCGTCCACGCGATGATGGAGGGGTGGTTGCGGTCGCGCGTCACAATCTCGCGCCATTCCGCCAGGAAGTTGCGCGCGCTGACCACATCCTTCACGTCAATGCCCCAACTCGACGACTCGCCCCAGGTGAGATAGCCGAGTTTGTCCGCCCAGTAGTGGAAGCGCTCCTCAAACACTTTCTGGTGCAGGCGCGCGCCGTTGAAGCCCGCCGCCAGCGAGAGTTCGATGTCGCGCTTGAGCGCGTCGTCCGTCGGCGCGGTCCAGATGCCGTCGGGGTAGAAACCCTGATCGAGCACCAGCCGCAGGTAGAACGGTTCGTTGTTGAGGAAAATGCGATGACCCTCGATGTGAACCTTGCGCAGACCGGCGTAGCTCTGTACCGTATCCACCACGGCGTCGCCGTCAAGCACCTCGAACGTCAGGTCGTACAAGAAAGGCGACACGGGCGACCACAGTTTTGGCGACGTGACCGGCAGGATCAACGGCGTTCCATTGGCGGCGATGCTTTCGGCCTGGCTGACGACGGCGTCGCCAGCCTTGAGCGTCGCGCGGAGACGCAAGCCGGCTTTGAGCGCGTAAAAGCGCGGCGTGACGATAAATCGCGCGTTGTCCACGTCGGGCGTAATCTGGCAGTCGCGCAGACCGCACTCAGCCACGGCCTCCAGCCACACCGTCTGCCAGATGCCGGTCGTGCGTGTGTAAAGACAACCGAACGACTTGAGGGCCGGACACTGCTTGCCGCTGGGCTGGACGCCAGAGCGCACTTCGTCGCGCACGTAGACGACGAGGTTGTGCGTATGGCCCGGTTTGACGTGCGCCGTGATGTCGTAACTGAAGCTGGCGGTGCCGCCCCAGTGCCGTCCCACGGATTCGCCGTCAATGAAGACCTCGCTCTCGTAGTCCACCGCGCCAAAGTGCAAAATCACGTGCTTGCCGGCCCACGCGGCGGGAATGGTGATGGTGCGTTGGTACCACATCATCTCGATGAAATCTTTGTAATTGACGCCAGACAGTGGACTCTCCGGACAAAACGGAACCATGATCACACCGTCGAAGCCGTTGCTGTTGGCAAAACCGTGCTGCATACCCGATTTGCCGAAGTCGAAGGCGTAGGTCCACGGGCCATTGAGGTTGATCCACGGATCGCGCCGGAACTGCGGGCGCGGATATTCAGGCCGTGAAACGTTATTTGATGTTGTCATTTAATCCTCCAAATGAAAAAGATGGGCAGAGCGTGAAACGTGAAATGTAAATTGTGTTGTCATGCTAGTCGAAGATGCTGCCGAAAAGCTTTTTGAGCAGGCCGGCCGGTTTTTGTCCAAACACTTTGTTCGTTTGCCCATTGATGGCAACGGTATAGATTTTCCCTTCGTAGCGATAGTTAGCAATCCAGAAGGGAAGCAGCAGCAGTTTGTACGAGAGCGCCGACATATTGGTCGGAAATGTCTGCAAGTTCTGGATGTTGGGAACCCTGGCCGTCGCCTGCATACGCGCGGCCTTTTCCCCCTTTTTGAGCGCGATCTGCCGGGCTGTGAGGGAAGCATCCGACGTCGAAATGGTGTAGATTTCGGCGGGCCAGTCGGCAAGGTAGGCGCTATCGTAAGGCACGGCCTCTTTGAGCAGGAATTTGTGGAAGACCTCACTCAAATCCTCGGGCAGGGTGTGCGTCGCCGGGATAAGAATATCGTCTTCGAGGACATAGTGACTGCCTTCGTGGATGCGCTTCTGCGATCCGCCATAGCCGCCCCCTGTCGCGCCAAAACCGATGCCGCCTTCGCTGATGGTCAGACCGAAGCCTGACCTGGAAGATCGGTTATTGCTCGGTTCAGTGCCGCGCCAGCGCATCTCCCCGCTGATATCGAACGTCCACGCGGGCAGGTACAGGCCGCGCACGCGGGTCGTGCGGATTTGATCGCTGTGCACGTTTTTATCAAGCCAGCGGTGGAAAGTCTTCTCCGCTTCTTCTGCGGTGACGGCGAAGGGGATGATGCCCTCTGGCTGCACCATCTCCTGCGTTTCAATTTGCACGACGTGAGGGGACCCACAGTACGGACACTGCGTCGAGATTCCCCCGGAGAGCAGTAACTTTGCCTGGCAGCCCTGGCATTGGAAGCTGTGCAGCCCGGCCGGCAGCGCGTGACCTTTCGTCGTGGCGAGGGCGACGGCGAAGTCGTGTTCTTCCACGGCCAGACCATCCTTGAGCGCGGTGAAGATCGTCTGGCGATGTCCGCAATGCGCGCAGCGGATCATCTTTCCGCCGGGTTCGAACTGCATCACGCCGCCGCACTGCGGGCAAACGAAGCGCCGGGCAGCGACCGGTTTCGGCGTTTCGGGTTGTTGGGGGGCAGCCTGGCGGTCCGGGTTGATGATGTCTTCGGTTTTCAGTCGCCCGTCGAGGATCGCCAGGCCGCGTCGCGCTCCGGCGTTGGTCGGATCAAGAGCCAGCGCGTGTTCCAGATGTTCGCGCTTTTCCGCTGGGGCGTCGGTGAGGCCGGTCAGCCAGATGTGCGCCTGCGCTTTTTCGTCGTGCGTTGCGGCGCTATCCAGCAGCACGCGCTCCAGATAACGTTTGGCCTCTGCTTTATCCCCGGCCTTAGCGGCAGCGATACCGCGTACAAGCTGACCGCGAATGTCTATGAACGTCATACTCCGTTCCTCAGTTTCTCTTTTCTGCTGACGTGCTGTGTATTATAGCATGAGTTGGGAGTAGGGATTGCGCTGCGCCGGGAAAGGGAGTATAGTCCAGATGGTGGTCTTCAAGGAGGTGCAGAACAATGGCAACCCCGACTTTGATAGGCATTGACATCGGAACATCCAGTGCCAAAACAGTGATGATCAGCCCGGATGGTGCGCTGTTAGGCATGGCAGCGCGCGAATACGCCGTGGAAACGCCGCGCCCCGGGTGGGCCGAGCAGAACCCAGAGACGTGGCTGGAGGCGGCGTTGGACACGCTGCGTCGCGCCGTGGTCGCGGCAGACATCCCGGCAGATCAGGTGCAGGCTATCGGTTTCTCCGGGCAGATGCACGGAACGGTATGCCTCGATGCACACGGGCGCGCGCTGCGTCCGGCAATCATCTGGGCGGATCAGCGGTCGGCGGCGCAGGTGGCGGAGGTGTATGCGCGCATCGGGCGCGCACAGTTGGCCGCGTGGACGGCGAATCCGCTGGCAACCGGCTTTATGTTGGCGACGTGGCTCTGGCTGCGCGAGCATGCAGCCGACGTCGCTGCGGCAACCACGTATTTGTTGTTGCCGAAAGATTACGTCCGTTACCGTTTCACCGGCGAGATCGGCGCGGAGCCAAGCGACGCCTCCTCAACGTTGCTCTTCGACACGGCGAATCGTTGCTGGAGCGCGCCGCTGCTCGCTGCATTGGCGCTCGATGCGCGAGTGCTCCCGCCCGTGTTCGGGTCGGCGGCAGTGGCAGGCGGGTTGTTGCCGGAGATCGCGGCGGCGACGGGTCTGCGTCCTGGCACGCCCGTCATCTACGGCGGCAGCGATCAGGCGATGCAGGCTGTGGGACACGGCGTCGTCGCCCCGGGCGTGCTCTCATCCACCATCGGCACCGGCGGGCAGCTTTTCGCCCCCAGCGCGCAGCCGGCTTATGATCCACAGGCGCGCCTGCATTGCTTCTGCCACGCTATGCCAGATATGTGGCACCTCGAATCGGCGATGCTCGCGGCGGGGCTTGCGCTCAAGTGGCTGCGCGACAGTGTGATGTCCGGTCTTTCATACCAGGCGATAGCCGACGCCGCGGCAACTATCCCGCCCGGCGCGGAAGGATTGTTCTTCCAGCCGTATCTCGCGGGCGAGCGCACGCCGCACATGGATTCGCGCGCACGCGGCAGCTTTGTCGGGCTGACGCTGCGCCACGGGCGCGCGCACATGGCGCGGGCGGTGATGGAGGGCGTTGTCTTCGGGATGCGCCAGGGGCTTGAGCTGATGCTCGATCTCGGCGTAGCGCCGGAGCGCATCATCGCGTCGGGCGGCGCGACGCAGCATCCATTGTGGCTGCAATTGCAGGCGGATATGTTCAATCACCCGCTGTACCAGACGCGGACGGTCGAGGCGGCGGCGGTGGGGGCGGCGTTGCTGGCCGGGGTGGGGAGCGGCGTCTACACAGATGTGGCAGACGCGGCCGCCCAGGCCGTGCGATACGCCGATGAGGTGGTCACGCCCAACCCGGAGAATGTTGCGCGTTATGCGGCGCTCGCCGATACATTTGCCGCGCTCTATCCCGCCCTCGCGCCCACGTATCACGCTTTATGGTAGACAGTAGACGGTAGACAGTAGACGGGAGCAGAAAAGCCCGGGCTATTGAAGTATTCAAACCATCGGTCGTAGAACCGTAGACAGCAAACAAAAACGGTAGACAGGAAGAATCCCCTGTCTACCGTTTACTGTCTACCGTCTACTTAAAATGGCCGCGGCGCGATGCCGATCAGATAGCCAAACTTGGCCTTGAATTCGTCCAGCGACAGATTCGTCTGCGCGGCCATCTTGCCGAGCAGAATCTCGTCCTCAGCATCTTCGGGCATGAGGCGGATCATGAATTTGCGCGCCGAACGGAAGACGAAGGAATCGGTGTTGACCTTGCGGACTTCAGTGCGCCCGGTGGTGGGGTCCATCATTTGCGCGAAGGGGATGGGGACCATCTGCCCTTGCTGGATAGTGACTGTCGCGTGGCTGCCTTCGTTGAGCAGGAAATCCACGGCGGCTTCGCCCAGACTGCGCGTATAGTCAATGTCGTAGGCGATGGGATCGGCGCAGCGCAGTTCGTAGCCCTGATCAATGTTGATGATGCTGGTGTTGATCCCCAGACCCTTGAGCTGCTTGCGCAGTTCATCCTTGAGGATGTCCGAGAAGTTGACCTCCGACAGACGGATGTGGCCGTGCGCGTCGCGCTCGACGTTTTCCAGGCCGTCCAGGTCTCCGGGGAACATCTGCTCCACCACGCCTTCAGCGACGACCGCCACGCCATGCGGTTTGTCCTCAGCGTAGCGCTTGATGACGGTCGTCGTGAGAATGTCAATGACTTCTTGCAGACGAATCTCCCGGTTTCCCCACTCCTCGGGGATGAGGGTGACGGTCGCGCCGGAGCTTTTGCCGATACCCAGCGCCAGATGGCCGGCCTTGCGTCCCATTGCCACAACGAGGTACCAGCGTTGACTGGTGAGCGCGTCTTCCATCAGGTTCATCACCAGCCGCGTTCCTAGCTCTCGCGCCGTCTCGAACCCAAAGGTGACAATGCCTTCTGGCAGCGGCAGGTCGTTGTCAATAGTCTTGGGCGCGTGAACCGTCTGGATGCGAACGTTCATGTGCTCATCGGCGTAGCGCGCGACGCGGTAGGCAGAGTAGGCAGTGTCGTCGCCGCCAATAGCCAGCAGGCAGTTGATGCCCGCGTCAATCAACGTGCGGCTGCACATTTCGAGGTCCTTCTCCGACTTGGTCGGGTTGGCGCGCGACGTGCGCAGGATGGAGCCGCCGTCGCGGTGGATGCGGCTTACGTCGGCGATAGTCAGTTGTTTGCCGACGATGCGGCCCTGCATGAGGTACTTGAATCCTTCATACAGTCCCGTGACTTCGATCCCATTGACGATGGCTTCGATGGTGGCGGAGTGGATGACGCCATTGATCCCTGGCGCTGGCCCACCGCCGACCAGGATTGCGAGTTTTTTGTTTCTTGTCTTGACCATAATCTCCCCCTCTGAACATGCTTTGAAAACCTTGCGAATACGCCACAGTATAACGCAAGGCCGAAAATCGGCAATCACATCAGCGGTTATGAAAACTACCTCCCCATCCAACCGCCATCAACAATTAACGTAATGCCGTTGACGTAATTTGAGGCCTCGGAGGCCAGATAGACGACCGCGCCTTTGAAGTCAGCGGGGGTCCCCCAGCGTCCGGCGGGGATGCGCGCCAGGATTTGCTCGCTGCGGACGGGATCGTGGCGCAGCGCCTCGGTGAGATCGGTGGCGATGTAGCCGGGCACAATGGCGTTGACGTTGACGCCCTTGCCCGCCCACTCGTTGGATAGCGCCATCACCAGTTGGCCGATGCCGCCCTTGCTCGCGGCGTAACTCGGCACGGTAATCCCGCCTTGAAAGGTGAGTAGCGAGGCGGTGAAGATGATCTTGCCGCGCCCGCGCGCCAGCATATCCTTCCCGAATTCGCGCGCGACGATGAACTGCGCGCTGAGATTCGTCTCGATGACCTCGTCCCATTTGTCGTCGGGATACTCTGCCGCGGGTTGGCGGAAGATCGTACCGGCATTGTTCACGAGGATGTCAATGGGCGGGCATTCTTCCTTCACCCGCGCGATGAAGGCGTAGAGCGCCTCACGGTCGGCGAAGTCGCAGGCATATCCCGTGAATGTACGTCCCAGGGCAACGACGTCTTGTTCTACCTCGCTGCCCGGTTGCAACGTGAGGCTCACGCCAACGATGTCCGCTCCAGCTTCGGCGAGCGCCTGCGCGTACCCGCGCCCAATCCCGCGCCGGCAGCCGGTGACGAGCGCGGTTTTCCCGTCTAGCTTGAATTGATCGAGGATGTTCATGAAAGCTCCAAATGAGAGATTGGAAACAGGAATAAATATGCCGCCTCTGCGCGCCAGTATTGTGTCCGCCAGTGCGTTTGTTTGTGCAAGCCATGTTTGCCACTGCGCGACTTTGTTGTACTCGCGTTCTTGTGTGAGACGTTGATCATCCTCCACATAACCTGTCAACCCTGTGGGTAGTCAGCGATTAGCTTAATTGAACGCCAATTTTACACATTCAGCGCTTCGGCACTGTTCTTTTCCCCTGCATGACTTGAGAGCAGCACTTTCTCGAACCGCTCCCACATCAGGTGTTCCAGCCGGTCATCAACCAGCGCGCCTGTTGCCACGCCGGCCAGAAATGCGCGGAGCCAATGGGGCTTGCGCAGCAATCCGACGAGTAGGGCCGGGTAAAATTTCGTCACGACAGGCATGTTGCTGATCGTCCTGCCCTCGGGGGTGGTGTAGTGGAAACGTAAGGACTGCACCGGCTTGCCCGTCAGACGGGAGCGCAGCTCGCCGCCTAACCAGTTACCCGCCAACGCGGCGGCGATGCTCAAAACCGCTTCAACCAACATTCGCAGCAGAAACATAGCGCCTCCTCTCTAAATAGCCACAGAGAACACAGAGTTCACAGAGAAAAATAAAAAATACTCTGCGCTCTCCGCGTGCTCTGCGGTAAAATTTTCATTATCGGCGCTGTACCGTAGGTTCGGTTGCACTCCTTGAAAATAGCCACCGAGGATACAGAGTGCTGAGACTTATCGCCAATCCACCCACGTAATCCCCCCATCATCCACCAGCGGGATGATGTTCCTATCCTCCGGCGCGAGCAAGTAGATATTGTTGAGGTAGATGAAGGCGATCTGTCGCCCGTCGGGACTCCAGCGCCACACCGGTAGTTCGATGCCGGTTTCGCCGGGCGGGTCGAAGCAGAATTGATCGGAGCCGTCGCGGTCAATCAGGCAAAGCTTGTGCGGGCTGGTGTCGCTCTTGTAGGGGATGAGCGCGCGCCCGAAGAGCAGCGTCGTCCCATCCGGCGCGTAAACCGGCGTGGCCCACATCCCCGTCTCGGAGGCAAGTTCGGCGCTGTACGCGCCCGTCGCCGCGATCTGCCACACGTCGAAGATAGGACTTTCCTCTGGATCATCAATGTTGGGCGATGGCGTGTGGATAACCGTGGCGATGAAGTTGCCGTCGGGCGACCACACCACCGAAGGGTTCCACGCCCAACTGCTGTAGGTGCGGTACGTGGGGAAGGTGAGCAGCGGGACGCGCTCCGCTTTGCGCAGATTGACCACGCCCACGCTATCGGGCTGCGAGTAGGCCAGCGCCTCGCCGTCGGGCGACCAGGCGTAGCGCGTGCCCCACCAGCCGTATCCGCCGCCAGCTTCCGCCGCGAGGATTTTGCGCCGCGTGACGAGCGTGAACTGCGCGGTCAGTTGCGCCGTCCACAGATCATTTTGCCCGCGCCAACCGGGCGCTTGTGCGATGACCTCCGCCGTGGTCCAGGCGATGGTCTTGCCATCGGGATGCCACCCGGCCCATAGCGCGTCGCTGACGTTGAGCGGGATCGGGTTGGGATCGGCCTCGGCGGTGCGGATGAGCCACAGCTCGTTGATGTGCTCCGCTTCGGTGACGCCGCGGGTGAAGAGCAACTTCGATGCATCTGGCGAGAGGCTGAAGACGCGCCCATCCAGATCGCCCAACGCGGTGAGACGGCGGCGCGCGCGATTGCTGCCGCGCAAAATCCACGCATCCTGGTTGTTGAGGTAGGCCAGTGTGCCGGTGATGATGACCGTTTCGACTTTGGGGCGCGTGCCCACGAGGCGGATCTCGTCCTGTGGCGGCTGGGTGACCGCCTCCTGCATCAGCGTGCGTTCCACCTCCACGCCGTCTTCGAATGTGATGCGGTAAGCGCGTTCTAAGACGCCCGCCCGCCCCGATTGCAGCAAGCGCGTCTCGCTTTCAGGGACGGCGGCGTCGCGCACAACTTGCCGTCCAAACGGCAGCGTCTCGGAGATGGTTTCCGTCAGCCGGGTCACGCGCACGATGGTGATGATCATACCGTTGCGCAGCGCGGCGGTTTCTGGCGGCGTCAGCCGGTCGAATTCGCCCAATGTGACGCCCTCGGCGGTCAAGAGATCGCGCACGGTGCCCAATGCGGTGACGATGAGGCGCTGCTCGCCGTCAACCACCAACGTCACGCGATTAGGTTCGGTGGGCGAGGGCGGGACGACACACGCCGCCAGCAGCACACTCAGCGCCGCCAGCGTGACGCATATGACGCCAAGCAAACGACAGGATTTGGGTTGTGTGAATATGGATAGCTTCATGCCGTGTTTTATACAACGGCTTATGTCAAACGTCAAACGCCAAACGCCAGTGTTGGAATGTTTCAACGTTAACACGTTTGAACGTTCCAACGTTCAAACGTCTCACTGTTCCGGCGACTCAAGGCGTGTACCCCAGTGGAATGTGTGTGCGCCTGCGAGGGCGCGGCTCACATCCCAGAAACCTGCGCCGCCGGTCACACCCAGGCGATAGGGGCGATTCTCCGCGTCGAAGTAGAGGAAGGCCGAACCGTCGGGCGCCCACAGGGCGGAACCGTCGTTGCGGTCAAGCAAGGCGATGGGATGCGCGGCTTCGTCGGGACCCAGGAAGTAGAGGCCAGGCGCCGGGCCGGGGCAACCCTCGCCGCAGCCGCGATGCACGAACGCGACCCACCCGTCGGGCAGCGCCAACGGAGACGCGGGGTGCAGTGCCCACTCACCTAGCGCACACATCTCGTAAGGCATACTCATTGGCGTATCGCCGAAGGCTGGCTGTATCTGGAAGAGGCAGCCCTGCTGTGGCGTATCGGTAAACAGCCACAGGCTTTGCGTTCCCCAACTCAGCCCGATGTCGCAGCCTTCCACACAGGCCACGTCGCCGATGGGGGTGATTTGTCCTGTTGCTACATTGAGCAGTCCTATGAGCGTCCCTTCCGCCGATTGCACTTCCAGGATTAACCAACGGCTGTTGGGCGACCAGGCCTTGAATCGCCAGGGCGGTGTGCTGGAGGAAGGCAGTGCCAGGCGGGGTTCGGGGCTGTCGAGCGCGGTCAGCCACAACCCTGCGCCATCTTCGTAGGCGACAAGGTTGCCATCTGGCGCGAGGTGGACGCCCATACAGCCAGCATCGCCGTCGCTGCCGCAAAACCCCAATGTTCGCTGTGCCTGCCGCAGTTTGGGCAATTCGATTGTCAGGATAGTCCCGATGAGCGTGTTATTGGTGGTCATCTCGGCTGTTGGTTGGATGCCCCATGCCAGGTAGACCAGGTAACGTGTGTCCGGCGTCACGTCGAAATAAATGCCCCGGTCGTCAATCAACCGGCCCGCGGTGGGGATGTGCGTGTGCTGCCACTGGGCGCGGTCGAAAACGTACAGTTTGCCAGCGTCGGTCACATACAGCACGTAGCGTTCGTCCTGCGTTATCTGGTAGGTGAGCACGGTCTCCCCTTCCACCGCAACTGGCACACTTTCCACTGCGCCGCCTTCCGCCAACCACGACCAGATTTTCCCATCGCGCATAAAGTAGAGATCAACAGGCAACGCCGGCCAGCCCGGCAACTCCGCTGGCTGCGGCGGCAAGAGCAGTCCCGGCGGCAGCGTTGGCGTGGGGCTGGGGGTGATAGTGGGGGTGGCGGTCGGTGTGGGGGTGGGGGTGTGCGTCGGTGTGGGGGTGGGGAGAACCGGCGTGCGCGTCGGCGTGGGGGTGGGGGCGATGGTGGGCGTCTCGCAGCCGGTGAGGGATGTGACGATCAACAGAAGTACAAGACCAACAAACAATAACTTTTTCATCAACACAAAACTTCCTCTATGGGATATAGGTGAAATTCGCGCCGTTGTTGACCCACAATACCGGTTCCCCGGCGGCGGGAATGCACCACAAGCTGCGTTCGTCCGCGCCGAGGTGCAGCGCGTAAGTCCCGTCCGGCGCAGTGAAGAAGGCCGGACGCGCTAAATCCGGCGCGCTGGGCGTCGCTGCCGTTGCGGCTGGCGTCGGCGTCGGTGTGACAGTCGGCGTCTCCAGGGCTGCGGGCCGTTGATCCCAGGGTACGAGTTCGCCGGTGCGCCAGTTGAGGGCGAAGCGCTCCACCGGATCAGGGCAGCGGAAGCCATACACAGCGCAATTGACTGCATCAGTGTAGAAATCGGGTTCCTGATCGAAGACGCGCTGCTGGTAAGGAATCCGCCGGACTTCGATGTAGTCGCCTTCCCACGGACATACGTCGTAAGCTGTACACAAGTGATAGTCATAGGCTGGATCGGTGAGCAAGGTCCGCTGTTCGCCGGTGGCAACGTTGGCGATGATAATCTGCTGCGGGCTGAGGGTGAGTTCGGCTTTGGTGGGTGTGGTAAAGGAAATCGTGCGCTGTTGGTACAGCAGATAATCGCCGGCAGGCGTCCAAACCGTTTGTAGCTCCTCGGCAGCGACTTCCTCTGACGCGGCGATGAAATGCCTGGCTTGGGCGACGTTGTACCCCCACACGTCGCTTCCCCAGCCCATATAAGGATGGGCGTTGACGGCGAAGGCCGTCCGTGTCGCGTTCCACTGCACCGCGCTGCTTGCGCCGAGGGTGGTCTCCGCGCCACTCTGCAGGTCCACGGTCATCAAAATCCCGCCTTCGCAATGTCCGGCGCCGATGAGCATGGTCTCGTCGGAGAGGAAGGTGAAACTGTGCCCGCCTTTTTCGACGAGGATGAGCGTCTCGTCGGTGCGCAAATTCAGAGCAGCAATACCGCGTCCACAAATTTCTGCGCCCCAAAAATAGGCCACCCACGCGCCGCCGGGTGAAAACGTAAACTTGTCGCATGGAACCTCGGACTTCGTACATGCGGGGCTGAGCACGTGCTGGCGGACAAACTCTGTCTCTAGCGAAAATGGCCGGGTGACCAGAAGATCAACCGAGACTGCGCCGGTTGTGGGGCGGATATACAGGATGTTTCCGCCGGCAGAAAGCCGTTCGCTGCGGCGTCCATCGGCGGCGACGGCCCACAGGTGTGTGTCGCTGCTTCTCTGGGTGGCCGATGCCGGCGCAAACGGCGCGGGGATGGCGCTGGTGAAGAGGACCACGTCGCGCAGCGGCGCAGTTTTGGGGAACGGGCGTTGCCAGACGGCGGCGCACACCGGGAACGGGGTGAGGGTCGCAGTAGGGCGCGGCGTCGCGGTCGCCGTCCGTGTGGGGAGCGGCGTTGCCGGCATAGCGGTGGCGGTGGGCGTCCAGGTGGGGACGGGAGTGCGCGTCGCTGCCGGGGATGCAGAAGGCAGCGTTGCCGCAGGGGTAGCCGGCCCGGAAGTCTGGCATCCCAGGAGCAGGAGGAGTGCAATCAACCAGGTAAGCCGATACGTCTGTGCTCTCATACGCCTCCTCTCAAAATAGCCACCGGGTACACAGAGAGCGCAGAGAAAAAAACTCTGCGAACTCTGTGCTCTCTGTGGCCTAAATTTTGGTCCTCGTTGACGTGGAATCCCGCATGGAGACTCCTTCCACCAGAATTGTGTTGACGAAAGCCTCGGCGGCTTCTCTGGTGTTGATCTCGCCCACGGCTTGGGCCTCGCGCAGAGCTTCCAGGATATGTCCAATCTGCGGCCCTTGCCGGATGCCCAACGCGATCAGATCGTGCCCGTTGAGGAGAGGCGGCGGCGCGATGATCTCGGTTGGCTGCTCGAAGTACGATTTCAGCAACACGTTGGCGTGCTGTAGCAGTGCGCGCCAGCGATTTTGGGGCAGTCCGCGTCCCCATACCGCCAGCGCATCGGCCAGTGCCAACAGCACAACACTCACCCCAACCTCCCCCGTGGCGCGGTAGAAGCGGTAGGCGGCGCGCCGCGTCGGCGCGGATTTGTCGGCGCCGGCCAGCCGCATATGTTCTGCCACCAGGATGTTGATGAACGCAATAGCCTTTCCTGGAAAGCGCAGCGCCTCCAACCGCGCTTCCGCTGATGCCGCACCGGCTTCGGCATGGCCGTAGAAATGGCTGCGCCCGTCGTCATCCACGGTGCGAGTGGCGGCCTTGCCCACGTCATGGAACAGCGCGCCCCACTTGAGGAGATCCGCGCGCGGCATGTCCGCGTTGACGGGTGTTTCCAGGTATTTCAGGAGTGGCGACTGAAACGGAAGCAAGACATCGGCGAGCATAGGCCACGCCCAGGAGGGAACCGGCGCATAGTTGTCGGTTGACGAGGGACGCGGCTCGCCCTTGAGGAGGGCCAGTATTCCTTCTACTGCGGCAATGGCGGCCAGGGTGTGGACGCGGGCATCCGCGTAGTGATGGGGCTGAGATTGCTGGACCGCTTGCAGCGCCTGAATTTCCGGCAGAATGTGGCTCAACAGTCCTACGTTGGCCAGAGCTTGCAGGCTATAAGCCGCCGAAACGTCGTGCAGGATTTGGAGCAACTCGGCGCGGATGCGCTCAGGGGCGACGGTGGTGATGGAGAGCGCCTGCGCGCGAATCGCCATCTCGGTTCGTGGATCGAGGCGGAAGTGCAAAGTATTCGCCTGGCGCACGGCGCGCAGCAATCGCGCCGGGTCATCTTTGAAGCTGGCTGGCCCGGTCATACGGATGAGGCCGGCGTCGAGGTCGGTCTGTCCGTGGGTCGGGTCAATGAGCGCGCCGTCAAGGGTGAGCGCCATCGCGTTGATGGTGAAGTCGCGCCGCCGCAGGTCCTCCTCCAGCGTCGCGCCGCGCAACGAGGCGAAATCCAGTGTGACCGGGTTGTGGGTAGCCGGATCGGTCACGACGACGCGCCCGGTGTCTCGTTCCTCATCCAGCGGATAATAGGCGGCCTTTAGCGCGTTGGCAACCCTGCGCGCCAGCCCACACCCGTTCTCTACGACGGCGAAATCCCAATCGTGAAGGTCGCGCCCTAACAACAAATCGCGCACCGGTCCGCCTGCCAACCAGATCCCTTCTGTAGGGAGGATCGCCTTGAGTGGCGCTAATGGCCACTCCGGCAGGGGAATGTACGGTGGATGCGGCGCGATCCAAGCGAGCCGCAATCGCTCTTTCGGACGCGCCGCGCGGGCAGCGTAGCGCGCCGCTTCGGGCGTCATCCCGACGCCGGCGACCGTTTTGGCTTCCGTCAACGCCACCCAGCGTCCTGCATAAGGACTGAAATCCACCATCATCATCTCTTAAACGTAAAGCGTAAGGCGTAAAATGTAAAGCGTAAAACGTAAGAGATTCTTCGCGCATTACGTTTTACGTTTTACGTTTCAGTCTTTATAAAACGAGTGCGGCACGCCCGGGAGCGTACCGCACGATGATCATTTGTTCAGTAGACCTGGCGAGGGTTGTGCAGGGGCCGTACAACCTTCCCGTGGATTGCTGAATGAACCCTCTACGACGGGTTATACGCGGGTCAGGTACTCTCCGCTGCGGGTGTCAACGCGGATGGTATCGCCGACATTGACGAACAAGGGCACCTGGACTTTCAAGCCAGTGTCGCAGACGACGATTTTGCTCGCGCCGGTAGCCGTATCCCCGGCCACGGCCATCTCAGACTCGACCACTTCGAGTTCCACCGAAGTCGGGAGGTCTGCATCAAGCACCTCGTTCTCCAAAACGGTCAGGGTGACTTCCATACCCTCTTTCAAGAATCCGGCTTTGTCGCCGATCATATCGGCGGTCACGTGAACCTGATCGTAGGTATGGGCATCCATAAAATAGAAAGCCTCGCCATCTTCGTACAGATATTGCGCCGCACGGCGTTCCACTGGCGCTTCCTCGAAGCGATCTCCCGACAGGAAGTTGCGCGGGATTGAGGCGCCGGTGCGCAAGTTGCGAATCTTGGTGCGGATAATGGCGTTGCCCCGTCCGGGTTTATAGTGTTGGTACTCCAAAACCTGGTAAAGTTCACCGTCTAAAATAAAAGTTGTTCCTTTGCGAAGTTCATTGGCATCAATCATACTGTTTCCTCCATGCAGACTATCCACGTTGCATTATAACCCTGCTGCGATTATCGTCAAGGAAAACTTTCCCTTATTGCGATTTTTATAGTATAATTCTTCATAAAGATAGCAAAACCTTGTTGCAAATTGTGTTTGTGTGTATAATAACTATGAATCCAGAAGAAAGGAGAGTTCGTATGAGTCGCAAAGCTATGTTCGTGATTTTGACTGTTCTTGTGGTGCTCGCGTTGACGTTGGCTGGCTGTAAGAAATCCGCCACCCCTAAGCTCGAAGATATCCAGGCTGAAGATGAAGCTGCCGCCCAGATGAAAGAGGCTGAAGCCAATACCACCGCGATGGCAACCGTAGCCGCCACTGTGGAGGCGACCACCGCTCCCACAGCCGAGGCCCCGGCAGCCACCGAAGCAGCGCCTGCTGCGACCGAGGCGGCGACGCCGGCGGCGGCTACAACGGAAGCGACGACGGTTGCTGTTGAAGCGACGACGGTTGCCGTTGAAGCGACGGTGGCAGCGACGACGGAACCTGCCATTACCGGCGTGCCGGGTAAGCACGTGGTGCAGGCCGGCGAGAACCTCTTCCGTATTGCGCTGCGGTACGGCACGACGGTAGAAGCCATTGCTAAGGCCAACGGGATCACCAACGCCACGCTGATCTACGTTGGGCAAGTGCTGACGATCCCTGGCGCATCTGGCGGCACGCCGCCCACGCCGCCGACGACCCCCGCCCCGCCGAGCGGCGGCGAGCGAACTCACGTTGTCCAACCCGGCGAGAACCTGTTCCGCATCGCGTTGAAGTACAACTACAGCCAGTATTATCTTGCCAAATACAACGGCATCGCTAACCCTTCGTTGATCTACGTTGGCCAGGTCATCCGCATTCCGTAGGCGAGTTGGAGAAACATTCGCCCCGGATTGCGCGGTGTTTCTCGACATAGAAGCAGCCGGTGGGTAGGATCGTCAGTCTGAACAACGAACGTGTGCGGCGAGTGCAGGCGCTTGAGCGTAGCACTCGCCGCCGCTATCATGAGGGCCTGCTGGTGGTCGAGGGCTTGCGTTTGGCGCAGGAAGCGCTCGGCGCGGGACTGCCCATCCACGAAGCCTTTTACACCGCAACGTTCGCCGCCGGCGCATTGGGGCAATCGCTGGTTGATGCCTGTACAACGCGGTCCATATCAGCCTGGGAAGTGGCCCCTGAGGTGATGCAGGCGCTCTCTGATACTGAGACGCCTCAAGGGATTCTCCTGGTTATGCCAATCCCCGATCTACGCTGTAGTGAAGACGCCCCGTTGATTTTAATCCCCGACAACGTCCGCGACCCCGGCAATCTGGGCACAATGCTGCGCGCGGCGTGGGCAGCGGGCGTCTCGCAAGTCCTCCTGCCGCCTGGCGCCGTGGATTACACGAGTCCGAAGGTAGTGCGCGCCGGTATGGGGGCGCACTTTCATCTGCCGTTGCGTCGCGCCGCTTGGGATGAGATACGCGCCCTCGTCGCCGAGGCCGCTGTCTGGCTGGCGGAAGCGGGGCAGGGGACGCCCTACGATGCTGTGGACTGGCGCGGTCGCGTCGCGCTCATCGTCGGCGGGGAGGCGGAAGGCGCTGGCCCAGAAGGTCGCGCGCTTGCTGCTGATCGGCGCGTCGTCATCCCAATGGCGCGCGGCGTGGATTCGCTCAATGCCGCGCTGGCGTCGGCCATTGTGCTCTTTGAGGCGGCGCGGCAGCGCGGTGTAGGCAGGTGAACTATAGGGTGATTGTGTCGCGGGTGAATCCTGTTACAATCGGGGCATGAAACGTTTCTGGTGCGTGCTTATCGCAGCGTTGAGTCTGGCGTGCAACCTTGTGATCCCTCCCACCACGCTACCCCCGACGGTGGAGACGGCAGCGGTGACGCCGTCCCTTACTCCGTCTGTGGTTGTTACGCCGACGGCGACATCCATACCTGCTTCGCCATCTCCATCCCCAACGCCGACACCCGCGCCGACGGCAACGCCCTCCGGCCCAGGGTTGGAGCTGGATGGCGTTCACTTTTTCCCGTGGCCGTTGTATGCCGGCGATTGGGTCAGTGTTGACATTGATCCCCGTCTGCCGGACGACGTTACCGGCCCGCTGACGCTCACGTGGACCTTGAATCCCGACACGACATTGACGACGCTGGTTGACTATGTCGGATTGAATAACGCGTTACAGGCGCGGTTTTACTGGGCGTGGCAAATTCCCTCGACGATGGAGACCGTCCCATTCACCTTCACGTTGGCGCTGCCGCCTGGTTTTGACGACCCCGATCTGACGGACAACACCCTGTTTGTCGCCGTCACCCCACTGCCCATCGCGGATATGCGTGAACCGGAGCCAGAAGCGCGCTGGACGTCCACAGAACTGTCTGGTTTTCGGTTGCACTATCTCACCCATTCAGCGGCGGAGCGTGATTTACCCGCCATCACGATAGAAGCAGCGGATGCTTATGCGGATGTTACGGCGCTGTTCGGCCCGACGGACTCGCTGCTCGATATTTACCTTTTAGACCGGGTGATTGGGCAGGGCGGGTACGCTTCGTCAGCATGGGTCGCCGTCTCCTATACAGACCGCCAGTACACCCCGGTCAGCCTGGGTATGGTGCTGCGGCATGAGCTGACGCACCGTCTGGATGCGTCAGTGGGCTGCGCTCTTGCGCCGTCTTTAGTACGCGAGGGGTTGGCGGTCTACGTCGCCGGCGGGCATTATGCGCTCAAATCCATCGTCCAGGGGGCGGCGGTGATTTACGCCTCTGAGCATTACATCCCGCTGGCGCGGCTGGCGGATAACTTCTATGCGCAGCAGCACGAGGTCAGTTATATGGAAGCTGGCGCTTTCGTGACCTATCTCGTGGACAACTATGGGTGGGATGGCTTGACGACGTTCTGTCAGGCCGCGGCGTGGAATGAAACCACTCCCGACGACGCGACGCTGCTCGATGCCGGATTACAGGCTATTGGCGAGGCGCGCCTGTCGGTATTTCAGACGCACTGGGAAGCGTGGTTGGCGGCGCAGCCGGTCACATCTGCCGCTACGGCGGCATTGGAGACGGAAGTGCATCTGATGGAAACATTGCGCGCTTACCAACGCGCCTACGATTTCAGCGCGCATTTCCTGGAAGGGATTCTGTTTGACCCGCAGGCGGGCGCATCCATGCATATCACGGCGGATTTTGTGCGCCGTCCACGCGAGGCTGAGCCTGTGGCGTTGGAGCTGCTGCTGGTGATGGCGCGCGAGGCTTTGGCGCGCGAGGATACCGCGTTGGCCGACAATCTGCTGTCGGCTGTTGACGATGTGCTTGGCGGCGGTTTCCCCGCAACCGGGTTAGCCGCTGATGTGCGCGCCATTGTCGCGGCGGCGTTGGCGCAGGGGTACGAACCGTACCGTCTGACCGCGCGTCTCGACGGCAGCTATCAAGTTGATGCGCTGGAGTACGCTGCGTGGCCCACGCAGCGTGTGCTGGCGGCGGCGCAGTCGGAGACCACGTGGACGCTAACGGTGTTGTCATTGAGCCACTGACCCGTAGCGCGGGCGGTCACGCCCGCGTGTATGTGGCGATCAGCGTGGAGGTGAATGATGGAACATTGTGACTATGTGCTAACGTCGAGTCCACTCGGCCCGCTGTGGATATGCGCCACCGCAGCCGGCGTCTGCGGTTTGGGGTTTGGCGAGCAGCCGAGCGCGGCGGAAGTGCGCCGTATGGCGCGTTACGGCATTGCCGCGCCGGAGCCAGGGAGCAACCCGCTGTTGGAAGCCGCCGTCGCGCAACTGGCGGATTACTTTGACCGCCGCTTACGCGAATTCGCCGTGCCCCTCGACCTGCGCGGTACGCCCTTCCAGCGCGCCGTGTGGGCAGAACTGCTGACCATCCCCTATGGCGCCACCCTGACCTACGGCGAGATTGCGATGGAAGTCGAACACCCGCGCGCGTTCCAGGCAGTGGGGCAGGCGAACGGCGCGAACCCGGTAGCGATTATCGTCCCTTGTCACCGGGTGGTGGGGCGGAACGGTACGCTCACCGGTTACGCGGGGGGCGTAGATCGCAAAGCGGCGCTGTTGCAATTGGAGCAGGCTGGATTACAATTGCGCTTCTAAGTTGAGACTGTCAGACTATTTGACTCAGGACGATTAGGAGATTTATGGGAGATTGGATTGCACCCCCTGTACTGTCGGTTGCATCGGTGGCGCTCAACATGGTTTTAGGACTGGTTTTGAGTCTGTGCGTCGCCTGGTACTATGAACACTATGGGCAATCGCTTGCCAACCGGCGCAAATTCGCCTATCTGCTGCCTGTGTTGACGCTCACGACAACGCTGGTGATCACGATTATCAAGTCATCGTTGGCGCTGTCGTTGGGGATGGTCGGCGCGCTGTCCATCGTGCGCTTTCGCACCGCCGTCAAGGAGCAGGAAGAGCTGCTGTTCTTGTTCATCGCCCTGGCGATTGGCCTGGGAATGGGCGCCGAGCAGCGTTGGCCGACGTTTATCGGCGTGGCGTTGCTGTTGGGGTATATGTCCATTCGGCTGTTGCTGAACCGTCGCCGCCGTGACAGTAACCTCTACCTGAATGTCTTTGTTGAAGAGACCGGCCCATCGTTGTTCGAGCAGGTCAACGCCTGTTTGCTGGAACACGTGGAGGCGGTGGATTTTCGCCGCCTGGATAGCCGCGATGGCGCTTTGCAGTTGACATACTTCATTGATTGTGGCGATCCCCACACGCTCAACGGTCTCGTGGATGCGCTCAAGGCGCGGTTCCCTGTCACCGAAATCAGCTTCTTGCAGCCGGAACAAGTATTGGGAGGCTGAGTGCGCATCACAAAGTTGCGGCAGCAGGGGCGCGCCGCTTTGCACGCCGAACGTTGGCTGTGGACGCTGGCGTTGCTCCTGGTTTTGGGGGTGGGCTGGCTGGCGGGAAACGGTGGATGGCTTCGGCGACTTGGAACATCGGCGGCGGCCTTCTGGCGCGACCCGCGCGGTACGCTTGCAGCGTGGACAGCGCGCGCCGATTTCCCTGCGTTGTACCTTGACCTCAAACTTGCCAACTTCCAGCAGTTGACGGCTCTCCGGGCGCGCGCGTTGGAATTTGGCGCGTACCTGGCGGAAGATGGCGAGGTTGTCCCCGCAACGTTGACCCTCGACAACAAAACCGTGGATACCGATCTGTCGCTGCCGGAGATCGAGGCGGCGGCGCTGACGGGCGACCGTTGGCCTTTCGTCGTGACTCTCCGCGATGGGAAGACGCTGTATGACATGCGCCAGGCGACGTTGTGGCCCGTGAACGACGCCTTGCCGTGGCAGCGCACGTTGCTCAGCCAGTCTTACCGGGCGGCGCTGCGCGCGCGCGGCCTCCCGACAACGGCCTCCCAGGTTGTGCGGCTCACGGTCAATGGCGCGAACTGGGGCCTGTATGTGATGGAAGAAACGCCCCTCAGCGCGCTGGCGGCGTTCCCCGACCACGCCCTGGTTTATTTCGACCGGCGCGCGTATCTTGAGACTCAACCGGTCGTGTCGTATGACAGCTTTGCTTATGCCCGGATCGTCGTTGCCAACGCGACTGGCAATGCACGCGATCCGGCGCTCGCGGCGCTGCGCGCGGACGTAACGCGCATCCTGCGCGGAGTGGAGCAGGGGACGTATGCGCCATCCGTCGCCTTCGAGCCGCAACCTCTGGCCGACTTTATGGCGCTGACGATGCTTTGGCGCGGCGACTTCGCGCTGGATTGGCGGTCGCTGTATTTGCTCTACAATCCGACGACGCGGCGCTTCACGCCGCTTGGAACCGCCCCATTGCCTGGCGCTGCGCTGCCGCTGCCCTCCGCGTTCACCAATCACCCGGCGCTACAAAGCGCGTATGTCCAGGCGCTGGCGGCGTATAGCCAGCCGGAGTTTTTAGCGGCGGTGCGCGATAGCGAAGCATGGCGCGAGGACGAAGCAATTGCCGGCGCGCGTCTGGATGAACTGCTCGAACATCAGGCGCGGATGCGGGCGTTGGTCGCGCCGTCGCGGACGATTAGCGCCGCCCTTGTGGAAGTCGAGGACGGGTGGCAGCTTACGCTCACCAACGTTATGCCTTTTCCCGTAGAAGTGCTCGGACTGGCGATCGGAGATCGCGCCGAATTGCCGCTCGACGCCGCGTGGGTGACGGAGGCGGAGCGCGCTTATCTACGCGGCGCTGCTGAGGGTATTGCCTTGCCGGCGCAGACGACCGAATTGGCGCAGCCCGTCGTTGTGCGCGTGCCGTTGACTGCATTGCGCGCTGTCGCGCCGGGGACGCCGGAAGCGGTGACCCTCGTCACCCGCATCTGGGGCCTCGATACGCGCATCGTCGTTCCGGTGGAGTGGGGGAGCGAATGAGCGAATCAGCGAGTCAGCGAATGAGCGAATCAGCGAGTGAGCGAATCAGCGAATCTGCGAGTCAGCGAATGAGTCACTTGCCCAGTTACCAACAATCCTCAACCCCTGGCTCACAACTGGCTTACACCTCGCCCCGCTACGAAATCAAAATTCCACTACCCGCGCGCTGGCTGGCGGATGTGGAGAGTTGGGTGCGACTTCATCCGGCGCAGTGGCGCGTAACCTATCCGCCGCGCCAGGTGAACAACGTCTACTTCGACACGGCGCGCTATGCGGGTCTCAACGCCAATCTCAGCGGCGTCGGCGAGCGGGACAAGCTGCGGCTGCGGTGGTATGGGACAGATACCGCGCGGATCACGGCGGCTAACCTCGAACGGAAACACAAGCAGGGCATGGTGGGGTGGAAGGCGATGAGTCCCGCCGCCGCGGTTTTTGATCTCGCGGAGACGACGTGGCATACGTTGGTGTGTGATGTGCGGGCTGCCGTGCTGCCGGAAGCGCGGCAATGGCTGGATGTATTCGCCATCCCAACGCTCATCAATCATTATTGGCGCGCCTATTACGCCACGCCGGATGACGCGCTGCGCCTGACGGTTGACACTGCGCTGTGCACTTACGATCAACGCGCGGCAGCTTGCCCAAATCTAATGCGCCCGGCGTATGCACAAGCCCCGCTAGTGGTGGAGTTGAAAGCGTTTCCCACGGACGTGGATTACCGGCGGTTGTCCGACGCGCTGGCGCACTTCCCTGCGCCGGTAGATCGTTTCTCGAAGTATGTGCAGGGGATGCTGCTATGAAAGTGGATGAGCGCGGCAAAGTTTACCCCCGCTTGCGCCCGCCCGTGCTGCTGACGCTGTTGCTGCTCGCGTTTGCCGCCGGGTTGGCGACGGCGCTGGTCGCCATGCCGCTGTTGACCTCTCCCTCTTCGACGCCCCAGGCCGCCATCCCGCTTCAGTCGCCGGCGCCGCTCGCGCCTACGTCCGCACCACCTCCAACACCCACGCCAACTGTGCCTGAACTGGGCGATACGTTGGAGACGCTTTATATAGATATCGCCCCCGCTGATTTCGCGCAGCTTGAAGCTAAACGCCAGGAGGCGTTGGCGTTGTGGATTTTGTTGGCGGATGATGCCGACTTTGTGCCGGCGACACTGCATTGGCGCGGCGCGCCGCTCTCCGCCAGGGTGCGCCTCAAGGGTGACTGGGCCGATCACCTGGTCAGTGACAAGTGGTCGTTCCGCATAGAGTTGCGCGGCGAGGGCTATCTTGAAGGGATGCAGGTTTTCTCAATTCATGATCCCTCAATGCGCACATATCTGAATGAGTGGCTATTTCACCGCGCGATGCGCCGCGAGGGTGTCTTGAGTGTAGGCTATCAGTTCATTCGCGTGGTGCTTAACGGCGAAGACAAGGGCATTTACGCAGTGGAAGAAGGGTTTGCCAAAGAATTGCTGGAATCGCAGCAACGTCGTGAAGGGGTGATTGTGCGCTATGCCGAAGACCTGGTCTGGCGGGCGCGCGCTTTCTACGACGATCAAGTGATTCCGCCGGGCATCGAGCGTTTTTACATTGTGGACGAATTCAACGCGGGGCGGGTGCGCGCGTCTCCAGCGTTGCAGGCGCAGCGCACTGCCGCTGTGGGCCTGCTGCGCGGGTTATGGGATGGCAATTTGACCGCGCCGGAGGTCTTCGATATGGAGACGATGGCGAAATTCCTGGCGCTGTCGGATTTATGGAGCGCGCCGCACGGCTTGATTTGGCACAATCTGCGCTATTACTACAGCCCCGTGACCGGGCGACTGGAGCCAATTTCCTTCGATTCTGATCCGTTCTCGCCCGAACTGGACTTCGCCCAGGTGGGTTTGCCCGCGTCGGCATTTTACGATGACCCGTACTTGCAGTCGGCTTACGCGCGGGAGCTGTGGCGGATGAGCCAGCCGGGATATGTGGAAGCGTTGGAAGCCGAGTTGGGCGAGCAGTTTGCGCTTTATGCGGCGGCTTTAACGCCGGAATTCGGCGCGGATGTGTTGACGCCGCCGTGGGATTGGCTGCGAGGTCGTCAAGATTTGAACCGCCAGCGGTTAACACCTCTGCAGATGGTCTATGCTTATGTCCCTGAAGCGCGGGGAGATGCGCTTGTGGTCGGCAATTTGATGGATTTGCCGGTTGAGCTAGTGGGGATTAACGTCGGTGATCGGCGGCTGTCTCTCGGCGCGGCGCAAACGATCACCGGCCTGGCGTCTGTCGCGCCGCCGGTTCTGGCGGCGCTGCCTGAGGATGCATCCACTCTGCCGTATGTGACCTTCTCGATCTCTGGCGTCATCACCAGCGCTGCGGCAACCCTGACAACTCGCGTGTGGGGATTGACGCAAACCCTCACGCAGCCGATCCTGTTGGCCTATCCTGCGCCGCTGACGGCCACGGCGCGTCCCACACTGCCGACGCTGGCGGAAGCTGTAGCGCAGCACTCGTATCTGCGCGAGACCGCCGACGCACAAATGTTGACCATCCCGCCCGGCGAATGGGATGTGGTCGGCGACTTGCTGCTGCCAGAGGGGTATGGCTTGCGACTCGCGCCGAGGACAACGCTCAACTTTGGCGACGACAACTTTCTGCTGGCGACTGGCCCGTTGATCTTTGAGGGCGCCGCCAGCGCGCCGGTCGTATTGCGTTCACAAGGCGAGAAGTGGCGCGGTATCGTCGTCCTGGACGCCGGGCAGACTTCACTGTGGCGCTACGTCACCGTCGAGGCCGCCGACGCCATTAACCGCCAGGGCTGGATGCTGACCGGCGGGATCACGTTCTACCGCAGCCCCATCCGCCTCGAACACAGCCGCATCCTGCGCACACAGGCTGAAGATGGCCTCAATGTCATCCGCGCGCGCTTCGCCTTTGTGGATTCGGAGTTCGGCAATACCCGTTCCGACGGCATTGATGTGGACTTTGGGCAGGGTGTGATCGAGCGTTGCGCCTTTCACGACATCGGTGCAGATGCGATTGACGTGAGCGGCGCGGATATTCAGGTGCGTGACGCGCGGATGATTAATCTGGGCGATAAGGGCATGTCTGTAGGCGAGATGAGCCGCCTCACCGCCGAGCGTGTCTTCATCCAGAACGCGGATTTTGGCGTGGTCAGCAAGGATCTGTCGCACGTCTCCATCGCCGATGTCACGATTCAGGGCGCGCGCATTGCCGGATTGGCCGCCTACATCAAAAAGCCTTCCTACGGCCCGGCCTCCATCACGGCGGAGCGCGTCACATTTGCGGATCTATCCGCTGACCAGCAAACGCTGGTGCAAACCGGCAGTTGGATTGACCTGGATGGGGTGCGTATCTGGGGCGTTGACGTAGATGTGGATGCGCTGTACGAGAAATGGAAGAAGTAGGGCGAATGGTGAGCGGCGAGTGGCGAGTGGCGAGTCGCGTTTTACGTTTTACGTTTTACGTTGCACTATCTCTGCTTGCTGGCTGTAAAACACAATATGATGCGCCATGCACTGCGCTTGCGGCGTGGTTGGAGGCGCATGCGTTGCCAGCGGAGCGGGTGGCGGCGCCCGCAACGTTGGCGCGCTGCCTGGGCGACCGTTCTACGCTTGCTGTGCCGGAGGGCGGCGCTGCGGAGGCGCTGGTGGCGACGTTACGCGCTGAACCTGATTACGTCATCGCCTGGCCGGGCGTGGCATGGGATGGTGCGCAGGCGCAGCCGTGGTTTCAGACGCACTATCGTTTTCTTGATGCGTTGCTGGTTCCTGGCAGCACTTTGACGCCGCTCCGCATTTATGGCTATACCCCTTCACCATTCGATCAGGGTGTGTGGCAACCCGTGCAACAGTCTCTTGGCGGAACAGGCTTTGAACTGCGCGCAGTGCGCGTCAACCGACAGCGCCTGGAACCAGGCGAGCCGCTGTACGTGACGCTGGCCTGGTCTGGCGACCTCTTCGCGCTATCCGACGCAGAAAAGCTTGTGCTGCGCTTGCGCGGCGCTGAGGGAAGTCGCGTGTATGCCCAGGCGGAGCAGAGCATGGACGATGGCCTGCTGCCGGGTTTGGTCCGCGATGGAGATGCCGTGACCTCGCATTACACCTTAGCCGTTCCTGACGCTCTTCCCTACGGGGATTACACCCTGACGTTGACGATCTACCGGCGTAATGGCGCGCCGGTCGGCGCTGCAAACCTGGCGCTGGCGACGCTTCACTATCTGCCCGCAGTGACGGATGCGCCGCCGCTGCCGGAAACTGCCGGTACGTGGTCGCTTGGCGACGCCGTGGCGCTGATCGGCTACGAAGCAGCGGAACGGATTGCGCCGGGCGAGCACTTGCGGGTGACGTTGTACTGGCATGCGCGCGCCGCTGTCTCCGGCGACTACAAAGTCTTTGTCCATGTGCTGGATGCCAATGGCGCTGTCGCCGCGCAGGATGACAGTGTGCCGTTGGGATGGACCTATCCGACGTCGCAGTGGCAGCCGGGCCAATACATCCGCGATGAGCACATACTGGCGCTGGATCGTAACATGCCGCGCGGCGATTACACCCTTTGCGTGGGGATGTACGACCCTGAGACAGGTGTTCGGCTTGTCGTGACGGATGCTGGGGGCGTCGTTCTGCCTGCCGGACGCATCGAGCTTCGCGTAGTAAAAGTGCGGTAGGGTATGATAAGCGCACATATTCGTCGCTGGTTGCCCTTATCCGCGCTGTTGGCAGCGGCGGTGATGCTGCTCGCGCTGAGTGAAGCGTTGGCCGGGCATGTGACGGACAATCTCTCCGCTGTGTCGGGGATCAACGCGCCGACTTTTGCGCCGGCGCCAGGCGTCTACCAGCGCAGCATCCGGGTGACGTTGCGGGCGACGCATCCGCGCGGGCAGATCGTGTACACGATTGATGGGACGTTACCCACGCCGGAGATTGGCCTGCTGTACGAACATCCCCTGCGCCTCGACGGGGTCTCGCCGCGTGTGGTCGTCATCCGCGCCGTTGAGATTGTGGACGGCGTCCCTGGCCCTGTCGTGAACGCGACGTACATTATGGGCGTACCGAGTAAACTCCCCATCGTGTCGCTCATCGCTGATCCCGCAGCTTTATGGGACGCCGAAAAGGGCATTTTCGCCAACACGTGGGGGCGCGGCGCTGATTGGGAACGTCCGGTTGCCGTGACCTACATCCCACCTGACGGGACGCCGGGTTTTGCGCTGTCCGCTGGTCTGCGCATCCACGGCGCGGATCCTGCCGGCGCGGCCAAACAATCACTCCGCTTGTACTTCCGCAGCGAGTACAATGCCGCGCGGTTGGAATATCAGCTTTTTGCCGCGCATCCTCAACAGCCTGACACCGCACAGACTTACAAGCGACTGTTGCTGCAAACCGGCGATCGCGCCGGACGTTGGACGTTCTTCCGCGATCAATTGGTGGTGGACGTGGCGACCGCTATGGGATTGCCCGCCGCCCAGGGACGGTTTGTGCATCTCTTCCTCAACGGAGAAAGCTGGGGCCTTTATCGCCTGAGCGAACGGATTGACCGCTTTTTCCTAGATATGAATTTGGGCATCGCCGGCGCTGATCTCGTGCAGAATGGGCGACAGCGTGAAGGCGACGACGCAGGGTGGGATGCACTCGTGGATTGGATTGCGGCGCACAGTCTGGCCGAACCCGACAACTTTTCCTACGTCGCCGACCAGGTTGATCTGGACAATTTGACCGATTGGGCAGTGTTGCAGCTTTACTTTGGCTTCCCGGCCTCCGAGATGTACGCTGCACATCCGCCGGGCGGACCGTGGTTTTTCCTCTACGCCGGGGGGAGCCAATCTTTTGCCTCGCGGGCCGACGCGCCGCTGTTCCAGGAACCGCGCGCAGATTTCACCATTCTGCTGCGCGCACTTCTCAAAAACCCCGGTTATCGCGCGCGATTGGCCCGGCGGTTGGCGATGCTGCTCAACACCACACTCGCTGCGCCGGCGCTACAGAGCCGGGCGCAGGCGCTTGTTGCAACGCTGCATGATGACATCCGGTATGAGGCGGCGCGCTGGCCTACGCCGTTTTTGTGGGCGGATAACGTGGATGCTTTCCTGACCGATTTCACCGTCAACCGGCCGGCGTGGGTTTTGAAGCATCTGGCCAATGCATGGGCGATAGGCGAAGTGGCCTCGGTAAGCCTTGAAGTGCAGCCGCCAGAGGCCGGGTACGTGTATATCGAAGGTGCGCGCCTGCCGGGCCCTGGCGTATGGGAAGGCGACATTCTATCCGGCGTCCCTGTACAATTCACGGCAGTCCCCGCGCGCGAATTTGTCTTTACTGGATGGATGCTCACGATGGATGGCGCAGCGTCCACCTCCACCAACATCACCCTAACCGTGGCTGGACCCTGTCGCCTTGTCGCGCATTTTGCCCCCCCAGAGAGGACGAACGAAGGCAACGTGCGCCCTGATGACGTTGTCATCAACGAATTCTGGATCAACGACAATGGCACGCCCTACGCCAGCGTGGGCAACCGGCCCATTGATGGCGATTGGATCGAACTGCTCGTGCAGCGCGACGGGGTTGACCTGCGCGGCTGGCGTCTCACCGACAACAACACGAAGATCGGCGCGGCGGAAGGTTCGCTCATCTTCCCGGCGCTTGATGCGCTGGCGGCTGTGCCCCGCAACACGATTATCCTCATCCTGGCGACGGAGAGCGACCGCAACGCCCATGACTTCCCCAAAGATGATCTGGACCCACGCGACAAACGGCTGCTGTTCTACGTGGGCAATGGCGCGCTCGACGTGACGACGGACCCGGGTTTCGGCCTGGGAACCGGCGACGATAACCTCGTGTTGTTGGCGCCCGGTCCTACCGCCGCCTTCGACGATGACATCGGCGTTGATTTTGTGGCCGAAGGTTACGCCGTCACCCCCTACACGTTCGGTATCCTCGCGGATGGCGTGACGTTTGACCGGCCGTTCCGCAAACTTGGCGCAGATGACGGCGCGTTGTTTGTCGGAATGGGAAGCAACGACGCCCTGGCAGATTGGATTGCCGACCCGCCAGCATCACAGTCCGGCGACGAAGTGCGCGCCGATTCGCCCAACATCGTCACACCGGGGACGCGCAACCCGCCGCAGCGTTTTCCGCTGTTGCCGCTACGGTGATGTCAGACGTCGCCAGGATCACTTGCGCAACGTCAGCGGCAAGTATATGCGATTGGTTTCCCCAAGTAAACCGTAGATGTCTAGCCATTGAATGTCGGCGACGATGTAATCTGAGGCCTGCGTCACCTTTGTGATTTGCGCTGTGGTCCAGCCGCCAGCAGTGAGCCGGTAGAGATCAAGGGTGCCGGAGATGATGCCTGAAAGCTCATGGTACCCCATAACAAGACGCACCGGATTCTCAAGATAGTGCTGAGTTAGTTCCGTACTGCCGGTTTGGGGTTGCGCCTCAATGGAAAAAGTGTGATTGTTGGAATGAAGCTCTTTCGTTTCGCGAGGCTGATTATAGGTCAGAGTAAATGTTGTTTGGTTGTTTAGAGAACCTTCGGGGACGGTCAGTAGGGTGAGGTGTTGCGGGTATGTTAACCAGACTGCCCCCCCCTCCGCTCCAATGCTACGCGCCGCATACGGTGTTGGCGTTGGCGTGAGTGTCGCGGTAGGTGCAGGTGTAGGTGTTCCTCCTCCTCCTGCTGTCCTGGCGCAGCGGAAGCCGATAAGTTGGGTTTCGTATATGTCGGCCTCGTCAAGCCGAACCCAGGTGGTTGACTGACGATCTATCTCTTTCCACGAACCTCCTCGCACGAGATGTTCACCCTTGTCGCCGTATTCGACAACTGTAGGATTGTAATAGGGCGAAGTACGATAGTAATATCTGCTATAAAAATCACTCACCCATTCTCTGACATTGCCGGTCATATCCAGAGCGCCATAGGGGCTGGGGTAATTAGGGTAGCTTCCTACGGGCGTTGTGTCACCGACACAAGGTTTTTCTCTATACTCGCCTTGTTCGTTAGAATAATAAGTATTGCTGTTGCTTCTGTCACAGGTCAGTGGCTCATTTCCCCAGGCGAAAGCTCGCCGGTCGGTACCGCGCGCCGCTTTTTCCCATTCCGCTTCTGTGGGCAAGCGTTTGCCAACCCAATGGCAATAAGTGATGGCGCGCTGCCAATCTACGTGCAGCACAGGGTAGTTGGCGTATGTTGTGTTGTTGTAATAGCTAGGGCGACTTGGGCCTGAACTGAATGACAGCGGTGGGAGACATTGTCCTGCATTCACACATTCTGTGTATTGTGCGTTGGTAACTTCGGTTTTGTCAATGTAGAAAGCATCCAAAAAGACGGCATGAATGGGGCAGGCATCTGTATCGCAGCCTAATGGCCCCGCTGTATCTCCGCTGCATCCCATAAGGAATTCTCCAGCGGGAACGTAAACCTCATCACTTGGTGTTACATTCAATGTTCTCAAAGGGATGGTATTAGCGGCTGTTAATGCAGGCACTATCTGCAAACTTATCACCATAGAACCAATTCCTATCACAATAACCAGAGTGATTAAAAACGTGGATTTGGACTTGACCATTCTTCTCTCCTTGGGGCGATTTTTTTTGGGATCACGAGCATTATGGCGTGATTGTAGGTATCACTGCGACAAAGATTGCATCTGCCTCCATGTCAGTTGTGATGCGCCACCGTGTTCCATCATCCGCCCAATACACGCCGGTGCGCAGTAAGTAACTGGCGTGTGTTTCGCCTGCGGCCAGCGGGAACACATGGCGTTGTACAAGAACATCGCCTGTTTGCCAGGCAAGTGCCGGAATACCCAGTCCATCGGCAATGCCTTTGATTTCCCCCGCTTTATTGAGCAAATGCCCCATAATGGACAGGGGGCGCGTTGGCGGCACATCGGTCACGATCCACCATGTTTCGACATCGAGGACGTTTTGCTGTTGATAAGCCGCTGCCCCTAAAAAGGTCAGCGGGCCATCCAATGTGATGGGGTGAGCGATGGGTGCTCGTGTCGTGAGCATTGTGGATAGCGTATCGGCGCGCGCAATCCAGGCGTTGGATGACGGTATGACAGTGTCGGCGGCAGGTGCGTAAATAGCGAACGCTGGCTCGGTGCGGTACATACGCTGGCGATAAACAATGGTCAGTGCTGTGAGGCGTCGGGCGACAAACGGGTCTATAGCAGGTGGAGCGGCATAATGCAACCGCGATTTGAGTGTGTCCTGCAGTAGCGCACCGTGAAGAATGTATCTACCGGTTATGGCATTATTGCTGGGGATGATCCAGCTTTTCGTACAGTCGAAATCCACGCGCCGTACTGCTGTGATGCCAAACCCCTCGGCAATGGCAGCATCGTTCAGCGGAGCGACCGGTGTTTGGCACTGCGCAATCCAGGTGATGGCAACCTCGTCGGTGGTGACGTGGTAGTAGTGAAGTGCGTTGGCGATTCGTGTGTCGGGTATATTCCAGCGGAACCAATCGTACATTTCGGGATTGACTAACGGCACCCCATCTAATGTCGTCGCACTGATGGCGTAAAGACCTGGCTTCGGGTTGAAACGCTGTGGCAGGATGACCTCCACCCCGGTCATCGGCGCGATGGGAACATAATCCACCCCGTAAGTCGCCGGATCAAGAAAGGTGAAGAGCGATAACTGGACTGGCCCTGTCTCATTTTTCTGTTGATACGCGGCTAATGCCTTTAGCGTCTGTCCCCAATCCGTGTTGGAGTCCGCCAGAAAACGCCAACCGTTCTGCGGCCCGCCTGCGATTTCATTGAAAAATGTGAGATAGTTGGGGCTGAGTGTGAGCGTGCCAACCACGAGCCAGGCGAGAAGTAAGAAGTAAGGAGTAAGGCGTAGGGAGTAAGGAGTAAGGGGGGACTGAGGATTGAGGATTGGTAATTCTTGATTCTTGATTCCTAACTCGTCACTCGTCACTCGCAACTTGCACTTCTTACTCCGTACTCCATACTCCCTACTCCCTACTCCCACGTAGAGAAACGGCAAAATCGGCAGCAGATGGCGATAGCCGATGTTGATCGTACTCGTCAGGCTGGAAGCGGCGTAGAGGAGTGGAAAGAGGAGCAGACAAACCATATTCATAATCTGATATAAAGTGTGACTTGTGATCCGTGAGGCATGAGACGTGAGACGTTTTAACGTTCCAACGTTCCAACGTTTCAACGTGAAACGCAGAATTGCCCAAACTGCCAAAATCAGCGTTGGAAGTGGGGTCTTGATAAGGAAGGCGATGGGAAAATACTGCCACCACCCGTACATTCGGTTTTGTCCGAGGAGATAGCTTTCCCGCCCATACGCAAGATTGGCGCGCAGGCGTTCCCAGCGTTCGATATGGCTGGCGGCAGGCAAGGGCAGCGTTCCGTTGGCGATGGTGGATATTGGCCGTATCTCAAAGCCATACCCTGCCCACACAACCACTGCCGCAATGCCGATCATACCTGCATAAGAAATCACCGCGCGCAACAGAGCGCGCCCTCGATGATCGGGCGCGTGAAGCACGGCATAGAGCACAATGACAATGCCGCCGACGGGAAAAAGCATGATTGCGGTGAGCTTGGTTAGCTGCGCAAGCCCAAGCATCACAGCGACAAGCCACCAGCGTACTTTGCCTGGCGCTTGCAGATAAATATAGAGTGCGAACAACGTCCAGAAGATGAAAGCTGTGCTGCCCAAATCGGTGGTTGCCAGGCTACCGTGGGCAAGGACGTTGGGATCAAACGTGAAAAACGCCAGAGCCAGTAGCGCACCGGCTTTGCCGCTTATCGAAACTGTCCACCGATAGACACTACAGGCGAGGAGTACACACAGTAGCGCCACAGGAATTCGGCACGCAACCACCAGCCGATCAATGGGTTGGTACGCCAACACGGTCGCCTGGGCAACCGTGATGAGGTCGCCTTCCGTGTATCCTGGCGTCTCTTCCGGTGGGGGCAGGTCGGGGACGAACTTGAGTGGCCACGCAAACAGTGCCTTTGCCAGGGGAGGATGCTCGTCAAAGAGTTGCACCCTCCCCGTCCTCAAATACTCGTAGCCGCTAGTGATGTGAAATCCCTCGTCAACCGTCGTTGAGAGTGACCTGGCCGCCTGAAGGAGCTGCGCGAAAAAAATGAGCAGCAAACCCAGAGTGACGAGGCGAGTTTTTGGGGCGCTCACGGCATATCGAACTTCACAACCACTGGTGCGGCAGTTTCTGTTGTGCAGACGCCATCTATGGGACGGCGAGACAACGGCACGAGCAACACCGTATCGCCGGCTTGTATACCCGTGATAACGACACTATGGTCTGTCACCGGGGTCGTATTCAGCGTTGTGTACTTTGTGAGGTTGTTCGGATTTACCCCTTTGGCTACAAACGGCAAGTAAGCGTGATGGGTGAGTGAGATCCAAATTGTTGACGAGATGGGCGCTTGATAGGGCACGATCTCGTATCGCACTTGCGTTGATGCTGTCCCCTGGGTCTTCCAATTGACCGTCAACGTACCACTGCCTTTCGTCGTCTGGACATCGTAGATGAAGCCTGATGGATTCCAGGAACCTGGCGCCGGTAGGCGGTTGTTGGGGAACGAAACCGGCGTTAGAACAGCAGCATCCCAATACGAGTCGTAATAGTGTACCTGGCTGCTTCCTGGTTGCGGCGCTGCATACAGGATGGCTGTCATTTTGTCGCCCAGGGGTTCGGTCTGCACGGCCAGCCGTTCCCATACGAAGAGCTGCGTCTGCTCGGCAGACCAGGCTATATAGGGTGGAAAGTAAAAGAAACCCCCGTCGTTATCGGGCGTCAGCTTTGTGCCTTCGGGATCAAGGGCGACGCGCGCGTGCGCTACTGCGCCAATGACTGAGTGATTGCGTGCATAGGCAGATAACTCATAGGGTGTACATTGGGTTAGCCCTGTCACGATCTGATACATGCCAGCCTGATAAGCCGGTCCCCATTTGAAGTACACCTGCGCATTGACCCCCTCATAGTAGTAACTCTCTCGTACCCCGCGTGTCTCGTCATATTCAGGGATCACAGAATAATAATACCACATCCGCTTCCAGTACGGGGCAACATAATGATTGGGGTAAAACCACTCATAAGGCAGCATTTCCATGTCGCCGTTAATGAGCAGGTTGGTCGCTGTGCTCTCGACCTGGGGGGCTGGCGGGACGGAAGCGGCTATAGCCGGTCTGCTCTGCGTGCGTGCGCCGACACTGACCGCCAATGTGACCATGAGGACCACGGCCATAAGGATGTGAACAATCCGTTTCATAGAAATTCTCCTTGCTAGAACTAGTTTGCTTTTAGGATTGTATATTGTCGCTGCACAAGCTCTCCGAGCAGCTCATTGGGCCGGATACCGCTGACATCCGCCATCACCGCCGCTAACCCTTCGACCGCGATACGCCGTTGCAGCTCGACAGCCAACGGATCATCGGCGGCGTCAAATCGGTACGCGGCGGCGATGACGAGGCTGAGCGCCTCTGGCGTCACGCCGGCCTTTTCGGCCAGCCGCGCCGCCCCTACCAGCCGATCTTGCGGGCCGAGTTTACGCAGTGGATCGCGCGCCAGACGGACGACGGTATCCGCCAGGGCGCGGTTGGCAAAACCCTTGAGCAGCTCTGCGATGTACTCATCCAATTCAGCGGCATCCATCCCATACACGCCCAGGAAGCCGGCCCGCACCTCGCCGAAAGCGCGCGTCAACACACCGTTAATGACTGGATCGGCGAGTGCCTCGACGCTCAGGCGATGCCCACGCAGGTAGCCCAGATAGCCGAGCACGGCGTGCCCGCAGTTGTGCAAATACAGCTTGCGCTCGATATATGCGGTGAAGTTGTCGGTAGGGATCAGCCCTACGATTTCCGGCAGCGGGCCGACGAAGCGCGGTCGGTTCACCGGCAGCTTTTTGTACGCATCGGCGACGATCAAACTGCAATCCGCGGCGCGCATCGCCGGCGTCGGCTTGGGAATGGTGCGCCCGATGACGACATCCACAAACCCGACGTGCGCATCGGCGTAGGCGTGGTGCGTGATGGGGACGTGCTGTATCACCATCGCCCGGAATGTGGCGGAGGCGTCCTGCATATTTTCGCAGATCAGCACGTTGAGCGGCGCTGCTATGTTGCGCTCGGCGCGGCGGACGATGCCAGCGGCGATGATCGGCGCAATGTCGGGCAGCGAGCGGACGCCGACCGCCGTGGTGACGAGCGATGTCTCGACCAGCGCCGTCAGTAGCGGCGCATCCGCCTGCGAGTACAGCGTTCGCGTCACTGGAATGACAATATCCTGGCTCCAGTCGTTATCTACCAACCGCAGCGTGTACGCCCGGCGCGCATTGAGCGCCTCGATCAGTGGATCGTCAATCTCCACGAAGGTCAGCGCATAACCGGATTCAGTGAGAAGCTGCCCCAAGAAGCCGCGTCCCACGCATCCCGCGCCAAACATAATCACTGATTTTGTCATAGGCTAACCTTGTCGCTCGATCGTCATTATACCACAAGTCGAAAATCTGTTGACTTGAAGATGAAGTATGATAGACTTTTTAACTTGCAATCCGAAACTGATTCTTGAGGAGACAACTACGGCGAAAGTACGGCGCTGGGTGAGGATTCTGGTTTTTCTGGCGGGCGCGACGCTGCTCTTCTTCTGGCCGGTGTGGATAGCCGGGTATCGCTTCCCCATCGGCGGCGGCGACTTGTGGGGGCAGCTCCATCCTGTCTGGTCCTACGTGGCGGAATGGCTGCGGCGCGGCGTCGTCCCGCTGTGGCACACGGGGATGTCGGCGGGCGATCCCATCGTCGCCGAGGGACAGTATGGGATTTTTAACCCGCTCAACTGGCCGCTGTTCCTGCTGAGTCCTGTTCCGGCGTGGGCCGTCGCGTTGCGGGGAATGGCGACGCTGTGGTTGGCCGGTGTGGGGATGTACTGTTATCTCCGCTATTCCCCGGTGTGGAAACTGCGTGAGACCGCGGCGCTTATCGGCGCGCTCGCCTACATGTTCGCCGATCCGTTTGTGGCGCACCTGGGCCACCCGCAGTTCAACGACGCGCTGGCCTGGCTTCCGTGGACGCTGTGGGCGGTGGATGGCGCCATGCGACGCCGGCGCGCCATCCCGCTCGCGGCGTTGACGCTGGCGTGCCTGGCGCTTTCGGGACACGGGCAGGCGACGCTCTACGGCGCGTTGACCATCGGCGGATATGCCCTGTGGCAGGCCTGTGCTGGCGGGATGCAGCGCGTGCCGCGCCGCGTCGGGCGGTTAGCGTTGGTGGGATTACTCGCCGTGGCTCTGGTGATGCCAACCATGCTGCCGGGATTCGAGCGCCTGCCCTACACCGAGCGCGCCAACGTCCCCGCGAACCTCGGCGAATACGAGTTCCACCTGGGGATGTGGCGGGACTTCATCACGCCGCTCTTCCACGGGCGCAACCGCGTGACGTTCTGGGGGCCGTGGAACCGCGTGGAAACCGGCTCCGTCGGCGCCGTCGCCCTGGGATTGGCGTTGTTGGGGCTGATCGCGCGTCCGCGTGGGCGCACGGCGTTCTTGTGGATCGTGGGTGCGCTGGCTGTGCTCCTGGCGTTGGGGACGCAAGGCCCGCTTTACCCACTGCTGTCGTCGCTGCCGCTGTTCGACGCGACGTGGAAGACGGGCCGCGCCATTTACGTGCTCTCGTTCGTCCTGGCGCTGGCGGCGGCGGAAGGGACGGAACGGCTTTTGCGCCAGTCGTATCCTGTGTGGAGCGCCGGAATGGTAGTCGCCGCCGCGTGGATCGCCGTGCGCGCGCCGGCGTGGGCGTCGCTCGCGCCGAATGTTGCCGCCGTTTCTCGCGCGCTGTTGGGATTATACCTGGCGGCGGCGGCGCTTGCGTTCGCCGCGCTGCTCGGTTTGGGCTTGCGACGTCGTTTTTGCCGCGCCGGGCTGATCGTGCTCGTGTTGACCGAGTTAGTCGTCACCGGCGCTTTTGCCGACGTGGAACCGGCCTCGAACGCGGAAAACGATCCGCACCGCGCGGCGATTGCCTATTTGCAGGCGGACGAAGGCTGGTTCCGCGTGGACGTGGACGGCGCGGCGCGCGGGTTGTGGTCGCCGGCGGCGGTGATGGCGGCGGGGTTCGCCGTCCCGCAGGGGACTGGCAACCCGATGGAGATCGTGACGTACAATCAGTTCTACTGGGGGATTCCGCACAAGGGGATGCCGGCCTATCACCTGCTCGGCGCGAAGTACATCGTCGTCCCCAAAGGCGCGCTGCCCGGCGGCGACGGGATATGGCCCGTGTTCTTCGACGACGCGCTGGTTGACATTCACCTGAACACCAACGCCTTGCAGCGCGTCTGGCTGGTTTATCACACGCTGCCGGTGGACACGCTCGAAGCGGCTTATGCGCGCGTCTTCGCCGCCGACTTCGCGCCAGCCGTGACCGCGACTGTGCTCGACGGGCCGGCGCTCGAAACGCCGGGAACCGGTCGGATCGAAGTCCTGGCGTACAGCCCGAATCGCGCCGCCTTCTACGTCGAGACGAGCGCGCCGGCGCTGCTCGTGTTGAGCGATCTGCTCTATCCTGGCTGGCGCGCGACGGTGGACGGCGCGGCGACACGCCGCTTTACGCCACCGATGGGTTGTTCCGCGGCGTCCTCGTCCCGGCTGGGGCGCATCGCGTGGCAATGCGGTTTTCCCCTCAATCCCTGCGCTGGGGCCTGGGGCTGATGGGCATGGCCCTGGCGGTGATCGCGGGGCTTGTTTTTACGGAGCGTCGGATTATGATCCGACGCAAGCGTTTGACGAGGTCCGGCGCAATCCGACGCAAGCGCGGTAGGTGATTGAGGATGAAGGAGTGGTTACAATGACCTCATCGAAACACGATGCAGCGCGGGCGCGCCCATTCCGGTACGTTTTTGGGATGGCGCTGCTGTTGCTGTTGGCGTTCGCGCTGCGGGTTTGGCAGTTGGGGACGGCGGACCTCACCTTCGACGAGGTGGCGACGTTCTTCGTGGCGCACCGTTCCATCGGCGCGATGGTGCGTTACGTGATGGGCGCTGCCCGCGAGCACCCGCCGGCCTATTACCTGGCGATGTCCCTGTGGATGCGTTGGGCCGGGACGAGTGAGTTTGCCCTGCGCTACCCCTCCGTCCTGATCGGCGTGTTGACGGTCGTGTGGGGCTTCCGCGTGGGGCGGTGGTTGGGGCCGCGCGGCAAGGCGTGGAGCGCCATCCTCTGCGCGATCATGCCGTTTGGCTTGTGGGCCGGGCGGACGGGGCGCATGTACAGCCTGGTGTTGTGGCTCGCGCTTTTGGTGATGGAAAGCTGGCTGCGTTGGCTGGAACGTCCAAATGGACGGCGTTGGTTTGTCTTCGTCGCGCTGTCATTGGTTGCCGCGATGACGCACTACTACCTGGCGCTTTTGTGGCCCGTGCAGGCGCTCCTGCTGCTGTTTTTGCCCCGCGCCACCCGTCCCATCCGCAAGCCGTGGCTGGCGACGGCGGCGGGTATCGGCGTGGTGGTGGGCGGCTTTATCGCCGTGTCGCCGGGGATCCGTGAGATGGCGCTGGAAGTTGCGCGGCGGTTTCCGGCTTCGCCGGTGCGCCTCCGGGAATGGGGCGCGCTGTTCACCGACCTTTACGTGTGGGGGTATCGCCCGGAACTGGTGTGGACAGGTTGGGTGGGTTTGGGGTTGAGCGCGATTGGGTGGGCCTTATCCATCCGTCGCCGACCATTGACCGGCGCGTGGCTCGCCGCCTGGGGCAGTGTTCCGCTGCTGCTGGCGTCGCTGATCCCCGAAAACATGGAGACGCGCTATCTCGCGCCGCTTTTCCCCGCGTTGCTATTGGGACTGGCTGCGTTGTTGGCGCGCCTGCGCGGGCGCTGGCTGCTTGCACTCGCCACGTGTGGCTGGTGGGCTTTCGCCTTGTGGCGCACGCCGCTGCTCTACGCCGACCCCGACACCACATTCTCTACCCGCGTGCAAACATTGCGTGACGCGGCGCAGCCTGGGGACGCGCTGGTGATGAATGGTCCGTGGCCGGCCCTACTGCTGTACTACTATACACCGCCGGACTTCATCCGCGTGTACGCCGTGCCGCCGGCTGCGCCGCCTGGCTTTGCGGCAGAAACCGACATCCCCCAACTGGAGCAGATCGTCCGCGACCATCCGCGCATCTGGGTCTCCTACGGCGCGATCCATTGGGCTGATCCGCAGTACAGCGTGAGCCGGTGGCTGGCGGAACATACTCATTTCGTCTACGAACGCGCGGGACTTGCGCTTTACCTGCCGCCGGTTGCGCGTATGATGGAGGTTCAGGCAGACGTGGCGCTTGGTCCGCGTGTGACGCTGCGCCGCGCGGCGGTTGACCGGCAATCCGGGCAGATCGGCGACGTGGTGCGGGTGGGATTGGCTTTAGAAGGACAGCGGCTCGATCGTTATATCGGCCTGACGCTAGGTTTGTTGGACGCGGGGGGCAATGTCTGGCAGCAACAGCAGGTCAACCTCGGCCCGCTGCACCGTCCGGCGCAAGAGGCGTTGCCGGATCAGTGGGACGAATGGCTCGGCTTGTGGCTGTTGCCCGGTTTGCCGCCCGGCGATTATATGTTAGCCCTGCAGATGACAGGAGAAGGCGTCGAGATGGGGAGCGCCGCCAGTTACCACGGTTGGATGCCCCTCACGACCTTCCACGCCGCGGCGGGGGCGTCGCAGGCTGGCTTGGAGAGATTGTTGCCCAATCCTACCGGCGCGCTGCCCGCTTTCACCCCAACCCTCGCGGCTGCGGGTGTACAACCCTACACGGCGAAGGCGATGCAGGGCTATGTGACGGGCTTCTCTCTGTGGTGGCGGGCCGCTGGCGCGGTCTCCGCGACGCAACTGAAGATACGCCTGAACGGGCCGCAGCGTTGGGAGGCTGGCGTTTTCGCGCTCGGCCCGGAGTTCTACCCGCCCGCGGTCTGGCAGACCGGCGACGTCATCCGGCAAAACATCGCTTTCCGGCTCCCTGATGATCTGGCGGCGGGACGCTACCGGGTGCAGGCGCAGGTTGTGGATGCGGCATCGGGCAGCGCCTGGGCGGAGCTGTTCACGGTTGTCGTTGAGGCGCGGACGCGCCATTATACGCCGCCGCTTCTCATAACGCGGCGCGACGTGCGCTTCGGCGCGACGCTGCGGCTGCGCGGCTACCATCTCGAACGGGAGGCCGCGCGCCCCGGCGAAAGCGTCGCGCTGACCGTCTACTGGCAGGCCATCGAGAAGCCGCCGCAGTTGTACGCGGTGTTCAATCACCTGCGCGCGCCCGACAATACGATGTTGTGGCACGGCGATTCGTGGCCTCAGGCCGGGCTGTACACCACCGATCACTGGCGCAAAAACGAAGTGGTGGCCGAAACGTACACCATCGTCATCCCTGACGGCGCCGCGCCAGGCGATTATCCGCTGTACACCGGCGTTTACGATCCCTTTACCGGCGACCGGCTTCCGGCGACGACGCCGCGCGGCGCACATTTGTTGAACGATGAGTTTGTTCTGCTCACGCTCACGGTGCTGCCGTAACCCAATCAATCCGAATGTGGAGAATATGAGAGTAGACGCTCGCGGTAAAAGCGCAACGCACTGGATCGGCGTGGGCATCCTGCTGCTCGGTGCGATCCTGCGATTAGCGGCCTTCGACGAGACGCTCATCGAGCCGGATCAGTCTGCCATTCTCGACGCGGCCTTCCAGGTGGCGCGGCTGAACTACTTCCCGGCGATTGGGATGAAGTCCTCGGTGGGGGTCATGCAGACGGGTGTGGTTCCGCTGCTGGCGGCGCTGCCGTTGTTTGTCGTCAAACGCAGTATTGCGGTGCAGTGGTTTTTCTCCGCGCTGGATTTGCTCGCGCTGGCATGGCTCTACCGCGCCACACGGAGCGCGCTAGGACAACGCGCCGCGTGGGTCGCCACGTTGCTCTATGCGACGTCGCCCTGGGTGATCCTCTACGCGCGCACGATCTGGTATCAGACGCTCGTGGCGGCTTTTGCGACGACGGCGTTTTCCGCCATCCTTGTCTTGTTGACGCGGGCGCGTCCCAGACCGGGCGTCCTGGTTCTGGCGATGGTCGGCGCGACGTTGATGAGCATGGTTCACCTGGCGGCGGCGCCGTGGGGCGCTGTGCTGCTAGGATTGTGTTGTGTTGTGACCTGGCGACGGCGGCTGTGGCGGTCGTTTGGGATTGGCCTGGCGGTGAGTTTGGTGATTGCTCTGCCTTACCTGGTCCATCTGGCGCGTTCATCGTTCAGCGAGATCGCCTTTTTGCTCAAAGCTGCTGGTGAAAACCGCGGCCTGAATACGGCAACCTACCGGCTCTCACAGGAATTGATGTCCGGCGCGATGATCGTCGCCAACGCGCACGGCGATCTGTGGGACCGTTCTATCATCCCCTGGGATGCCGCGCCGGCGTTGCTGTTGGCGCTCGTAGGCATCGCGCTCGTCTGGGCGGTTGCGCGTATCGCCGTGAGCCGGCGGGATCGTTCCGCGCTGCTTTTTACGTTGGTGTGGATATTTGGCGTGCCGGCGCTGTTTCTGTTCTCGAACGTCCATCTGCAACACTTCTATCTGCTGATGCTCTTCCCGGCGCCTTTTGTGCTGCTCGGCGCGTGGATCGAAGCCAGCGCCGGGGCGAGTGCGCCTGCGTTACTCGCTGGCGTGTGGCGGATGGTGGGACGGCTCGCGGCTGTGGTGCTTGTGTTGATCGCCGCGTGGTGGGCCAGCCTGTGGCTCGTCCGCATCCGGCTGGAAGCGCAAGGGCAGTTGGAACGTCCCACACGCGGCTGGCTGATGGATCGCGCGGCGGCGACCGTGGCGCGCTATTTTGCGGACGAGCCGGCAGGTCAGGTCATCGTGCTCGCGCAATTTGAAGGGGAGATGTCGCCGTTTGAGTGGCTGCGCGGTTACACGCAGACCGACGCCGTGCGTGTGGTGGCTGCCGATAAGGGGTTGGTGATCCCCGCTGGCCCCGCCTGCTATTTGCTCGGACCGGGCGTGTCTATGGATGCGCTGTCGCCGGTTGCCGCGATGGTTGTGGAGGCCCCGGCGATGGCGATTCCCGCCAATCCACCCTGGCGCTTTTATTGCAAGGCGGCCTCTGGCGAGCATCCGCTGCCGCTGGCGCAGTGGGAAAATGGGATGAGCTTGTTGAGTATAGACATTACCGGGGAATCTCGTCCAAATGGACGTCTGAAGATCGTCCATACGTGGGCCTACCGCGCGATCAAGCCTGGGGCGTATCACTTTTTCAATCACTTGCTGCTGGATGGAACGCTCGTCGCGCAGATAGATGGCGACGGCATTCCGCATTGGCATTGGCGCGACGGCGATACGCTGTTCACGTACTTCACGCTGGATTTGCCCGCGGACCTACCGCCGGGCGACTATGTGCTGCGCGTCGGGATGTACACGTGGCCCGACATCGTGCGCGTGCCGATGCTGACGGGCGAGGACGGCTACGCGATGCCCGTCCCGCAGGAGTAAGATGGTGAAGATCGCTCGCCGCTGGCTGCCGCTGCTCCTCATCCTCGCCTTTTTCGCGTTGGGGATGGTACACGCGACGCGCGCTTCCATCACCTTCGACGAGGGGCCGCACCTGGCGATTGGCTACGCCACGCTGCGTACCGGCGATTTCCGCCTGCAGCCGGTCCACATCCACCCGCCGCTGGCGAACGTGTTGGCGGCGGCCCCGCTGCTGCTGCAATCCGACCTGCCCGATCCCCGCGCCGTGGACGGATGGGAGATTGCCAGCCTCTCGGCGATCACCGACGCGGTGGTGTGGCAGTATCCTCACCCGGCGCGCATAGCGACGGCGGGACGGGTGCCTATGCTGCTGCTCAGTGTGCTGCTAGGGGCGTTGATCTATCGCTGGGCCAAAGACCTGGGCGGCTGGCGCGCCGGTTTGTTGGCGCTGACGCTTTTCACTTTCGATCCCAACTGCATCGCGCATGGTTCGCTCATCACAACGGATATGCCGGCGGTGTTTTTTATGGTAGCGACGATGTATGCGGCGAGTGGCGAGTGGCGAATGGCGAATGGCGAATGGCGAATGGCAAATGGCAAATGGCGAATGGCGAATGGCGAATGGCGAATGGCGGCAGTTGGGGTGTTGCTGGGGGTGGCGCAGTTGGCAAAGGTGTCGGCGCTGATGCTTGTGC
>Ga0208197_1000202_pt1 | contig 82238 bp, 75 predicted proteins | sample AD_JPNNA4_MetaG_FD_184444 | JGI IMG/M metagenome (GOLD analysis project Ga0208197, IMG submission 184444) | Active sludge microbial communities of municipal wastewater-treating anaerobic digesters from Japan - AD_JPNNA4_MetaG (SPAdes) (version 2) | ecosystem: Engineered > Bioreactor > Anaerobic...
CCCCTATTCAACGTCTGTGCAAGAAATTAAAAATCATTTCCGAGACCTGCTATTTCAACCATAGACTGAGGGTACCAAAATAGAGGAGCGGTCTGAAAAATTGGGTCGATCGGACAATGTTCGAAAAGTTGGTCGATGACCAGTCCATCGGCGACTTTTTTTTTCGAAAAAAATATTTTTGCTCCATGACTATGCTCAATGAATGTAGATACTATACCACCTATTTTCGATGGAATCTGAAAAGTCTAAACAGAGTTGCGGTCGATGGACATTTTCAAATATATAGGTTATTTGTACTAAAATAAAATTGTAAAATTGAAAAAAATTCCTGTTGCGCTCAAGGAAAGCTACCCTCCTTTTTGACTTTAAAAATTTTTGTTCATTTTTAAAAGAAAAAAAAAATACAATTGTCTATGATGGTGGAACATTTTGAAAGCTCGACTCGAAGAACTTGGTGTGTCGTTGTTCATATGCTTGTTTCGAAAGTTTCTCCCATGCACGGAGAAACTTTTCCTCGAGAGGCTTTTCCAGAATTAGTGAATCCACACGAATGTGTGTACGAAGAGTGTATCTCCAATCAGTGTTGAGCCCATGAGGTGACATTTCAAATTCGGCAAAAGTCTCTTTGCCAGCGACGTCGTTTTCTTGTTTACATTTTTTCAATGCATTCCAATAGTCATTCAATGTGCGTTGAAAGGGATTCCATTCAACAGGATAGTCGACGATTTCTGTCGATCCATATCGTCTGACCGGTGACGTGCAACTATAACGAGCAACTACTTCGTGAGGCACATACTTGATTGGAAACGCCTTTGTATTCATTGTCAAAAAAAAACGATATGAACTTTTTTTCTAAATTTATGTTTTTGAATGTGCGATAGAAATAGAGACATTTTTGATACATTTGTGTTTATAAAGAGATATTGCAAACGAGTCTGTTTATTTATCACAAAAAACTATGGCATCGTCAACAAGACCATCGCCATCGTCGTCGTCGAGTAGACGGTCACGTCCGACAGATGACAACGACGATAATTGGATGGATAATGTTCCACTCTTTTTATCACAAACCTATTGTTGGGAATTTTGTTGTGTGGGTTCCATTTGTTGTTGTCTAGGAATTTTCATCTTTGTCTTGTGTGGCACTTTTCTTGTTGGTGGACTTGCATACGAAAACAGAAATCCGCCTGGTCCGCCCGGTCCTCCAGGCCCCGTCATCCCTCCTGGATCACCTACACCCGTTCCTACTCCTTCACAGCCTCCTGCCATTATGACACAGACTCCCAATCAAACAGGAGCACCTCCTATTACCGCTCCTCCGCCACCCCCATCTGTAGAACTTCCAACTTTTGCTCCCATCCCACCACCATGGAACACTGAAGCTGTGCCACCTTCTCTTGGACCACCTTATCCGAAATGTAACACGAGTGCTGATTGTCCTGCATTCAATTTCTCAACGGTTCGAGGTTGTTCAGATGGTTATTGTACCATTGTGTCGTGTGTGGCAGGAAGAGGAAATTGTGATGGAGATATTTGGAATGGATGTGAATCGCCTCTCTTATTTGATCCTTTTAATTGCAATGGATGTGGAAACATTTGTCCCTACTCTCACTCTATACCTGTGTGCACAAATGGACTATGCGACGCGACAAATATTACATGTGTACCTAATTGGGACAATTGCAATGGATACGCGTCAGACTTTTGTGAAACAAACCTAGCAGACAGTGCCTTTGATTGCGGAACATGCGGAACCAGATGTACTCCGGATGCGCCTCATGTACAATCTGTCTATTGCCGAAACAGCGAGTGTGTCATCTATAGCTGTTCAGATGGATGGGCAGATTGTGATCTACTCTATTCCACAGGATGCGAAACACCTATAACAAACAACAATCTTCATTGTGGCGCATGTAACATACAATGTAATCTTGCGACTTCGTGTTGCAGGACAAATGAACTCGGAACCAAGTGTGCAATGTCAGCTGGACAAACCATCACAGTGCCAAGCAATCAGGTCTGCATTGGACAACCTCTCACATTAGATACTTGCACTCAAGATCCGACTCTTGTGAATGCAGAATGTTGTACGGATGTTGATTGTGAAGGAAACGTCGTTTCGGGAGAACATTGTGGTGGAGTGCTAGGAATTCATCCAGAAACATATGGACATTGTACAATTGCTCCTACACCATGAGTTTTTTTTATTTGTAAAACCGAGCCCAGATAAAATCAGTCATTATATTTTGAACCAATGATGTTGCAGTGCCCAAAAAACGAGATTCGATTGTTCGGAGAATGGCATAAAAAACGACAAATTGAAAAAAGGAAAATGCCACCGAAGTCGCAGTCGTAAAAACATGTTTGGCCAAATAGATGAAAAACATGACAAGGCATACGGCTATGATGATGGCAACCCATCCCAATAGCGCATCTTGACTTTCTGGTAGAGGTATGTTTTGAGAAGACGACGGTGAAGAAACAGAAGGTGGAGGATGCGGTAGTTTAAACCAATCTTCAAAGGCCATCTATCTGTCGCTCTGTGTTTTTTTAAATCTTTAAGCAAAAATAAAAAAAGACATAACCAAAGATGACTGATTTTTTATTCACTTGTTTTGGAGTACTGGAAAAGAATGTCTAGATTTGTCTTTATACTCCATTTACAACCAGAGCATCGTGACACATATTGTCCCATTGTTTGGACTGTAAATAAATGATTGCAAGCCGTGTTGTGTATCAGTCTGGCAACTTTCTTGCGAGTCGCAATTGGCATCACCGAAGAAACGAGATGTAAACACTCTGTTCTATAGAGAATTGGCATTCCAATGCCACCATCATTTAAACCAATTAAACGTGACGTGATTTTTCCTTTTCTATGCTCAATGGCCACACAAGTATATACAGAAGAAATGCAAGTCATGACAAGTGTCCTTAAACGTTTGCATGTTCCAACAATCCGAAACCATTGTCTGATTTGATCTTTGATCAACAGATTGTATGAAAAAACGACTCTGTTAAAAATATCCAATAGTAATTCATTTGGCAGAGATTCCAAGCTCATAATTTTTCTTTTGACATCTAGTCTATAATTAATAGATTGGACATTTCTCTTTTTATTTTTTTCGTTTTTGCCCCAAAATGGATTCTTCAAAAAAGAGAAGTCTCTCAGAAATCTCCAATGTCGACCATGAGAATCAAACTGCTCAAGTTTCGAAACGATCTCGTCGTCTTGAAAAAATCACTGAATACATGGTTGAAGAGCCTTCTTCTATTCAAGAAATTTCGTCTGAAGATGACACAACTCCCTACTCTGAAGACAAGTCGGCCTTTGGAACACTCATGACACGTTTGGAAACAGAAGCCAAGGCCAATGGAATACCCGAAGAATTTTTTGTTCCTTGGGATAAAATGGATAAGAGTCGAGATGACAAGTTTTTCATCGTCAACAAACTTCCTGGAAAATTTCTCTATCTCAAGGAAAAGCGTACTCTCAACGTAGACGATGCCAAACCTGAAGAGATGCACAGTGATCCTTCTGTATTCGAGACGAAAGATCCAGATCTTGTCAACTACTTGCAATACCCATTTCCTCTGGTTTCCTTTTTCGTGTCTTCAGACAATCTCGCACTCATGCCCATGGAATTCTTCAAGGTCTTTCGATACAGTGGAGATCCAGACGCAGTGGCCAAATACACCTTTTCAGATGTTGAAAATGGCAAAAAGGCTTTCCACCCCTACTATATGCTCATAGACAAGTTTTCGCTTCAATTGCTGAGAACTGGCAACTATACTACTTTTTTCAATCCAGGCAAGAAAAAGGCGGCAGACGACAAGGTTCTCGTTGGTGGCTACTCTATCATCAACATTTTCTTTTGGATTGATGGCTTTCCTCCAGAACACCCAGATCATAAAGAAGCACAAGAAAGACGTGAATGGGCTGTCATTGGAGCTTTCCAATTGCTCAGAGATGCCGATCTCAAGGTCAAGGAATTGAGTAAACTACGACAACAAGTTTATGAAGAAGAGGGAGAAAAGACAATTCCTATGACGGATGATTAAAGTGATTCTTTAATCCATTCTATTGCGTCGTCGGTGTTTTGATGTTTTGGTTGTGAGTGGAGTAAGTGGAGCCGCCGCCGCGTTGGTTTTATTATTTTGAGATGTGGTGTTTTGTCTTTTTCTTTTAGTACGACAACAAACGACACACAGTCCTATGCAACATCCGACGCAACATAAAAGAACCAAGAGTCCTACGACCACGCTAACCAGAGAATTGGGAGCAGCGGCAGGAGCAGGAGGTATGTAGACGGTGCAAGTCTTGGTGCAATTTGAAGATCCATTGTCTGAATTGAGTGCAGCGCCGAGATCACACGCTTCGCCCGTCTCGATAATTGCATTTCCGCAACAATTCAATGTGATGCTAGCATTGCATGCAATGACAGATGTAGATCCACCTGAAACAACGTTTGGTTGGATGGCTAGATTGCATGTACCCGCTTGGCACGTTGATGTAACAGAGCAACAGTCTGCGTCCGAGTTACATGTCGTCGAACTTCCATCAGCTATACATGGTGTGCATACTCCAAGGCACTTGTGTCCAGCACAACATTCTCCAGTCGTTTGACACGATTGTCCAACTGGGCTGCAGCAATGACCCTGGCAAATTCCAGTACAACAGTCGCTTGGGAGGATGCACTCGTTTTGTACATCTTGACCAGAATGAATACAATTTTTACATTGTCCGTCGATACATGCTTCTCCTTCACCACAACATTCGATATCATGAACACAAGTGTCGTGTAGACTCTTGCAACAAGAAGGTACCAACACATCATTGACTTTGCAAGATGTTCCAGAGCAACAATCTACATCTTGAGAGCAAGTTTCATTGAAACTACTGCAATCGGTGCAATTGCATGCATCCAATTGAACGGGACCGTCGAATTCAACGAGTCCAGCAGTAGAAATGAGACGTCCACGTAAATGAATATTGGGTTGGCTTCCAACGTCGACTGTGATTTTTCCGGATACGATAAAGGTGCCTGGAATAGGAACAGAGACATTGTAAATCAACAAGTCGCCCGAGACAATCCAATAGATGTTGCATCCAGTGTTGTAGACGGGGTTTATGATAAAAGTGGTTCCGCTAGAGAGTGTGAGTCCGTGATGGAAAAACAGTCGAATGGTGTCGTGGCTATGAGGGAATGAGAAATGGATTCCAAATGAGGCTAGAGAATAGGAATTAAAGTTCCACGTGACACTCCCTCCATTATAAACGTAAGCGGTATTCAAAATGGTATAGGTACCAGGACATGCTGCCAGTTTGTTGAACAAGTCGAGTGAATCGATTTTAGCCTGACTGGTTGTCAAGTCGCCTGTTTTAATCGGGGTCGAGAGAGAAAATCCAACACTTGGACTTTCCTTGACGAGACCATTCTTGGCGAGTACCAATAAGCTGGAAGAGCTCAGTCCAGCAGGACCGTAAAGTTCAATCACAGTTGGAGAAAAGATGGCAGCCGCAGAGAGAACACTGCCCAATCCTTGACAAAGATGGCACTCCTGAGAAGGCACCGATGATCCAGGAATGACAGGTATAAAAGGATTGGGAGATAAAACAGTAGCGTCAATATGGCAACAGACTCCCTTGTCACAACTATCAATCGTATTGTTGTTGAGATCATTACAATCCGCATCACATTCACATTGTCTCTTGCATCGACCATTGAGACAGTCGAATCCAGGGCAGCATACTGCGGTACTCTCGAGTGTATGAGATGAATAGGCACCGTCGCACGTTTCACCAGCAATGGCGCATGCACTACAAATCTGAACCACTTGGTGAGTCGTAGGAACAAGAGATTGAACACAATAGGCTTCAGGAGAACAACAATCTTCATCTTGGTTGCAATAGGGATGGGTAGAGACAAATGTGCGTCCATTGTTGTCTGCATGGCACTTTTGACACTCGACAGTAGAACCAAAAGAGCTGTTATACACGGGACAACGTTCATCTGAACAGCAAGTCTCTCCAGGTTGTCCAATGTAAGAAACCACTCCATTTTCATCAATGGTGGCACAAGCAGCAGGCACAACAGAGCACGCCTCACATTGATTTTGAACATTGCAATAAAGGGAAAGAGGGCCATCTGAAGGACAATTGCTATAGAGAGAAATGCCATCCTTGATGTGCACCGTGGTACGATCGCAAGAGGGAGAAGGTTGACATGTAAAATTGTTGCAAAAAGAGAGATAGCAAAGACCCGTGCCTACTCCTTGTGCCATGGTATAATTTCCAAGACATTGTCCGCCTGGAGCTACAAGTGGTAGACACACAGGTACAGTTACATTGAGCGCTCCAAAATAAACTTGACCATAATATCCGACATCCACGCAAGCATAACCCTCTTTGCAATTTCCACAGTGAGATTCATTAACTCCAGGAAAAGATAAATCAAGCGTGACAAGAGAGGGTTGTGGATTTGAAAAGAGATCAATAGAGGACGGAGAAGGCTGGCGGCAGACATAGGTTTGATTTACAGAGACAAGCGTCTCGAATTGAGGAATCAAGTGACTCATGGGATTGCCAGGTAAAACTCGTTTTGAAAGAAGAATTGAATGAGGATCAGTGACAGGGACACATTCGGCATGATTGGAGAGAAATGGGATAGCCTCTCCAAAAAAGTCGCACGCCTTTTGACCTGGAACACACATACATTTTCTAATCTTGGTTGTGGTTTCATTATTGAAATAGAATCCTCCTTGAATGGGTTGATCAAGTGTGAGAGTCACACAATGAGGTTGTGTATAGGCGATAAAAGGAGCAGGTCCTGCTGATGGTGTGGTGACGTGAAGAGTATTGGAAATGGGACCGTCATTGTAAAAGGGTTGACGACAATCACAATCATCACAACACGGGCATGGAAATGAATTGTCTCCCAATAGTGCACGGTCAATTGAAGCGGGATCAATGCATAAATGAATACATCCAAAAAGGGGATCACACTCATCACGAGTGCACACGTCTCCGTCTGAACAGTCTAGCATAGCAGCAGACTTGCATACACCGCCACAACATGTTTCATTTGTGGTACACAAGTTTCCATCTTCACAAGGTAATCCTTCAGATTGATTGATTTCCACGCACCCGACTTCAGCACTGCATGTGGATTGTTTACAAACGGAACTTGCAATAGGGCACAGAGAATCATTGGCAACGTGTACACACTGGTTTTCTACGCAAGTATCAAGCGTACACGAAATTTGATCCGCGCATTCTTGATTCGTATTGCAACATCCTTGAATAGGAATGTTGGAGCATTGGTTGTCGAGGCAACTGTCACTCGTACAAGCATTTCCATCATCACATTGGGTGTCATTTACACAACACAGTGGTTCTCCAGTGAATACACATTGATGATTGACACAAGTGTCGTTTGTGCAACTGTTGAAATCATTGCAATCTTGATCAGTGTTGCAACATTCTTGAATCACAGAGTTGATACATGTTCCATTGACGCATGTATCAATTGTACACGCGTCAGAGTCGCTACAATTAGAATCTGAGTGACAGCAATTGGCAATTGGCGCATGTTGACAAGCATTTAATACACAACTATCTATCGTGCATGTATCATTGTCGTTGCATTCTAGGTCAAAATTGCAACAATCTCGAATGGGAAGAAAGACACACCCGCAATGGAATACGCCCCTTTCACATCCAATGGTACAATTATTGTGTCCTGAACAATCACAAAAGGTACAAATGTCGTGAGTGCATACATCTCCGTCATAACACCCTTGATTTCGATACGGAGCAACCACAGAACCATTGCTGGCGTAAGAACATACTCCAAAATCATCTGTCGCGTCCACACAAACATTGGAATAGTTACTGGGACGAGGGACTTGCATGTGATTCGGATCTACACACGCTTCCCATGGCTGAGCAATAGAAGAAGAGGAAAAAAAGAGAAACGCGATGAAAAAAAGAATCATCCTCCTCTCTTTGGATAATAAGAAAAAAAAGATAGGTCTTGCAAATTCTCATCTCATAGCCACCATATGTAACACAAGTTGTATGTAAAAAAGACATTTTATTTCATAGACTATCTATCAGGCCAGATTCCAAATTTCTTCTTGGTTGGGATCCATTTGAATCAAACGAATCAAATGAGGCCTGCTAAAATAAAAACCACGTTGGTCACTCTTTTGTGCCACAATCAGAGATTTCAACATGAGACCCGACGGCTCTCCGACTTCAATGTAGAGCGGCATGAAACGAGTGCGAACAAAAGGATGGTCATAGGGCAGAAACACGAGCTCGTCCTTGGGATCCATTTTGAAGTTGAGCCACTGTTTGAGTGTGAGGTGTTCGACAAATGCACGAGGAGTGGACACATAGACTTTGACTGGTTTCAAAAAAGAAATATCCTTGTCGGAAAAGTCATAGCCAAGGTTTGCAAAACTCTTGTAGAATTTTCCATCAATGGAAAACTCTTCATAGGCGCCTTCGCTTTTCGGATTGGGCACGTTGCTTCCCCACGTCACAATCAAAGACTCTCCTCGCCTTGGCGAAGAACCTCCAGATGCCATCTTGGTCGACGGCACCATTCCCATGGGCATGAGTCCTCGTGAAGATTCGTGAGAAAATGAAATGGAAGTACTCTTTGTGCTTGTGCCCACCAGTTTCTTGTGCATATAGACAAACCCATGGTGGTAGCCAGCTCCAAGAAGCATTGCATTGCCAAGTTTTTCAGAGAAAAAGCAATGGTCATAATAACTATAGCGATCGCCCACTTTGCCATCCTTGATGATGAGATTGTATTGGTTTGTCGCAATAGGCTTTATGAGAATCGAATTATCCACAGACGTGCCTCGTTGATCCATTCGAGCCTTTAGATCAGCTACGTCTTTGGGACCGCGCAGATTTGCCAAGAGTATGCTAGCAGTGAGATCTCGATTCAAACTTCCAAATTCGATTGCATCTGTATAGAGACGCGAGTCATAGATTGTTTGGATTGATCCTATTGTAATGAGATCTTCGAGTGCCTTTGACTTTTGGTAGTTTTGAATGACCATAAAGTATTTGGTCTCTTTGGCATCGACGCGTGAATAAAATCCAATGGAAGTTGATTTGCTTCCGAGCACAACGATTTTGTTTGAAATTCGTTCTACGTCGACCTTTCTCTTTTGTTCAAAGGGGATGGACTCATCGACAAACTCTATTCCAAGCTCCTTGTTTGAACGCAACGTTTCCAAGAGAGTCGACATTTTCTTTTCAATGTTTACTAAAGGGATGCCTTCCATGGGGATTTCGTAGAGACTACGGCCTCCTCCGATATCCTCGGTCTTGATTACAAATTTGGCATCCACATTTGAGGCAACATTGTAAACAACGCCCACCAACTCTCCTGTTTCTTCATTGACATGAGAAGAAGGTCCGAGATTCACTGTAGCCTGAGGATCTACTTTGTGAATTAATTGGAGATTTGTTTCTGCCTTGCGTGCAACAGCTTCGGCCATTTCCTCTCTAGTGAGTTTTGCTCTCATGGGAAGAGGCGGAGGTGATGCAAATTCTTGCATTCCAGCCTTGTTGGATTCAGCCAACTCGATTGCCGAGACAGAAGTTGCCATGCCTGATATCAAAAACAATATTTAAACTCTCAACAAGAAAAACTATCTAGGTTGTTTTTTCTTTTTATTCCACACGTTATGAAAACAATTGTATTGTTTCAGAGCACGGAAAAAGAATCATACAGTTGAGTAAATCCTTGTGTGCACCTGTAAAAGGTCGTAGTTCAGAGGCGTTTCCCAGTGCATCTCCGCTCTTTTTTCTCGTAAAAAAGACGGGATGATTCAGTTCAGACATCCAAACAGGAAACACTTGTTTTGATATCACGGGTTTGCTTTCATTAAAGTACAATGGCAATGTTTCTGTGAGATGTGGTGACGACGACGTCGATCCAACTTTGGATAAAATCCAATCATAGTCGAGTGGAAGAAATCTCTTGAATTGAGTCTGTATTTCAAGTGGATGTTTTACCTTTTGTTTCCGTAGTGTCGTATACTCGTCATATGAAACTTGAGTAGAGAAGAAAGAGCATTGTTCAAGATACTCAAACAAGAGTATGAGATTGTGTGACTTTTTTGTTGTTGTCTCTTTCTCAAATGGATCATATCCAAGGTCTTGAAAAAGGTCTCTATACTTGTTTTCTAGAGCTTCGTGACGAATATCTACAAGACCCGGCTGTGTGGCAGGAAATGATAGTTTGCCCAATGTCCTTTTTCGTGAAAAGATGGGGCGCATAGTAAGAAAAACAGTAACTCCAATGTCTCGTGGTAGTAGAGGTTCGGTCGCAATAAAGAGATAGAGAAGGAGATGAGTAGGAAAGGGGAATACGTGATGAGGAAACAGTCGATCGGGTATTTCAACCATTCTATCGTCGGATGCAAGAGAAATTCGAGAGAGATGCGAAACTAGATGTGCCACATGTTTCCATTTTTCTGCCACCTTTTGATTGCTTTGGAAAAAGAGCGCGAGTTTGGAGATGGAACTCGCCACAATCTCGTGCCTCATATTCACAAAACAAAAGGAACGCAGAGCAGAATAAAGAGTAAATTCCTCCTCGTTGATTCCAATGGCCAACTTTTGCTTTGAAAAACAAAGTCTACTAGGAACCAAAAAGGGTTCATCTAGATGTTGGATGATTTCATGAGGTGTAAAAAGTTCCAAAATGGGAGCCAAGAGACGTAAAAAGTCGGCAACTGGTTCTTCAGGTCGTGGTATAACGTGCCGCGTCCTTGGGCCACGGAAAACGAAAAAAAGTCTTAGAAGAGATTTGACTGCAATGAGCATAGTCTTGGTAGAGGAGCTGTAAAAGTTTTGTACATGAATAGGATAGAGCATTCCAAAGGTGCCAGGTCGTTTCAAAAAGTTATTGGTGGTGCATAGATAGGGAACATACACTTGTTGAATATCTCTATAGAATTTCTCATTGATACACAGATAGACGTCATTCGACGAAAAGTAAATTGCGTATAGAGTGGTGTGGTCAGTCTTGGCATCTAGAAAACGATTCTTGAGAATCAATAAACTTGTATTGAGAGAAAGTGGATCTGCCAGTCGAAAGAGAAGGAATTGACGTGGTTCCTTGACACGACATATAACTTCTTCAGGCATTTTTTCTCCATCATTGGAGAGAAATGGAATGAGTTGACCCGTTCGATGAGAGAGAATGCGATATTCGTCGCTTCCCACTTGTTTGGAGAGAAGAAAGCGTGCATTTTTGAAAAATTCCAACATGGCTCTGATTTCAAGCACAAGTGTTTGATTTTCAAGTCGTAGAAAGACGGCTGGATTTCTAGAGAGAATTTTCAAGAGATACGTCACTGCTTCTTTTTCTCGTTCGTCTTCAAGCAATGCGAGGGAATCCTTGTCGGCAAGACAATGTCTCATTCTCAAGTATCGTATCAATGGAGAGAGCTCTTCCTTCCCTGATGACGACGACGAAAATGATACTGCGAGCGAGAATAATGTAGCCGATAGAGTGTAGCAGCTATATTCACATTCCAATAGTGCAGGCCATTGAGAGTGGTGCATTTTTGGATAAAGTTTGTCTTTTGATAGCAATGATAGATTTCCATTGGCCTCTACACGTTGATCTTCAAGTAGAGAGAGGTCGCTCGAATTGTCATCGTCGTCCTCGTCGTTATCTTCTTTTTCTTGTTGATCTCGCTTTCTCTTGTAACACACTTGTTCTTCTTCTTGTTTCTCGTCTGCCTTGCCATCATAGTGGAGGATACGCAATACACATACCACATCGTTGAGTATACGAGGATAGAGTCGATTGCGTATGGCTTCACGTTCAGCCGAGAGAAGAGGAAAGATCTTGGTAAAGGGCACCGAGGGAGAACAGTGTTTTTTGATGGCTTGATAGATCGACGATGGGATTTGAGAGAGCACGCGTACATTGTATCTCCAATTGGAATGAATAAAGAGATGTTCAATAAAGCACTCGAGCAAGTTTCCAGTAAACATGTAGAATGTATAACCCGTCTTGCAAAATCGTGTCCATCGAGACCGTAAGTCATCCTTGTGGTGAGTGGGCATACCGAAAAAGATCATATTCTTGGTTTGTTGAGACATGTAGGGATAGAAGGGAGACGAGTCCTCTTTGGTACAAATTTCATCGAGATAAAAACAAAAGCGTTCATGAGTTTCCTCGTCAAAGCAATTGTCTGTTTTCCGTAGTTCTGCAAAGAAGGGTGAAAGATCTGCGGTCTCGAAAAAACTCGATAGAATCGATGGAGAAAAAACCAATGGGGCGCGCATTTTTTTTTGTGTATGATTACTTTTTACAAGTTCTTGTACTTTTGATTATAACGACTTTTTTTCTTTTCTTTTTGTTTTCGAGACGAGCAAAAAAAAAAGAAAAAGTGTGTTGTTTTTATTTTTAGCACACATTTCATTTTTAAAACAGCCTTTCGTCCTACGCCTTGGAAACGAGTCATGGATCATACAGCAATGTTGTCTCAAATTGAAGACATGCAAAAAGCTGGTGCCATTTTTACAGACGTTGATATTCATCACGATCCAACCAAAGATCTATGGAGGGTAGATTGTAATGGTTTGATGGAAAAGATTGAAGAAATATCATCACCGCCCATCTTTTCTACTGCAAAGCCTATTTCTGGAAAACTTAAAGAAACCATCACCGATAACATCAAGTTTTCCGAGGCAATCGACCTCGAAAAGGAGTCGACCAAGAAACGCAAACTTGAACCTCACGTTTGCAATGTCGACGTACTTAAACCTTCTCATGCCGCTGTAGTATGTGGTTCATGTGAAAAGGTAACCATGTGGCTCGAACCATGGGAAGTTCCCATAAATTGGCACGACGACGTGAAGAAACGGATCACAAGACTGACAGAAGAACAAGTTGGAGTTTGCAATGAATTTTATGAGTTTCGAAAGCAAGTTAAGCAAGAAAGCGCCTTGCTTTCCCATTCAGTTACCAAAATGCAGCATGAATCAGAAAGTGTACAAGAAATGATAGCAGAATTGAAAATTCTAAAGGAAAGGGTCAAAAAACTAGAGAATCTCGCCGACGACTCGCACTTTTTAGACAAGCCATATTAAAGATAGCATAAATTTCATTCTTTTTCTTTTTTCTTTTAAAAACAAAATGTCTGACAATTCACCACGCCCTAGCAAGAGACAGCGAATTGAACATGAATGTTCTGACCCAGACAACAAAATCTCCACCGATGGAGCAGATGAAGTGACGATAACTTGTGCGTACTGTACATGTTATCTAGAACATCTGGAAGACATTAATGAATACAATTCACGTATCGAAAAACTTGCAGAGAGTGAAAAGAAAGTGGCCGAGCTCGAGAAACTTTTAAAGGAGCGAGAGAGACAGTTGTTTGACGCCGAATTTACAGCCGCGGGTTACAAGGCACAAGTATACTCGTTGGAAAAAGAAAAGGAAAAACTCTGCTATTATATCAAGTCTCATCTATCCTCTTTTGAATCTTTGGGAAAAATTCTAAAGTCAGCTATGGATTAAAACAAAAAAGTAATAGAATTGGTTTCTCTCAAATGTTTGATTGTAATTGAGTAGAAAGAAAATAATACAAAGAATCTGGTCGCGAGAGTAATTGTTGAACTCTTTCTACTGCTTTGATGTAGAGTCGTTGACCCTTTTCACGCGGAGGATCCGTAGGAGTCACATTCCTACAGAGAAACGATTCTAGACAAAGCCATAAAAACTCTGCCAATGCCAAGACCCATACTTGATCTTGGTCTGTGTGCTGGTCAAATGATGGATATCTATCAAAGCGGTAGAGATGCCATATGAATTGATAAAAAATGAGACGCCTGTCTATCAACGATTCAAATAGATAATTGAAACGAAATCGAGAATAGACTTCTTGTGTAAGAGAGTTTGTAGTTTGGCATTGAAAAAAAGAGTCGACAGAGCCAGACATTTGTTCATACTTTTTAATGTTTCGCAGACAATGGAGACTCTCTTCGCATAGTATTGGTTTTGGAATTCGTAGTGTAGGACGCTCTTCGAATAGTTCGATATGATTGGTGGCAAGTGAAAATCGAAAGGGCTCAAATCCAAATGTTTCCAAAAGCACCACTACATTTTGGCACGTGGTTTTAGATAGATCTGGCTTGTATTCAGACCATACCTTGATGATTTTAAGAGTGTCTTTCCAGACAATGAGTTGAATGAGCGTCGATGCGATTTGTTCCAAGTGTTTGAGAATTCCAATTTTTAGGGCATCATCTGGATCCATTCATTTCTCTTTTTTTTTTGGTTGTGACACTTTGTTTAAATTTAAAAGAATTTTCATTTCTCTTTTTTTTTGTTTTTAAAAAAATGGGAACAAGTCAATCTCAATCCATCGTCGGAGACAAGATCTATTTGAATGGCAAACTTGTTTATACTCGTTTGCCAGAGAACCGAGGAAAATCATTTTCCTTGATTAATAATGAATTAATTGAACACGATGGAACGCGCATCCTTCTTGAGCCAGAGACATTCAACCCAATCTGTGCGAGTCTATATTTTGCATTGTTTGTCGTGGTCTTTTATTACATGTGTCTAGTATTTGCTTGTCTGAACGCACCTGGATTCTGTTAAATTTAGAATAAAAATCATTCCTCTTTTTTTTTCTATTCTTGAAAATGGGTTCTTATACAAGTGTCACGGAAAACACTGGTAGCTCGTCTTCAACAACAACAACATCTCTGCGTGGCACGTCAAGGATTATCAAAACTACATCGATTTTTGGTACTGCGACGACTACATTGACTCTAGACCCAAAGACACACAAATGGTATGGAATAGAAAGGCTCTGCAATAGATCGGGAAGCGAATGCGTCGAGAAGCAGATCGAGTATTTCGATCCAATTTACAATGTCCAACAAAAAAACGACGTCGACATTCTTAAACAAGAATTGGGAAAAGAGCCTTTCTCTTCGGACCGACTCGAGTTGCTCAAGACGTTTATGAAGGCTCACAATCACTGCCTCGTCGGCGACGAGTGGGAAAATCAACTGACCTTTTCTTCAGACGTTTCTGAATTTCGAAAGACTCTTATCGATTGTCTCTCCAAGAAATAAAATTAGACCACTTGTCATTTTTTTACAGAATGTCTCAAAAACCTATTCTTGTCAATCGAATCGTAGCCCTTTCCAATGTGATTGGATGTATGTTTGTCCTCACCAATCCGTCTAGTCATGTATGCTATCAATTCAAAGTTGGACACTTGCTCGCTATAATTGCGTGTACACTATCCTACATCTATCACTTGTGTGAAACCAAGCATGGACAGCCATTGATGGCTGGATTTACACAAGAGGAAGTCCATCGAAACCTCGATGCAGACCGGTTTGGTGCAGTCGTTTGCGCCATTTACTGCCTCTATGCATTGCCCTCGTATTCAAATGAAATCATGGGACTTGGAATCGTCGGACTTGTATGTCTTGGCATTTCTGAATCTCGTCTCTTGCGAGATAGACTCTTTCTTGGACGACACGTCGGAACTCTGTGGGTGTTTTGTCTATTTCACTCCATTTGGCATTTATGCGCATTTTCAATTCTCGCCAGGGCAACTGCTAGCGACACTTTTATTTTACGATCATAAATACAATGACTGCCGCCCCTCTTTCTTGGGTCGTTTGGCTTGTGATGTTTCTTTTTCTTTTTCTCGAACAATGTTTAGAATGGGTCCAATCAAGTTCAATGTAATTTGTAGATTCTTGTAATAATAGTCGACTGCTTCTAGTTGAGTTGGTGATGACAATGCCTTTACACCGCCATTCTTGTCTATGACGCGATTATGGAATTGTTTGATGTGCCATGTCCACACTAAAAAAGGCATTCCATAGACTGCTCTGAGAATCTGTCTTGCGGTAAAAACAAGACATGCAAAGTGTTTGGTTGTTCTTTCCAGCGGTGTCTTGGCTAGAGCAATTAACATGCGTCCTGCGACTTGATCAAAGTATCGATAAAATCTCACTAGTTCTGAATAATTGTTTACATTTAGTTTTGCATGATTGGGCGACTCTTTTGTTTCATCAATGGCATTGACTTGAAAAAGTAAACTGTCTTTTTCACCTTGGAAAATTTCGAATTTCTTTTTAAATGAACGCATCATGAAATCAGTAATGAATTGTGCGTTTCGGTGCCATTCTGGAGGGCCATCCTTGGTGTGCCAACTAGGTGGTTGTGTATTCTTCCAACTGCTGACAAGACCATTGTTGATGTATGCCTCGAAATCAATGTGTATCTGAGATTGTTTGTCTTTTCCTGCAAAATATCCAAATTTCCTTGCAATAAGACTGAGATCTGAGCCCAGTTCGTTTCGAGGGAGTGTTTTTATGGTTTCTCCGCGAGAGGCGCCTTCATAGACGATTGGCACGAGGAATTTCTCTTCCTTTGCTTTGAGCATAAACCAACTATAGTCCTCGTTGTACTTTTTCATTGTTTCCTTATCCTCGTCAGTAGAGATGTATTTATCAGACCATTCGTACTCGACATCGTCGATTGGAAATAATGAAAGAATATTTTCATTGTAATCGTCGTCTTCAATAGAAAGAGACGAAAGATCTTCACCTTCCATTGTCTTTTTTTTCTATGCGTGTTTGTGGAAAAAAAAGATTTTATATTGTGAAAGAGCCATTTCTAAGCCCATGGGTCATGGATATAAATAATACAATGTTTTTCTCGAGTAAGTGTAGTCACATCTTTTTCCGTCTTGATCATTTCCCACTCGGCAATGTTTTTCACATCAAACGACATTCGCGACGTCCCATTGAGACTGAAAAAGAGGTCTTCTACTTGCTTTAGATCGCGCATCGAACAAGGGTATACACAAAGGCCAATGACGCGCATAGCTAAAATTCCTTCTATCAGTGGTCCATTTTCTATTTTGTCAAGAATAATGGCTTCTTCAAATGAGACGATTCCAGATCGACGCACAAAATAGAGTTGACTCCCACTTTCTAGCATTTCAATAATCACGATAGCTAGTGGACTGTCTGGCTTTATCTCTTTACTTTCTCGAGCGTCGACATCGTTGGTCGTGTCATCGTCATCGTCTCTTTTTCGTTTTGGAAAAATGGAAGGAGATGAAGGAATGCTAGTCATTATTATTTTGTTTTGAATGGGGGTGAATGAAACACAATGCTAATTTTAATAAGTGTCAACCACTCCCAGACAGCGGTTAGACGTTACGTCACACTCAGTTCTTTTCTTCTTTTTCTTGTTAAATTTAGAGGTAACAGCTTTTCTCTTTTTGAATCTTCTTTTTTTGATTCTATACAGTTCTTGGATGATGATTTCTGCATTTAGTTCATCGATGTTTTCGTCATCGATGAGCAAAAAGATATAATTTGAAAAGAAAAACAAACAAATCTATTCATTATGATATTTATTTACCATATCTAGAATTGAAAAGAGTGAAACGAGCTTCTGGCGAGCAGGGAAAGCGAGTCATCGTTTTTTTCCAACCGTCTTTTTTTTTCTCTAGAATTTCAAAATGGCTGGTGGACGCAAAGCACGCAAATTTACTCCTATTGAAAAGAAATGCGATCGAACGAGATTTCTTATGAAACGATTCAAGACGATTATTCGAAACTGCGCCGAGATTTCCATCATGGCTCCTGGCGTAGAGATATTTTTCAGCGGTGTCTTTGCCGAGCAAGACAAGGAAGAAAGCATCGAGAAGATACCTCTGATGTTTTCCTTTTCCAATTCCAAGGCCCTCTCGAGAAATCCTGTCGACTTTATCAAGTCGTGTATGTGCAGAAGTGCCGAAAAGGTCGGACGGAATTGGGAGTATGGCTTCAACGTGGAACGCGAATTGGAACTCGAACTTCTCGATCCTCACAATGTTCCACACTCGAGCGACCTGGTTCCTCATATTTCTATCGAGAAATCAAAAACCCACGCCATCGAGTTGTCTCGAAAGGCTCCCGAGGCCAAGCTGCTTCAAGTGATACTTCCCCGTGGCTCAAAACCCGCAGCGGCCTCGTCTCGTGCCTCTGCCCAAGAAGAAGTTGTCATCCTTCCACCTCCTATCGAAAACGTTGCCATCGGAGAAGACGAAACTAATGATGAAGAAATGAAGGAGACATCACAAGAGTCTGACTCTGTAGATTCTATTAGTAGTACCTCTTTGAATGGACAAACAAACGTCGCTTTTATGGGAACAACGAGCAAGTATATCAAATCGTCAGAGAAGATCAGAAAGCCTCGAGAGCAACCTCCTCCTACCTTTGATGTTGCTGATCTTGCGCGTCTTGGCTCTTCGTCTATTAGTGAAATGTTGACCAAATTTGCTTCTGACTCTGCATCTGCTCTTATTCAAAAATCAGCACCTTCAAAAAACAAGAAACGAAAGCGATCAACGACCGATTCCAAAAAAACTCCTAGCATCCTCCACGGTGAACCAGACGAAGAGATAACTACTACTACTACTACTACTACTCTACCAACAAATACCAATGAAGAGATTGCACAGCTTATTCAATTTTCAGAAAATCCAGCAGTGTTTGAAACTGTCTCTGCGACAAAAATAACAACGACGACAACGACAACAAAAAAGACCTTTGTTGGTTCCTCGGACAATAACAGATTTAATGAATATCTCTCTCGTCTTCAAGCGACTCACCGATCCATTCAAGAAAAGCCTAAAACCTTGCCGGCGCCTACGTTTAATTTGGTTTCAACTCATGTGCCTGAAGAGCTGTCATCTTGGTTTTCATTATCAAAAGTACGAGGAGACGCCAATGATCAAGAAGATTTCTTTCTCGTTCAATCTTCCTCAAAAGACATATTTGGAGAAATAAATTAATTAATTCCATTCAAAATTGTTTGTAATTACAAGTGTCTCTGGTGTGCAGTATCGCTTCCTAATAGTTACAATCTCTTTTTGTCCCTTTGCCCCCTTGGGTATTTCACATTCGATAGATGTATCGCAAATAGACTTGATGGTTGCACGTCGTTGATTAAAAAAGATATCAACTTGATCCAACCGAGAACCAAAATTTTGACCCACAAAGAAAACGTCAATGGTCGCTTTTTCCTTGTTTTCCGTGTATGCCATATCAAGAACCTTGACAGATCGATTTCGATTTCCAGATATTACACGAAACGGTTTCGAGAATTCAGTACTTACGACACATTTTGAAGCCATAAAAATTTCAATCGTAAAACGGAAAAAGTATTTTGTATGACGAGTGTCTTCACCAGTCTCGCCTTCTCCATTGAGTTGCTTGTGAGAGATGCACAACTTTGAGAAAACTGCACAATCGTTATCGTCAAATGCAACTTTTAGGTTTCCCACAAGACGTTCCGTACACAGCGTGGCTGATGGAAGATCTTCTTCGATTTTAAATAGATCGACGCGAGCAAATGCACTTGCTTGATAACTCTTTAAAAATCCAGGTGGGACCACCGCCGTTGTGGTAGTTTCTTGACAATTGCTGTTCGCTTGTCTCATAAAAGGACGAATGACAAGTTCAGAAGGCAGTAGATTTCGTTTCTCGGGCAAGTAACTTTTTCGCTGGAATTCACACGGTTGTTCGACGAGTTTGAATACAATAGACATGTCGTCTTTTTCAAAAAAAAAAAGGTCAGGAAAAAGAAACCCTCAATAATCGATGACAATGTGGCTCTTTAAAATGTAGTCCCTCTTGTACAAAACCCACGACAGAAAAGACAGAAACTTGCGAAAAATGAAGGAAAAAAGAGAAAAGAGACCTCGCGTGAGAAAAAAAACTGACTCTTGTATTAAATTTAGCCGCTTCCTTTTTCTTTTTTCTTTTTCGCAATCTTGTCAGCAAAGTCATCCAATAGTGTACGCTTTTCTAGTTCTCTCTTCTTTTTTCCCAATATAGGCGGCAACGTATGGATAACTGCATCGGCACATGCATAGCGATAAGAACAAATTCCATACCAATATTGTCCAGACTCGTAAATGTCTATCCGATTTACTTCGTCCACCTCTCCGTTGCAATTGTCATCGATTCCATTGTTGCATATTTCTTCTTCCAGTGGTAGTGTGGCATTGAAACAATACGGATCTTCTGCTTCTTGACACATCCATATTCCTTGTCGACAAGCTCCGACTTGATTTACAGGGCCACACGGACCACCGCATTCTGGAGATTGGATTAAAGGAATGGAACAATTGTCGTCTATGAAATAAGATGAAGTAGTCGACATGTAGTTATTACTGGGACCTGCATAGATTCGACTAAAGTGAGACGTTAAACAGCTTGATTGAGGGACAGAATGATCTAAAAGACGTCGACAGCTTTCATCATCAAGTTCGTCACTGTTTTTGATCAAAGGCCACAAGGAGAACTCGGAGATGCCAGTCACGTCTCCCATCAATAATGTACATACTCCAGTGTCACAAAACATGTCTACTAGAAAGAATTCTTGAGATAACAGAGGTTGAAGAGAGGGAATTAAATAGTGTGTCATGTTGGGACAATTTGAATTTGAAGTTCCGCCCATTGCGCACACTCCAGCACACTCTCCTTTGCATATTCCAGCGCTGCACGTTCCACTGTCTACAATGGCACATGCATCAGTGGTACAAGCAATTCCATTGGCAAGAGACCGGCTATCACAATAGGAATCGTCTTCTACAGAATAGGAATCTTCTCCGGAACCACAAGAAGAACACATTCTATCGAGCGTGCAGTCATTAAAGTCGTCGCACAAAGAGTTTTTTGTACACACGGGAATACTAAAGGAACACGCTTCGATTTCGTTCAATTCCGTTAGGGAGGAATTCCAATAGATTGGAAAAAGAATGAGAAATACAGCGAGTGCGATTGCCAATAGAGTCACCTCTGCGATGGACAATCGATGAGTCTCTCTTACGCGACGGCGTAAGCTGTCCATTGAAAAGAAAAAAACTTTGATAATCCTCCTAAGGAGGTTCATTTAAATATAGGAAAGTCATAGTTTATTGATAATTTACAATTTGTTGATCATACTCAAAGAGTGGCAAATCCTGTTCATTTGCCATGCGAACAGGAAGTCCCAATCCAAGACAGTCTTCAAACGTAAAGGCCTTGTAATGCGGAAGAGGGCTGTGGAGCATGTCCTTTTCAATGTTTGCTCTCAAAGTAGTTTTCTTTTCTTTTCCAAAGATGATGTCGAGGAGCTCCGTGATGTAGTTCATTGCATAAATGCCTTCATGTACATCATACACATTATCTGAAGAGATGAGGTCTTTTGGAGTGGCTGCATGAATCGACATTTGTTTGTTTCCGATTTGAGGATCAATCTTTCCGAGCATGCTGTCTCGTGTCATTACAATTTCGTTGGCACCCAGTGCAAGAATTGTGCCCGCAGAATAGCAACTTTGTTTGATGTATGCAATGTAGCCAGCTGGATGTGCTCTCAGTTTCCTCAACATCTTTTCTGCTGCCACTGCTGCTCCACCGTTTGTGTGAATGACCAGATGAATGACTTGGTCGTATGGAACTGCGTCGACAAGTTGAACAAAAGTGGTCGGTTTTGAAAAAGCGTCATCGTGAGAGGATACCAATTGAGACAAGACCGAGTTGACATTGTCAATGTCCTTGTCTTTGAGGAAAAACGTATATGTTGGAATAAGAGATCGTTTTCGTTTTTTGGACGATGCGAGTGTCAAATTTCGATATACAAGAGAACCGACACCAACAACCGCTGTTCCTCCTATTAATAATAGATACATTTCTGTGTTCGGTCGGAAAATATTTGTGATACACTTTCTAAGATTATCACGGTCTCTGGTTTTTCAAAGTTTAATTTTATTCTTGTAAAGTGCCCAAAATTTTTAACAACGCCTCGCGAGAAACAAGCCTTGGTACCAATGGCGGATAACCCGGAAATGAAACGGTAGAAGAGGATTGATTAGAAAATCGATCAAATGTTTCTTTTTCTTCGAGCAGCATTTGAATTGCCGCCTTGTAAAATTTCAATGCAGCAAATTGCATATTTCCGGGGGTGTCTCCAGTAAGAAAGCTGCGAATCGTCGTTTCTAACGAGTTATTGTCGGTACCAAAATGAGCGTCCTCCAATCTCAAAAGATTGGTTTCATAATCACGACATCCACTTTCAAAATCGAGACATGCCAGATCTCGAGTCATTTTCGTAGACCCGGCGACCAAATACTTTTTTCCGTATAATGGCTTTTTCCCACGCATAAAGTTGGCACACACAGGATCTTCTGCAAACAAGAAGATCCGCAGAGATTTTTGTCGAAACGCCCTTTCAATGGTGTGAAACCCAATGTCTGGATTTGCTTTCACAAATTCTGCTAGTTCATTGAAAATCGGAGAGAGTTGATATTTTGAATGAACAAGAATTGTCGCACACTTTTCAACAAACGCGTCCATTGTGCGTAGAAAAAAAATATGATTTCAGCGCTAATTTTAATTTTATTCTTCGTCAAATGTCGTCAATACACTATCTTCATTTATGATTATATTATCCATCCTTTTGGCATTCGATTTCCTTTGGTCTTGTTGTTCTTGTTTATTTCTCGTTTTGGCAAGAGTGGTCCATTCCAACCAAATGACATTCAATTCGGCGAGATCCCATGTTTTGTCGTCGTCTTTAAACTGGCAATCAAATTCGTGTACAAGAATATAGACCCAATAAAAAATTGACTTGTCTAGTGTGCCCGTCATGTAATAAACGTGGTTATAAAAGACAAGAAAGAGGCCCATCACTTGCACTATGGTGGGATACTCACTCGAAAGTACGTCCAATTGACACTCTCTGAAACGTGATTCGGAATAAAACACTCGGTCCTTCCATTTAAACTTGCATCGACTTTGCATGACTGAATCAAAAACACATAGGAGCCCCGTCGTCCACAAATGATGGCGTCCAGTAGAAAACAAGAGTCGAAAATCAATAAACATGTCATTCTCGAGTGCATCTCTCATCCACCAATTTCTCTGTTGAATGGTTCGTGTCTCTTGAAACACTCGAATGGCATCCGTGACATTGACATTGTTGTTTTTAGCAAGAAAGACGAGCATTTCTCCAGGGTGCATGTCATAGACCATGGCAAATGCAACGACTCGTGCGCGAAACGCTGCGTCTGCCACAATTCTAGTTTGCTTTTCAAACCATTGAAAGAACTCGGCAGGAATTTCTTCAAACCAATGATTCATTTGTGATTCTTCTTGGTTCCATTGGACCAATTCTACGTCGTCGTCTTGAATGATTTCGCGCCACAGGGAGAAGCTTTCAAAAAAAGAAAGAAAGATACAAGCCATGTCGTTTTTATAGCGCATGGAAGCAGTTTTGAATTGAAGAGGAATCTTTTTTTTCTTGTTTTTTGGGTCTTCCTTGTGCTCTACGACGATGATACAGTCGCGTCCATCTTCTCCGTTGAGCAGACGAAATGGCGATTCTTCGTTGATGAGTACAATTTGAGCCACTTGGTATTCAAGCCAATTTAAAAGAGAATAGTGAGGATCAAGAGTGGGTCTGATTTTGTACCACAGTTTTTGTAGTAGACGTACATTGTACGTTACATCTTGTTGAGTGGTGGCATTATCAATAAATCCTCTCTTTTCAATCCACAGCGACTTGTCGAGTTCAAATTCCTTGTATCGGTTTTCTAGTATGAGAGCGTTACACTCGAGTAGAAAGAAAATGGTATTCATGCTTGCCTTGCCTGCACCCACTGTTTTGGGATAGATAATGTCTCGTTTCATTTCCACGCGAACACGACGTATCTTTTCGATAAAAGGTATAATGGAAAAGGCAAGTTTACGATTTTTAGAGACAAAGAATTGGACAATCTCGAGCGCCTTGAGTGCATACCAAGAACGAATATGCGGCTCAGATGGAATGTCTGATGTCCATATATTTGTTGGTGTAATCAAATGTCGAGGAAGAATCTCATTTTGAACATCTTCACGAAGACGCTTAAAAGCTTTTTCATTTTCTGCCAATGCCTTGACGTTACTATTCATTGTGTATGTTGTTGACTGATACTCATTGTACCTTTTGATTATCTGAAATTGAAATATATCAAGAGAGCCATGTGAATTTAAAAAAAAAGTTGATCAAGCCGACGACGAGATGGATGATGCATTTTCAGATCTATTCTTTCCAGTCACCAGTCGGGTAGAAGAAGCAAGGACTGCGTCAACCTATCGACCGCAACCAAGACGAGCACCCTCAAGAAAAAAAGACGAAGAAACCTTTACCGCGGAAGAATTAGATGGTGTTACCATTCCTCCGCCACAGACAGAGATTGTGGAATGGAAATACATCATGCTGCCTGAAGATCAAAAAAAGGTTGAAGAACGCATTATGGAAGACGCACAAGAAAGGATTGGAGAGCCTAATTACGTATGTGAACTATGTCGAATGGGAGATATGGCCAAGGAAAGCAGTGGAAATGTTTCAAACATGCTTCAGCGCGTCTATGAAGTAGAGGATAGATCTTATCGCAGAGTTCCAGACCGGACGCGTTATGAATCTGTCGCACGCAAATACAATGAAACCATTTTTGAAAAAAATGAAAGATTGGGAAAGAAAAAGATAGCGCTAAGGCGTTGGACGCCTGCAATGGTACGTCATCATCTAACAGTGTGCGAACAAAGTCGTCCAGAGAGACAAATTGAAAATGATGTAGATATTCTCAATACAACAATTTCATTTCTGAAATACAAGGGGCTCTATCGTCAAAAGACGGTAAATGGAGAGGAAAAGGACATTGAACTTGACAAGGCAAATCACGAGCGACTCTTAAAATCAATGCTTACTAAAGCTTCACTACTCAAAATGGTAGACACGTTTAGTAGTAGTAGCAACAAGAAGAGGAAACGAGAAGACTCTTCGTCGTCGTCGTCGTCTTCTTCTTCGTATGCACCGTCTGCAGCCAATGCCAAAAAAGATGTATTTTGATTTTAAAAACAAGAGAGAATAAAAGCTTGTAAAAAAACTAGAAATTTCGACGTATACAAGCGAGTTCCTAGTGTTTGATCTCCAAATCGGTTTTTTGAAGAGAGAAAAAACCCCCAAGACACGACAAATGGCAGCATTCCAAACTGCAGTCTTTCAGCCAGATAATTTGACTACACATAGAACGGGTCCAGGTGCTACTCTCACTTCTGTTGCGGCTGGATTCTCTGCGTATCCAAATACCAGTCAAGGTGGAGGTCTTGGAGGCGCGTCTCTCGCTGGCACTAGAATTGTAGAGAATCCTGCCAATACCTTTACCACGGTCACCAGTAAACAACGTGTCAAGCCATTGCCTCGCGACTTTCACTTGAAAATGTCTCGAGGAGACTTTTTGTTTGCCATGAACACCATTGCCGACATGAATTCGAGAGAATTTTCGATTCTTCCTCTATGGTATCTCAACTTTGAGCTGGAACAAGCTGCCCGTGCCAAAGCTGCTCGTTTGGGAATGAGAAAGCGTCCTCACGACGACGAATGGAGTGAACAGTTTCCCAAGTCTGTTGACGAATTTGCCAAAGTGGTTGGTGGCTTTGGAATGCTTGAAAATACTCTTGCTTGGTCTGATCAACAACACCGCTTCCTCGACAGTACTCCGTATCGCTCACATCACACAAGCAACACCCTATTGGCTACCATCTCTCACCGTGGTCGAGTTGAAGTTGCCAATTATTGGGGTCATGTCCAAAACGGCGATGAACTTGGTTTTGCTGCAGTGATGACTCGTGGCTTGTATGATAAGATGTACGATGCTGATGGTGGCGTTGTTGACGATACTCCCACCCGTTTTGATTTTCTTCAATTGATTCCCGTCTGGAGTCGAGAAGGCCAATTTGCTTCTCATCTCATGCCATTCCGTCCCGAACACTTTACCAAGAATGCAGGAATGGGATCCCTCTCCTATGAAACCCTTGTGCGTATGCCCACCTTCAACTATGAAGAGAAGACTGACGCCGAAACTGAATTTAGGTCAATTTCTTTTGGAAAGAGCAAGCAAAACAGCGCTGAATTAGAAATCCCTCAGTTTGAAATAGGCCACTATATCAAAGTTGGCAAGGTTCTCAAGACAAACACCAAGCTCCCCCAAGACCACGAAATCAAGCGAGCCCTAAGGGACTTTAACTCTCACAATCTCCTCAAAAAGAGATGCACAGTCACACTCCACGCCGAACCTTCTCTACCTGGATTTAAACTGATTTAGTTTATTTCTTTGTCTAGATAAATGATTTTTTGATTTATAGAAAAAAAAACAAAGCCACGGCATGAATTGCCTTTTCTCTATTTTTTTTCTTTTTTCATGTGTCGTCTCAAATAGAATTGATTTTGCATGGTCGAGTCAGGGACAATTTGTATCATTTTCCAACATTGCAGTCACCCAACTAGGATCGCATTACTCGTGGTCATCAAATCTAAAATGTGATAGTCCACTCATTCCACTCTCGTGTTCTGTACCCGCCAGACTCTATACAGATCAACTTTTATACCCGCTGATCTCGTTTACAGATAATACTGGCGCAATACTAAATTCTACTTGGCTGGTGATTGACTTGTTTCTTAATGTATCCATCTCGGCTTCCAGTGCTTATCTATCAAGAGCATTTTTTACACTCAATTCGAATGCTCTACCATCTAGCCAGACACTGTTACAAACGTTTAGTTCCACTGCCAACTCGCCAATCATTATTTATAGTGGAGGAGCCAATGTGGAAACTATTGTTTCTTTTAATTTTTCCATGATCAACGCGTCGTTTAGTGGTCTACAGCCACTATCCTTTACGTTGGTGCCAAATATCCAATTTCTAAACTATGGCAACTTTGCATCCACTATCAATGTATTATGCACCGCTGTTTCAATGTGGACTCGAGTATCTTATCCACTTTCTACAACTAGTCCTTCTGCAACCAGTACAACGACTAGCGTCAGCAACACTCCTTCTGCAACCAGTACAACGACTAGTATAAGCAACACTCCTTCTGCAATCAGTACAACTACTAGTATAAGCAACACTCCTTCTGTGACTAGTAAAACGACAACTAGTGTCGTCAACACTCCTTCTGTGACTAATGCAACAAACAATACAAACGCTCCCTTTACAAATAGTTCGACGGCTAGCAACACACCTTCTACAGAAATGAATCTTCCAATTTCACCAACCCCTTCCAGTCTAATTGAATCAAGTACAACCTCTCAAACGAGTATCACCGATATTCTTCTTTCTTTTTTTGGTGCATGCGCTCTATTGGCCATTTGCATGATCATTGTCATGTATCCAGTCTATAAACTTCGCAAGAGACGTCAAGTAGAACGAGACAAGAAAAAAAGGGTTGTACACGAATCTGGCTATGCATATCCAATGAATGACATGGATAACTCTTCGACGCGTTCCAATATTGTGGAAATTATAGAACCTCTCTTTGTTGTAGATACAATACAAATACTGGGCCAGGTCACCAATTCAGACCCTCGCCGTTTTTTTGGAATCACCAGTGGAACTAGACACTCGGTCATTCTCCATTCGCTCTCTGATGTTGAATTGAGTAAAATAGATCAACGACACTTGATCAAATTGGTTCAATTACCAAGTCAACAGAATTTACTAGAGGTAAAAGGCCTCTATATGGAATCTCCGACTACCTATCTCATCTATGAAAATGTATGTTCATCAACTTTTAAAAAGTGGTGGTATCAACCAAAGAATTTCCATGATGCATCAACCATTACTCGGCTCTACTATGCCATTTGTATGGCTACGGCAGTTGATTTTCTACACGACTATGACATTTCGCTCTATTGTTTTACCTTTGGAAATGTGCTCTACACAGGAGATGTCCCACCTTATACACTCAAGTTGTGTCCTCTCATTTATGCCGATATCGACATTGGGACTGGGTTGGAAGATTTTACATATGCCCAACAATGCGGGCCTCCAGAAATTCTAGAGGCTACAACTTCAAGTAAAGATTGCGACATGTGGTATCTAGGATTATTGATATGGCATTTTTTCGAGATTGGAATTCACCCGTTTGGCGCTGTCGTAGACATTCAAGACATTCATTCATTTCTCATTACAACCAATCGTCAAGTGCCCGTAAAACCCAAATTTGCTTCAGATGCCATCTATGACATTTTGAAAAAATGCTGGAGATACGAAGCGTCACAGAGGATCTCTTCTACAATGCTTGTCAAGGAATTATCAAGTCTCTATGAAAAACTCTCTTCTTCTTCGTCGTCTCCTTCTTCAAATCACCAGTATGTATCCTTTTCAGTGACAGACGATCGAGTTACTTCTCTTTCGGACCAAGACAATGAACATGTCTATTGTAATATACCACCCATCATGGAAAAGTAATAAAAAAATTCACTTTATTATTGTCATCTTTTTCTTCTTGTCTTTTTTTGGATATCGATGCCTCCTTCTTTGATAGACGATAAAGATACAACAACTTGCAGTAAAGACGGCAAACAATAAAATCAAGAGTCCGAGAATGATAACTTCATTGGTCATTTAAAATAAAATCGCAGATTTGTTTTCAACAAGAGCATCCGTCGTTGTTCCCGTATGTTTGCGATTGACCAAACTGTTATTGCTGCTGCTGCTGCTAGTAGAGGAAGCAGAGGCAAGGTTTGTGACAATGGTGTTTCTGGAAGGTTCTGGTGCTTGAGAAATGGCGATTGATGAAGAGAGTCGCGAAGAGCTACGAGAACGTGCTGTTCCAGTGTTGCGTCTAGAGCGTGGCTTATATATAACGAAGAATCCAACAAAGAGACAGATCACCACAAGGAAACCGGCACACAACACAACAATGAGAATGGTGGCAGCGACACTTCTTTCTTCCGAAGAAGTCAAATCATCGTCGTCATCATCCATTGTTGTCGTTGTCGTATTTTCAGGAGAAGATACAACGTCATTGTTTGCAATGGGAGGGTCTACAAATTCACAACGTCCATAAAAACACTTGCCCGTGAATCCAGGAGCAAGTGTGCATGGTTGTCCATCTCCGATATAACTTCCACTACACATTGCAGGTGGAGCATCTCCATTGATACACCGATCAAAGATTGTGCAATTGTTGTTATCGTCGCATGGAATAATCACTCCTTCTGGAATAATATTGTAGGCCTTGCAAATGTCTACTCTGGCAGTGTGGTTTCTGGTATGTGAGCGTTGAGCGCAATAGGGAGTTTGAGGTTCAATCCAAGATGATAGACAGTTGCAAGTTGGATTTTCTATGCCATCGTCAGTCTCGTCACAGAATGAACAAACATTATTTGTGCACGGATCTCCATCTTCGCATGTACTCGTTGAATTGTGAGTATCTGGATCTACGCATGTGCCAAAGTCGTTGACGTCCTCAATGCATACTTTGGGAGTAAGAGTGCATTCAGGGTGACCCAGTACTGGCGTCGGCTTTCTGAAAAATAGGCACGTGCAATGCTTGTGCCCAGTGAAATCAACATCGCATGGTCCGCAGTGATCTACAGTGCATGGATCACAGTCGTCGCAAATTCCAGAGCAATTGTTAAATAATCCAGAACAATTAAGAATGGGAGTACAGACAGGAGGAGCTGTTGTCGGAGGAGGAGTCGTTACAATAGGAACACATTCGCCTCGTACTACACTCTGGCATAAATCACATGGAAATGTTTCGCTACAAATAAGTCGAGAGATAGCACATATGCCAATCTCTAAACAAGGAATATTGTTTGCACATTGGTTATTTTCTGGATTACAAACATTGCCATTGGGAGCTCCGCCACATTGATACAACCCAAAGAGCGCACATTCATTTAGATCAGAATGACAATCAGTATTGCTGCAACATTCAATCTCGACTGCTGAGAAGGCGCGACAAAGTCCCTTTGTCTCATTGACACATTGATAATCGACATCACAGTCTGTATCTTGGCAGCATCCACTGGGGGGTGTAGGAGTAGGAGCAGGCGTAGGAGAAGGCGTAGGAGCAGGCGTAGGAGAAGGCGTAGGAGAAGGCGTAGGAGAAGGCGTAGGAGAAGGCGTAGGAGAAGGCGTAGGAGAAGGCGTGGGAGAAGGAGTTGGTTCAGGAGTTGGTGCAGGCGTTGGTTCAGGAGTGGGCGCGGGAGTAGGAGCAGGCACAGTCGGTGTTGTTAGAGTGGGCACGCAAAATCCGGTTGCTCCACCAATACACACATCAGTAATCTGCTGGCAATCAGAGTCGACTTCGCATGCGTTTTGATTGATTGAACAAAATCCAGTGTTGCATGTTTGATTGGCGCTGCAATCGGCATCTTGACAACATAATAAATAGCCAAGACTACCGCCGCATAAAGCCACTGAAGAATTAAGACAAATAGATCCATTGTTGCAGTCATTGTCAAAGCAACATCCTGTTAATCCAGGTTGAGTGGTAGGAGGTAATGTGGTAGGAGGAGCAGTAGTAGGAGGAGGAGGCGGCAAACAAGTTCCCGCAACAACTCGTTTTCGGCCCAACAATTCATATTGACATGTAAGTCCTTCACAACAGTCTGTGTCATTAAAACACGTGCCAGAAGTATTAACGCACGGGACAGTTGGATTACAAATGTATGCACAATATACATTTTGACTGAGTCCGCTTACGCTTACAAGTGTATTGTATTGCATATTTGGATTTCCAGAGACTGCGTCCAAACACACTTGGTCGGCAGCAGTGGTATTATCAAGAGTTCCTGCAAGAAACATACAAATCGCATCTACACTGCAAACAGAATTTCCGGGACCGAATTGTGCACAATCTGCATCGAGTTCGCAAGTAACGGAACATATTCCTCCCCAATGAACGGTAGGTATACATACCTGGCCCGTTGGACAGTCATTGTCTTGACCACATTGTCCAGACCCAGGAATGTTGGTATCATTTGCGCATGGTCCAGAATGAGGAGCAGGAGTGGGAGCAGGAGTGGGCTCTGGAGTAGGAGCCGGAGTTGGCTCTGGGGTAGGAGCAGGAGTGGGTTCTGGAGTAGGAGCCGGAGTTGGCTCTGGGGTAGGAGCAGGAGTGGGTTCTGGAGTAGGCTCTGGGGTAGGAGCAGGAGTAGGAGCAGGAGTTGGCTCTGGAGTGGGAGCAGGAGTAGGTGCAGGCGTGGGCATACATTCTGGGTTGGGCAACGGAATCTTGTCTACTCGAATGGGAATACAATGAAATATTCCATCCAATTGATCGTCACAAAACGTACAAATGGTATTGGTGCAATAATTGCAATCTTGATAGCTTCCCTCGCAATTTCCAAAAATCGTCGGATCATCAGTGCAATTTTGTACATAGGTACAATTGGTTTCTGGAAAAGTCACATTGGTAAAGCTAAATGTGAGCTGTCCACTTGCAGTGTGTGGTGCAAATGTCAAAAAGACGGCAAGTACCACTAGGAGACTCGAAAGTATATACCGCCGCCTCATCGAGGTTTCTCTCTCGAAAAAAAAAAGAATAGAGACACTATTGCAATCAGTTCTCACGTCATCCTTTATAGTCTTTTCTTTTCTTTTATTCAACAAAAAAATCAAACAAACACATCAATGTAATAAGTGTTTTTAAAGAGAGAAAAAAAAGTTACAGCACCTAGAGTTTGTGGTACGACTTGTTGCTTGCATTGCCAATGACGCTCGAGGAAGATCGGATACTTTTGGATTTGCTTGGAGTTTCCATCGCAGCAGCCTTCTTTTGCGCTCTCAGTGCCTTGTTATTTTCCTTGTCTTCTCTGGTTGGAGTAGAGTTTCCTCTTCCTTGATTGTCGGATCCAAAGCAACAGAAAGCACCAGTGCACACCAAAATAGAGGCAAGGGTAACAAATACTCCAGCGACGATAGAGAGACTCATTTGAATCAAGTAATAATCAGAGTCGACTTGATGAAGAGCAGGACCTCTGACATACAGAGCAATGAACCACGACAATGCAATCAATCCAAAGAGAGCAGCAAGCGCAAAGTTGATAAGTGCACACCAAGAAGACAGACATCTGAAATTTGTCTTCATTTGACTGCGAGCGAGATGGTAATAGTAGGCAAACACTGCAAATCCAATCAACGAGAAGAGGAATGATACCCATAGCATAACCATGGCCCAAATAGGCTCGTCTCCACCCGTGTTATCTCCTGACCAATCAGGAACTGCGAGAAGTCCGTCGTTCTCCAACATATCATACGAGACAAATGTAAATGATGCTCCCGTATACAATAGCAATGCAATCACCGTTAGTATGGAAATGGATGCGGCTGTGCACAATGAAACCATGCCCGAAGGCTTGCCACATCGCGTACTGGCTTGGCCCATTTTTGAATCACAAAAAAATGGGGGATGAAGAATTCTATCACTGGACGACAGACACAAAAAATATATACTCTGCAAGTGGTTTATTTCATGGAAAAATCCATGGGCAAGATAATTTCATGATTGTCAATGTTCCACGACCGTATGGTTTCGAAATAGTAGAAAACCGTAAAGAGTAGGAATGCCAAGAGCATCATAAATTCAATCCACAAATGGTAGAAAGACCGCAATATTGGCATTGGATTCCATTTACAACAACAAAAGGCACGAATCATGCAAATTCCACACCCGCCAGTAAGGAGAAGTGGTACAATAGCCATGACAAGAGAATAGACGGCATTTCCGAGGGTAGGCATTTTTTTTCAGAGACAATGAACTTGTTTTTTTTGTGGGGGTTTAATAAAAAAAGAATGCAAGAGGAAAACAAATAAGAGTAATGATTACAAATTATTGTTTTCGTTGACGTGGCGCTTTGCGCTTGCTCGCTTCTTCGTCTTCTTTGACAACAAAGACCTTGACAGCATCGACAGCCAGCTTTCGTACTGGTTTGATGGCCTTTTGATACGCCTCCACAATGGACATGTCAAATTCTTCCAAGTCAACGTCTTCAAACTTGGCATCTTCAATCTTTTTGAGTGCCTTGCGTGTCTCTCTTGTTCCACTTGTATGAGCGACGCTATACTTGAGATTCCAACAGAGGTCGGCAAAATCATTGAGCTCTTCAAGAGTAAGGGGTTGTTCCATTTTTTTTATAAAAAAAGTCGACGAGAATAGAAAAAAAAGTGAAGAGACGTTTAATTTTAAAATAGTTGTAACTGATTAAGTATACGACTGGTTCGCGTTGACACGGTTTGACGGCGTCTAAATGGAGCTGCTGCGGCAACCTCTGACGGCGGTTGCGACGATGATAGCGTCAACGCATCGCCCGAGTCTGCTCCAGGTGCCGTATTGGTGAGAACAAACTCGGTAGTTGAAAAGACGGTAAGTGTGAGAGAGGCGATAATCATATTGATAAACGCCAATAGAATTTGAATGAGGAAATAGAGAAGGATGGCCAAAAAGATTCCAATAAGGGCCCACCAAAAGAGTGTTCCCACCGCATTGGATGCATTTAGATAGAAACAAGTGGTATAGTCGGGTGGAGGCGATCCATTTTGAAAGAGAGGTACTGCATTGAGTGCATCTTCTACGCCCTCTACGGTACGGAGATATCTAAATGTAGGGCTATTGGTATTGAGTAACCAAGTGTTGAAAGCGGGCCATACCCAGCCTATGGCGTAGAAAATAGTATACAAAGGATCTCCAGAACCATACTTGGGATCAGAACAATTGGGAAACATTCTGACGTATGGATCAAGTAAAACTCCTCCGTCGGGACAGACGCCACTAGATGGTGCAGGAAGATATGTCAAGTTGTAGGAAAAGTAACATTGTGTCACGTCGAGAGGGCATTGAGAAGAAATGGCATCACCATAGAGCGGCGTCCAATCGAGACAGTTGGCATTGATCGAGTAGAATGTATAATAAATATCATTTCCAAGACAGTCTGGAAGCGCAGGAAAGCAAATGGGACTATAGAAATAAGAGACGGCAAACCAGACAAGAGGAGAAAAGACCCAGAGATACGTCAAGAGAGACGAGAGTCCAAACCATCCGAGAATAATGGAAATGAAAATGAGAGAACCATAAGTCCATAGGAAACCCCAAGTAAGTCCAGTTCCTGAATAGGCTCCGTGTCCACAACGAAGTGCAGTCGCGTGGTCGCATGAAACAAGAAACTCAAACCAGAATAAAAAGGATCCTGAACTACTCGAATCTGCATTGGAAAAGAATCCCACAAAAGCGTCCTTGAATTCCTGGACAGTCACTCCAGTGATGAGCCACACGGGATACCAAGCGAGGTTGATCAATTTGTCATTCCATGATTGACCGCTGCCGAAAATGGCTGGATAGGGTGTAGGCGCAGGCGTAGGCGCACCAATGGTGGGTGGGAAGAAAAAGTCTGTTCTGTCTTGAGGATTGTACGGCACAAATGGGTCAATGGTGCGAATGGTAAGAATCGTATCGTTAAAGGCAAGAGCCAAGTAATAGGTGAGACGATTGACGTATTCCAACAAGAGATTGCATTCAATACAAAATCCTGGTAGAGGAATGGTAAAAAAGGGCGGAGGTTTGATCAGAGACAAAATGGGAGAGAGTGAAACGCGAGTTTCGGGAAAACATATTTGAGCAAGAGGAAATGTTTGGCCCGCAAAGACAAAACCTCCAGGAGGATAAGTAACACCATAATAGATAGATACGCCTCCTTCAGTAGAGCCACGTTTTTGGTAGAGTATCATTTCGGTGCCTCGTTTCGTGTAGAAATCATTTCCGACGTGAATCATGAGAGATTCATCAATGGTCTCTATTGCAGTGTCGTTCAATTCAAGTGTATAGGAAGAGCGCTTTTGAAAGTGATCACTGGATGAATCTAGAAGATCTCGTGTCATTGCAGGGTTGGCATTGACCAAAAAGGCGGGACGTGTGATGCGTTTAGACAAATCGCTACTGTGCCATTGACTCTCAATTTGACTGCGTTTGGGCATATTTGCTTCTTGTCCTGAAAACACCACTTGCATCTTGGAACGAACCGTCATGACTAGATTTCGAATGCTTCTACGAGCTTGACTCGGTGTCGGATCATCACGTCGATATTCAAAAACGTTTCCATAGGCTCTTGTCATGACACTACCAACCTTGTCAAACACGGTGCGTGTAAAGTTGAGCAAAACAATGGCATGTGCTCTAATCTTGTGAGCATTCTTGATTCCTTGTTCTTTGACCATGTCTTCACTAGGTGAGATGGATCTCTTTTTGTTAAAGTAGAGAGAACGCATCTTGGTGTCCATCTTGTCGAAAAAACCAACCAATTTACCAGTGCCATAAATGGCTTTTCCAAAGACTTGTCCGAGTTCAATGTGATTCGAAAACATTTCTTCGCTAAACACGGCTCCAGAGGGAATAGACCGCTTGGCATTGATATATCTCGTGTCATTCCATAGCAACATTTCTTCCGAGAGTGACAATGATCTAACCCACATTTCATCAACTGAGCGTTTTCTATTGCTGGGATTCATAGTTTCAATCACTTCTGGATAGTTTGATGTCAACGTAAGAGCGACGCTGGCTGCGTGAACGGATTCATCAAAAAGAGAGACGAGCGCAAGAGGATAGTCGTTTGTAAGACCATTCGCATCTTTGAATGACTGCCACGTTTCGGCTATGATACTTTTAGAGTTTCTTGCAGCAATGAATTCAAATGCCGTCCATAGATGTTTGATGAGACCAACAGTATAGTTGAGAGTGCGCACAGGATTGATAAGGAAATCAGCTGGCAACGGATGTTTCTTCATCATTGAAAATCCACTATTGGTGGCATTTGCAAAGTTGGAAGAGACTACACAAATTGTAAAGTACTTGGTGGCAAGAGAGCGCAACCAAGTATCAAAATATACAAGGGTATTTTGAACAAGCGGCGGAAGTGGTTCGAGAGAACTCTTGTCTAGTGTCCAATTTAGGTATTGATAGGAACTATAGCAAGGTGAGTCGGGATTACTATAGTTGTATTCGGCTTCTTTGCCCCACATAAAGTCGGGCGAGAGAAGGATGTAGCTTGAATCCATGGGAAGTTGAATAAATTCAGTATTTGGTTCGTCGACAGAGCGTTTAAAGAGAAACGAGATAATGCACAGAGGATAGAGAGGTGAGTAGTTGGTTGGATCTCTAGGGTCTGTCCGTACATGGCAATCTCGAGTTGCATAATACTTGGCAATGTCCAAGATGTTGTCCCATGATAGAGGTTGAGGTCTTGGCGCATCCAATGTTCCAGTGGGAAGTGTAGGGCATGCACCAGAGAAGCTAGTTCCCAATAGATCGTCGATAAGACATCCACCGAAATCAATCATCAATTTAAACACCACGATATAGATTTCATAGAGAGTCGACAGAGGTGGCAAACAGACAATTGCATAGATGAGATAGAGGATCTCGCCTTGGAAAAGATAGACAAGCGACTTGAGAATAGACAACACAATTTGAACCACGGTGCAAATTAGACATCGAAGAAGATTAAGGAATTGTAAAAATTCTCTAAAGTTGAGATCGTCCTGAGTATCTTCTGCAAGGCAAATGATAAATTCCACAAGTGCAACCATGACCTTTGGAAACCATGTAAATACAAAGTCCCAAAAGATAAAGATAAAGCGACAAATGATGGACTGCATCATCAGGAAAATAGAGGTAATTCCAACGTGACATGAATCCACTTTCGGTACCGATCCGCACTTGGACGCGTCTGTGGTACAACCTGTACTACCTTGAAGAAAGATAGGAATTGAATTGGAATCAAGCGAACATTGAACGACGAGTCCAATCACTTCTCCGCTGAGGAAAACCGAACGAAAAGGAAATTGTAAAATGCCTGTAAAGTTTCCAAAGACCCACTTGAGTTTGGAGCCAACAGAAGTCTCATTTGCTTGTTTGATGTAGGAGCCACTTGAATCGCGACACGCCCAAAATGAACCGAGTCCCGATAAGAATCCATTGATTGTCTCTACAATGTTGAGAATGGAATAAAAGACGAAAATTTCGAGATTGTCTAGCAACAACCTAAGAACAGTGACCCCTTGAAGTACGTCTGGAGTTGCGATCACGTTAATAATGGAAGTGACGACTTCAAAAATGGTCTGGAGAACTGCAAAAACGAATTGAGAAATTCCTTGTAGACCATCACCGGCGACACAGAAATAATTCGAGTGACTCTCTATTCCTCGTATCTCTGTAAGATAACCACCAGGAGGCGGAATTCCATAGACCCTCAATTGCAAATTGTACGCCACTGGATATGTGTCATTCAGTGGCTGAAGACAATTTTCAGCCAATCCAACGGCTCCGCCGAGAAATTGATCAAAGGTACGAATGCAATTTCCAAGAGCCACGCCAAGACGCATCATCATGTCAAACAATTGGAATATCTGAGGAACAATGTGATTGACATAATAGTAGAGGTAATCTTCGGGGTGGCTAGAGAAAATATAACCAATCTTGGAGAGAGTCAATACAATAATTGTAATGACTTTGACCACACAAAGTAAAAAGTATCGAACAGCTTGCGCCCATTCATGATTGATCATTTCCAAGGCATCTTGGAAACAGAGAACAGATTGTATAGCATATTGTTCAATGTTTGATTCATAGTCGTAGATGGCTAGAAAGCGTTCAATGAAATTGATATTAAACGTAGAAAGGGCAATTACAAAGTTGAGCAGAAAATCGAGCACTCCAATCACTGCATAGATTGCATTTCCCAATCCACAGCCAATGTAATGTAACTCGGCCACATAAAATGAATCAAAGAGAGTGATCAGTTTTGCTGGACTATCTCTAAAGGCATCAAATTGAACAGTGACATTGATATAGGTTGTGTAGCGAATGGGACTAAAGACGAGATCAATCTTGAAAAAGAAATCCAATAAACCTTGAAAGAATCGCCCAATTCCACAAATGATGCCCGCTAGCACAGCGAACGGTCGCGGCACTTGATCCGGTTGTTTGTTGGCAAAAAAGACGCGCACAAACGTAAGGATTATATCATCAAGTGTTCCAGTCCAATGGTAAGCAAAATCACAGAGATAATCAAATGCCAAATTGAATACAGGTTGTCGTCTTACTTGACATTCGACGTAAGAGTTGCAAAAAGGAATTGGAAAAGGTCCACAAAACTGATTACTGTCTCCGCCGCAACTCGTAGTGTTGACACATGTGTAATCTTCTGGTCCACATCCAAAGGGATCATAAGGTCCTGGATTGAAAGCTGCTATAATCAATTCGGCGGCAAATCGAATGATGGAACGCAAGAGATTGAAAACAAAGTTATAGAGATCATGGGAGGGCAGCAAGATAAAAGTAAAACCCAGCGGCCCTCCACTATATTGGAAATTCTCTGTGTGTATATAATAGACCACGGCGTTCCACGCGAATGAGAGTTCGATACAAAAGCAATTAAACCACGGTGTGAAAGGATCGGTGACATTGGCGAGTGCACTATAAATGGGTTGGATGGCAAGATCATTTTGTTCCACCTGGGCTAGAATTCCAGTGAGAAGATTGAAAATGGAAAGGACAAAGGTGAGAATATTCTGAACCACTGCTCTTGCATCTACAACCTCTGTACACTCTCCTAGCACCGATATCGTGGCTGCTATAAATGTCCTAAAAAGTGTAGAGAAAAGATTCCACCAAGGGATCACGACTTGATAGACGAGACGCAAAATGTTGAGAAGAGGTAACACAACTTGCTGATAAACTGGAATGGCAATTTCGGTGGCATAGGTATCAACAGTACGTAGAATGGGTTGAGAATAGGGCAATAACAGGACAAGTGTAAGACCAATGAAAGCGCCAATGAGATAGTATCGTCCATTTGCAAACACATTGGAGATACCTGCTACTAGTACCGCAAACGCTGCAGCAATTGCATTTACAAACAGTAGAATGGTCGAAGCCACCAAACCAGAAGCGGTTGTGGCAAAGAATGAATCCAACGACCCTTTTCTTGTAAGGGAAAGAAAAAAGACGAGAAATGCACCGCCAATGGCAACCAAACTCGCCGCGCTAAAGGCGAATAAGGACCAGGCGAGTGCGGCCGTACTCATTTAAAAAAGAAAGATCACCAACAAAAAAAACGAGGGCCACTTGTAAACTCTACAAAGAGTTGACTATATATAGTTCTCAATGATGGAAACCCGTTTTTTTTTATTTTCATAATTGGCAATAAAGGCGCAAGGGATTTCCAAAAAAAACCCTGTGTTGAAAAATATGTCTGAGCGTCTTCAAAGAATAGTTTCAAGAAACTTGTTTAGTATTTGTAAGAAAAGTTTTATCCATATTAGAAATAACTCTTGACACTTTTGTAGTATTTGTAAGAAAAGATCCATCAATGTTCCAATTAACTCTAGAAACGTGCGCAGTGTTTCTAAGAAATGCCTGCGCAGTGTTTCTAAGAAAAAATTCATCCATGGTACAAGTAACTCTAAAAAGCGCCCTGGATGAAGAAAGAGCATCCATTCATAAAAAACGACAAGGCCAACTTTGGAAGAGTCGTACAAGGAATGATAAAAGATGGTTGATCCCATTGCAATCATAACCAAGGAAATTACAAGCGCCTTTTCAATATCTTTCATTGTTTTCCCTAAAAACTCGCGACTAGTCTATATATGATTTGATTCAGCTGCTAAAAATAACTAGTGCTTTTTAACGAAAAAAAAATGTCTCTAGAGAAATTTGAGACCTTTCTCTTTCTACTCTCTTCCAAAAGGCAACTGGGCATTGGATGGGCCAACTTTCTCTACATTTCACTCCCCATTGAACTAGGCTTTTTTGTGACTATGCTTGTATTCAATTTCCTTGGCATGGTTCCTACCATTGACTATTATTGGAGTATTCTTCTACACATTTTTCACACCTTTTCATGGGCCGCAGTCTATGCATGTCTATCCAAGAACTTTTCTCTTCCCTTTTACCGTGCCACACTCGTTCTCTATGGATTTGCGACACTGCTTGACTTTGCAGCATTTATATGGCGCGTCATTACCACAAGTGTTTGTACGAGTACTCAATGTGTAGACGAGAGAACATGGGGAATCGTAGGATATATACTCTCACTTGTTCTCGTCTTTTGGGACATTGGAGTATTTGTGTCTATTGTATTTGTTATCCGCGGCATCATTCAAGTGATTGTCCAACACGCTCAACAAGTCAAACGAAATAGTCAGGAATCTCTCTCGGCAGAAGGTGGACGTTCAGACCATCCTGAAACAGATGCTGCCATCAATTCGGAATACGCCAAGATTGTCGTGGAACCTCCCAGTATTTCTAAATTTTCCAAGCGGTTTGCCATTGTCATCTGTGCCATACTGGAGCCCATCTTTTATTTTGGCATTCTTATTATCACCATGTTTGGGTTGGTCATTAGCGAACTCTTTTTATGGACCATCTTTTTAGGAGGTCTTCACTTTTTCACTTGGGTATTTCTGGTGGCATGTATCTATAATAATTATTCGAGATCCTTTCAAATTGCTGCACAGGCTCTCTATGCGACCAATATCGTTCTTGATCTAACAGCACTCGTGTGGAGATCCGTGTTGTTGATCAATTGTGATCCCGCCACAAATGTCGATTGCATTTTTCGTAGTTTTCCCGATTGGTTTCCTATTCAACTGTTTTCTGGAATACTCGTCATTATTGATATTGTTGCATTCATCTCTCTTGTCGCGCTTTATCGATGGCTAACAGAAAATATTTGGAGAAGGATTGAAGAGAGTGAAGCAAAAATTCTCCAACAGACCAAGAAAATAGGTCTTGTCAAACGCAAGCCGTCTTCGGCAACTTCTCAAGCTGTATCTCTACATCGTCAACCATCTCAATCATTTTCTTCTTCTTTGCATGTCAGACAACAAGAAGAACGACAGGATGAATTGCGTCAGAGACGGTCGTCTACAATGATAATAAATTAAGATACACCTTTTAATATGGTTCTAAAAACAGTGTTTAGTGCAAATCCCAAGAGTAGATTGTTTACAGAAATAGCAATCATGAATACAACGACTTTTCCTTCGGGCATTTTTCGTGTCTTGAATAATAGGCACGAGAGTCCGACCACAACGGCTTCCATGGTAATCATGGCGACAATCTCTGGTCGAAGCTCTGGCTCTTCACCGCTGTTTGGTAGTAGATGAAATCCTTTCTGAGTAATTGCGATGAGATAACAGAGAACGACGATAAAGACAAGACAAGAAGTTCCCAGTACAAAAGAAATGAGCATGTCTAGCATGTTGATGGTACTCTGACTTTGATATCTCTTTTCATCCCAATGCTCTGGTTGTTGTTGGACAACTGTCAGTGGTATTTCCAAAGAAGTCTCTTTTGGTTGCAAAGATCTAGAGCGAATATCAGACATTTTTTATTGTTGAAATGGAGACGCAGTGTCTTTAAAGTGAAATGGAATAATAGATGCTCTTGTTGATACAGTTTTTTTTCCTAGTATCTCGTCTTTTTCCTTTTTTTCCGTTTCAATTGGAGGGTCGGGAAGCAATGGCGGAGGAGGAGGAGAAGTAGTACGAGACACTGCAGTAGCTACACGACGAGGGGAACGAGGAGGAGGAGGAGATCGAGAAGTAGGAGGAGGAAGAGGCGGACTCTTTTTCTGAACAGCGACAACTTGACGAGGAGAGGATATTTCCAGTGTATGTGTAAATGTATTTGGAAGCAATAAAAGTTCTTCCATCAAACGAATTTCATCTCCCTCGCAAACTCGTTCATTGGCATGTATAAAATTGGTTAGATTGTTGCGCATTCGTTTTGAAAGTGGCAGAGGACAAAAATGTTGATATTTGAAGAGAACGTGAGAAAGAAGAGACATGATGGAAATACAATCAATGTCTATTCCCTTTTTTGTATTGCTATTGGACCACTCGAGATCTAATTTTTTTAGAGACCATGGTCCTTGTGAAATTCCAAAATCTATAAGAACAGGTCGATAGGGCGACGATATATTGACTCGACGCCCTCTTATCATATAGACTCGTGTCGTCTCATCCTGAGACACCAAAATGTTTCTCACAGCAATATCGAGATGCTGAAAATAGCCCAAAAGCACTCGTCCATAATAGATACAGTAGAATAGTTCCCAAAAAAAGTCAACAATAAATTCGTCAGTAAATAGAAAAACATCTTCATTTTCTTGTTCTTCCTCTTCGCTATTGTTTACAAAATCTCGCAATGTCAATGGATAGTATTCCATGACAATAAATAACTGAGATGGCCATAACCATACCGACTCGGTGCTGGCGTCTACTGATGACCATGATGGAGGTGGCGCGATAGAACTCTCAAAATAGTAGAGCAATTTGACATAGCCCGGAAACTCTCTAAATTTCCACAACCAATAGAGTTCCTTGTGTCTTTTTGAAATATTTCTAACGGCTTTGACTACCATGACTCTGCCCTCGGGGTCTCTGACAAAATTGACAATTCCATAACCACCTGCAATGGGAGATCTGAAACTGGTGTGGCTGGTAAAAAATCTGCGCGGATCTTGTTTGACGAGGTAGTGACTATGAAGATCTTGTAGAAATTCTTCATAATCATATGCTGCAGACGCCTCGTCCATAGTGTGTGTGTGTGTATAAAAATAGCCGTGTCTCTAAAAAACTTGTCTAGTGAATTTTTTTAATTTTTTGTAAAATGCGAAAACAATGGATGGGTCCACTGAATGATAACGTTTTCTAAAGTAGTCGCGTATCCTTGGTCAGAAAAGGAAAGCGCATTTAAATGTTCATGCAATCCAGCTAGAGAACTTCGTAGTGGATCGCAAAGAATGCTATACGGATAATCTCTGTTTTTGCCCATAAAACCTTCAGGTGGCACGAGAGCTTTGCTTGTAGGATACACATCTCGATAGACAAGTAGAGAAACCAAAAAAGCAAGCCGTGACAAGTCAGAATGCACATAGTGTAGAATTCTGTCCGCTTCTGGATATGTGTAGAATGTTGAAGGAGTTTCTGATCCCTCCAAGTCGATAATCACTGGACGAAAACACGTCTTGATGGTATAAACTCGACCACAGACTCTGTATTCTCTAGCCGATTGACATTTTTCAATTAGAATGTTTGATTCTTTAAGATCGTAATGCATAAATCTGTCAAACGTTTTTCGAGCATTGATTAAAATACAGAAAAGCTCCAACAAAAAGGCGCACGTGTCTGTAAGACTTTTTGAAACGCTGTCTATAAAAAATGGAATGTATGGCATCACAATAAATGCAAGTGGCTTTGATTGAATATAATGGCGAGACTCGAGTGCCAACGCGACATTGGATGGCACGTTTGGGAAGGAGGTGACATAGAAATGTTGATACTTGATAAATCCAGGCACATCATATCTCTTGGCAAGATAGAGATGAAGTAGCTCGTCGACACATTCACAGTGCTGAGTAATCTTGACACATAAATCTTGTCCTTCAATTCTAAACACGTCTCCACGTATACCTCTTCCACACAGAAGCGCCGGATTAATGCTGAAACGACGAAAAAAGTCAGGTTCTTTGATACACGAGAGAAAAGACGATCCTATTGATTGTTCGTAGAGATGACCATCGACAATGTCTTTTTCGAAATCAAAGGGCTCGTACTTGTCTGGGGCTCGCAACAGAATGAGATCTTGTTTTGTGAATACTTTAAACGTTTGTTTAGCTATCATGTGTGTAAAAGAGAGAAAAAAAAAAGAATGACAAACGATTTAAAAATAGTCACTTTTCAAATCATATATACACAAATACGAAATGAGACACGTAAAACCTGTGGTCGTTGGTGTATGTCACTTTCAAACGCATTTGCGCCTACAGATGTCTTGTCTGTCGATGTCGACGAGCAAGCAGCCATCGCATGCAAACGAATCCACTTTGGACACCCATGGGCCATTCAATGTGCGCGTACACTAGAGGCTTGGATTTTTAAGAATGGAATTGAAATGTACCAAGGCGATACTAAAATTCCCATGCCTGAAGATTTCAAAGACATTTACGAAATCTATTGGATTCCTTTTGGAAAAGAGGCATTGATGGAAATATTTACACGTGGGATATTTCCCATGACCATCAAAAAAATGTCTGAAATCGATCCGGTTCCCAAAGTCGTCGGCGGACGTGGACGAATTATTATGCAATATAACGAATCCAAAGACGAGCACGAGTATCAATATTATCGCCTCAACAAATTCAATTCCAATGGTATTTTTGCAAGCGGCGGTGGCGGAGGCGGTACATTTTCATCTGCCAATATGAAACCCGATCAAAAAGTAGTAATCATGGCACGCTTTGGCTATGATCCAAATGACGACGGTGTTCTTCGCAGCCCTCTTGCATCGTTGCTCACAGACGATTTCGAAGTTGGAAAAGTGCGTCAATTTGCATTGTCAGGAGCAGCACAAAAGGCAGACCCATTCCTTCCGACAGAGGTACAAGACAAGGCGTCTGAAGGTTTCGGCCTTGATGGAGTTTCTACCATTTACAACGAACGTGATGTACTGCTTTCGCGTCAGCAAGATAAACTCTATGCCAATGCGGCAGAATTGGAAAGCTCTGTGAAACAACGAGAAATTTATAACGACCATTACGCAAATCCCGAAACACGAATCTATTCAAGGTATTCAGGATTTTCCAATTTTGACCTCACAGTGCGTCCTCCAAAAACGTTTCCTCTGCCCTCTGGTCACAAAGTGACGAATCCAAACTATCCGCCACCCAATACAGATCTCAAAGACAGAAAGGAAGAATTTCTACACAACATCTGTGCTGCTTATGGAATTCCTTGGTCTATGCTTGCAGGAGAAGGTCGAGTATTGGCTGGAATCAAAGTCAACGAACAGAGTTTTCACGAGACGCTTCGATTTTGGCGCAATATTGTCGCAGAGATTTTTACTCGTGTTTATCACATTATCTATGAGCGAGAGACAGTGGACGCCGCCATGTCTGAAATTGTGTCTGTCCCTCGTGACAGTATTACCAAAAAGACACTCCACCAGAAACTACTATCAAAGCGAATCAAGTTTGTTTTTCCTATGGAAACGAATGACACATTCGACGACCTAGTCAAGAAATATTCTCTCAAAGTCATTCCATGGGAGGAATTCGAAAGACTATCGAGGAGGATGGCAGGCATACCCGAAGAAATGAAACAATCGGAAAAGAAAGACCCATGGAATGATGAAGAGAAACTCTTGTTTGCAGGCAAAAAGTTGTCACCCTCCAAAGAAGGTGGTGGCGCAGAACCAAAGACGAAAAAACAAAAGACAAATTCATAGAAATATTTGAAAACCAGTCTATTTGTAGAGAGAATAGATAGAGACGAGAATAAAGCTTTTGTGTATTTTTGTTTAAAAAGAATGGAAGCTCCACTGGGACCACCACCCCCAAAACGTTATCGAAAAAAGCAAGGAATACTTGCTGAAAAGGGAGCACCAACAGAAAAGAAAAGCAAAAAGGTATCTACCGTCGGTCTAGCAGGTGACACTCCTGTCAAGATAAATGTCTTTTCCAACGACTCTGGTACATACACTCTTGAAAATGTTAAAGACAGACTGGCGCCCCTCTTTGAAAAGTCGAAAAAATGTTTGCAGGAAAAGCTCTTTCAGTCCAAAGAATTGGAAAAAGCCATCGTCGACACTTTTAAACGCAACGCAACGGAAATGAAGAAATACGAAAACATCAAAATCCAGCGTTTGAAAGCAAATCAAATGACACTCCAGAGACTCGAAGACAAATTAAATGTGCCTAATAACAAACTGAAACTGAAAAAGGACTGGAAAAAGGCTCTCAAGCAGTTTCGAGATGGCAACAAACTCGTAGAAAAATTAGATGCGCTGGTAAACGACAATGGACCAGAGTTGTACAAGAAACTCAAAAACAATGAAAATGACCCCACACTACTCCAAGAGCGGTCCGAGTTTCTAACAAATGTCAACGAGGCATCCGCAAAACTCAAAGCATGGAACGTAAAAGCGTGTGCAGAGTCTTTTCCCTTTTCTCTAAAGGAAGAAGAAAAGAGAAATAATGCCATGATTGAAGAATTTGACCGGGCTAGCAAGATTATCGGTAACAATCTAGAAATCTCTAAAACAAGAGAGCAAGTGCAAAAAGAATTAAAGCAACGACAAGCCGAGGAAATCAAATCAAAGGAATTTGAAAATTTCCAAAAAGAGTATGAAAAGGAACATCCTTTTGAATTCAAAACTGATAGTGAATTGGAAGAACTTTTTGACAAGAAAACATCAAAACAAGAAGCATTGTCAGAGGCAGCATTCAAGAATATGCGTATCGACGACAATGACAGACTTTTATTTTAAAATAAAATCCCCTCTTGTTTGAGTTTTTGTCGCTTTGAAGAAGGTGGTTGTTGATCATCATTGTCTCCAAGTTGGAATTCATTGCCGTAATCAAAGACAATTTCAGTGTCTGGTCCAATGTCTTCTCTAGCCACGAGAAAGGGATGGATATACTTGCTCATCGTTGGAGTGGGCCAAGGAAGTATCCATGCATTGGGTCTAGAATTTGAATGATTGGCATATCGTGCTATGCAAGTTTGAGTGCCGCGAGGATTGATAAAGTATTCATTCTTTTGAGAATTGATAGTGATGTCTATGCCACCGAGTTTTTGTTTTTCTTCATCAGTCACTGGCTTGTTGATCACATACAAATATTCACTCTCTTCCATTGTTTCCAAATAATGTGGTGTATAGTAGGGAGAAATGATTTCATCCTTTTTGTACACAATGTTGGCGTCACGCGGGTCTTCGATTTTTTTGGGAATGGTAAAAAGTCCTAAACCTTTGGAGTGTCCCTTTTCATCAAACGATTCCTTTACAACTAGATTTGGATACGCCTTTGGTGCGTGGACATCACAAAAATAGGGATACATTTCCGCAGTTTTTTCACATCGAGTGCGTCCTGCGTATGGCGGTTTGGAATTGTCGTTTCTTTCTGCATACCAATGGCATTGTTGTTGCTGTATAATTGGGCCACCTGGACGTCGAGGATCTCGATAGACTTCTTTTATTCGCTCTTCAAAATTGGGAAAGAGATCATAAAAATCGACGACAAGGTTGGTAAAATCGCGAGAAAGCTCGTCCAATGTAAGCGGAGGCGCCGCCTTCTTTGGTACCGCCTTTTCTCGAGGCATGGTTGGTTTTTAAAAAAAAGAGATAAAAATTTTCTATTTATACACTTTCATTTGTATCCTTGACCTTTTTGGCCTTTGCTTTTTTTACAGTACTTCTCAACTCGGCGTAGAGCGAGGCGCGATTTGTATCACGTGGTTTAAACACTCGCTCGCCACTCGATGATCTAGAAGTATACCATCCTTCGGCGTAAGAACGTCGAATGAGCGAGAGTGGAAGAAATGTTTCCCATGACTTGATCCATGTGCACCCAGTGTCTGAGCAAAAAGGCATTTTACGTACACATGCTCTAGTAGTGTTTTCATCATCAAAGACGAGGAAAAAGTTTCGATTGATATTTTCTTTGGTTTCTGTGCCACATAGAGTACATGGTATGGTTGGAAGAGGGAGTTTTTGACATCCACACGAGAATACTCCACCATAGGTTTCGAAACAATTTCGTGAAAATCTCATGACCGATAGACAATAGGGGCAGAGAACGACAATCATCTTTTTGAGTTTGAGAATTGTTCCAATCATATTGACTTCGACCAATTCTGTGCGTGGACATAGACTTGCATTTTCCTTTTCTCTACTATGCTTGGCCTTTTTCTTTTGTTCTCTTTCATTCATTCGAGAAGGCTGACGCTTCGTCGGTTGTTGCTGTTCTTCTTCCATCATATCTTCTTCGTCGTCGTCCTGTTCATCATCTTCTGTTTCCGTATCTGATGCTAGAGCACTGATGGAAGAGCTTGTTCTCTTTTTTGAATTGTTTTTAGATTTGGCTTGTGAACAATAGAGTTTTCCAGTGTCGAGATCAATTCGTATTCCATCACAACAAAGTGAGGATTTGCGTTGTTTGGCGAGTTTCTTTTGTTTCTCATCGTCTACTTCATAGGGTATGGTTATACTTCGAATGCTACTGCAATTTACGCATGCCATATAGAGACCAGCTTGCTCTGGAAGTGTTTCACCGGGTTTGGTTTGATAGAGTTGGTGAAACTTTTTGATTTGCATATCAGTCCAATCTCGAGGTAGAGGATAGACAAGAATGGATTGCCGGCGTTTTAGACATTGAAAGAAATGGCGTAGAATGAGATAATCACGAGCGCCACGTCTTAGAATTTTATCGAGTGTCTTTTTTACGCCCGAGCGAGAAGTCTCGCGTTGGTAGAGATCTTCGGCACTCGCCAATTCTCGAATCGAATCTGCGTGGACAGAAAAAGGAAGAGTGCCCAGAAACCAATAAGAGATGGGCCACCATTGTTTGACTCGTGAAAAGATGATATCGAGTAGTTTTTTTTCAGCGTCGATATCAATCCATGGTACCTTTTCAGAGTAGAAATGGAGTACATCAAAGTCGTCAAAGTATGAATTCATGCATTCCGCAAAAGACATTTCAATGACTCGTGGCCAATTGTCGGGATTTTCCTTGTTGGCTTGATCTAGGAAATAGTCTGCCCACGTAAACCATGGTTTATCCAATTGCCATTGCTTTCGTGTTGTCAACAAACAATTAAAGGGCTGAAATACACCTTCGTTTAGGAAATGATCAAATAGACTATTGTTCATATCGTCGACAAGCGGATGGCACGCATAATATTCAAAGACGTGGTGATTGAGTCTCCTTCGAACTGTGTCCATTGAATCAAACGTATTATTGATGACACTCGAGAGATAATAGTTTTCTCCGAGAAAGTCATACAGTGCGGGTAGATATTTGATAGACCAAAAGAGATACTCGCGAAGAATGTAGAGAATGAGAAATTTGTTTTGAGCAATCCACTCTGCAAGTTCTTCACCCGAAGGAGGCATCAAGGAGAACCACTTGTACAATTTTTGACGCACTTGAAACGACGCTACGACTTTGCTATGTTCATAAACACCAAGCAAAGAAGCCATAATCATTCGTAACACACACTGGAAGATGGATGTGTATCCCCTTTTCAACCATCCGTTGGCAAGAGAAGAGGTAAAAGCGCGACATTTGCATGCACGTGGAATCACCTTGGTAAGATCAAAAATAAGAGTTTCCATTTCGTCGTCGGTAAATGACGAAGAGCCACGCGGACTGCGATAGGGTATATCTACGTGATCACCCCAAAAGCCACACGAAAGTAGCAATGCAAAGAGATCAGGTAGTTCGTTGATGGAGAATTCGAGATTGTCTCCAGGTGAAAACATGGCAAGTGGAGAGATGGGCACACCTTCAGTAAGTTGCTTATTTTTGAAATGATTTTTGAGGGTCATGTGTATCATGAGCAATTGATATCGATCTTGGACAGCGCGAAGACTCTTTTCGACTTGGTGCCATTTTTCGTCTAGAGTAGACGGGCGCTCGAGACATAGACGTTCCAAGTAATCGACACGATTGACAATCGAATAATAGATGGAATACTCTGGCAACCCTTCCTTGATGACAAGCGGACGCCATACATAGGCGCCGTCGACGCCCTTGTAAAAAGAGGTGTGATGAGGCCATTCGACAGAAAAGAGCCAAGAGGGTATCAACGAGGATCCAAAGTATTCTTCAATTCGTTGTTGATCATTCATTGCATTGAGCCGGACAATTTTATAGATTTTTGGTGAGGGGCTGGCGACAAGTCCGGGAATTCCTACATAACCAGCCCCCTGAGAAAATCCTTTACACGTCCGTCCATATTTTTCCAAAAGTTGTCTTGTGCTGTATAACGAATGTATCCCGTCTGTTCAAAACCTGGTACTCCATCTTTGACGACATAGCTATACCAGTAGAGACAGTGAATAACCACTGGCTTTGGCATGCCTTGATAGTCGGTCGAAGACGACATAAAACATTGTCTAAGATCATACTCGCCTTCCACATTGACCTCGTTGCAATAATTTTGAATACAGAATGCACCCTTGATGTCATCGGCAGTCGAACGAATGGTCATGTGGTCTTTGGCAATGTCGTGTCTATTGCACATGGCACATCTTCGTGGCTCTTCGGGAAGAAGTAGAGCGTCGCCCATTTGGCGCTCTTCCTTGGTAAGATATTCTCTGAGAATCACAGGTGGCGCATCAGGCACTTTGGTACCTTGACAATCTCTTCCATAACGACAATACCTGTCGCGGGAGCCAGGCCGTGGTGCAAAGAAGAAACCTTCTTCGTCTTCTCGTAGTCGCTTGGGCGGATTGACTTGGCGTCGTCCAACCACCGAGTGAAAATCTTTGCTCTGATGAAGAAATGATTCAGGTTGATATTGACGTACAAATTTCATGACAAACGAGTTGTTCATATCTCGTAGTGCAGCCGAGTCATAGGAACGAATAAACTCTGTCAAATTTGCAGTATTATTACCAGCTGAATTGGAGAGAATCTTGAGAATCTTTTCTTGTTCTTGTAACAGCTTGGTATTGATGGGATAGTAGAGTTGTTGATCTTTGAGAGGTTTTGATTTGTCTTGAATGATTTTGATTTGTTGATCCAATTCCTCCATATTTTCACGCTGTTGAGGTGTCAGGTGGTCTTTATTTTCCACCAACTTTCTGTGGGATGCTTTCAATTTGATAATCTTGACACTTACATCCTTTTCAATTTCCTCGTCAAGTGCAGTTTGATCAATCCCAGTCTCTTTGTTGAGCAAGTCATCTGGTAGCATCTCAACAATGGGAGACTGATCTTTGCTTGCTTTGAGTGTAGGTGTGTGGGTTGTCTTGCGTTTGTATTTGCGCACTGGTGCACTAGAGGATTCTTCTTCTTGTACAGTGGTGGCGGCGGCACGAGTCGTAGACGCTGTTGTAGTAGAAACAGTTTCTCTCTTTCTCTTTTTCACCTTGACTTCGCTGTCACTCTCTGACTCATCCAGCTGCAATTGTTGTTGTTTTGTTTTGGACCACTTTGAAACAGAGTCGAGATAGTTTTTTGCCATGACTTGATAATCATTGTCGATGGCCTGTGATGAGTTGACAAGTGTCATAAACTCTTCAAATGCATTGCTTGTCCTTTTTTCAGTCAATGCAATAGAGGACTGATGAAGATTCTTTTGAAAGAGAGGATCTTTGATTGTTTTCTCTCTTTGAATTTTTTTCTTTTTTCCCAAAGTCAACATGGCGGTGAAATAAATTTGCCAGTCTGGCTATATATAAACCATATAAAGAGCGGGGCAGCGCCACTGCTTTTTTTATTACAAAAAAAAAGACTTGCATTTTTTTTATTTCTTGTTTTTCCAATCGTGATGGTCAAGCATGGAAGTTAAAGAGTCTAGCGCCAATCTTTTTAAATAGGAATAGAGTTGCATCAACTCTGAGTCATCTGCTTGTCCAATCCATGTTTTTACATATATGGCATTGGCTGGATTTTCAATAAACGTCTCTTTTGTGTCATCTACAATAATTGTCTTGTATTTCTTGTACTTTGGATACTTTTTCCACACTTTACCAAGTGGCTTGATTGTCATTGAAACACCATTACGCGATCCCCAAAGTCCGTCTTCGCCGTATGAAAAATGCGACGATTTGCATTGGTTGCGCGAATAAACAAACACAGGACGCACCTTTTCCGGCGTTGGAAATAATGTCGATACAGCAATGTCTGCATAGTCTTTTGTGGCCGCAGTCCATATTCCAATATCGTACCATTTGGCCACCTCTGTGATAAACGCGACAGCGTATGGTCTTTTACACAATACACCTTCTTTAGGAATTTCAATTGCCACTTCGTGATGCGCTTCTATCTTTTCTCTACGAGAAATAAAATGCACCAGTGTACCATCAAGGTCTAGAATAAGAAGAGGTTTTGTTTCTTTCTCTTCCATTCCTATCTGGGGGAAGACACAGTGTCTTTTTTTTGCTATGTTTAAAAAGTGTCGGGTTTTGTTTTTGAGATATTTCTCGGAAAAGACTTGCATTTTTTATAAATAGCCATTTTTCATTTCCGAATTATCACGGAAAACAGTTTTTTTTAAATGATTCATCTTGAAATCGTTTCTACTGCCAAAAGCACCAATGATACATATGTAATTGTGGAAGGGAAACGAGTTGCAGTCAAACCTCTACCAAACCTCAAGCTAGAGTACAAAGAAACAGACAAAGAAGGCAACGACATTTATTCGTTTGATTTTTTTGGCGACGTTCTCCAGTCTTCTCCATTTAGAGAAACTGTTGTCCTCGAAAAATCAGAGCTTTCCGATTTGCTTGGTTCTTATTCAGATGTAGACGAAGAACAGACAGAGCTTACTGATGTGAGTCGTGCCTTTTCGGATGTAGACGACAAACAAGAGACAGACAAGGACGTCCAGGAGATAAACAAACGTGCAGCTCAATTCGATTGGGACAGTGCTGCTCCGAATTTCAACACCCTCGGTGCAATGCTTCGCAATATGGAACAAGTTTTAGAAGCGATAGATCTGAGGGATGATCACAAGGAAGAGGAAAAAAATCTCAAAAACAAAACACGGATTGACGTCTATCGATACGACGAACGTATGAAAGACTATAGCGAGTTAAATGCACTTGGTGTACATGCATTCTATGTGCCTACTCAGATGCTCCGAAAAGAAATGTCTAGAAAAAAAATTAATAGTTACTGGTCACGATTTCTTCACGTTGAAAAGGCATTTATTGTCTTTAAAACTCCTCAAGAGCTCACGAGAACCTTTGATGAACTAGATGCACTTGTTATTGAAAATAATAAAGAATGATTTTTTTTTCAAAAAAGGAGGGTAGCTTTCCTTGAGCGCAACAGGAATTTTTTCAATTTTACAATTTTATTTTAGTACAAATAACCTATATATTTGAAAATGTCCATCGACTCAAACTTTGTTTACAACCACTTTTAAACGCTTTCAAATGGCGGCATAGCATTCATACACACTGAGGAAGATAATTAGCAAAAAAAATTTTCGAAAAAAAAAAGTCGCCGATGGCCAGTCCATCGGTCGATTTTCGAACATTGTCCGATCGACCCAAATTTTCAGACCGCTCCCCTATTTTGGTACCGTCAGTCTATGGTTGAAATTTCAGGTCTCAAAAATGATTTTTAATTTCTTGCACAGACGTTGAATAGGGGGGTGATCCCATAGTGGTAGGGTCATTTTGTGGAATAACTTTTTGCCACTTGTTCAGTGAATTTTTGCGCAAGCCCCTAAAAGTCTTATCTATGTACCGTGGTACTACCTATAAAATTTCATCACTCGATGGGCACATGTTGGACCATCGATGGCAGACTTGTGATTTTTTCGAAAAAAAAAGTTGAAAAATTTTTTATTGCAGATTCGTAACAATCTCGAGAATGAACAAAAATCAACTTTTTTTTCCGCCGGACGACCGATGGACCGACCCATCGACCAACTTTCGACCATCGTCCGATCGACTCAAATTTTCATACCGCTCTCCTACTTTGGTACCCTCTAGCTATGGTTAAAATTCCAGGTCTCAAAAATGATTTTTAATTTCTTGCACAGACGTTGAATAGGGGGGTGATCCCATAGTGGTAGGGTCATTTTATGGAATAACTTTTTGCCATTTGTTCAGTGAATTTTTGCGCAAGCCCCTAAAAGTCTTATCTATGTACCGTGGTGCTACCTGTGAAATTTCATCAGTCGATTGACACGCATGTTGGACCATCGATGGTAGACTTTGCATTTTTCGAAAAAAAAAGTTGAAAATTTTTTTATTTCAGATTCGTAATAATCTCGAGAATGACCAAAAAACAACTTTTTTCCGTCCGGACGACCGATGGACCGGCCCATCGGTCAACTTTCGACCATCGTCCGATCGACCCAAATTTTCAGACCGCTCTCCTACTTTGGTACCCTCTAGCTATGGCTGAAATTTCAGGTCTCAAAAATGATTTTTAATTTCTTGCACAGACGTTGAATAGGGGGGTGATCCCATAGTGGTAGGGTCTTTTTGTGGAATAACTTTTTCCAACTTGATCAGTGAAATTTCCCGCAAGCCCCTAAAAGTCTTATCTATGTACCCTGGTGCTACTTATAAAATTTCATCAGTCGATGGACACATGTTGGACCATCGATGGTAGACTTTGCATTTTTCGAAAAAAAAAAGTTGAAAATTTTTTTATTGCAGATTCTTTACAATCTCGAGAATGACCAAAAAAAACTTTTTTCCGCCGGACGACCGATGGACCGACCCATCGACCAACTTTCGACCATCGTCCAATCGACCCAAATTTTCAGACCGCTCTCCTACTTTGGTACCCTCTAGCTATGGTTAAAATTTCAGGTCTCGAAAATGATTTTTAATTTCTTGCACAGACGTTGAATAGGGGGGTGATCCCATAGTGGTAGGGTCATTTTGTGGAATAACTTTTGACCACTTGTTCGATGAAATTTCCCGTAAGCCCATAAAAGTCTTATCTATGTACCGTGGTGCTACCTGTGAAATTTCATCAGTCGATGTGCACATGTTGGATAATCGATGATAGACTTGGAAAATTTTCTAAAAATAAAAAAAATCAAAATTAATTTGAAATGTCTGCCACATGGTTTAAGACATTTCTGGCCAATCAAGGTGATTGCCTAGTGGGAGGAAGCTATGCATTGTGGCACTTTGAGTCATTTTTCAAGAAGAGTCAACCATCGTGGACACCAAAAGATATAGATGTGTTTGTGGCACCCCAACTCGAAACTCCTATTTCCGAAGAGTCTGTCAGAACCCATTTTTTTCAGTTAATGAAACAATGTGGAACTGGATGTGAATTGAAATCAATTGCATTCAATCGAATGTACAATGCATACTGGGCTGTCTGGGATAAGAGCAAAAAGATTCCAAGAGATTTAGATAGTTCTGATATTTTGCCAGGCATCTCTTATGACTTTGACAAGAGTATTCTCGCTGTTGGTACATTTTCTGTTCCCACCAAGACCATGGGAAAGGATGATGCATTTCCAGCGCACCAAGAAAACGTCAATGTTCAAGTGGTCTTGTTTGACAAGCAATGTGATGGACACTATTCATCTCCACGCCCTTCCATGTTTCAAGGCTTGTGCGGTCTAGCGGATATTGGCGTTTTCATGTCTCCTCAAACTCAATATTCACATCGAAATACCCAACCGATGGCTTGGTATTTCTGTCAAGATACCTTTGAAAAGCTCTTTACTTCCAATACGCTCGTCATCTGGAACGACAAACGTCAGGCTAAATACAGAGAGCGTGGTTACACGATTGTCGACAAACAATAAAGTTAGCTGCTTTTTCAGTCCCTTTCTTTTTTTTTTGACACAACAACAAAAACAACAACACACAAAAAATGTCATTGTCTCTAAAAAGAACGTTTGAAGAAATGAAGAGTACAGACGATCCACCCAAGAAAGAAACAATCTATGCAATTATCAAAATTTGTATTGAAGACTCATTTCCTGAACGCGGTACAGAAACCATCTTGAAAACATTCAAAAATCATCTAGATGCAGAAAAAGGAATTACAGATCAAATGAGACTCTTTATCGAGACGAAAATTTTGGAACATGTTGCCATCGCATGCGCGGTGGTCACAGAAGAAGATTTCCTTTTTAAAGGAGAAAAAATGATTGGAATCAAAGACATGTTCAAGAATGACAAAAGAGCCCTCGTTGAATTGTTCCAAATATTTTGTCGGGGAGAACGCGTCGCAGAGACTGTCAAATTTGAAATACGCGAATTTATTCTTGAATAAAAACGGAAATAATTGTCACTTTCTTCCTTCTTGTTTCTTCTTTTGTCGACTTTTGAGGTAGGTGTTTCTTGTTTCCCAATCGACATGTGCATAACGTCTGTCGTTTGATTCGAGCAAACTAGCTAGTCTATCACGAAGAAGACTAGTATTTTCAACAAGATAGAGATTTTCATTTTCGGGTAATCCAAGTTGCACGCGAATAGATTTGAAAGAGTTTTTTTCACCAAATAACCCCCACAAAAGAACAAAACGACGGGGATTCTTTAGCAGTTCAGACCACTCGACAATACGATATTCAAATCTCTCTGGGGCCATTCCAATGGTATGTTCTTCAAATCCCATCTTTTCAAAAATTCGTTTCAGATCCATACAACGCACTTGATATTCAACTAGAGATGCAACATTTTTGGAAACGTTTTCGTCGTTATCCTGCAAAAGGGAGAGCAGCTCTTTTTCAGTCTTTTGAGACAAGACTGGACATTTCTTGAAAGATGGCGTCTTTAACTTGAATATCTTTTGAAAGTCACCGAGTGCCTTTTCTGGCTCCATCCAATAATAATTGTGCCACGCAGAATGTGTGTGAGTTGAGAGTACAAGACAATAGTCTGGTTCTGGTATTTGAATGGATTGTATCAAGGTGATCAATTTAGTAAGAATTTGAATTCCGTTTGTTAGGTCGATGGTCATGGATCCTCCACCAGGGTCTCTAACTACCGAGAAAATAGCAATGGCTTGATGATCGCTGATGAATTGTTCTAATTGTGAAATAATTTTTTCTCTATTTGGCAAAAGGGGCGTTTTTGAGTATCCAGTCATGACACGGATTTCGAGTGTTGGTCGCTGTTGATTAAGAGCGTATGGATTTATCGAAATTGAACATGTAATTTCGCTGACTGGAAAATGAGATTCGGCGTCACCTTTAATACCCGAGCCTTCTTCGCCGGTACCATAGTAGTCGCTCTTTTTGATGATTGAAAAAGTCCAATAAAACTTTTCTAGGCATGTCCAAAATAACATTCTTGCTAGAAATGTAGGAAGTGAGAGTTTATCAAACGCGGGACGATGTAGCAGTGCGTCTGTGAGTTCGGCTATTCCAATTTCTCGAGCACGTTTCAACAACTTCAACGTGTCTTTTGAAGAGAGGAGACCAAGAATATAAGCCATCACATCTGCGTTTTGGCCAATAGGTCTACTATCAATCAAAAGAGATTGTTTGACAAACGTAGATAGCAACCCACAAAGCTTTTCATAGAGAGACAATGACGATAACGACTCGCTTTGAAGATAACTCGAAAGAAGCGTAATTCTTTCACCAAGAGGGATGAGATTTGGAGGACTATTCTTTTGTCTTTTCTTGCGACTTGTCAAATTGGCAACCCAATAGAAATCATCTGGAAGTCCCAACACAAGTCCAAGAAGAACGTCTCCATTCTTATTGAAACGTTTCTCTAGATCTCGACAAACACTCTCGTGTATCTCTTCAATCAACGAGCGAGTGGTTTCTTCGAGTTCATTTGAAGATGGAAGAGGAGGTGTAGTAGCAGTAGACTCCATGTCTGGGGTGGCAGACTGTTTGATTCATGACATTTAAAAAAACATAAATAAGTTTAATCGAGTTAAAAATAGAGCTTTATCACTTTTTTTCTTTTTTGAAACAAAAATGGAAAAGTTTCTGAAAAGAAAAGAATCATCAACAAACGACGAGTCGAAAGTAACCAAAAAGGCCAAAACAACAAAGGACTCTGTCTTTGTTGTGGAACAATTAGAGGAAGAGGACGATTACAAACGGCGGAGTGGAGCAAGTTCAGAAATACTAGGTGTTTTCCGAGAAGAAAAGGATGCAAAACACTTGGTCATGACAACAAAAAGGGAATTTGTCATTGAACAAATGGAATTGTATTCAAACGAAAAGTTTTCTGAAAGAGAAGACCTTGCAAAAATGATGGAGTTTGATAAAGATGGAAGAGCATGTGGAATCAAAGAAGAGTTTCAAGAAAACGAGGATGCAATCAACGAGTTGTTTGATTTTTTTAATGAGGGTGAATTTGTACCCTACAAGATGGAAATCTTCTTTACAAAACACATTGTATATTAAAGAGTATCAATTGCATTCACATGGCTATTTTGACAAGCTGTCGTGCAAAATCGACACTCTACATAGGTTGGGTTGTACGGATTTACGTGAGGGCATTTCTTTTCAATAATTGCTCCATGCGGAGCAAACTTTTGATCGCATGTAGAACATCGAATAAGATCGTTTCGTTTCAATTCCTCTTTTTTTTGCTATGAGTCGTGCTTGTGTTTTTGTGATTTCCGACCATTGTTTTGCCAACTTTTCTTCCAGTCTTGCAATTTCAGACATCTTTTTTTGTAGAGAAAGGAAAAAAAAATAGAAATGAAACTGGTTTTAATTTTATTCAAAACAGACCACGCTTCACATTTTCTTCTTTTTGAGCACGGCTGCGACGAGTCTCTGGACGCTCGGATCTGTTTGTGAGAAGAGATTCAATACGCTTGAGCTTCTTTTCAGACATTGGTGGGCGTTGCGATGGTTTCGCTTCGCGTTTGCGCTTCTTCTCGGCGACAGGAGAGGGAGCAGATTCGGTAGGACAAGTGAAGAAGAGGTCTTCATTCTTGTAGTTGCCTTGAATTTCATACTTGATTATATCTTGTGGAAGAGTAGGGAGGATCTTGATCTTGTGTTTTTCAAAGAAATTCTTGAATGAAGAACTAGGGTGATAGTCAAAGGTGGTATTGGAACGATCAGACCAAATTCTGAGAGGATCCAGAAGTGTGTCAGGCGTGACACCTTCTTCAAATTTGCCCACGTCCAATCTAACAGTACCAAAACGAACGTCGCTGGAAAGGCTAAAAGTGGCATTGGATCCACCAGTAGATCCAATGACATAGATCTTGTGATGCCAGTCAGCCTTTTCTTCTGCTCCGTCACCACCGTGCTCATGGCGAGTAGGAACAAAGAGCTGTCCTTTCGAGGCAGTTGCGTGAGAGTAGGCAATGGGTTCGAAATCTTCATTGGTCTTGTTTGATTGACAAACAATGAATCCAAATGCAGAGGGATAGTGCTTTTGAACAAAATCGAGAAAGCTAGCGGGAAGCTCGCCAAAGAAATCGGTTTGCAGACGATCGAGATCAGAAATAGTAGGAGCAAGGCTGATGGAATATGAGCCACTGGTTACAATTTCAAGAGGACTGAGAGAAACAAAAAGAGCACCATTAGGTACACCACGAGAAGCAGACTTGGGTCGAAGCATAGGATGAAAACGAGAGTCGAGGGTTTTGAAGAAATCGTTACAATCAGTCATAGAATAGAATTTGGCAAAATCGGCTCGCTTGGTAGGATTGGGCACAGGAAGAACCATGACAATAGGCTTTCCGGCAGGATCTCGAGATACAGAATTTTCATAAATGGTTAATTGTTCAAGACCAGCCGTGTCGAGAGGTGCAACAAGAATCTTTGTCTTTTTGACATTCTTAACGGGAAATGCAAACATACACATGATGGTTTTAATGAATAAAGAGGACGAAAAATATTATTTTCTGAACGAGATGGTAAATTTAGAAAAAAAAAACAAGTGTTATTCTTAGAAATGTCGAGGTTTCGCTTTTCAAAGACACCATCAAGAACCTCTATTGATGATAATCCTCAGTGTGCTTTAAAGACTTTTTTGGTACTACTTCTTTCAGAAAAGGAAAAGGGAATAGAAAAAGATCCATCGATTTGGTTACAAAGATGCGACATTTACCAATGCGAGTCAATGGACGCACTCTATGAACGACTTTTACAAGATTTGCGACACGAGATTCCAAAAGATTTATACGATTCGCGACTGTGCATCGACTATCTTGTTCAATTGGAAACAGTGGCTAAACGATTGTTTATTCAAGAAAAGAAAAACATTTTGTAATTTCTCTGGTATACATTAAATCTACTTTGCCAAATGCTCTCAGAGAAGGAGAGAACAACAATCTAGACTCGCTAAAATTAGCACAATTACCATTTCTTTTTTTTTCTTGGGGAAGGGATTACGCTTGCGGCAACACATCAGTTTGATTAGTTTCTTTTTTATTTCTCACATACCTACTGGGTTCTTTTTTGCATATCACGTGCTGCTGCGATGCCCTCCTATTGGAGCAATAATACAACTTTATTTATTCAAAATGCTGGTTACTATTCTGAAGATTTTGAGCGAGAGTCGAAAAAATTTAAAATCTATGAACGCGAAGAGTATGTGATGAATCCGCCAGCAGACACCAACCTGTCAAAAGGCGAAGAGCGCTTTAGGCATTTTCTCTATCTATTGGAAAACGGGTTTTGGAAACGTCATGTTTTTCAACGTGAATTTCACCATTGTGCTCTCAAGGTACTGGCCGAATCCATTGTTGGCGCAGACGACTGGGCCCAGGTGGGACCGCTACTGATTGAAGAATATGGTAGGTCTTTTCGTTTTCTTTTTTTTTTCTAAAACTTTCAACAAAAAGGCTGGGACATGTCGAATAACTCCAAAATGCTCCTTGGTGTGGCACCTCGACGTTTTGGCAAATCCATTGCTATCGCTATGCTCATGGCTGCAGGTGCACTCGTCGTCTACAAACTAACAGAGGCCGTCTTTGCTACTTCACAGCGTATCTCTGGAAACATGGGAGAATATGTCAAGGAGGCAATCAACATGTCGGGCAACGCTCATCGAATTGTTAAATTCGGAGAAGAGCTCATTCTGATTCAAGGCGATTCACCAGAAGATTTTCGTAAAATCAATTGCTACCCTGCCAATCCAAAGATAAGTCTGTCTGTCTTTTTTTTTCTCTTTCTTTTGCTTTAATGACACTCCCCTACACACATACACAGACGAGAGAGTGAGTGAGCGAGAATCTTTTAATTTTTCTCTTTCAGCTCGACTGGGATTGTTGTTGTCCCAAAAGGGTTGTTTTCACAACCAAATTTTTACTTTTTGCAAATGAAAAAAAAACACAGTGTCGTTTATTTCTATTGTTTTGCCAATGGCACAAAAAGTAATACAGGCTTTCTACAAGTGAAACACTCGCCTTTGTGTGGGAAATTGATGCACATACTACATACGTCTATATGTCCACAAGGGAAATTAAACAGCTCGCATTGATAGACTTTACATATTCTGCATATCATATCTGGAAGAGTGTCATTCGAACTCCTTGGGGAAGTTCTGTAGGGAACTATTTGTGAAAGATTCTTTTGATACACTTTGATAATGTAATTCATATACTTTGGATTAAAGTCTTGGCCAATCCGTTTTCGAGGTACCTCCAACAAGCTCTGCAAACTTCAAATCCAATAAAAACAAATAGAATTGTCCATGTCCAAGGACTCGATAGAGCTTGAATGGCACTACTATACAACCTTGTATCTCTTTGCACACCTATTTCCATTGCCCATGGTAGATCCCACGCAGACAACATCACTTCGACCACTACTCGCAATGGCAAGACAATAATTTGTGTAGAAATCATAATCCACATTATAAAACCGAAATGTAATCGAAAGTCGTCGTGGTTTTCAGTTAGATCAAGATTCAGGACGCCATATTCAACGCACATTTCGTGATGCTTCAAATCATCTATCATTTGACAGAAATCGGAAACATAAAACCACTTGTACACGGTACAAGTCAATGCAAACGAAAAATCAAAAGTGGAATTTGCACAGACATTACAAATAAATATACTCGTAATGACTAGTATGATGCGATTCATTCTTGTTTTTTCTTTAGAGAGCAAGAAAAATTTATTTCATTTTCTAACTTTAGAAATCGATGGACACAAGAAAGCCGACACTAGATACATCTCATGAGTGGCGTACCATTGGTCTCACATGGGTCAAAGAAGAACGTGTTTGTACAAGATGTAACGCCATTTTTTTAGAATGTAATAATCTTGGACAATGGAAATGTTTCTATCATCCACGCGCTTTTAATGGTCCTCACAAGGGAACACATTACAATGCCAATGCGTGGGATTGTTGTGGCAGACCTCTACAAACAGGGTTTGCACTTTCAAACAATGGATGTACACCTGCGGATCACTTGGGTGTGAGAAAAAGCGACGGAAAAGACATTCCACAAACACCCGTACAAATGGTACTAGAGGAATTGATAGAGAATGGAGCTGTCGCGCGACCATGCCCCGATTCTGTTGTAGAACGTAAAAATGGAATGGTCTATGTTGAGAGAAGGAGAAAAGATTTATATTCCTAGTGAAAGTGTATAACATGGCAATTCGTTGGCTCTGTTTATAACAAGTAAAAATCCATCCCGACCATCTTCTTGCTCCTCTTTTATCCGTTTGTGAAAAAGAATGTCCTCGTCCTCGTATTTTTCCTTCCACCATTTGGGAGTGGGTCGTGAACCACATTCCTTGTAAAATCCAGTGTATCTTCCATTATGTTTCCATGTAAAATGACCATTTGTGTGGTAGTATTGAATGACACAATAACGTTTCGCCCACTTGAAATTGGTAAATTCACGAATGGCAAATTGTCTAATGCCATAGCCCAAGTCTCTTACGAGAAAGACCGTGAATTTATTTGGATTGTGTTTAAAATCAGACTCGAAATAATCAATCTCCTCCTCATCTCCTTCTTCTTCTTCTTAAAACACAATGGAATTTCCGCCTCCTCGATAATCTCCGCTCTCAAAACGAAACTTTAATGTGGTTACGACTCTAGACATTTGAGTTTTTTTTAAATTTAGAATTCTTCAGAGCTTGCCTCGTCGTCTTCTTCCACAGTAGCGACATTTTCAAAAGGAATTAAATGTAGAAAGTCATCTTCAAAAATCATAATCAGCAGTGTCTTGTATCTAATTTTCAAGAGTGCCTGTTTCACTGTATTGTTCAATTTGACAAGAGGGTCGGTGTTGGCGTTTTTAGAAAACACCGGAGCGAAAATGCAATTTTTGACGTCATTGTTTGAGAGGCTGTTCAAAATTTCGTCAACTCGCTCTTTATCCACTTCATATCTTTCACTTCCAGATGAAATTCTTGACTCTATTCTTTTTGGGTTGTATCTCAACTTTTTGAGCAATTCGTCAAACCATTCAATATTTAAAAAGGTTGAACGCAAATCCATAAGAATTTCAGATTGTTCCAATGTAGTGCTTGGATGATCAACATTGGAATTCAAAATGTTTGCAACTCTGTTATCATCTTCACGGTAATCGTCGACATTTGTTCTTGTAACGAGATATCTTTCGTCCATTATTTGACTATTTGAAAAACTCATTCTCTGCAAGAGCCCATTAAACGTTAGATTGTGAAATGACTCGGTCGCTTCGCTCATGCAGAGAGAGAAATAATCAAGTGATGCTAGATACTGTCCAAGGAATTGGTTTAGGTCCTTTTCAGAAAGACCAAGATCATTAATCAAATTGTCGAGTTTCCAATTTGTAATTTGATCCGTGCCTCCTGATCCACCTCCAAAAACTAGATATGAAGCAACATTTTTGCCGCCTCCAGAAACAATAAATTCCATCAAAGTCTCCAATATGGCATCCATTTCAAAATCCAACACGGCTCTGTTGTCTGTATTGTGACAATAGAGCTGTAAAAGAAAAAAAGGGTCTTGATCATTTCTCGGCAACTTTTCATCAAACCATTTGCTAAAAGATGCCTTTGCTGCGCCTACATTTGTTCTATTGCTAAGAGGGTATAGCAATGAAAAGCACTTTCCAGACGTTTCAATTTCATCAGTCACACGTGTAGAAGGTCGCTGGCCACTCAATGCGCACGTCATTACTTCAAATGCTCCAAATTCATTGCTCTGTGAGAGATATCTTTCCTGAAAACATGGGTTTTCATCTCTTACAAAACGTCGAGTAAATACAAGTCGTGCTACCTCAAAATCGAGATCAAATCCATCGAGTGTCGAATTGTCGCCAACTTGTTTTTTTCTTGTAATACCACCACCGGTCTTTTGTACAAGAGATATCGCTACTCCATTGGCTCCTGCCACAAGAGATGCATTGAAAATGAGTCTCTTGAGATAGGATCTCATGTATTTAAGACGGAGGATGGGCGTAAAGCGATTCCTATTCTCTGTCGAGGTCGCAATCCATGCTTGTAAATCACTGAAAGACAAGTGTTTGGCGACCAACATTTGTATGTCTTTTCCTAGTCGGTTGAACTGTTCACGGTCGGGGTTTCGAGTAAACTTGGTTAAATAGGGCGCCAATAGATCCCTACAGAGAATGTTGTGCCACTCTCGCCGAGAATGGCTTGTGGCAAAGTTTTCGTGTTGGTTTGAAAAGAGATATGGACGTGTTGCAGCATAATGAAGTTGGACATATTGAAGAATTGCTGTTTTTTTCAAGAGGGGTTCATATTTCATTCCCGCTTCCATGACGAATGATTGATCACCAATGCGATAAGTAGATACTCCCTTTTTCACTTTTACAAGATCCATTGAATCGTAAAAATCGTTTGGCATCTTCAATACTATATCTTGGTAGAGACTTTCAAAGCTTGCTTCTGAAAATTCTCGACAGTAGCTATCTATCAAATAGCTCGTAGCAGCATAAGAATCTTGCTTTTGAATGTCATGGGTACGTCGCTTCATTGAGAAGGAAGAGGGAGAAAAAAAAAGAGATGTTTTTTTATTTTTTACTTTTAATTTTTGAAAAATAAACCACAAAAACTCTAAAACCACAGCTTTGCAGTCGCACTCTTTTCTACAGACTCTTCTTCTAATTCTTCATACACATTTTCATAGGGCATTGTATAATCCCAAGGACCATTGAGGTTGATATGTCTATATTTGAGAGCTGCCAGCAAGGGAGTCATGTGCTTGTTCAATATCATTATCGTTTCTTTTGTGTTGGAATTATACACGGGCGCAAATATAACATTTCTGACTGTCTCGTTATTAAGCAAACTCGCCACTTGAAACTATACACAATTTATAATAGGAATGTGTTGTAAAAATGGCAAGTGATCTTCGTCTAACAATATGACGTCGATTGTACAAATGTCGCGATCGTCGTAGATATCCCAACATTTTTCTGGTAAACTTGTTACGAGCATGTATTGATCAGATCTGCTCAGATGTACATGATTCGAACATTCAGAATTTAAATTATCATATTCAGAATTTAAATTATCATATTCAGAATTTAAATTATCATCTACTTCCGTAATTAATGCATCTGTTTCAAAGCATGACAACCTTCTTTGACATGTAAAACAACATTGAAAAAGAATGAATATTACAATAGGTCTATCAATAATAGTCATTTTTTTTCTATACACTATATTATACTTTCAAAAAAAATGCATTAATTTTGGAAAATAATTTAAAAATATATTGATCAATTGTATCTTTAATTCAAAATCCCAAATGATGAAGAATCTTTAGAAATACATTGTCGATCGAGTCGTCGGGTGTTGCAGCAGAAAGAGAGATTGTTTTGCAGAAAAATCGTTGCAATATAATTGTCGCAGCCAAGTCGTTTTGGTATAATTTTCGACATCTTGTTCCCTTTTTTCACGATAAATACGTTTCATGTGAGAATGTATGACGCTACAGAAAATCTTTGTATTTCACTGTTTTAATTTCTTTCTTGTATGAATTAAATTTAGAAAAGTTGTCATTTTTAGAGATATAGAAAAAAAGATGACCGACGAGCCACTCTCTTTAAAAGCATCGACGGTCGCACATTGTCTCAATAGTTTGTCAAAAGAAGAAAAGGCCAAGATTTTCAGTGGAAATGCAAACGAAACTCCACCCCTTTGTATTGTGACCGTTTTTGCATTATGTTTTGACGAAAACACTGCAAGGCCCAGCATGTGCGCTAATTTTATGTTTGAGTCACGCGAAGAGCTTGGAAAAGAGTTGGAATCAGACGACCCTTTTGGCATTGTAAAAAGTCGAAATGTCGTCGATCTTGAGTGGTATCATGTGCTAGTAGATAACTGGAAGGAATTAGGATGCTCAAAAAATCTTCACCGACTGAAAGAAGAAGAACATATTCATGTAGAACTTTTTTGGGATGCAAAGGGAATTCTTTGTTCACAATTTGTATTTACTAGAGTTCCCTAAAAATAGAAACTTTCTATTTCTAGAAATAGAAATTTACAATATTAAAAAACATATTTTTCCGACCGGTGGAAATGTCAGAAGCGCCAGTTGTAACCAAAGAACCTCTCTCTTTGACAGCACTTACCGTGTCGCGTTGTCTCTATAACTTACCAATCGAAGAAAAAAACAAAATTTTCTTTGGACGCGCAGAAGAACCTCCGCCATTGTATGTAGTGACCATCATTGCAGTCTGTTTTGCCAAAGGCAATGAAAGCCCTTCCAAATCCCGTATCGTTACGTTTTCTTCACTTGAAACTTTTCAAAAAGAGCTAGAATCGGACGATCCGTTCGACCTCGTGAAAAGTCTAAGTTACATTGATGACGAGTGGTATCGTTATTTAATAGGCAAATGGAAGGAATCCCTACATGAAAAAAAACATTAAAACACTAAACGAAATACACTTTTTTGTAAATCTTTTTAACGATGCACAGGGAGCGCTTTGTTCGGAACTTGTATTTACTAGAACTCCATAAAATCAGCATTGTCATTAAATTTAGAGAGTTTGTCATTTTCTATTTCTTCAAACCGAAAAATGACTGAAATAGTGGGAAAGCGACGCAAGACAGACAACATTCTCTATGTCTCTATCGATACTGAAAAACTAGGACAAAGCTTCTCTCAGCCACTTGTCGCCATTGGTATCTATTGCGGTGACGAGAATGGCAAGTACCTCTCTCACAAGGGAATCTATTTGAAACCTGTGGAACAAGTGTGTGGAGGCACCAAGTACGTCCTTGTTAGCAATGATACAAATCGAGTTTCTCTCAATGCTGTTGCACTGACCCATGAACCAGAAGAGAATTGTATGAAAGAGTTTTGGAGTAAACCCGACAATCAAAAGACGCTCGCGTTTATTCAATCTCGTGCTCTTCCACTTGAATTAGCTCTAGATCAATTTTTGCACTATTACGACGACGAATTGACCAAGATGTTTCCCGACCGAAAGCGAGTGCTCATCTGCGACAATCCTTGTTTTGATCTTGGAGCCATTGACTATCACTTGCTGGTTACACAAAAGAGACCCGTGGGAATCAAAAACTCTTTCGATGGATCGTCCTACTATTCATGCGTAGACCCTTCGGCAGACAACCTTCCTTACGAATGGTTTAAAAAGATCAAAGAATCTGCTCGAGCCATTACGGCTGTCTCGATTCCTTCTGGCGATCCTGAATTTGAACGAGAACACTTGCCAGTGCGCGATGCTGCCGAGAATTACTATCTCTATCTCGAGCAAAAGCGTGTCTTGAAAAACCTTTATGAAAAGGGCGTATTTGAAAGTTGAATAAACTTAGAGATTACTTTAGAAAAAAAAATGAAGTACCAACGAAGTGTTTTTCGTTTTCATGGAATTCATCGTGCCGTACTAGAACAAAAATATCAATTGGTGAGACAGTTGGTATCAAAAAATAGACACTTGGTCAATTACAAAGATACTTTGGATTCTGTCACTCCCCTTTTTCTCGCTTCAGAAATGGATGACATTGCCATGATTGATGTATTGATTGAATTAGGAGCCCTAGTAAACATGGGCAGTGGAACGGCAGGAAAATATGGACTTTCTGCCGGAATTAGCGCTCTTCATCGAGCAGCCTATCTGGGTAATGAAAATGCCGTAAAAAGACTATTGCAAGTAAAATGCATCAATGTCAATCCTCGTGATATTGATCTTACTTCTCCACTAGCATTGGTGTGTAGAAAAGGACATTACACTATTTCGAAACTGTTGCTAGAATCTGGAGCTCACATAGAAAGTATTCAAGTTTCAAAGAGGCCTCTACGTCAATTACTAGAAGGAATCGAAAATAACTTTATTACGATTGATCGTCATATCATCCCCCTTCTAGATTTTACAATATCAAACTACAACATGGCACTTGAAATTCGCGATAGATACCAGTGTCTTTTAATGTTGCTGGCCCATGGAGTGCATGTCAGACCAGAAGATTACCTATTGGCGCACAGAATCTATTCTGAATTTCGCATTGCCTTGGTGTTTGATTTCTATCAAATCCGTTGCTATCGAAAGTGGAGACGCATACTCACTCGATTTGCATCGAAAAGATCGTATCTATTGTATCTCGTTTTTGAAAAGGCGACACAACATCTACTACCTCCTGCACTCCAAAGACGTTTTTGGAATATGGAAAAGAGCGGACGTGATGCACAACTCTTTATCGATTGTCTTGTAGAAGGAAGAAAAAAGACACAAATCTTTCATACACCAGACAATGGAAATTATGAAATCCTTAGAAATTATAAACATTGAAAGTCGAAAATAAATTGCCTTTTTTAATGTAGACAATCGTCGCACATGGTAAAAGTAGATTCTTGTCCAGCCGAGAGTCGTGTAGAGATACATTCTGGACAAACGCGTCTATCACAGAAATGGCAAATCTTGTGATCTCCAACGACGACGCTGTCGTTACATCGTTGACAAGTCGTGAAAGGAGCATGGCACTTGGTGCATTCAAAATTAGTTCCGCGTACGAGTTTCACAGTGCCTCCGCAAGAACAAGTATAGTCGACTGGAATGGATCCATCAATGACTCCAGAGTGATTTCTTGTCAATGGGCGACTGGCAACAGACATTTTTCTTTTTGAAATGGGAAAAAATCGAATGACAGGATGGCTAAATTTATTTCCTTGTCGAAATCCCCGTCCACATACGTGCGAGTGCACCTAAATATAACCCATCGTCGTTTAAAACGAGATAGCTCATTCCACTATCAGAAAGCTTGTCAATCACGTAACTCGACCCTTTTGAAACCCATCCTTCGTTAGCGCCAGCTGTCACGACATCTCCGTGCAAAGGCGCAAGTTCCATCAAGGTGTAGAGTTTTGATACATGGGCAGTTTCGATTATTCCACAAACTTTGCATTCATAATATTTTTGCCCGGGATTCCATGAGTGGATACCATGTTTGCAATCTGCATCGTCTCGTGTCTTGCTATAACATGGATAGCACACATCGATTTGAGCAATAAAAAGATGGGTTGCAAAACATTTCACACACACTTCAGAAGGCTTCGAAGGACTTCTGCAATAGTCACAAGGGGTATTGAATGTGAAATATCCACAATCGTTGCATCGTAACGATCCTTCAACAAATTGTTTGCGTCGATCAAAGATGTTTGTCATTGTGTGTTGGACGTTTAAAAACTAGTTGAAAAGGTGATTAAATATAACACCTTCCTTCTTAGGATTACGCTAGGGTGTCACCCAACGTCTGGAACCCTAACGATCACTTTTTTTGCTCCTTCTGCTCTAAAAGTTGCTGTTTCCATCTTTCAGCCTATTCCCAATCATCATCTCTATTATCATTATCATGTCTAGCTCCAACGATTTTGTTACATCGATGTACACTGTTTTTTTGCGCGAGAAACTTGCTCAACCCATCCCAAACAAGGTAGGAATGCGGGCTAGCATCCATTTCTCATGTTTTTTTGTAGGGATCTTTTCGTTTTTATGTTCACGTTCTTCATCGACAACCAGAATGGGTCTACGAGCTCGAGCTGACCCAGCCACCTTTGGGACTCGACGAAAAAATCATCAAGCAAGTGTTTTTTTCGCCTTTGCTTCCAGTAAGACCTTGAAAATCGTCGTTGTTGTTCGATGACTGACTTTTTTTTTCTTTAAAAGACTCGAGTTGGAACTGACAATGATGTGGTGCCAGCCAAGTATGATTCGTTTCTGAGCTATCAGCTGGTAGGTTTTTTTTGTTTTCATCGATGGTTTTTGGTGGCTCATCTTTTTTTTTGGTACAGGCACGAATGACGACTCCAGAAGATCATATACGCCTCAAGAATATTATTTTGCAGCACGCAGAAATGGTAATCGATTTGTTTTTTTGGTGTGTGTATTTACTTTTTTTTTGCCTAGACTGCTGCCAATGAAAAACTGGCCGCCGCTCGTGTTCCTCTTCCCGACGACGACGACGAGATTATTGCCGACGATGACGATGAGATCGTCGTTGAAGAAGTCGAACTCTCTGGTTCTGTTGCTCCTCGTGATGCCGGCGGAGATCAATCTCTCACAAGCGAAAAAGATAGCGAGCAAATAGTGGTCGATGACGACGATTCTATCTTTGAACAAATCGAAAGCATCCCAGTCGACAAGGAAGATCTTGAAAAGATGATAGAGACACTCTCGTCTTCTTCGTCTTCATCTACTTGCTCTTCTACGCTCACTTCGCCCGACTCCAAGGTCCCTCAGCAACAACGTCCCACCGTTTCTGGCAAATCTCCGAGACTTATCGAGGCGCCATCCGCTCGAGAAGAACCCTATGTGGCACCCTTTGCCCGAATGCCCAAAACCGGGACTCTGCAACCACTGTCTGAGATCCTAAAGGTTTCCAATGACAGAATTCAATTTAACAATAGTTCTCGCACGAGCCAGCAATTCTTGTCATTTCAACGGACATGCAAACGCCTTGACGAGTTGGACCGATTGATTCACTTTTGGCATCTTTTGCACCTAGAACACGGCGTCGACGGCTGGGTATTCATAGTCAAGGCGCAAGACAATCTCGACGCTTATGATAGTCTATACTGGTGCGTTTTCTACCTTTTCGACGATTGCGAAGGACCCGATTTTCTCAATTCCAACGACATTAGATCTACATTCTATGCCTATGAATCTCCTATGCAACTTATGAAAGAGGCGTACAAGGGGTGCGATGAGCCTGTCAAGTTGAATGCGATAGATCACTGGATTCCCGTACTGGCCCAAGGTCAACAACTTGTCCCTTCAACTGCATACAACTTGTGGAACATGCTTCACTATGACTATAAGCCCAAAGGAAAGAATCAAATGCCAAAGCCAGTCACTGCACCCACGCGTGGCCATCCAACAACCAGCGGAAAACGTGTTTATATGACAAGCACAGGAAACGTCGTTCCAATCGCTCAAGCCAGTAGAGAAGAGGAAGAGGAACCAAAGATTACCGAAAACATTCGTGACATGAACATTACTCCTTCTCAATTCTTTGCTTCTTCTTCAAAAAAGAGAAAGGAAGGCGAAAAGGAAACACAAGAAGAAGAAAAGACACAAGAACCAACAAAGAAAAAGATCAAAAGAACAATGAATCCACTAAAAGCTCAACTCGACAGAGTCAAGGCCGAAAATGAAGAATTGAAAGCGCGTTTGGCAGAGTTTGAAGAACAGAGCAAAGAGAATGCCAAGTACAAGCAGAAAATTATGAAACTGCTTGATAAAATAATCTAGATAAATAAAAAAATGTAACAACACTTTTTATGACAGACTTTTTTTTCAAGACTATTCATGATTGTAGTGGAGGCAAGTTGTTTGCAGAGGGCATACCCAATAGACTCATTAGTCACCACTATAGTAATTGTGCATTTCTTACCAAACAACTTGCCTCTCAATTTGACCAACACAAACAATCGTCTGAACACGGAGTGAGTTCATGGGTTCATCTCTATTGCGATTTGAATGGCAAGATAGAGTCTGCTGATCCTGCACCACGCAAAATACCCAATGTCATTGTCAAGACATTTTACAATTTCGTCGAAGGGCCTCAAAATACCACCTATCAAATCTTTACCACACCCGGGATTTCGGACAAGGCCATATGGGAGTTATGCAAGACAGAGCTCGAAGTCAATCACGGACGCCTGAAAAACATTCATCGATTTGTAGAAGAAAAGATAAAGGCTATCAAACAAGATCGAGGGTATTGGGAAGCCCTTAGATGGGCACGAACTTATTATCAATTGGCAGAAACAAAAAATGTATCTTCTATGTGGGCCATTTATTGGCTCTGAGGCAAATACACTTTCTTTTTGAATGTAGTCTAGTTAGAAAAAAAAATAGATAAGCAAATCTTTCTTATCAATCTCTGATGCGTTGTCCAGTCTTGATATTGACAATGTCAGACGAGCCACCAGTTCCGGCGAGAGAGTACCACCCCCTTCCAATACAACCGTTGCAAAAATATTTGCATTCGCCACAAATCGAAACGGCTTTCTTACGATGCGATGGAATAGGACATTTTCCAAAACGGTCGGCTAAGTGATTATCGCCTACGGCATAATCCAAGGTGTTGAGACATCCAGGAACGGCACAGCCACGAGTTGTTGTCGTACCAACTGGTACGCATTTACACTCTTTTTTTTGGGCGTGATTGTCAGACATTTTTGAGGGGGGTTGATTGTAAACAAGAATTACTTTGACAAAGTGCTAATTTTAATCTTTTTTTTGTTTCTTTAAGAATAAGAGAATGTTTTTATTCATTCATTCTCTCGTTTGGAAATGTTTCCAGGCCACATTCAATGGTGATTCTGGATAGTGTTCTCCAATGAATAGAAATCTTGTGAGAATTGTAAACCGACTAGTATTCATCACATTGTCGTCAATTTCTCGTAAACAGTAATTGAGAGGAGGAGGAGTAACTGACGGAGTAGACGCAACCTTTATGAGAATTTCTTGTGGATCGTCAAGAAATAAGAGAAATGCGTCTCCACATTTGAATTGAATGGCATTGGCAAGGTCGTCTCGATTAAATCGAGTCAGGTTGTCCATGATGAATCCCTTTTCACGTTGTGAGACTTTTAATTGGTTGATACTATCAAACTTGGGAGCAGCGATGGCAGAAAAATAGCGCAGTTTTTGAGTCAGTTGTAGCGAATCGGAACAAGTTTGAAGAAATGTTTCAATCTTTGGCATTGTCGTAGAATTTGTATATGGATTGAGACCGTCGAGGTCTACATAGGACTTGAAACGTTGAATGTTATCCGCGTCTTGAATAAACTGATCAGACATTAATAAAAGAGCATGGCTTTTTTCAAATCGTCTAGCAGTATCAATAAAATCATAGAGAATCGAACCTAGCCACAAATCGACTCCTGACAAGCGAAATTGTAGGGCAATATCTTTGAGCAAGACATATCGATTTTCTCCAGTCGTCATCTCTGTGGCACTTGTTGTCATCCATCGATCTTCGAATGTTTCTATATTATAGTTGGAGCTCCTCAGATAAGATTCTACACGAGGATCAGATTTGTCTCCAGTCCTACATGAAACCGTCGTTTTAACAATGTTTTGATTTGAATACATGTTTTCAACAAAGTCTAGTTGAAACATGGCCTCAAAGTCGGGTTCAGTTTGATTCAACCATTTCAAATCTTGAACAATTTTGCCAGTCGAATCAAAGGTGACATTTTCGCGCTTTATGAGAACCAATTTCCATCGCTCGCCAATCAAGGCGGTATGAAAGAGAAACCGCTTCAAAAGACTACGGCGCATGAGCGCAAACGTACGTCTTCTAAAAATTGGTTCAAGAAGAGATCTCCAAACGCTAGACACGCGCGACGCAACTTCGAGTGTTTTGAGATCCATCTGTTCTCCCACAATGACAATTACTTCTGGCGGAATGTTTTCAAAGAGGCTTTCAATTTCTTGTACATTTTCTTCAGCAACGACAAAGCCAAAGAAGAGAGACATTTCTTTGCAGAGCAATTCGTGACGCCCTTCTCGAGAAACTATTCTTTTGAATTCAAACCATTGATTGATAATCTCTTGTCGCTTGACATAATCGAGAATCTCATCCGACGAATTGAGTACTACACCAAGTCTCTCTACAAAAAAATCTTGAGGGACGACTTTGCACAATAGTGTAATTAGCATTTCAAGTGTAGAATTGGATTTGAGTTCTACACAATAGTGTTCTGCCAATATTTTCGCCTTTTCCCATTGTGAAACAGATCGCTGTTTTTTGGAATTGGGAGGCGGAGCATGAGAGTCTGTGGAATCACGAAACTTTCTCTTTTCCATTTTTTCCAAACAGAGATGTAACAAGTCAAAAGGAAATAAAAAGATATAGTCTGAATTGATGAAAAGAGAGAATGTTTTAGTCCATTGGAAATAAAAAACATTTCATTTTGTATCGAGTTGGTTCTTTTTGATGTGTACACGTGTTTTTTCAATGACGAGTGGGTCATATATTCTCCATCCGTCATATTTGCGATCCTTGATACAATCCAAATCCACGTACGGAAAGTATCGTGCAGGATTAAACCAAGGCAGTAGACAGTAGCGGCATTGACAGTTTCTCGAAATCGTTTCAAATTCTGCTTCACTGCCAATGACTTGTTGTACTACTGCAAAATCGATTCCGTTGATTTTAAGAAATATCCAACGATACTCCTTGACTCCTTTTCCATAGTCGAAAAGGAATGACTCTTTCTCATATTTTTTCACTGGATCTGTAAACTCGTGATAATCAAAGTAGGAAAGAATGTCTTGTGCATTCGATACATTGTTTCCGTAGCGAAATGGATATCCTCGATCCATTTTTTTTATTTAAATTTATCAACTTCGTTTCCTACTACATCCCAACCCTGTCGCCTTTGTCTACTAAATATTTCTAATTTCCTAATTGATGGAATGAAAAATTGATCAATGCTTGCATAGGATTCTTCTGGTTTCCTCGAGTGCTCTCGTCGTCTCGATAGAATGGCTTGACGAATGATATTACTCCTCTTCCATGGCATGATGTTGCCACGAACCGCCACAAGACACAATTCAGTCGACGATCGTGTGTAATTTCCGATACCAGGGATGATTCCTCCGTTCTTGTTGGTCTTGAGCCATGTGAAAAAGATGGTCTTGTAGGTAAAACGCCACGCTTTGATCACCTTGAAGGCACTATCCAATTTCGGAGCAGTGGCCCACATTAAAAGTGCACATTGTTTCTTGTCTGCATATTGATCAATGTCATAGGCACACAATTGATCATCCGTCATAGTTTTATAGTGCCTATGACAAGTGCCTTCGGAGGAGTCATTTCTATAGTGCCACGGAGGGTCCACAAGTATGACTTGATAACGCTTTGGGTCACCCGCATAGAATGGTTTGATTTTCTTTGGTTTTGCACTGGGTTTGCGTTTACCATAGATTTTAGGGGCAATCTTTTCACCGCTTTTCAACAAGAGATTTTCAAGTCTCTTTAACAGCGACTCGTGGACTTCGTTTTCCATTTCTTTCTTTTTTTTTGAAAGACAGACACTTTTGATACTCTTTTAAAAAACACAACGATTTGTCTAGTTTTATTTTCTTGATTCAAAATGTTTCCAAATCACATTCGCAGGAGAATGTGTGCCACGGAATAAAACAATTTCAAGTCTTGCAATAATCTGCAAATGGCTACTGTCCAACACCTTGTCATCAATTTGTCGCAGACAATAATTTGATGGCGGAGGTTTATCGCCAGAGAAAGCAGCTGCCAGTTTGACAAGTCGTTCTTCGGGATCTTCTAGAAACAGACGAAATGCGTCGCCACACTTGTAGAGAATGACATTTGGGTTTTGAATAGGATAGATACGAGTCGTATTTATGATCATGTACGCCCTTTCATAATTGTCAATGTCCAAATCACCAATAGTATCAAACTTGGGGCCGTTGCAAATAGAAAAATAACGCAGCTCCTGTGTCAAGCTCAATGAATCTTTACAAGTCTTGACAAATACTTGCCTTGCGTTAGAAAAGTCGGTTCTCTCTGTTTGCTCTTCCTCTGGAAACGCGAAATCGACTGCCTTTCTAATGTTTGTTTCATCTTGAACGTATTGATCAGTGAGTAATAAAAGCACATGAGTAGATAAAAATGTTGTTTCAACCACGTGAATAAAGTCGTAGAGCGCAATCGATATGATATCATCAGACGATTCCAAATCATCTTCTTTCAAAGATACAATGGTACTTTTTTCCGCTCGAGGACTGCCATTTCGAGTTTCTAGAATCCATGATTTTAATCGCATTCTTCTATCAAAATCACGCGATTTTTCGGTTGTGGCAGAAAGGACCATTGCGAGGCTATTGTACGACGGTGTTTTACTTTCACGATACTTAAATTCAAACATTGCTTCGAATTGTGGTTCTACTTGATTCATCCATTTCAAGGATTGGACCAGTTTTCCAGTGGAATCAAATGTAACATCTTCTCGTTTCATTAAAATTAATTTCCATCGCTCTCCAATGATAATAGTATGAAAAAGAAAACGTTTCAAGAGACTATGGCGCATGGCTGCAAACGTACGTCGTCGCAAGACTGGCTTGAGAAGATCTCTCCATAGACTATTGATAGTGGTTGCAGTTTTAAGAGTTTCAAGATCCATTCTTTCTCCGAGGATCACAATCACTTCATTTGGAAGCTGTGAGAAGAGGCCTTCAATCTCTTTTATATCTTCTCCGGCCACGACAAAACCAAAGTAGAGAGACATTTCTCTACAGAGTAGTTTGTGTTTTTTTTCGTCAGAATCTGCCCCTTGTTTTGAAAGCCATTGAATGATAAACTTGTGGCGTTCAATGTATCTCAAATAGTGTTCTGGTGATTCCAATTCAACGCCAAGCCTTTTTACGAAAAAATCTTGAGGAACGACTTCGCGCAACAGAGTAATCAACGTGTCTACGGTCGACCTTTCTTTGAGATCTACGCAATAGTATTCAGCCAGTATTTTAGCTCTTTCCCATTGTTCGACAAGTCGTTGTTTCTTCATATCGGGACTATCTGGAGGCGACGGAAGTCCCGTCGCCTTTCTCTTTTCCATTTTCTTTTTTAAAGAAAAAAAACACACGGTACGAAACAAGTATGAGAAAAAAAAAGATATAGAATTAATTTATGAAAAGATGTGTTCTTTGAGTGCACTAAACCATGGCAAACGCATACATATTTCGTCTTCTATAGCTTCTTTGTTTACATTGAAACCAATGTGGCGACTGTCTTGTGGATGGTCGTCATTGGATTGCAAATCCATTTCTTCCAAAAAATAGGAATCCAATAGATTCCAAAATCCTATTTCCATAGACGCTTCTTTTTTTGAGACAGACATGACAATGCTCTTGTTGTAATCACTAATAAATGATTGTCTGTCCAAGAAAAGAGTACAACAGAGAGTAAAATACTTGACAATCAATTCTTCGCCTTGTTGACGACGAGCGCTTTGTCTTTTTGTCAATAGAGAAACAACAAGATTCATTTTCTTTGGTGCCGGCAAACGTTTTACCAATTCATCTCCAATGCGTAACAGCAACTTCACAGTGGCGTGATTATCAACAAGAGATTTTCGCTTTAAACAGGTCAGTGCAATGTTGACAAACAATAACATGGCAAATGATGAATAGATTTTGAAAGAAGTTTCTTTGGGGATGGTTGAATGGTAACACTTGTCGATAAATACAGAGTTTCGAGCTCCTTCGAGGAATTGTTCTACTTGATCGGCAGAATGAGAAAGGCGTAGACAGAGTAACGAAAGCTTGTGTAGCTGCGTAGGGTCAAGTGAATCAAGCGTGGCAAGTGATAGAGAAGAAAGCTGACTTGCAATTTCATAAAAGTAGATTTTGACAAGGCATAGATGTGTAAAAAAGCGATTTCCGTCTAAACGACATTCAATAGGTACATCAAGTTCCTTTTTGGTTGCCCATGCTTTAATAAACATGCGAGCAACCACATCAAACACTCCGAGTGCACTTTTCACTTTAAACAGTGCGGCTTCTGGTGTACTTTCCATTTCCTGTGCCTCTTCGAGATACATGAATCCCACAACATTCCACCACATGACTACTTCAAATAATAGACACGTGCTCGAATATTCACGATTGTCAAATGCCGAATACCAATGAAAACGAGTGGGACAGGCATTGAGACACTTTTCTCTCGTGTTGCTTAGTAGAAAGTAGGTACGGGATAGTATTTTGGCAAATGCAACAAGTGTTTCTCTATTTTCATGTTGTTGTACCAATCGATTGTCGCAAGAAAGTTGAGCGAGTTGTTGGAATTTGACATTTCTAATCTCGGTGCAAAATTCAGGAAATAGACTTGCAAACGGATATGTACGTGACACGCGTGGAATTGATAAACCACCACTCATCTCTTTAAAAAAAAGTGCCATGGATGTCATGCGCAACCAACCCAATTCATCTACGTGGTTTATGATCATTTTTTATTTTCTCACAGACCTCTGGTTTTTAACGGTTGCCATTATGGCAGTCAAGGAACTCGTCGGAGAACCCTACATCAATCCTCTGGGATGGTCCATTGCTCTTCCCATTGTAACTCTCGTCCTTTCCGCGATTTGGATTGTCATATTGTGGCGTGGTGCATTTGCTCGCTCTCTTCGTCCGTCTTCCTCCAAGGATGTGTCGTCAATGAATCTAACCGACTATCAATCATGGACAACAGTCGGACTCTATAGTGTCATTCTCTACCTACTCTATCTATCTGTCTCTCTTATTTTCTATAGTGCTCGTTATGATGACAGCCAACCTAAAACAAGAAACGACTTTGCCACGTCTCAAGCTTCTCAAGTTTGGATTCTATCAAATCTCTTGCTTGTTTCCATTTTATCTATGGTGTGTATGTTTTTCCACACCATTGCATCATGGAAATACTGGTCTCTTGTATGGTCTTCTGGAAATCGGAGCCTCTTTAAAAATCCCTTTTATCCTGAAAAAACTGTTATATTTCAGACTCGAAAGGAATAAAAAGAAAAACCGCCTTTTTAACATGTCTTTTCACAACAGCGAATCTTCTTCATCTGTGCCATACCAAGAGATGGAAAGAAGCGGAAGGAAAACATCCATCCACTCGCGCTTCAAAGCCATTGAATGGTTTACCTTTAGTGTCAAGGATAGAAAAGAGTTGTGGTGGGATCCCATTTGGTGGACTTCGTTACTACTTGAGATTGGTTTCATTGGATTCTCTGTCGCGTCGTTTATTGTCATTCTTCAAGTGGAAACAATTATTTCTCGAGCTTGGATTTTCTGGATTTTCTATATCATCCAAACGGGTCTTCTTACCATTCACACATTTGTCTATGCCTATATTCGACTCTATCGAATATGGATTTCTATGAGCATTCACCAGTTTGTGCGCATTCACATTGCTCTCTTTTTTATGTGGGCGGCAATCATTTTCTCTATTGCTGCACTCTCTCAATTCATTTCACTGCCTGTCGTTCCACCATGTTGTACACAAGATATACCAGGACTCACGACACTTCCTTTGGACATTCCTCTGTTTCTCCAATGGCAACTTACCATGGCTCTGGTCTTTTTTCTCAATCTCGCCGCCTCTCTGTCTAACCTCGTTTCCCTTGATTCCCTACGCCATCCGGAACGCAAATTGACAGACAAGGAATTAAGGGCGTTGCCCAGTGTATATCTAGAAGGAAAGAGACGAGATAGAGAAGATAGAAAATAAAAATGTTTTTTTTTACTTTTTCAAACAATCATGTAGAGGTATGTCTTCAGACAAGATCAATTTCTCGCAAAGAAGACAGAAAGTGACAGTTTCTCCACAATCCAGACAATCTTCGTCTTTGTCGGCTTTAGGATGAGTGCACTTTTCGTCTTCGTCGTCTTCTTCCTTCTTGTTATTCTTTTTCAAACAATAGTGCTGAATGAAATCTTCAGCAAGGATTAATCGCTCGCAACGATGACAGAGAGTGACTGGGTCTCCACATTCGCAACAATCGTCATCTTCGTCTGCATCAGGATGAGTACACATTTCGTCCTCTTCCTCGTCGTCGTCTTTTTCCAATGGTTTTGCTTGTTCCCAAGGGGGGAAAGGGATTGAAACCTTTTCCAATAAAGCGCAGAAAAGCTTTTTTGAATCTTTGCACTCATCAAAGATATCTGTCTCTATAGTGTCCATGGTATCATAGTGGGCCACTTGGTCATCTTCTAGGTCGCGAATCGCATTAAATAGGGCAACGAGTAGAAACGGATTGGATCCTTGACACATTCCATTGAGAAACTTGTTAAACACGGCCGTGTAAATTGATTGGCTTATGTCGTATTCGCCTACAATAGAAGGATCCTTTACAAATCCAGGCAGAGGTTCGCCGCAGAGGTTCAAGTTGTCATAGTATTCAAGAGGGTCACGCGCCAGATTCTTGTAATAGTCAGAACACGGAGGCCAGCAAACAACGTCACCTCCAACAATTTGACGTGAGCAATCTTTGCAAAGGGCCAAGGCTTTGCAAGAAGCACACTCCAGCTCGCAGACATGACTCATGTTTGATTGATAACAATTCCAGCATCGAAGGTCTGGGTAGTCATTTGGTATAAGCGGAGCAGGTAAAACGCCTTTGCCATCCTTCCATAGATCGCGCTCGAGGTGTTTGATAGTGAGATACGTAGTTTGTTTGTTAAACAAACCAAAGATCGAGGAGCATGTAACGGATACATCTTTGTCCCAAGTCTTGGTATCTTGAATGTAACTCTTGCGTTGGTAGAAACGTGAATAGGTTTTAAAGACTTGAATAGCAACAAAGTGTTGGCCCTGTTTTTCGACCAGTTGGGACCACAAAATTTTGACGTTTTGTTTGTCGTCACGACGACTAGTAGTAGTAGTAGTAGAAAGAGGCGCCGGAGGAGATTCGAGCTTGGCTTTTTTAGAGATCGCCATCGAGTCAGAATCGTCTGAAACTTTGTTTGATTGGGCGGTTAGTTGTTGGAATGCGCGTTTGGGTGGCATGGTGCGAGTATTTGAACTAGAAAAAAAAAAGTAAATCGATGAACTGTTTTTTTTTCTATTTCAAAACAGAGAGAAGAGGGGGATGAAGAGAGAACGAGCACCAAAAAAGAAAGAGAGACAAGACTTGCCTTTTTCGGAAGAGATGGAAAAGGAAAACCAAATTATGGAGCGACAGGTTGACAGGCACTTGCTAAATATAAAAATGTTTTTCCGTGAGAGATTCTGAGAATTCCAATTCACGATACCAGTATAGAATGATTAGATGATGTTGAATGATTGTTTTTTTTTAAAAAAACATACTCATCGATGAACCTTTTTTTCATTTCGACAGGTAAAACAATAAAAAAGTGTGTTTTCGCGTGATTCAATCTATTTTGAATACAATGGTGTAAATATCTCGAGTCTTTTTTTTTTCAACTTTTTTTTCGAAAAATGCCAAGTCTACCATCGATTGTCCAACATGTGTCCATCGAGTGATGAAATTTTATAGGTAGCACCACGGTACATAGATAAGACTTTTAGGGGCTTGCGCAAAAATTCACTGATCAAGTAGTCAAAAGTTATTCCATGAAATGACCCTACCACTATGGGATCACCCCCCTATTCAACGTCTGTGCAAGAAATTCAAAATCATTTTTGAGACATGCTATTTCAACCATAGACTGAGGGTACCAAAGTAGGAGAGCGGTCTGAAAATTTGAGTCGATCGGATGATGTTCGAAATTGGCCGATGGACTGGCCATCGGCGACTTTTTTCAAAATTTTTTCGGTCAGTCGGTCGGTCGGTCGATCTAAAGATGAAAAAAAAATTCAATTTTTTTCGCTATATAAGTCAAGTCAAGGATCGACCATCGCCTCACTTTTTGACATGTCCATCGACCAACCAAATTTTATAGGTAGTACCACGGTACCAAGATAAGAATTTTTGTTTCTTGTGGGAAAATTCACTGAGCAAGTGGGAAAAAGTTATTCCACAAAATGACCCTACCACTATGGGATCACCCCCCTATTCAACGTCTGTGCAAGAAATTAAAAATCATTTCTGAGACCTGAAATTTCAACCATAGCTAGAGGGTACATAAGTAGGAGAGCGGTCTGAAAATTCAAAACTTTTTGGACATGACAAGTCGATGTGCACATCGACCATCGATTATGAAAAAAGTTTGAAAAGTGGAATAAAAAATCGGCCATCAGAGAATAGACCTTATGAGAGAGCGATAAATGTACATTTTTCACAAAGGGGTTCTTTTTTTTTCTTTTAAAAATAAAGCATCGTAGAATGAAATCTTATGGGGTTTTTATTTTTCAAAACAGAGAGCAAACAAGTATTTAGAAGGGAATGACTTCCTCCAATACTTTTGGACTTGTGGCATTGTCCTTGGTGGATGGTTGTTGAAGGCCGTGTTGAAATCCATAAAGCTTTTGATAGAGTCCTTTGGGAAGTGCTTCGTTCATTCTGAGTGCCAGTTTGATGTCTTTGGCGTATGCAGTCTCCCGGTTGGCGTGTCGAAGTGCCCAATTAGAGGAACGAGAGATAGACACTATGAATTCCTCTAGAGAAGAGTGCACAAGTGCGAGAGCAGAAGGTTCAAATCGTATGTCTGAAAGAAAGTCTCCAGCAATGACACGTGCCAATGTGGAAACACGTACACGAGGAATAGCAGTCTTTTTGCTCTTTTGTTGCTTGATGATTTGCCTTATGGCAACAGTACCGGGATGGAATCGTCGCTTCTTCTTTGTCGCAGCAGCAGCAGTGGTAGCGGCTGTTTCAACAGCTTTGGTTGGTTTGGCAATTGTTTTTTTGGTCATCTTGTGCGGTGAATGAAAAAGAAAAAACGAAAATGACGTTTCAGCTAGATTTAAAAGCTCTACACACTTGGCAAAACTTTATACAAGAATTTTTGAAAAACAAAAAAGCTCTACTTTTTGAGCATGATATACTGCG
>Ga0208197_1000204_pt1 | contig 82045 bp, 77 predicted proteins | sample AD_JPNNA4_MetaG_FD_184444 | JGI IMG/M metagenome (GOLD analysis project Ga0208197, IMG submission 184444) | Active sludge microbial communities of municipal wastewater-treating anaerobic digesters from Japan - AD_JPNNA4_MetaG (SPAdes) (version 2) | ecosystem: Engineered > Bioreactor > Anaerobic...
ACAAATATATCAAGGCGAGGAATTTTCTTCCTATTCTTGGATTAATGCTATTTGCCAACTTCGTTCTGATATATATTCCTGGATTGTTACAACTGGGACTATGGTTTTACATAGCTGAAGGAACCAGATTGACGCTTTGGAAGATAGTTAGCCTGGGTACTATTCCTTTCCTTGCCGGAGACATATTTAAAATTGCGATCGCTGCAGCTTTAGCCAAAGCCATTACACCCAGGGAAGCTTACAATAATGAAGCTGATGCTTAGAATATAAATCAATGGAAAACATTTTGAAAATCCGGGCTCACCACCTTTTATGTTTACAGGGCTTTCAGGGATATGGCTATAACAAAGACTTTGTGAGAAATATGACTGAAATTATCGCGAAGATAGAATTGAACCCTGAATTACAGATCACTACAGAAGGCGATGATATCTGCTCCTGTTGCATATATAATATGGAAGGAGAATGCCGGAAAAAACCCGGTTCTGCTTATGAGGTTAAAAATATAGATATGCGTGTTCTGGAAAAGTTAAATTTAAAAGATGGAACTACAGGCAGAGCAAAAGATTTTCTTTCCCTTGCAAATATTAATCTCAGAAATAGCTTTGATGTACTTGATATTTGTGGCAAATGTGAATGGAAAGAAAAGTGTCTGTGGTTTATTTCACGAGCTTAATTACAGCGTAAATATTTGAATTTTTGGATTTTAATAAATAATTTTGTGAGAATGCTTTTAAGAGTAATAAAGTCAAAAAAAATATAAAACCAGTTTTATTTGTACAAATTAATAAATATTTTCGTTTTATTATAAGAGAAACAAAAGAGATAGAATTATAGAAAATAATTTAATAATGTTATACATAAGGGCAATAATATGAAGAGTAAGGCTATTATTATAACAGTAGTAGTATTATTCACAATTTTTACATTGACTTCTTATGCACAGGATGATGCTAATAGTAACAAGTTATCTAAAAAATTTTACTTTGGCTTCGATGGATCATTAAATTATGAAACGTATGCAGGTCAGTTTCATGAATCTTCGACTCTGCCTTTAAGCAAACACGGAAGTATAATTCCTGCAGGTTTTTCTGTTGGGCCAAAAATATACTGGAGACCTGTTAATTTCCTTGATGTTTTCTTCGGAGGAACGATTCAACGAACCAATCAGATTATCGGAAAACAAGGTGAGGAACTTAAAGGTTGGACATATCAGGGAGGCTGGACTTCTTCACCTTTACCACAAGATGTGTATTATCATGTAAACTCAACTTTGATGCAGATTGGTTTAAGAATTTTGCACTCATTCTCGTGGTCCGAAAGCTGGATAGGAGGCTCCCTGAACTTTGGTTCCTATATAATTAATCTTGGTTCAAAAAATAACAACCAGGCTTATAGTGAAAATGTAAGCGACACCGGAATGGGGTATTCCATCTCTGCAGGATTAGATTTCCCAATAAAATCAAAAGATGTTTTGATTTGTCTTTTAGGTTTATTTGTTGAATATGGAGGTATTTCCGCCGAAAATATTTCAATAGAAAACTATATATGGCAAGGCATTACACATACAATAACTCAGCAAACTTTTGGTCTTAAACCTATCAAAATTGGTATAAACTTTAAAGTTCCATTAGGAAAGTAAAGATATTTTTTCGGAAATCTCATCTGATATATATATATATATTTCAAACATACTTGAAAAAACCCAAAAGTCATTATTGGCTTTTGATTGAAATATTGTTTATTTTTGTATAAAACCTTAATTTAAAATTACATTAATTAACATTAACTATGAGTGATTTAATTATAAATAGGCTAGACTATGCACGTATAAAAAAGTCTATAAACGATGCTATATATTTTAAATCTATTAGTTATGCTGAGGCTGAAAAATTATTAAAGGAACTCGATTCAGCAAAAATAGTTGAGCCTGAAGCTATTCCTTCAGATGTAGTTACAATGAATTCAATTGTTAAATTAAGCTTTTTAAATAATAATAAACAGGCTCAGTTTCAAATAGTTTATCCTGAACAGGCAAATATAAAGGAAAACAAAATATCTATTTTTTCACCCATTGCAACAGCCTTAATCGGGTATAAAGTTTCGGATGAAATAGAATGGATCGTCCCCAGTGGAATTACAAAAATCAGAATAGACGAAATAATCTATCAACCCGAAGCAGCTGGAGATTTTAATTTATAATTATGTTTATGTGTTTTTTAAATTACCCAAACGAAATTATTCATTCTCTCTATGAGCTTATTTGCGCTGGTAAACTTCACAAATTTGGTTATTGTCTATAATTTTGTCCGATGGACAGGTGAGCCGGTATTAGAGTAAAATTCTTTAATTTTCATAACAAGAGAGTCTCTGTTGAAAAACAGAGTGATAAATCCGGCTATCCATATAAAAACCTTTACTTCCACAGGATGTGAAAAGAACAAACATAAAAATGCACTTAAAGCAATTATTGTAGTTGGCCCCCAGATACCATATTCTTTTCTTATGAAAGTCAGGACTATAATACATGCAATAATAAATGAAATTATAAATTCGTAAGGTATAAAAACCAGATACATTCCCATCAAAGTTGAAGCGGCTCGTCCGCCGTCGAAATGATAGAAAATAGGATAACCATGGCCTAAAACAGCTCCCACTCCTATAAATCCAAGTGCAGTATCTGAAAGGTGGAAAAAATGAGAAGCAATTATCATAGGGAACAAAGCCTTTACAGCATCCAAAAGCCCGGCAACAACTCCCCAGAATTTATCAACATTTCTAAAAACATTATAAGCGCCGGGATTACCGTTACCAAGTTCCCTTATATTTTTATTTGCCACAATTTTTGTAATTAAATCGGCGAACAAAATGGAACCAATTAAATAGCCAGTAAAAAGACACAGTACATACAAAAGTAAAGTATTCATGTTTATTTGTTTTTAGATATATACCGAAACACCGTAAGCTCCTGGTCCACAATAAACAGCATCTACAATACTTGGTTTACCTATTATAAAGTCGTTGCATGGAATGGCTTTTACCATTTCCGTTAAATCTGAAAAGGCATCCTGATTTTTATCGCCATAGCCAGAAATAGTTATAGCCCGTTTTATTCTGGAGGCAGATTTTCCCTCCATTTTCGCCTTTATCGAATCTATAATTAGCGTGTTAACCTGTTTGAATGTTCTGCCTTTTCCTATCGGTACAACAATACCTTCTTTCTCATTTCCCATCATTCCTACTATCGGAATAATGTGCAATATACTTCCCATAAGTGACTGAGCCTTGCCTATTCTGCCGCCCTTATATAAATAACTCATATCGGGTAAAACAAAATAACTAAATGTATTTTCAACAACCTGTTGAGATAAACCAACTATCTCATCTATGCTTAATTCTTCATTGTTCTTGATAATATCGATCACTCCGAGAAGCACATTTCCAACTCCATTAACTACCTGACGAGTATCAATATTAATAATAGGAATTATATTTTCAAATTGTTTTCCCACATTTTCGGCAACAGTAAAAGAAGCTGCGGAAATACCGCTGCTCATTATTACATGAATTATAAAATCATATTTCGAATAATTTTTTTCGACAACTTCCACTACTTCTCTCTGAACCAGGGTGGATGACTTTGCTACGGCTTTTTCATTTTCATATTTAGCAATTAGCCATTTTGCATTATATTCATCACTTTGCCGATATTCTTTACCATTTACAAAGACAGGAAATTTTAAAATTTCAAGGTCTTCATAATCTATTTGTTCCCTTGATAGCCCAAGATTATCGGCCGTAATTATAAAAATTTTCTTTTTCATATTTTTTAAATCTCATTCAAAAGTTATATAGTAATTATAGTTATATTGTCCTCCATAATATTCTTCGAATTCGATATCAGGGAATTGTTTTTTAAGTTTTTCTGTCAGGCTGTTCTGCTTTTCTGATCTTGTTCCTTTATATAAAGTAATAAGGTTCTCTCCTTTTGTCAGTTCCTTAATAGTTTCAAACATCAACTGTTCTAAATTCGGGTTTGAAAGAATGATTTTCTTCTGGTATACTGTGAAAAAATCATTTTTCTTTATCTGAGTTCCGTTTTCTGATATTGAATTTCTGGTAGCTTGAGCAATTCCACAATATTTAATCGAATTGAAGTTCTTCATTGCCGTTTCAAACATAGTAATAATATCATAATCTTTCGAAATACCCATGAGCATACTGATAAGTGAAACAGGATTATCTGATTCAACGATATATACATTTGATTTACATAGTGAAACTGCATATTTTAGAGCCATCAGGATGTCGCTGTCATCAGGGGCTGCTATTATGTTTTTAGCTTTTAAATTGTTGAGCTTCTTTACGAGCTGGTTGACTGATGGTTTATTTTTACCATAACATAAAATGTCATCAGCACCTAATTTCTCGAGGATTTCTGCAAAACCTTTGCCCGACACTATGCAAAAAATACTTTTTTCTCTCTGGTAATCAATTACATCTTCGCTGATAAAATTCCGGTGCTGTTTTTTCATATCATCCACTTTGGTGAAAACCAGTTCGCCATATTCTGAAACAGCAGCAAAAACACTATCTGGCTTGTTTGTATGGATGTGAACTTTAAACTTATTTCCTGCAGTAATAATTATAAGGCTATCGCCATAGGGGCTAATTAATTCTTTCAGACGTTCTTCTGAAATAAGATTATCTGATTCAAGGATAAATTCTGTGCAGTATTTTTGTTTTATTTCAGGATTCCATGAGCTGTCTATTTCTTCAAGATCATCAATTATCTTTTCACGTAAGGCATTTTTGTTATTTATATGGTCAATATGAAAATTGTTAATTATCTTCTTTACATTTTGTAAAATTTCCTGGAGCCGGCTGTTTTGAATTTTGGAAGAATCAATATTTAATATAAATGGGGCGATCTGACTTTTTTTAAATCGCGACAATTTTATGCTTATATGTTTGCGTGTTACCCTTCCTATTTTTAGCATGGTTGGAACCGATATGCCATTTAATATCAACCCATTATGTTGAAACTCTCTGCTAATTCCCTGAATAATAACATAAAAACCGGCTGCCCCCGAATCAATAACACCGGCCCGTTTTAAAACAGGGTGCATTTCGGTGGTCTTAATTAATACTTCTTTCAAGTATGGAATAGTACGACTGAAAATAACAATAGGGTCATCTTCTTCATTCATTAACTCAAAATATTTTTCTTTAAGAGCTCTCATTAAAGTGAGCATGGTGCCTTCTTGTGGGTTTTCCGTTCCTTCATAAGCTTTACGGTAGCCATTTTCAATAGCTTTATAAATATTTTCTTTTGAAAAATCATTGTTCGCAACAACTTGTGCAAAGCCCTGGGCAAATAAGGATAAGATGACACCCGAACAACCGCGACTATACAAAAGCATTTGTTCGGTAAAATTCCTAAAATATTCTCCGGGTAAAATTGATTGGCTTTCTAAATTTTTCATATTAGCCATAGCCTCTTGAATTGTAAGCACCATGTTTAAACCGGTATCTCCGTCGGGAACAGGGAAGACATTTAATCTGTTAAGATATTCCTTGTGCTTGTTCAGATACTTATAGATACTTTCTATCCTTTTATTGATTTCTTTTACATTTATTTCATCAACAACAATCATGATAGAATAATTGAATTTAGTTAATCCAATTTAAAAATCTATAAATACGGTAACATTATATATTTGTAAAGTTATATGAAAAATTCAGATACGAAAGTATTTTTTAGAAATTATTCTCGTCGTTGAATAATAACAGTTAATTCATTAAAATTTTTACAACTATTACCTTGTGTCCGGAAAGCTACATTAAAAGGCTCAAAAAATGTTCTCAATTTTATAATTGGGAATAAACCACTTCTTCCTTAATCTCTGGAAGCACCTAAAAATATCATAATATAATAAAGTAACGTTCCCAGTGAACCAATTGCAGCTACAACATAAGTATATGCAGCAGCCTTAAGAGCATCTTTTGCCTTAGCATGATTTTCATAAGATGTTATCCCTGTTGATGATAACCACGCTAATGCTCTTTTGCTGGCATTTATTTCAACAGGCAGAGTAACGAAACTGAATATTGTTATAAACGCAAATAATACTATTCCGAAAAGCAAGAGTGCCGGAAACCATTCCACTACAATAATGCCGATAAGAAGAATCCATTGAACCCATTTTGAAGCAAAATTTACGGCGGGCACAAGTTTTGATCTTAGTCCGAGCCAAGCGTATGCCGTAGCGTGCTGCACTGCGTGACCTGTTTCATGCGCTGCAACAGCGGCAGAGGCAATACTTCGGCCATTATATACTTCCGGGCTCAGATTTACAGTCTTATTTAAAGGATTATAATGATCTGTCAGTTTCCCTCGAACGCTTTCAATCCTCACATCAAATATTCCGTGGTCTCTAAGCATTCTTTCAGCAATTTCCTTTCCCGACATTCCGTTTTCAACAGGTATCTTTGAGTACTTTTTAAATTTCGAATTGAGATTTGTACTCACAATCCAGCTCAAAATCATTACTCCAATAAAAATAATCCAGATATTCATTTTCTTCCTCCGTTGTTAAATATTTTATATTAATAACATCAACAAATTATCTGCCAACACATTTACAGAATTTAAAATAGACATTTTGGCAGTTAACAATTTGCAAAAATAGTATTTAGTATTAATTAATTTTGCTGCATGAAGAAAATATTAATTTTTATAATATCGCTTCCTGTATATTTTTATCAGTATTTAGTCTCCCCACTGATGCGTCCATCCTGCCGACATATACCAACATGCTCACAATATATGCTCGATGCCCTTAAACTACATGGTCCTGTACGTGGATTTTTTCTGGGGATTAACAGAATAGTCAGATGCCGTCCCGGAGGGACACATGGTTACGACCCTGTTCCCCGAATTTTGATAAAACGATACAAATATTTCGGGTCAGTGATCAGGAGATGGCCAAAATCGAACAGACTTAAAAGATAGATAAATAAAATTAAGTGTTAATTATACACTTTTTACTTCTCCCCCGCCGAACACAATAGCTCCCCTTATAACAAGCTTTTTTTCCGGTTCGGTTATTCTTTTGGCCTTAAGTTCACGACCATCCCTGAAACCTCCAAGAACAGGAGTTACTTCAATTTTAATATCCCATTCGTCCGGTACAATAATTGTAACTCCTCCGAAAACGCATACAATCTCAAGTACGTTTACTCCTTGGGCAAGGGCTGACTTTACAAGATTTATTTCCCCTCCTCCAAACACGGCAGTTACTTTTCCTCCTTTCAAATTAGAGTTTTCAATCCGGCGTTCTCCTCCGCCAAAAATATAAACTATTGAGATATATCCCTCGTCTGTTTCGTATATTTCACCTGAAGGTTTAGTTATGCCTCGCCTTGAGAAAATCAATATTATACCTATTATTATAAATACTGATGGCCAGAACATGTTATACATGTGAAATGCTTCTCTGAAAATTACCGGAATAATAAAAAAAGCACCTACTGCCATTATTATTAAACCTGTCGCTTTATTCTCGGTGGAACCGACGGTGATTAATAGACCAATAACAATTAACAGCATCGGCCAGCTAAAGATCACATCATCAATAAAATCGGTGAAGAAACCTGTATTCTTCATAATCATAAGAAGTCCTGCCACCACAAGTATAACACCTGCCAATATTCTGGACTGGGAAACAGAATAATGTTTATGAATAGGCTCAGTATTCTCACTTTCTTTTAAATTGGTCTTTTTTTCTTCCATAGCTATAGATTTATATGTATTTTATTATTAAGAAATTTATTTTCTGCCGGTCAAAAGTAAAGAAAGCATAAACAGAAAGACATTAAAGTTTGAATATAATATAATTTGAATATAATATAATAACACTATAATAACACTTTTTTAACGATAATTTTTTTAATTTGGCCAATCATTTTTAATTTTGCAAACCAAAAATTAAAAGATGACAAGGTTATACACGATACCTTTATTTGGTCTGAAAGAGGGTGATTACTCATTCGATTTTATAATAGGAAACGATTTTTTTGATCGTTTTGAAGAATCTGAAATAAAGGAAGGTTCTCTTACAGCAACGGCCGGGGTAATCAGATATCCATCGTGTATTACTCTTACGATAAAAATATCTGGAAATGTAAAAATTTGCTGTGACAGATGCCTTGAAATGTATATGCAGAAAATTGAGTGTGAGAACCATCTTATTATTAAGAGTGGAGTATTCGATAATACTGATCCTGACATCCTTATAGTTCCTCTTGGCGAAAATGAACTTGATCTGAGTCAGCTTTTATATGAATTTATACATCTGGCATTGCCTTTAAGGAGAATACACCCCGACGACATTTCCGGAAAGAGCGGTTGCAACCCTGAGATGATAAATGAGCTTAACAAGCACATGGTAAACGAAAATATTTATGAGAAAACAAATTGGAATGAACTTAATAAATTATTAAAAAACAATTAAAAAAAGCGAAGATGGCGCATCCGAAACATAAACATTCCAGCACGAGAAGAGACAAAAGAAGGACTCACTACAAAGCCAAAAAACCTACTACTATGGTATGTTCAAATTGCGGCTCAACAGTTGAATATCACCGAGTTTGTCCTGAGTGCGGTTTTTACAGAGGCAAGCCGGCTATAGAGAAAAAAGTCGTGGCTTAAGATTCTGGAATAAAATTGAAACTATGAAAATAGGCCTTGACGTAATGGGCGGCGACTATGCTCCGGATATTGTTGTTGAAGGAGCAGTCGATACTCTTCTGCATCTGTCAGACGATGAAAGAATCGTTTTAATAGGCGATAAAAATGCTATTTTGAAAAAACTAAGTGAATTATCTGTCGATCCCTCCAATTTTGATATAGTTCATGCGTCTCAGACGATAGAAATGGGAGAACATCCTGCCAAGGCCTTTTCCCGGAAAAAGAATTCAAGTATAGCTATCGCATATAATATGCTTAAAAATAAACTTATAGACGGATTTTGTAGTGCCGGAAATACAGGTGCTATGCTTGTCGGATCAAGTTATTCGGTAAATGTAATCCCCGGAGTTTTAAGGCCGGCACTAGTAACAAATATTCCATCTTTAAGCGGTAAATTTGCGGTTTTGCTTGATGTAGGCCTTAATACTCATTGCAAACCGGATGTATTGCATCAGTACGGGAAACTCGGTCATATTTATGCACATTACATTCTAGGAATTAAAAATCCAACTATAGCATTGCTTAATATAGGCACCGAAGAATCAAAAGGCACATCCGCAGTTAGAACTGCTTACGAATTGTTAAAAAAAGATTCTTCTCTTAATTTTGTCGGAAATATAGAGGGTAACCATCTTTTTCACAATGATATGGCCGATGTAATTGTATGCGATGGATTTGTCGGCAATATTGTACTTAAAGAAGCAGAGGCATTTTATTCAATATACCGTATGCGTAATCTGAGTGATTCATTTTTCGATCTACTCAACTTTGAGAATATAGGAGGCACACCAATTATTGGTATAAATTCAAATGTTGTTATAGGGCATGGCCATTCGAGCAGAAAAGCTATTATGAATATGGTGCTCCAGACAAAGGCTGTTGTCGAATCCGGACTTGCCATAAAAATTATTGAAGAAATCTGAATATGGAAAAAATCCACGCTGCAATAACCGGCATTAATGCCTGGGTACCTGAGTATATACTCGACAACTATGAACTTTCTAAAATGGTCGACACTTCCGATGATTGGATTATGCAGCGAGTTGGAATTAAAGAAAGAAGAATTCTTAAAGGCGAAGGCCTCGGTACTTCTGATATGGCTGATAAAGCAGTAGCGGGATTACTTGAAAAAACCGGTACATCGCCCGACGAAGTAGAAATACTGATTTGTGCTACAATAACACCTGATATGCCCTTCCCTGCAACAGCAAATATTATTTCCGATAAGACAGGTATAAAGAATGCTTTCAGTTTTGACCTTGCCGCTGCATGCTCGGGTTTCATCTTTGCTCTCCATACCGGAGCATCTTTTATCGAATCGGGCCGCTATAAAAAAGTAATTGTTGTGGGAGCTGATAAGATGTCGGCAATAACCGACTATACGGATCGTACTACATGCCCATTGTTTGGCGATGCCGCAGCAGCAGTTTTACTGGAACCTACTTTTGAAGAGGTTGGTGTGATGGATCAAATACTGAAAGTTGACGGATCAGGCCGTAAATACTTACACATGAAAGCCGGAGGCTCAGTCAGGCCTCCATCCCACGAGACAGTTGACGCAAAAGAACACTGTGTTTATCAAGAAGGCCAAACAGTTTTTAAATTTGCTGTAAAAAATATGGCGGACGTTGCAGCCGAAATTATGGAAAAAAACCATTTGAAACCTGAAGATATTGCATACCTTGTACCTCATCAGGCAAACCTCAGGATTATAGAAGCCACGGGAAAAAGAATGGGCCTGCCACCTGAAAAAGTCATGATAAACATCGAAAAATACGGAAATACTACTGCGGCAACTATCCCTCTTGTTTTATGGGAATATGAAGACCGCTTAAAAAAAGGAGATAACCTTATACTCGCAGCATTCGGAGGTGGTTTTACATGGGGTGCTTTGTGGCTCAAATGGGCTTATGACCCAAAATAGTTTATATATTTACACTATCAATCTAATATTGTCACCTTGTATTAATAAACTGAAATTATGGCAAAAACAAACAACGAACCCGAAAACACTACAATCAACCTCATCAGTCAGGGAACAGATATCACAGGCGATGTTAAATCAAACGGAGACATAAGAATAGACGGTTCCCTTACAGGGAATCTGACCACAAGAGGTAAAGTGGTAATCGGCCCAACCGGAAAAGTTAAAGGAGAAGTTAACTGCAAAAGCTCGGAAGTCTCGGGAAGTGTTGAAGGGAAAATTAACGTGGGACAACTACTTAACCTTAAAGCTTCTTCAAAAATACTGGGCGATATTATTACCTACAAACTTGCTATCGAGCCCGGGGCAAAATTTACCGGCACTTGTAAAATGAGTGAATCAGAGGAAAATGCAGGATCAAACAACTCAAAACCACAAGAACGACAGTCAGAAAAACGATAATGACGATAATGAAAGAAATGGAGGCCTTCACGCTTACGTAAAATACTCAGGGCTGGCATTCCAGATGCTTGCTATTATACTTATCTCAGTTTGGGGAGGCACTAAACTCGACAAGCTCTTTCTACTCGAAACTCCCATATTCACAATAATCCTTTCACTTCTAGGCGTTGCTGCAGCTATATTTACAGCAGTTAAGGACTTCATCAAAAAGTGATTCAAGTTGAAAATATTTCTGAAATATCTTCTACCACTTATAATCCTTCTTGCCGTATTAAATGCATTATGGTTCATTATTCCTATAAGCCTTAAACCACAGTTGAATATATTAAGCTTCCCTGTTCTTTCACTTTTGTTTTTCATTTCTTCATCTGTAGCAATAATTATTTTCTTAATCGGCCGGCAATCAAATCCAAAAAATGAAACATTCTATTCTTTTGTATCAATATGTCTTAAATTTCTCATTGAGTTAATAATAGCCATTATCTGGTTTTTTATAATGAAAAAAACAAGCACAATTTATATATTATTATTTTTTCTGTTATATTTAGCCTTTTCAATAATATCAATTTTCATCATTTTGAAGCTATTGAATATGAAGTCTTTATAAAAATGATTGGGTTGAAAAGAAAATTAATACCAGCATTGTTTTTAATTTTTATGCTTTGCCTGCCTTTGAATAGGATAAGCGCCCAGGAAAATAATCATCTTCAGGCGAAAGAAAATAATATTGCAAAGGAAGAAGGTAAAGAAAAGTTTAATCCAAGTGAGTTTATTATAGATCATGTTTCCGACTCACACGAATGGCATATTATGACATTGGCAAGCGGCAAGGATATTGCTATTTACCTGCCTGTAATTCTATGGAATAAAGAAAAGGGACTTAACATCTTTTCTTCAAAAAAACTTGCCCATGGAAATGTATATAATGGTTATATGCTTGCTGAGGAAGGAAATTTGAAGGGCATGATTGTGCCGGTAAAAAGCGATGGTACAATTGATGAGGAAAATTTGCCTCTCGACTTTTCAATAACGAAAGCAATCGCTGGAATGATTTTTACTGCAGTCGTTGGTTTGATTCTTTTTATTTCTCTTGCACGTTCCTATAAAAAAACAGGCATAAGTCATCCCCACGGGTTGCAGAGTTTTCTTGAGCCCGTTATTCTGTTTGTACGCGATGACATTGCCATTCCGAACCTGGGTCATGAACATTACGAGAAATTTCTCCCATATCTTCTGACTGCATTTTTTTTCATACTTATAAATAACCTCTTCGGGCTTATTCCGTTTCCTCCACCATTTGGAGCTAACGTCACCGGTAATATTGGCGTTACTATGGTACTTGCAATCTTCACTTTTCTTTTTATAAATCTTAACGGAAGCAAGAGTTATTGGCGTGATATTTTTGCCAATCCCGGAGTTCCATTATGGCTTTTGCCAGTAATGATACCTGTTGAGATAATAGGCATGATTTCAAAACCGTTTGCTCTTATGATTCGTCTTTTTGCCAATATCTCTGCTGGTCACATTATCGTTCTGAGCCTTGTGGCTCTTATATTTATTTTTGAATCTGTATGGATTGCTCCTGTTTCAGGCATTTTTATTTTATTCATGGACTGTCTCGAAACATTGGTGGCTTTTCTTCAGGCGTATGTTTTCACTCTTCTTTCAGCGCTATTCATTGGGCTTGCTGTAAAGGAGGAGCATCATTAATATTTTGTTTAACTAAAAATTATCATTATGACAGGAACATTGGCAGCAATTGGAGCAGGTCTTGCAGTTATAGGCGCAGGATTTGGTATTGGTATCATTGGCAAGGCAGCAATGGAAGCTATTGCACGCCAGCCCGAGGCTTCTTCACGCATACAGACAGCTATGATAATTGCGGCAGCACTTATTGAAGGCGTCTCTCTGTTCGCAGTGGTTGTCTCTCTTATTGCATAGGAAAAATTTGAAGCTTGCAACGGTTGGTTGCATCGCTTCACTTTTATTAACTTAAAACAATTTGAAATGATTCTGGCAAGTAATCTGGCTACTCCACAAATAGGAACAATTTTCTGGACAACTCTTATCTTTCTAATCTTTTTCCTGCTTCTTGCAAAATTTGCATGGAAGCCTATTTTGCGGGCTGTGAAAGCGAGAGAAGAAATTATAAAGAGTTCTCTTGAAGCTGCTGCTCAGGCTCAGGAAGAAATGAAAAGGCTTAAAGCCGACAATGAAGCCATCCTTAAAAAGGCAAGGGAAGAACGAGAGAATATTCTCAAAGAAGCAAGAGAAGCTCGTGAGAAAATTATAGCTGATGCTCGCGAAAAAGCTACAAGTGAGGCAGAAAAAATCCTCGAAAAAACCCGGCAGGATATCGAAAAAGAGAAATTGAAAGCTCTTTCTGAAATTCATAGTCAGGTGGCTTATCTTTCTGTTGAAATAGCATCAAAACTTCTTGAAGAAAAGCTAAACAAAACACCCGAACAGGAAAAACTAATCGAAAGATATCTTAATGAGCTCAATACAAATAAGAATTAGCATCATCAAAAAATAAAATGAATGAAAGCAAAATACCGGTAAGGTACGCAAAAGCACTTTTTGAATCTGCAGTTAATAACAATTTACTCGATAGAGTATATGACGATATTATGCTTATTGCCGAAATCTGCAAAATTGACGAAGTGAATGAACTGCTTAAAAGCCCCATTATTCCCCCATCACAAAAGAGAAAAGTCATTCATGAAATTTTCGACGAAAAAATCAGCACTTTGACTATGTCATTGATCGACTTGATGATAAAGAATGGCAGGGAAGAATATATTCCTGCTATAGCAAGAATTTTCAGGACCGATACTCTGAGATACAAAGGCATAACAGAAACCAATCTTGTCACTGCTATGCCTGTTAGCCAAAAAACAAAAAATGAAATCATTGCTTTTATCGAGTCGAAATTTAATACTAAAGTAATTATGAAAGAAAGTGTTGACCCTGGAATAATAGGAGGATTTGTTTTAAAAGTAAACGATTACTTAATTGATGCCAGTGTAAAAACCAAGCTTAGAAAAATCAAACAGGGACTATCTGGAAGCATAAAAGTATAAAAATTATAAATAATAATATTAGGAATAACTATACAAATAAACAACATGGCAAGTATTAAACCAGCAGAAGTTTCAAAGATACTCAGGGAGCAACTTGAAGGAATACAGACAGGTGTTGAACTCGAAGAAGCGGGAGTAGTCCTTCAAGTTGGAGACGGCATTGTTCGTATATATGGACTTACTAATGCTCAATCGAATGAGCTTATTGAGTTTGAAAATGGGATAATGGCTATTGTGCTCAACCTCGAAGAAGATAATATCGGAGCCGTTTTGTTGGGCCCCTCTGAAGAAATAAAAGAAGGTGATATAGCCAAGCGTACAGGACGTATTGCTTCAATAATGGCAGGGGAACCGCTTCTTGGAAGAGTTATAACACCTACTGGTGAGCCTGTTGACGGTAAAGGCCCCATCACAGGAAAACTTTATGAAATGCCACTTGAAAGAAAAGCTCCTGGAGTTATCTTCCGACAGCCTGTAAAACAACCTCTACAAACAGGCATAAAAGCTATTGACTCAATGATTCCTATTGGCAGAGGGCAAAGGGAACTTATTATCGGCGACCGCCAGACAGGGAAAACGGCAATAGCAATTGACACAATAATTAATCAAAGAAGTAACTTCGAGAAAGGGAAACCAGTTTATTGCATATACGTTGCAATCGGACAGAAAGGCTCAACAGTGGCAAATATTGCAGCAACACTTGAATCATACGGTGCAATGGATTATACTGTTATAGTTATGGCTACAGCATCCGACCCCGCTGCCTCGCAGTTCTATGCACCGTTTGCAGGCGCTGCAATAGGAGAATACTTCCGGGATACCGGCCGCGATGCACTTGTTATCTATGACGACCTTTCAAAACAGGCCGTTTCATACCGTGAAGTATCACTTTTGCTTCGCCGCCCCCCTGGCCGCGAAGCATATCCAGGCGATATATTTTACCTTCACTCCCGACTTCTCGAAAGAGCAGCCAAAATAATCGAATCCGAAGAAGTAGCAAAAAATATGAACGACCTGCCTGAATCAATAAAATTTATGGTAAAAGGAGGTGGTTCCTTAACAGCTTTACCTATCATCGAAACACAGGCAGGTGATGTTTCTGCTTATATACCTACAAATGTTATTTCCATAACCGACGGACAGATATTCCTTGAATCCGGACTTTTCAATGCTGGAATCCGGCCTGCTATTAATGTAGGTATATCAGTTTCCAGAGTAGGCGGCAGTGCACAGATAAAATCAATGAAAAAAATCGCAGGAACACTTAAAGTTGATCAGGCTCAGTACCGTGAACTCGAAGCATTTGCCAAATTCGGGTCAGACCTAGACCCTGTAACATTGTCTATCATTGACAAAGGTTCTAAAAACGTCGAAATACTTAAACAGGGACAATATAATCCTATGCCTGTTGAACGACAGATTGCAATAATATATTGCGGTGTAACAGGGTTACTTAAAGATGTACCGGTTATCAGAGTCCGGGAATTTGAAAGAGATTATATTGAATACCTCGAAACAAACCATAAAGATGTTCTAAATGCTCTTGCTGAAGGTACTCTTAACGACCAGATTACTGACATACTCAACAAGGCAGCAGCTGAAACAGCATTGAAATTTAAACAATAAAGTCAAGTTTATAGAACAGAAAAATGGCCAATCTTAAAACAATAAGGTTAAGGATAAATTCGGTAAAATCAACCAGGCAGATGACATCTGCCATGAAAATGGTGTCTGCTGCCAAACTTCGAAAAGCTCAGGATAAAATAGTACGACTGAGACCTTATGCAGGAAAACTGAACGAAATCCTAACTAACGTTACACAAAGCCTTGCAGAGTCAGAAGAAGATAACATCTACGGAAGAAAATCTGAACCTGAAAAAATATTAATAATAGTAATCACATCCAATAAAGGCCTCTGCGGAAGCTTCAACTCAAATGTAATAAGGGAAGTACGCAGGGTAATTTACGAAGATTATTATAAACAATTAGAACAGGGCAATCTATGGTTTGTTGCTATAGGCAAAAAGGGATATGATTTCCTGAAGAAACAGAAACTTAATATACTTGAGGAGGCCAACGAGCTTGTGAATAACCTGACATTTGAAAAGTGTATGCCTCTCGCATCAAAGACAATAGACAGTTTTGTAAATGGCCGTTTCGATCGTATCAGAATAATTTATAACCAATTTAAAAATGCTGCTGTACAAAACCTTACAAATGAATCATTTCTTCCGGTTGAAACAAAGCCATCTACAAAAAATGCAGTATCTGTTTTAGATTATATTTATGAACCTTCAAAAAAAGAAATAATAAAAGAACTCATTCCTAGAACATTAAAAATACAATTTTATAAAGCTGTCCTTGATTCATTTGTTGCTGAACACGGTGCCAGGATGACTGCAATGCATAAAGCAACCGACAATGCTACTGAGCTCATACAAGACCTTACGCTTCTTTACAACAAGGCGCGACAGGCTGCCATCACGAACCAGATTCTTGAAGTTGTAACAGGAGCAGAAGCCCTAAAGGGTTAGTAATGGTTTTTTATAAACTTTTTTACTCAAAATACTGCGATGTATACACAATCTCAGCTTAAAGATCTGGTGGAAAAGACTTTGCTTAACATTACTTTCCCTGAGGATATTTCAAAGCTTTATGATCCTGTAAAGTACGTATTATCAGCAGGCGGAAAAAGGATTAGACCTGTTATTACTCTTATGGCATGTAATCTTTTCAGCGATAAAATTGATAATGCAGTTCTGCCGTCGGCAGGCCTTGAAATATTTCATAACTTCACACTTGTTCATGACGATATAATGGATAATTCCATGGTAAGAAGGAATTTACCCACTGTCCATACTAAATGGAATTTAAATCAAGCAATTTTATCAGGCGATGTGATGGTATTTATTGCCAACGAGTGTTTCTTTCATCTGCCTCCGGATATGTTTTATGCAGTGCTCAGAATTTATAACAAGTCGGCAATAGATGTATGCACAGGCCAGCAGCTCGATATGGATTTTGAAAAGATACTAACAGTTTCGGAGAAAGAATATCTTCACATGATAGAACTTAAAACTGCAGCTCTCATTGCCGGTTGTGCAAAAATAGGTGCTTTGCTTGGCGGAGCCGAAACAAAAGACAGAGATATAATGTACGAATTTGGAAAAAATCTAGGGATGGCTTTTCAGATTCAGGATGACCTGCTCGACGTCTATGGAGATACAAAAATGTTTGGCAAAACAACCGGTTCAGATATAACAGCCAACAAAAAAACATATTTATATGTTAAGTCAATGGAATTAGCATCAGGTAAAATCCTTAAAACATTTCAGACACTTTTTCAAAATAAAGAATCCGATTCTCATGAAAAAATAAAGAAAGTTATTGATATTTATGATACTCTCCATGTTAAATCTATAACCGAGGAACTGGCAAAAAATTATATCTCTGCCGCAATTACAAATCTTGAAAATATAGCTGTTGGAGCCGACAGAAAATACGAAATAAAAACTATTGTTGAATCACTTTCCGGAAGGAATATCTGATCATAAATCGGAACCTTCAATCTTTATTTATCTGTTTAAGATTCACAAGGGCTCCTACATTAATCATAAACTGGTCATATTTGCTTACAAGGTATTTTGCTTCAATACATAAATCAATTTGCTCAGTCACCTTTATATAAGTGCCCAAACCCAGATTAAGCCCTATAGTATTATCATTATGGATAATTTTGTATTTCTCTCCACCTGAATCGGATACATATTTTTTCTTAGCAAATGTTATATCAAGTCCGGTAAGACCAAAAAAATCAAATCGGTCGAGAGACTTAAACACATAATGCCCGTTAATATCAAACATTAAGGCAGATACAACTGTTTTTTCAGTTTCATCGGGTATTCTAACCTTTAGAATATTAGGGACAAACCATGTAATCGAAGGAGAAATATGAACCGGAAGATTGAGTTCATAAATTGCTTTAGCAAAAAAATCCAGATTTGAACTTTTATTTGATTCCAAATCCTTTTGGTAAAATTTAAAACCAGTAGTGAATCCGGTCCCTACACCCAATTTTGTAAATTGTGAATTTGCAGCAGGAAATGTTAAAAAAATAAAAAATAAAATAACATAAACTTTTTTCATAATAATTCTTTTAAATTATTGAGCTAAAGATAAAAAGAAACATACATTATCAGCAAATTTTTCGTGCCGAAATATTGCTAACTAATTTATGGCGTTTAGATAAAAAACCGGAAAAACGAGGATTTTACACAGCTATAAAGATGCCACTGCCAGAATAATCTCTCTAAGAAATTAAATGAAGGTGAATACAGAAAAATGCAAATAGAGCTGCCACCTTTAACTTAAATATCTATTATTATTATAGATATAAAAACACCTATCAATAGAAGAAATGTAGTGAACTAATTTTGAACAGAAAGGTTTTAGGATTATAATGCTTGTCGCGGCCTGTTCAGTTTTCTCTCATAAAAACATACTCAAATTATTATATTGCAATTTGATTATAAAAAAAGAGGAAAATAATTTTATAATCAAAGAAAAAAATTAAAATATTTTAAATATTTTTAACAGAGTCCGAAAATAGTGGACTGCTACTTTTCATATTTGTCGTTGCAGAAAAATCTTTTGTTTTGCAGGCAGAAACCGAAAAGCCTGGAGAGAGTAGGTGAAAATTTAATATTTATTGTTATGAAAACTTTAACTATTGAAGAAATGGAAGAAAATAGAGGAGGTTCAATAAGAGCCATTCTCTTATGTGCTGGAATAGGTGCAATGTATTCTATAGCAAGTCCTGTTGCGGGAGCTATTGCAACAATAGTTTGCTCTATGTCAGCTGAAAAAGAAGAAACGGGAAGATTAAGATGGTAACTTTTTAAATTATTTGGAATCAGCAAAACAGGAGTTATCCTGTTTTGCTGATTATTTTAATTAATAAAATAAAATTATGAATTCAATTAATAGAATTTCACCATTATTATCCCCTGGATATTGGATATTCGGAATAATTTGTCTAGTTTCAGGCGTGACAGTCTTAATATTGAATATAATAAATAAGAAACCCGATATTGACATTGCCTTTATTCTACTTTGCTTCGGGCTCTTTTGCATAGGCTACAGAAAAGAGAAAAATGAAACTGAGAAAGACTTAGAAATAGTTTTAAGAAGGTATCATTCAATGAGGCTGGCATTATCTCTTACAACCGTTTTAGTATTTACTGTAAGTGCTCAATTAATTTTTTCGAATGAAACATTTAGATTTAATGGATTGCATTCTTTATTTATTTATTTGATTTTATTTAATTGCATAAATTTCACTATAAAAATATTTCAAAAACGAAAAAGTAAATAAATCTGATCAAATATAAATCTGTAATTATGCAGTAAATCAATTTGTTAACTATATTTTCAATGTTAAGTGATATTTTTTTTATTCATCCAATAAAGTCTTTTATAAGAAATAGCCGACTAACACGGAATATTCTTAGTTATATCGTTTTTACTTTTACTTTAATATATTTTATTGTTATTCTTTTTTTTATAGGCAATAACCTTGAAGAACTGCTTGGTTCTGAAGGAGAAAACCCTATTATGAAATTCAATTCTCTTATTTTATTTTACTTATTGATTGACTTAATCATCCGGGTTGTTATTAATAACAGAAACGGATTAAACTTAGTCCCGTATTTAAGATTCCCTATTAAACGATCAGTTATAACTAACTATATACTTATTCGGAATTTGTTCAATTTACTTAATTTAATCTCATTGTTCTTTATTATACCATTTTCATGGAAAATTATTTATTACGAATACGGTTTTATAGAAGCGCTTAATTATCAAATATTTTTACCAATCTTAATTTTAATTAATTGCTATATTGCTTCGACACTTAAATTGATAATCCGCAAGGATATTGTCTTTTTCTCTATTCCAATAATTATCCTGATATCAATAGCAATAAAGGCAGTCAGGCAATTGATTCTTAACATTTCCGGTTTATTAGGGGAACAGATTTTAAATTCTAATTATTTTCTGATGTTTTCTTTAGTTATTTTTTTAGTTATAATTATTTTAATCTTAAAATATTTGTATTCTAAAAGTTTTTATCTTGAAGATGCTTTTAGAAAGTTTTATATTGAAAAAAGTTCACAAACTCATTTTTTATCAGGTAATTATAATAAGTCGCTCATATTTAGCTATTTTGTTCTGGAATTAAAGTTATTAATCAGAAACAGGCGAACCTTGCAAACTCTAATAATTTACCCTTTTTTACCGGTAGTAATAATTATGAACATTATTGCCGGTGAGCATAATATTTTCATTGAATTAATGGCTTTTATTTTAATTCTCGGATTTTTCCCTGTTCTTTACGGACAAAATATTTTTAATTGGGAAAGTGCATTTTTTGACGGAAAAATGGCTCGTGAAAGTAATTTTACTGACTATTTATGTTCAAAATTTTACCTTATGGGTTTTATATCGTTAATAATTTTCCTTCCTACAATCGGATTGCTAATTAAACATAATGAATATCCGATTCTTTACTCTTCTGTCTTTTTGTTTGTTAATGGATTTATTAACCTTTTTGTAATTCTTGCTGGTGCCTTTAATAAAGGTAGAATTAATTTAAATGAACATTATTTTTTGAATTATCAGGGTTTTAGTACTATACAATTGATTTTACCGATTTTTATTCTAATTTTCCCGGCGATTATTTTGAAGATTTTGGAATCACTTGTGGGACTTAAAGCCATGATAATAATATGTAGTCTGGCAGGTAGTTTTATGATTATTTTTCATAAATTTTTTATCAGGGAGTTTATTGAACCTCTTTTTATGAAAAGAAAATATATAAACCTTGACGGGTTCAGAAAATTATATGAATAAACAAATGATTAAGATTGAAAAATTAAAAAAATCATTTAATAGAAAAACTGCACTTGAGATTGACAGTTTGAATATCGAAGATGGTGAAATATTCGGTATAGTTGGCAATAACGGTGCAGGTAAAACAACTTTGTTCAGATTGATATTGGATTTGATTTTACCTGAACAGGGCGTAGTTAAAATTGATTCAATCTTAGTTTCAAAGTCGGAACTCTGGAAATCATTCACGGGATCTTATTTAGACGAAAGTTTCCTCATTGACTACCTCACTCCTGAAGAGTTTTTTTATTTTATTGGGAAAATCTATTCTCTCTCCAGAGAGGAAATTTCTTCAAAATTAGCATCATTAGCTACATTCTTTAATGAAGAAATTTTAAATAAAAACAGAAAATTTATAAGAGAATTTTCAAGTGGAAATCGTCAAAAAATAGGTATTGCATCGGCCATATTATCTAATCCCAGGCTTCTCATACTCGACGAACCATTCAACCATCTCGATCCAACTTCTCAATCTGTTTTAAAAGCTATGCTCAGAAATTTAAATAGAGATTATCAAACTACTATTTTATTATCGAGCCATAATTTGAATCATGTGTGTGAAATTTGCCATAGAATAGCCGTATTACAAAATGGGAAAATAGTTAAAGATTGTAAAAGTGATGATCAAACATTCACTATTCTTAATTCATATTTCAATACGCATCTTTCATGAATATGAATAAAGAAATTTTGCAGGAAAATATTACAGTTATGCCCACCTTTTATCTAATTATCCAATAAAATCAAGCCCTGGTTTAAAATCCTTTATTCTAAAATAAAATCATGAGGAGTTACTTTATCGGATATTCCCTTATGAATTTTTTTAACTTCGATAAAGCACTACGAAATAGTATTCGTTGAATATTTTTATTCGAATTTTCTGTAGCCAATTATTTCTTTAACGTCCCTGAGGGTTGACGAGGCGCTTGCTCTTGCCTTTGCTGCACCTTCAGTCACAACTTTTGCCAGATATTTGTTGTCGGCTGAAATCTCGACAATCTTTTCTCTTATCGGATTGAGAAGCTTAATAATATCCTCTGCAAGCTGTTTCTTCATCTCACCGTATCTTATTGTACAGTTTGCATATTTCTCTTTGAAATATTTCACAGTTGAAGGTTCTGAAACCGCACTCATTATTGTGAAAAGATTTTTAATAGGAACCGACATTTTCTGGTTTGGCTCCATAGGCCCTGTATCTGTGACAGCTCTCATAACCTTTTTCCTTATCTCTTCTGGTGAATCGTTTAGAAAAATTCCATTGCCCTCGCTCTTTCCCATCTTACCGCTTCCATCGAGCCCCGGTATTTTTATAAGCTGCTTTCCGAAATTATAAGCCTCTGGTTCCGGGAAATAATCAACTCCATACATGGTATTGAACCGTCTTGCAAGGCGTCTTGTCATTTCCAGATGCTGCTCCTGATCCTTGCCTACCGGCACCTTATCAGCCTTGTGTATTATAATATCGGCAGCCATAAGCACTGGATAAGTAAGCAAACCTGCATTGATGTTATCGGGTTGTTTACGGATTTTTTCCTTGAATGATGTCGTTCTCTGGAGTTCCCCTACATAAGCATTCATGTTAAGCAGCAAATAAAGTTCAGGTACTTCCGGAATGTCGCTTTGTATAAAAACTGTTGCAGCTTCCGGGTCAATTCCGCATGCCAGAAATTCCGAAAGTATAATTTTAATATTGCCATGAATGTCATCAGGCTTTGGATGTGTGGTCAGAGAATGGTAATCGGCTATAAAGAAGAAACACCTGTTTTCATATTGCATCTTTACAAAGTTTCTCAAAGCTCCGAAATAATTTCCGAGATGCAGATTACCCGTCGATCTGATTCCACTGACAACTGTTTCCATAAAAGCGTATATTGAGACAAAAATGCAAAATTAATCTTTTTTGTCATTAATCAAGACCGGGGATCAATGTGACATTTTTGTATTGATGTCTGCAGACTGTTTAATAAGTATTTGTAACTTTGAATGCCTAAACGGTGAAGAAATGGAATCAACCAGACAGAAAAAAGTATCGAGGCTCATTCAGAAAGAACTTGCAGTTATTTTTCAGAGAAAGGCCAATGAATTTGCTCCGGGTAAAATCATATCGGTAACCGTTGTCAGAATGAGCCCTGACCTTTCGCTAGCGAAGGTTTTCCTGAGCATTTATCCTTCTTCTGACAAAGAAAAGGTTCTGGATTCTGTGAAAGAACATGCTGGTAAAATCCGTTTTGAGCTCGGACAGAAAGTAAGAACACAACTTCGCATTATACCTGAATTAGCCTATTTTATTGACGACAGCCTCGATTATATTGAAAATATAGAAAAACTGCTGAATTAAAAGTAGAATGCAATTTGAACCCCTAAAAGAACAGGCTGGCCGATATCTGAGAAAATCAGGAATTTTAAGGAAAATTTTCTATTCCGGTCTTAACCTACTCTTCCTAAGGTCGTGGCATCTTCATAAAGCCCTCCGGAGTTTAAGAAAAACTCTCCCGAAAGATGCATCAGTTCTTGATGCAGGATCAGGCCTCGGACAGCATTCATGGTATATGGCAAAAAAGAACAAAGGATGGAAAATAAAAGGTATAGACATAATAAAACAACAGGCAGACGATTGTAATATGTTTTTTGGTTCCGAAGGAATGGTTGGAAGGGTTCATTTCGAAACCGGAGACCTTGCGGCTCTGAATGAAAGAGAAGCTTTTAACCTTATAATTTCAGTAGATGTAATGGAACATATTGAAAACGACCGGCAGGTATTCAGAAACTTCTGGTCTGCCCTGAAGCCAGACGGTATTGTTCTTATTACTACACCTTCGAATATTGATAATTCAGGAAAAACAGGAACAAATGCTGCTTCATTCGTAAGCGAACACGTAAGATCAGGATATGGAATAGATGAAATAGCCGAAAAACTAAATGAAGCAGGTTTCAGTAAACTTGGGATAAAATATACTTACGGATGGCCAGGCCACATCTCATGGCTTCTCTCAATTAAATATCCTGCTGTGATGATTGAAAAGTCAAAGTTTTTTTTCATTATTTTGCCTTTTTATTATATCCCGGTACTGCCCATTGCATTAATACTTAATATATTTGATACCTGTATTGACCACAAAACCGGTACAGGTTTACTTATAACTGCGTATAAATAATTGTGAATTTCCCTCTTTACATAGCGACCAGGTACTTGTTTGCTAAAAAATCAAGAAAGGCAATCAACATTATTTCCGCAGTATCTGTTGCCGGAGTTACTGTGGGAACTATGGCACTGATAATTATTCTTTCAGTTTTCAACGGACTTGAAGACCTCATAAACAATATATTCAATGTATTTGACCCTGACCTCAGGATTACTGTCGTAGAGGGTAAAACTTTCACTCCCGATTCCACGAAACTTTCAAGCATCAGTTCAATACCAGGTATCTCAGCATATTCGCTTACTCTCGAAGAAAACTCACTACTTGAATACGATGAACGACAATATATTGCCACAGTAAGAGGAGTTGACCAAAACTATTCAAAAGTAACTTTTGTTGAAAGCACCATTATAGACGGAGAATATAAATTAATAAGTTCAGGTGGAAGGCCTCAAGCCGTAGTAGGTGCCGGTGTGGCAAATTATCTCGGATTGAACATTAATTTTATTACCCCCATACATATTTATGTGCCACGCAGAACAGCCAGCATAGATGTTAATCCGGAAAATGCATTCATAGATAAATATATTTTTCCTTCCGGAATATTTCAGATTGACCAGGAATTTGATTCAAAATATATCTTTGTACCAATTGAATTTGCCCGTGAACTTCTTGAATACCAAACTGAGGTAAGCGCTATAGATATCCGCATCGAGCCCGGCTATAATATCGCTACTATTCAAAAGGCCGTCAAAGAAATAGCTGGAAATAATTTTGAAGTGAAAAACCGTTTTGAACAAAAGGAGATTTTCTATAAGGTTATGAAATCTGAAAGGCTTGCAATTTTTGTTATTCTCACACTGATTCTGATAATTGCATCGTTTAATATAATAGGTTCCCTTACCATGCTTATAATTGAAAAGAGAAAAGATATAAATATATTGAGAAGCCTTGGAGCAGATGATATTCTAATTAAAAAGATATTTCTTCTTGAAGGCTGGCTTATTTCAGTAATCGGCATTATAGCAGGTGTTATTCTTGGCTTTATCATTTGCCGGATCCAGCAGAAGTGGGGAATAGTTAAATTTAATAGCGAAACACTTATGGTAAGCGCCTATCCTGTAGTAATGAAAATCAAAGATTTCATTACTGTGCCTCTAACTGTGCTTATTATAGGATTTTTTGCAGCACTTTACCCTGTAAGATATTTATCAAAGAAATATCTTTCCGAAGGAATTCACCATGAAAAGAAACTTTATATAAAAAAAGCCGTACCAATAATATTGTTGTTTATTGTGCTTCTCGGCACATCATGCAGCGATGAGGGCAATCCGGCAAAAAAGAGCCGTATCATCCCACCCGACAAGCTTGTTTCGTTACTTACCGATCTGTATATTTCTGACGGTCTTTTATCATACCCACCTATAAAGCAAAAATTTGAAATGAAAGATTCAATTTTGAATTATATTGATGTTATTAATTCTCACGGTTATACAAAAGAGGATATTGATCGAACGATAAAACATTATTTTGAAAAAGATCCGGAAAAACTGGAAAAAATATATGATCAAGTTCTGGCAAACCTTGTAAAGATTCAATCTCAGCTTGAAACTGAAGAAATTCGAAATCTAAATTCAAATCTATGGAACCAAAAATTAACTTTTTCAATTCCTGAGGATGGAAATTATAACAAAATTGAATTCGATATTCCTTTGCAAGGTCAGGGGACTTATTGTTTTAAGTTTAATGCTATTGTTTATCCTGATGATCAAAGTGTGAACCTTAGAACAAATATATTTTTCTGGCATGCCGATTCAACTGAGAGCGGAGTACGAGAATACTGGACTCCTAATTATTACATCTCAGATGGCATTCCACATGATTACTCAATTAGTCAGACACTTACCGACACTCTTTTTACTCATATCAGAGGCTGCCTTCTTGAACATGATCCTCAATCTGGTAGATGGAAAAAGCATGTAAGAATTTCAGGTATCAGGCTTATAAAAGAACCTGTTGAATGAAATATTTTTCGGCACAATTTGTTTTTACCAATTACGGGCCGCCCCTGAAAAGGCCTATTATTTGTACTACTGATGACTTTACTATTGTAAGCATTGAGGAAACCGGTGGCGACTTAATCGAAAAAAACAACATCGAATTTTATAACGGGATAATCATACCTGGTTTTGTAAACTGCCATTGTCATCTCGAGCTTTCATACCTTAAAAATGAACTCTCTACCGGAAATGGACTATCGGGTTTCCTCAATGAACTCAACAAGAAGAGAATTAATATCATAAAGGATGAAGAAAAGCTTGCCCGAAAAGCCGACAAAGAAATGAGAAACGCAGGAATTGTTCTTTGCGCTGATATATGTAATTCTTCTCTTACATTCGACCTGAAAAAAGGAAGCAAATTAAAATATATAAATCTTATAGAAGTATTTGGAATCAACCATCATAAAGCCGAGCAAAGAATTAAAGAAGCTCTTGCACTCGCTGAGCTTTCAAAATTATATGGACTCCCATATTATATTACGCCCCATTCTGTTTACTCTCTTTCTCTACCACTTTTCAGGATGATAAAAGAACTCTCTCGTTACAATGCTCTTACTTCAGTTCATTTTCTTGAATCTAAAGAAGAAATCACTTTTCTTGAGAAACATTCCGGGATGCTGATGGATACGTATAAGAATTTCCTCCCTCCAGATGAGGATCCCATCACTGTGAAAAACCATATTACTGCAATACTTGAAGAGACAACATGTTCAGGAAACTTGATTCTCGTTCATAATACATTTATAGAAAAAAAACATATTGAAATATTTAAAGATAGAGCAAATCTTTATTACTGTCTCTGCCCAAATTCAAATCTTCTTCTTGAAGACAAGCTACCGCCTGTCATGCTTATGGCTGATGAAGGTTGTGATATTGTAATTGGTACTGATAGCCTTGCTTCAAATAATGAACTTAATATACTTGCAGAAATCAAAACGTTACAAAAGAATTTTCCGGCATTAAGTCTTGAAACTCTTGTCAGATGGGCAACATTAAACGGTGCCAGGGCACTTTCGGCAACAGACCGCTTCGGCTCGATCGTACCGGGTAAAAAACCAGGACTTATTCTCATTAAGGACCTCGATCTCATAAATCTGAAACTACTGCCTGAAAGCAAGGCAGTAATGCTCACCTGAAATGCATATATAATTATTGCTAATTTTGTAGTGTCATAATTTATCCTATGGGCACTTTTCTTTTCGACAAAATTGTTTTTGGTCCGGTGAAAAGCCGTAGGCTTGGTATATCGTTGGGTATCAATCTTTTACCATGTGATAGAAAATTATGTAATTTCAATTGCATATATTGCGAGTGCGGATGGTCGCCCAAACTAGGCAGTGAAGCAGTCATTCTTCCGAGCCGATCGAAAGTGTACCATGCTCTTTCATCGAAATTAAAGGAAATGAAGGTTAAAAACCAAAAAGCCGATGTAATAACATTTGCAGGTAACGGGGAACCAACTCTTCATCCTGAATTTAATCAAATTATTGACGATTCAATTGCTCTGAGAGACATGTTTTGCCCGGACATACGCATTGCAGTGTTATCAAACTCCTCAACTCTTAATAACCCACAGGTAAAAATTGCTCTGATGAAAGTTGACATGAATATACTTAAACTTGATTCGGCTTTTGACCGGACGATTCAAATTCATAATCAGCCAACGATAAATATAACAGCAAAAGAGCTCATAAAAAATCTTGCTTCTTTCGAAGGACATGTTATAGTACAAACTCTTTTTCTCAGAGGAATATATAATGGAAAAATCATTGACAATACTACACCTGAAGAGATTGAAAATTGGCTCAACGCTCTTATAGAAATCAAGCCTGAAGAAGTGATGATATATACTATTGATAGGGACACTCCTGAGGGCGGAATATTGGAGAAAGTGCCTGAAAATGACCTTAAACGGATTGCCGCCAGAGTTGAAGAACTTGGAATAAAAACACAAATATCGGATTAAATTTGCCGGCTCAGAAAAAAAAAATACTTATCTGCCCTCTTAGCTGGGGGACAGGGCATACTACCAGAGTTATACCTCTTATAACTGAACTTTTAAATAATGGGCATGAAGTTATTTTTGGCGGTAATAATTGGCAAATAGAATTCATTAAAAAGGAAATCCCCGATATCAAATGTATCTCTTTTCCTGGTTTTAGAATCAGATATTCAAGTTTTCTACCTCAATATCTGGTTATATCGTTTTACTTTCCCCTTTTCATTTACCATACATTACTTGAACATATAAAACTGAAAAAACTAATTGGGGAACACGACATTGAAATAGTAATAAGCGACAGCCGCCCAGGTTTGTGGAACCGGAAGATTAAAACCGTTCTTATTACACATATGATAAGAATACCTTTCCCTGCAAAGCTGTGCATATTAGAAAATCTTTTCCTGCCTTTCAGCCTTATGGCGATAAACAAATTCACTTTTTGTTATATACCTGATCTTCCAGGGGAATTCAATTTATCAGGCCGTCTTTCTCACGGATTTCATCTGCCGGATAATGCCAGATACATCGGGATTCTTTCAAGATTTTTAAAAGAGCCTTACGGATTAGCTCCAAAAAAAGAGTTGTTTTGTACCGCGATTATGTCGGGCCCTTCACCTCAGAAGGAAATATTTACTGAACTTACAAGTCGGATTCTTAAAGAAATGGAAGAAGTTTCAGCCATTATGGCAGGCATTCCCCAAGCAAAATTTATAAAAGGAGAAGGTAACCTTATAACTTACAATCATCTAACCAATAAAGAGATGCTTAACACAATAATGCGTAGCAAAATAATTCTGTCGCGCTCGGGATACACAACTGTTATGGAGCTTTTCAGTATTGGTCGAAGTGCTATTATAGTGCCAACACCGGGTCAGGCTGAACAGGAATATCTTGCAGAATATCTTTCCAGTAAAGGCTGGTTTAAAGCCATAAAGCAAAAACATCTTTGCAAAGAAGTTCTCACTGGATATATTGAACCCTTATTACCAGATTTTTCGGCAGATGAGAATAAAAATCTTTTGCTAATGGCACTAAATGAATTATTTGAGACATAACATAACTAAAGTGACTATTACGAATCCTGTCAGATAGCCTGAATAGACTTGATCGGTGGTATGGGCTTTAAGATATAGCCTTGCAGTCAATATAAGGCCTGATATTATAATTACGGGAATCAAAAACCAAACAAGATTTTCCTCCATAACAATCCATAGCGCAATAACAAAACCAGTCAAGGCTCCTGCACATGCAGCATGAATGGAGATTTTATACCATATAGTTATAATAAGAATAACAATAACCAGTAATGTTATTGAATAAAAATATGATTTTATCAGTGTTGGCACGCTTAACCTCATAATAAGAAAAGAAGTAATTGTATAAAGAATTGAAGTCAGTAAAAGAGGGACTATTCTTTCCTTAGTTGTTTCCATCATCCACGAATTTATAATATTCCTGTACCTTAAAAAAGGTAAAATTGCCACTGGAAGCAGTACATTGTTCACAAATATAATAAGCATAAGTATTTTTTTTACCTGCAAAGGGAGGTATAAAAAAAGTGTTGGAGTTTCAAACATTATTAACAAGCCATAAGCCGGCATAAATAACGGATGAAAAATTATTGTAATGGAGTGAGCGGTATAAAACTGAAGAGTATTGGATAAATTTTTGTTCATATTTCTTTTCTTAATCTCGCAACCGGAATATTAAGCTGTTCTCTGTATTTTGCCACGGTACGGCGAGCTATATGATAACCTTTTTCCTTAAGTATTTCAGTAAGTCGTTCATCTGTGAGTGGTTTGCGTTTATCTTCATTTTCAATACATTCCTTTAAAATCTTTTTTATTTCATGAGTTGATACTTCTTCGCCGCTTTCAGTCTGAAGTCCTTCGGAAAAGAAATATTTAAGAGGTAATATGCCGAAATGTGTCTGGATATATTTACTGCTTGCCACTCTCGAGATAGTTGAAATGTCGAGTCCGGTCATTTCAGCCACATCTTTGAGAATCATTGGTTTTAATTTCGTTTCATCGCCATCTTTGAAATACTCTTCCTGATATTTCAGAATAGCATTCATAGTAAGAAGAAGTGTGTTCTGTCTTTGTTTAATAGCATCTATGAACCATCTTGCAGAGTCAATTTTTTGTTTCATAAACATAATTGCATCCTTCATCTCTTTGCTCTTCAGCTTGTCCCTCGAATAGTTCTTGAGCATTTCGGTATAGTTCTTACTTAGTCTCAATTCAGGCAAGTTGCGTGAGTTTAGATGCAGTTCAAATCCATCTTCGGTCATTTCAAGAATAAAATCAGGAATAATAGGCTGAGCCAGGGCTGATGTGACATCGCTTAATGTGCTTCCGGGTTTTGGACTGAGTTTGAGAATTTCATCAATGGCACTTTTAAGCAAGTCCTCATCTATTCCAAGGTTATTAGCTATTTTATCGTAATGTCTTTTTGAGAATTCTTCAAAGTGTTCTTCAAGTATTTGTTTTGCAAGTTTAATTGCAGGAAGTGATTGTTCTTTTCTTTTAATCTGGAGAATAAGACACTCTTGTAAGTTTCTGGCTCCGACTCCGGCGGGTTCGAGATCCTGTACAACTTCAAGAACTTTTTCGAGTTCATCTTCAGTAGTTGTTATATTCTGAAGGAATGCAAGATCGTCCACAATACTGTTCAGATCTCTGCGCAGGTATCCATCCTCATCAATATTACCTATAATGAATTCCCCGAGAATTTTTTGTTTTTCATTCAATTCTCTCAAGCCAAGCTGGGAAAGGAGATTTTCATGAAAAGTTGAGCCGACTGAGAAAGGAAGTTCACGGCGTTGTTCTTCTCGCTCATAATCCTTCTGCTGAATATTATATTCAGGGATGTCGTAGTCCTCATCAATAAAATCATCAAGGGTGAATTCATCCTGATTATTTTCTTCTTCGTTGATTTCGTCCTCATCAGTTTCGTCCGTAATTATTTCCTCTTCAGGTTCTTCGGTCCCCTCTTCAAGAGCAGGATTTTCCTCCAGTTCTTTCTTTATTCTTTGTTCTATTTGAATTGTTGGCACTTCCAGCAACTTAATCATTTGTATCTGTTGGGGCGATAGCTTTTGTAATAGTTTTTGTTGTAATCTCTGTTTTAACATTTACTTTTTCTTTTGAATTTTCCTTAAAAGGCTTATTAGAATTCTGCGTTCTTAGGAGTTCGAGGAAACGGGATAACATCTCTTATATTAGACATACCTGTCATAAAAAGAATAAAACGCTCAAAACCAAGGCCAAAGCCACTATGTGGTGCGCTTCCGAATTTCCGCGTTTCGAGGTACCACCAGAAATCTTTTTCCTTAAGTCCAAGTTCTCTCATTCTTAACAGTAATTTATCATAGTTTTCTTCACGTTCGGAGCCTCCTATCACTTCACCTATACCCGGGAAAAGGACATCCATAGCTTTTACAGTTTTACCATCGTTATTTTGTTTCATGTAAAATGCTTTTATATCTTTAGGATAGTCGGTAATGATAACCGGCCGTTTATAATATACTTCGACAAGATATCGCTCATGTTCAGCCTGGAGATCACAGCCCCACTCAATCGGGAATTCCCATTTTTTCCCAGATGAAATCAGAACTTCTATTGCTTCTGTATAAGTGATGCGTACAAAAGGATTCTCAAGAACGAATTTTAATTTCTCTATTAGAGTTTTTTCAAACATGTTGTTTAGAAATTCAAGATCTTCTATGCAGTTTTCAAGCGCATATCTAATAAGATATTTCAGGAAGTCCTCAGCCAAGTCCATATTATCGTTTATGTCATAAAATGCCATCTCAGGTTCAATCATCCAGAATTCTGCCAGATGACGGGGAGTATTTGAATTCTCCGCTCTAAAAGTAGGTCCGAAAGTATATATCTCCCCAAGTGCAAGAGCTCCGAGTTCTCCTTCAAGCTGGCCTGAAACTGTAAGATTCGTTTGCCTGCCAAAAAAATCGAGGCTGTAATCTACTGTGCCATCCTCCTTCAATGGAACTTTATCGAGATCGAACGAAGTAACATGAAACATTTCACCGGCCCCTTCGCAATCGCTGCCTGTAATAATAGGAGTGTGAAGATAATAAAAACCCCTGTCATTAAAATACTTATGAATAGCGAATGCCATTGCATGCCTTATTCTGAAAACTGCACCGAAAGTATTGGTACGAAAACGCAAGTGGGCTATCTCCCTTAGAAATTCCAGAGAATGCCCCTTCTTCTGGAGGGGATATTCTTCAGGATTTGCTTTGCCATATATCTCAATACTTTCAGCATGAATCTCCACTTTTTGACCTCTGCCCTGCGATTCAACAAATTTTCCGGTTACTGCAAGACATGCACCGGTAGTTATATCTTTCAAAAGCTCATCGGTAAAGCATGAGACATCAACAACTATCTGGATATTGTTTATTGTTGAACCATCGTTAATCGCAATAAACACAATACCTTTACTTTCTCTTTTTGTCCTTACCCATCCTTTCACCTTAACATAGGTTCCTACAGGAAAACCTGCCAATAGCTCTTTAATCTTAATTCTTGTCATTATTTTGTACTAGCCAATAAAATAAAGTCCAAAATTAGTAATAAAGAAAATATAAACTAAACCAACCATAAAAAACTGCTAAACAAAGGGATTTAGTTGTAAAATTGTTAATTTCTGAATAACTTTACAAATTGAATTTAATTCATCGGATATATGGAACAGAATGAAAAACTAATAGTTGTGCCCTGGGATTTTACTCAGGTTGCTGAGAGTGCCCTCGCTCATGCTGTTAAAATAAGCCGGATGGTTTCAAATGAAATATGCCTCTTACATATTGTTGATGAAAAAATCAAACCTGCCGAGGAAAAGAAAAAATTGGACAGTCTTAACAAAATAGCTGAGGAGAACAAAATTAAATACAATATACCTATTTCCGGACACATTGAAAAAGGTTCAATATTCAAATCTATTTCTGCTTTTGCCAATGAAAAAAATGCCAGTCTGGTAGTAATGGGAACTCATGGCATGAAAGGAATGCAAAAACTTACCGGTAGCTGGGCCTTGAAAGTGATTGTCAAATCAAAAGTCCCCTTTATTGTTGTTCAGGAACCTCCCAGCGACTGGGAAAGATATCATAATATTGTTTTTCCTGTTGATTTTAGAAGTGAAAACAAGGAAAAGTTGAAAATGGCAATATTTATGGGAAAATATTTTGATTCAAAAATTCATATTATAAAAACAACCTCTTTCGACAAATCTCTTTTGAAAAAGACAAATATTAATCTCAATTTCGCTATTAAATATCTTATTCAAAATAATATAGAATATGAGATTCATGACATGCCAAAAGGAAATTTTGCACAGCAAACTATTGATTTCGCCCAAAAAATCAATGCCGATCTTATATTAATTGTGACGACAAAGAATATAACATTCGCCGATTATGTAGTTGGGGCATCCGAACAATATATTATTGCAAACAGTTCAAAAATACCTGTATGCTGTGTCAACCCCAGATCTTCTTTTGCCAGTGTTGCTCAGTTTATGGGAGGATGGAGTGATTAATCAATTTATATTCCGGCTTTAAATAGTAGACCAATATTAAGTTACATTACTATTTATTTTGTTATTTGCTTAACTTAACAGTTAGTAAAAAATCTTTTTGCTATAGGTTAAGTTCTGAAGTTTCATTAAAAGAAAGCTATAATATATCTTTGATGCAAATTTTTGTAAAATATCTGCTGGTTTATGTCGGTTGTTGTACAAAATGTCACAAGGTTTTTCGGCGAACAGAAAGCACTCGATAATGTTTCATTCACTGTATCCAGCGGTGAAATTGTCGGTTTTCTGGGTCCGAACGGTGCCGGTAAAACAACTATGATGAGGATTATTACAGGATTTCTTCCTGCCTCTTCAGGAAAAGTACTTATAAACGGAGTCGATATATCTGATAACAACAGGGAATTAAGAAAGATTATAGGTTATCTCCCTGAAAACAATCCGCTTTACCCCGAGATGTACGTGAAGGAATACCTTGACTTCGTTGCTTCACTTTATAAAATGGGCAAGAAAAAAAGAACGGTTATTAATGATATAATAAATATTACAGGCTTGACTCCGGAAAAAAACAAAAAGATAGGCGAATTATCGAAAGGTTACCGCCAGAGAGTCGGGCTGGCACAAGCGCTTATCCATAATCCCAAAATACTTATACTCGACGAGGCAACATCAGGCCTTGATCCTAATCAGATAACCGAAATCAGAGCTTTAATAAAAGAAGCCGGAAAAGCAAAGACAGTCATTCTCTCTACTCATATCATGCAGGAAGTGGAGGCAGTCTGCAGCAGAGTCATTATTATTGATAAAGGAATAATCGTTGCTGATAAACCAATTGAAAAAATTTATTCATTGATAAGCAGACCTGTACAAATAATAAATGTAGAATTCGATAAAAACCCCGATGGAAATGAACTTTCAAAAATAGGAGGTGTTATTGTTGTAAAAAATACTGGAAGCAATATCTGGCAAATTGAAGCTTCACCCGACACAGACATAAGACCTGAAATATTTTCTTTTGCAGTAAGCAGAAACCTGACTATTCTTTCTCTTTCGAAAAAAGAATATAATCTTGAAGAAATATTCAGGCAGCTTACAACATAATTTTGGTTATTATCTTTTTTTTTATTTGCTTTGGCAGTCAAATTCGGGTGGAAAGATTTGAGCTGATTGCAACCACAGGAAAAAATGCTAAAATGCATCTATCCCAGTATTTTCAGTTAACAAAATTCCCCCTTTATTGTTTAATAAATAAAAAATCGGATGAGTTATTTATTTACTTCAGAATCAGTGTCAGAGGGACATCCCGACAAAGTATCAGATCAAATATCGGATGCTCTTCTCGATGAATTCCTCAAATGGGATATGGAATCAAAAGTTGCATGTGAAACGTTTGTAACAACTGGCCTTGTAATTTGTGGTGGTGAGGTAAAGACAAACGGCTGGGTTGATATCCAGGAGACAGCCAGAAATGTAATTAAAAACATTGGATATACTCATGCAGAATACAGATTCGACTGCGATTCCTGCGGTGTTATAAATATCATACATGAACAGTCGCCCGACATACGACAGGGAGTTGTGAAAGAAAAACCCGAAGAGCAGGGAGCTGGAGATCAGGGAATGATGTTCGGTTACGCCTGCTGTGAAACAGATACTTACATGCCTCTTTCGATTGTACTTGCCCACCTCCTTCTGCAGGAATTGGCTGCAATAAGGAAAGAGGGCAAAGAAATGAAATACTTGCGGCCAGATAGCAAATCGCAGGTAACAATCGAATACAATGATAATGACGAGCCGATCGGAATAGATACAATAGTTATCAGCACACAGCATGATGAATTTATTCTTCCTTTGGGAAACTCAAAGGAGGCCGTTAAGACAGCAGAAAAAGCCATGCAGGAACAAATAAAAAAAGATGTTCTTAATATACTTATTCCGAGGGTAAAAAAACATCTTCCTGCGCATCTCCGGAAATTATTTGATGACAATTTCAATCTTTATGTAAATCCTACAGGCAAATTTGTAATAGGTGGACCTTACGGCGACACAGGCCTTACCGGCCGAAAAATCATTGTGGACACTTATGGTGGCCATGGAGCTCACGGCGGCGGTTCTTTTTCAGGAAAAGACTCCTCAAAAGTTGACAGGTCGGCTTCATACGCAGCACGCCACATAGCAAAGAATATGGTCGCAGCAGGAGTATGCGACAAAGTTCTCATACAGGTAGCATACGCAATCGGAGTTGCAGATCCTGTAGGGCTCTTTGTCAACACATTCGGTACTGCAAAAGTTAAAGACAGCAAAGGAAAAATCATGTCCGACGGTGAAATATCGGAAAGAATCATGAAATTATTCGACTTGCGCCCCTATGCAATTACTGAACGCTTCGGACTTAAAAATCCTATATTCCTACCTACCTCAGCTTATGGTCATTTTGGTCGCGAACCTTATACTGCAGAAGTCGAAGTTTATTATGAAGTTCCAGGAAGCGAACCTGTCTCAGAGAACGGAAATGGCAGAAAAATCTACAGGAAAAAAGTAGAGTTCTTTGCCTGGGAGAAACTTGATTATGTCGAAAAAATAAAAAAGGAATTCAATCTCAAATAACTATTCTCTTACCTGCTCACCAGTCGTAATAACTTGCCGAAACGAAGAGGATAATAGAGAAAAACTTTAAGTGTACTTTTTACACTATATCGTTCTTTCATGAACCTCACCGAAGGGAAAAGGTCACCAAGAATAAATAAAATTTTGCGGTGTAGCCCCGGTATTTCCGATATCGTTTTTCTGTAAATCTTTCCTGGATGTGAAGGTTTATTGTTTTTCGGACTTTTAAGAAAAAAAACAAAGTTGTTGATAGAAGCAGGATTGAACCATTTACTGATAAATTCGTTCAACCAGTCGGGGAAACCGAAGCCCCATAGGTCGCGCAAAAGCTCGAGCTTCCATGCAAGAATTTTGCTCATCCCTGCTTCATTTGCAAGGGAAAGAAGGTCGTAATTAACTATTTCATCCCACTGATTTTCGAGTAAAACAACAAGATCGGCATACAACCTGAGCTGTGACTCATCGTTGAACTCATGATTGTACAAATGCCTCACAAGAAAGAGGAAGAATAGCTGCGGCTCGGGCACCATGGCTTTTTCGTTTTCGAACTTTATCCCGCTGGCAGTGGCAAGCATTTTTTCAGTCAGCGAATTTTTTTTGCCCGGAAAGAGTTCGAGATGAATATCTATCGAAAGTCCGTTTTTCATAAGTGTCGGTAAGTGCTTGCCTGTCCATGCCACAATAGGTTTATGGAATCCCGATTTTAGCGGAAGTGAATCATATCCGTTTTCCATCAAAATCTTACGCACTTTCAGGTAATCATTTCTGCCAACCAGAATATCCACATCAGTCATTTGCCTTAATCCCTTGTTACCATATACGGTAAGCTCGAGTGCAAGGCCTTTCAGCAACACTGTTTTTATCCCTGCTTTGTTCAAAAGCCTGAGTATTTCTTCAGTCCCTGCTATATGAAAAGCATTTCTGCTTATATTCAAGAGATACGAGGAATGAAGAGCTTCCGAACATTCTTCCGGAATTATCTCAGTAAGTCCCAATTTTTCGATATTATGATAGACAAGAGCTGCCACTCCATGTTCTGCAGCAAGCCGGGTAAAATAATTCCACTCCTTTATTCCGGAGGCAAGAGCGACAATTTTATATTTCATTTCATCGCTGAAATTGAGCCTGCAAAGCCCCATAAGCAATATCTCCTCGTCTCTTATTTCAGGTCTGTTTTTCATCCCTGTACATGCTTTTTTGCCTCAGGTATAAATTATAATAAATCCCTTTAACCTGCATCAGTTCATCATGAGTGCCGCTTTCTGCAATCTTTCCCTTATTGAGCACAATTATTCTATCGGCCAGCCTGATACATGTAAAACGGTGACTAATAAGCAATACTGTTTTACCCTTCACTGCTTCTCTGAAACGGGTGAATATTTCATATTCGGAATCTGCGTCCAGCGCACTCGAAGGTTCATCGAGAACCAGAATTGGAGCATCCCTGTACAATGTTCTGGCGAGCGCAATTTTCTGCCATTCACCCCAGCTAAGTTCCCTTCCCTCATTGAAAAGAGGACCGATAGATGTTTCATAACCCTGAGGCAGTGATTCGATAAGTGAATGGATTCCTGCTTCTGATGCTGCTTCCTTTATTTTGCCGACATCGGATGCTTTTGCCACATTACCCAGCCGGATGTTCTCACCGGCAGTAAGATTATACAGCATGAAATCCTGAAAGAGTACAGAAAATTGTTTTCTGTATTCTTCAGGGACAAAGTTCTTTATATCTTTTCCGTCGTACAGAACTGAACCGGAATCAGGATCATATAGCCGGCACAAAATGCGCACAAGTGTGCTTTTCCCCGAGCCGTTGGGACCGACAAGAGCAACTACTTCACCCTTTGAAAGCGTCAAATTTATATCTTCAAGAGCCGGCGTATAATTGTCGGGATACCTGAAATTCACGTGTTCAAGTCTTATTTCTTTTTGGAAAGGAGTAACAGCAGTAACCGGTTCATGAGGAAGAATTTTTTCCTTCAGGTTCAGAAACTCATATATATTCCCTGTAAACAACGAATCCTCGTAAAGGCCGGCAACCGAACCCATAATATCACGGATACTGACAAGGCCCTGCCGGAATGCAAGAATCATCATGGCCATTCCGCCCAATGTAATTTTGCCGTCGAAGGTCTGGCGTGTGATAACATAGAGAACGATAAAAAGTATAGCGGCTTTGAAAATTCCTGTAAAGGCATCTATTATGGTTCGCCTTTTAATAATCTTTGATTCCTCTTCTTTATGAGTTGAAAATGATTTTCTGAAAAGAAATATGAAATAATCTCCCAGTCCGAAAAGTCTTATTTCCCTCGAAGGTCTGTCGCCGATTAAAAGCCAGTTGAAGTATTCCGATTTTCTTTCTTCCGGCGTCATTTCTTTTCTGAAATTAAAGAGTATCGACGAAAAATGGAGTCTGAGCCATATTCCCGGAATGTTGATTATTATTAGAAGCAATGCTATCCACCAGTTTAATGTAAAAAGCAGGCCCGCCATAAGCAGAAGTGAAATGATTCCCCTGAAAAGAGCTACAAAGTTATTGAGTATGTTATTAGGCCTCCATGTAGCTTCGCTGGCAGCGCGCGATAGTTTGTCAAAATATACTGGGTTTTCGAAGTTAATAAGGTCGAGCGTTGTGGCCTTGGAATGTAAAAGCCTGTACATATAATCCTCGAGTCGGAAAGATTGCCGTGTTCTGATATATGAAGCAGCCTCGGATGAGATTTCGTCGGCAAAATAAACCAGGACAACTGCCACTGCTATTCTTATTACGCTGGCAAACATCTCATCATTGCCCTGCGAAACGCCGGCAGTTATTTCATCAATAAGAACCTTTATAAGGTACAGGAAAATCAGAGGTATAAAACTACGGAAAAGAGATATGAAAATGTTTGCCAGAGTCCACCCCGGGGAACTTTTCCATACAAGTTTTACCGAATATATAAGAAGACTTATTTTCTTCATAGAATAATTTTTTCAGGCAGTTCCATTCCGATCAGCGGCGCAATTTATTACCTATCTGCAGCCATATAACTTTGAGGCGGTTCTGAAAATAATGTGGTTTTTTCTTAAAATTCTCAGGCAATGTCGGGAAGCCTTCGACTCCCGTCACACGGCCTATAATCACGTCTGCTGTCACCGGCGGATCGGGACGAGAATTACTGTCGCCTCGTGCAATATATTTTCTTACTCCTTCTTCAGAAATGACTTTGACAATTCTGTGCACAATGATCCCCTTTTCCTTTTTGATTGCTACAATCTCGCCAACGCCGGGCGGACCTTTTTTCCTTACAGGTTCAATTAAAATTACAGTTCCGGGTTTTATCGTCGGGTACATACTGTAACCGTGCGCTTTTATCCTTATAGTCTTCCCTTCACTAAGAAGTGATACACTCATATTCTTTATTTCAGAAATATTTTTGTACTTCTTATTCATAATGGTTTGTATATATATACAGTAACGGATTTGAAGTACTTACCTGTCCGTTTAACACCAAGTTTAATAGATGTACTGATTTTCTTTTTATCACTTCACCCTCAATTGCAACATTCACACTGTTACAGGCTGGCATCTTTGTAATACATAACTCACAACTCTTGTCAGAATTAGGAGCTGCAACCAACAATTTGATTTTTTTTATGTCGTTTTGTGAGTTTACATTTTTAAAATTATTAGAAGAGAAGAAAATTTTTAAGTATTTCTTTTCAGAGTAGGACAGGCATACTCTTCGGCAAGCTTTGGCTTGTGTTTCGGCTTGCAGGGCTTGCCAATGTGTACGGCTGCTAAGGATTGGCATTAAATTAATTCTTTTAATGTTATGTATCTGTCTATATTGTAATTTCCTTTGTTATCAAAAGCTGTTTTATTATATGTCCTTATTAAATTTTTATCTGTTCTGATTCTATCAATTATTTTGTCATTATTATCAATTAGTTCAAGTTCGGAATACAAATTCCATTCAAATAGTTGGGTTCTATATTCAGGTGTTATTCTTTTATTGTTGTCAGATAATAGCTGAAATTTATTGAGAAATTCAGTGGTTGAAATTTTATTGACAATTTCTAAAATATCCTCCATTGTATATGGCTGACCAGAAAGCATATCCCAGAGCTCACTGGCAACCAGTGTCTCATCAGACGCAAAGTACTTAGTCATATTGATTATTGAACCTAAAAACCTAGTTTTATCATAACTTGTTACAGATTCGGTGACTGGATTTACAGTTGGGTCAAAAGGAAATCCTATGAAGAATTTAATTTGTTTCCCAGGAAACTGTCTGTATAAAGCCGCTTTACCTTCAAGAATTTTCTGTTTTTCACCCCGCATTTCCCCTGAATTTGGTTTTACAGACTTTAATTCAATCGCTGTTATTGAATCTACATCTTCTATGAATACATCTGCTGAAAAATCAATTGCATTTACTAACACTGTATTGTCATTCTGAAAAATCAAATTGTTCTCATAAGCTAAATTTGGAGTACAATTAGCATTGCTCAAATCAGTAATAATATTATTTATGTTAGTCTTTTGAGTTTGACTAATTTGAAGGTTACCTAATTTCTTGGAGGTATATTCTCTTTTTTCACCATTACATAAATGATGAGCAACGTTTTCAAAGAATGATTGACCAAGTGTTGTATTTAGCCCTTGTAACCAACTACTTAAACTAATGAAAAAAGGTGTGTCAGATACTTTGCCATTTAATTTATCAGAAAAAGCGCTAAGAAATGCTTCGTGAAAAGGGGCATTTCTATTATTCGATGCATCCTCAGGAAAAGTTCCAAAACGGTTTACTAAGGTTTTAATAACCTCAATTGATATTTTTTCTTTTTGCTTATTCGCTAATGGCATTAATTTCTTTAATTAGTCTTATTGTTTTTGGATTTGAATATAGACCTCTTCTTTCAAATAAATAACTCTTACCTATATCAAATTTTTGTGTCATAAACAAATTATTTTCTTTTTAAATGAAAAATTATTTCTGCGTATGCCCCTTTATCTTTCTCCGTTCTGTTCAAAACAGGTCGTTTGTATTGATTTACAATCTTCATTCCAGCTTTTTCAGCTATAGTTGGATACATATTGTACTTATCGTTAGCCACCAGGAAAATATCATAGTCATCCACTAAAAATCTTATAACATTTTTGAGAACCGCACTGATGCCTTCTATATAACTTTGCTTGGCTTCTCTGCCCTGTCCTTTATACAAGGGGCCGATTTCCAATTCGTCATTTCTTTCAAAACCAAATAAATCGTATGCATAAGCATGTTGTTCGTGATAGTCAATTAAGCCAACATAAGGAGGTGAAGAAAAAATACCTTTTATTTTTTGTTTTTTAACTAATTCTGCAAAATCAGGATTTATCTTGTTTAATTCTCCTACAATATCAATGTTTCTGCTATCGCCAGTCAGGCAAAAATGAAATGTGTTTTTTCTTACTTTGTTAAATTGTCCAAGTCGTATTATAGTGTCTTTTGTATAAGTTAACCACCATTTCATTATAGAAAATAAGGGTTTGCATATTTTGCCGTGTTTACTGCAATAATAAGTTGTTGTAACCGGTTCTAGTAATGTAGCTAAATCAGCATGTGTGGTTGCCCTACAACTTCTGATCGTTCTGCTAAGGATTATGCTTATTATTTGTTTTGTTTGTGGATTTTGAATTTTCCTGATTTCATTATATACAAATTCGATTTCATCACGAATATGTTGAGAGTACCATTTGCCAAGAAATGAATCTTGTTTTTCCTGACGTAATTTTATAGCGTAATCCTTAATTAATTTGTTATATATTGGTAAAAACTCCTTTTCCTTTTCTGCCCCGTATTTTTTTTCATCTATCTCGTTTCTCTTAACCTTGTATTCGTACTCAGGAACAGGAAAATATTTATTATTAAAAACATTCAACTCTTGTATTAATTTTTCTTCAAATTCTATGGCTTTTGAGTCGGCAATGAATTTGTATAATGCTTTCGTAATAAGATTGATTTCAGTTTGGACATCAACAAGGTTGTATTTTTCAACTTTACAATTTCCAATCATTGCATTAAATGCAGAAACGTCAACTCCCACTGCGTGAATGCCCAATTCACATGCCTGTACCATAGTTGTTCCGCTGCCTGAAAATGGGTCTAAAACGATATCGCCTGGCCTGAAATAAACTTCTTTTTTGAATTTGTCCGTATGGTCATCCAAAAAATATTCTACTAATTGTGGTATGAATTTTCCTTTATAAGGATGAAGTCTATGAACATGTTTTGTTGTTTCGGCTTCCTTATATTGTTCAAATGATAAAGCCCAATTCAGGTCTTCTCCAAGTTGTTCTTTCCATTCTTCCTGGCGAGACTTTTTTTTGTCCTTATAATATTCGATTAAATCTTCTTTCAATACCTGGGCTGAACCATTATCGCCAATTTTTTTAATTCTGCCATATTGTATTAAATATAAAATGTTAGAAGTTGTGACATTCTTACCTAAATACTCAGTAGCCCATTTGCTTGCTTCCTTTATTGATAATAATTCTGCCATATTTATTTAAGTTTTGCAATTCCATATTTTATTTTCTTTTCAGCCACTTTTAATACGTTCAAGTCAGCTTCTTCATCTAAGATTTTATAAGCAATTTGGTCGCTTAAAAATTCATTCAAGAGTTCCTTATCGTCAACTTTGAAATATTTTGATATTTTTTTAATCAATTGTTTGGTTGGTTGTCTCTCGTTGCGTTCAATTTTAGCCAGTAATGAAATATCAATTTCAACGTTTTCAGCAACTTCTTTCAATGTAAGTCCTGCTGTTTCTCTAAGTGTCCTGAGGTGCTCGCCAAATGTTTTATAACTTTTCAAATATGTCATTGGTCAATATTTGTCCAAAAATACAAATAATTTTTTATTTTGGACATTTTTAGTCCAAAATAGTTATCAACAAAACTGTATGTTGTCAACAATTTTTATGAACATTCAGGTCGACTTTGAAAGCCGGTACACTGTTCTTTGTCAAATTGTTAAAATTGTCTTTATTAAGGTCAGCTTAATTGTCAGTTTACAAAGTCTTCGTTTTTCTCTCGTCACTATAAGCATTACATTATCCTCTTATACTTGCTTTACAACAAAATCCACAATATTTCTGTCGGGCTTAAAATATAATTTTGCAACAGGAACCGATTCGCACATAAGTGAAACTGCTTTCATCGAACCGGCAATAATTTCCATATTCCAGTTATGCTGAATGCAATTGGCAAGAACCTGACTTATTGCGGAGGACCCTGAAATAGGAACAATCATATTTTCCTCGCTATGTTCGATCAGAAACAGGTTGTCGAGACGGGATTTGCGTGGCTCGTCATTCTCATAAACAGGAGTATTATAAAATAAATAACTATCACCGTTCCTTCTTATTATCAACCTGTCGTCATGAATGATTTCGGCTCCTTCATTTTCCCACAGATGTGCAATAGTTGTTTTCCCTTTACCCGATATACCGCTGAAAACATATCCGCGCCCGGCATAATTCACACCCGAAGCATGGATCATAATATCACCGTTGATTACTGTAAGATAGTAAAGCAAAAGGCCGTCGAGCGGATAAGAAATAGGGTCGAAAGTATTATCTTCCGATTCGATCCAAAGGTGCCAGGGAAATGTTTTGAGAGAAAAAACCAGAAGGCCTGACTTTAAGCCTTGGTTGTATGGGAAACAAACTTTCAGATAAAATATATCACTGTTCTTGAAAACATTCCAGAACTCACTGGTTTTTATTAACGTATTAGCATTCTTCTCCTGCCACGGTGCACGAAAAACTCTTTGTGCCTTATCAGGTATAGTGTAGCTTCCCCTGTGAACCTTTACCAGAAAGTCGTAATTGTCGTCATCGACTATATATTTATGAAATCTTGGAGAAGGAAGAAAATCGGCTTCGCCCGACGCACACTCGAGCTTTATTCTATATCCTCCCATATCCAGGCAATAGCACTTCATTTTTGTAATTAGACTTTTTGCAGTAATTTGTAGTAATAAATATTTTCAATCAAATCCTATAATAAATTCATTTAAAGATTACTCAATAGATAATAATCTAAATAGTTATCATTAGATAATTCATCATTGATTGTATAAACTCAAGAACGTCACTTTCTGCTGTTTGAATATCTGTATCAAATTCTTTGGCTAAAAGTAAAATAATCTCTTCGATATTTCTTTTGCCGTCAATTGATTCCCAGATGAAAGCTCCGGTTTCATTTAGTGTATAAATACTATCCATATCTGCAATATTTTCTGCAACCGGGACAAGCAGATATTCATTGCCTGTTTTGCGCGACACAACTGATGGTGAGCGCGATGGAATCTGTTTCAGATTGATCATAGAAAGCTTTATATTTCAAATGTATGAAATTTAACCTTTCCGAATTATTACATTTGCAAAAAGTCTGAAAATGGGTAAAAGAAAATTAAGAAGCAAAAAGAACGAATCTTTTTCCCTCAAAAAAATGGAGGAACTTGTAAGGGGTATTCTAAACAACTATCCAGGGCAGGCATTCAATTATAAGCAGATAGCCAGCAAGCTTAAAATAACTGATGAGAGTAAACGTAAACAGATTCTTCAGGCGTTATCCAACCTTTTAGCAAAAGGCGTGATCAAGGAAACTCGTAGAGGCCGTTACATGATAAAGGGCGGCAGCGGATACATAACAGGAACTGTTGACATTACCAGTATGGGTTATGGTTATATTATCTCCGACGAAATTGACCAGGACGTCTTTGTTTCTGCCAGAAACCTTAACACCGCTCTTAATGGCGATAAGGTGAAAGTCAGACTGTATGCCAGAAAGAAAGGGGCACGGCCGGAAGGTGAGGTTGTTTCAATAATTGAAAGAGCAAAATCAACATTTGTCGGAACGATTAAGAAAATATCAAATTATACTTTTCTTGTTCCTGATAACAAGAATATGCCATTCGACCTTTTCATTCCAAGATCTAAAATAAAAGGGGCAAAACAAGGACAAAAAGCGGTTGCAAGAATTGTTGAATGGGATCCTGATACAGGGAATCCTATAGCCGAAATAATTGAGATACTGGGCTATCCGGGCCGGAACGAAACCGAGATGAATGCAATTCTGGCCGAGTTTGAGCTTCCACATGATTTTCCACCCGAAGTAGAAAATGAGGCTGCTAAGATTCAGGACATAATTACACCGAATGATATTAAGGGCAGACGCGATTTCAGGTCGGCACCCACTTTTACAATTGACCCTGCCGATGCTCGTGATTTCGATGATGCTATTTCTCTTAATAAACTCGATAATGGGAACTGGGAAGTGGGTATACATATTGCTGATGTAACATATTATATAAAACCCGGTTCCATACTCGAAAAGGAGACACAACAAAGGGCTACATCTGTATATCTGGTCGATAGAGTTGTTCCAATGCTTCCTGAAAAGCTTTCAAACTATGTTTGTTCCCTTAATCCAGGGGAAGACAAACTGACCTACTCGGCTGTTTTTGAAATGAACGATAAAGCCGAAGTGCTATCAGAATGGTTCGGCAGAACAATTATCAAATCCGACAGACGGTTCACATACAACGAAGCACAAAAAATTATTGACACTGGGGAAGGGGATATTAAAGACCAGCTTATTATATTGAACCGTCTTGCACAGATAATGAGAAAAAAAAGATTTGCAGTGGGCTCGTTTTTCTTTGAAAGAATTGAAGTGGAATTCGATCTTGATAAAAATGGGAAACCCCTTGCAATAAAGTTCCGTGATACAGGAACAGCTAATGAACTTATTGAAGAATTTATGCTTCTTGCAAATAGAAAAGTAGCAGAATTTGTTGGCAAAAAATTGAAAGGAAAAACCTTCGTATATCGTGTCCACGATAAACCAGATCCAGAAAAAATAGACTCATTTAGCCATTTTATACAAAGATTCGGTTATAAGCTTGACAGAAACGGAAAAAACTCACTTCCACGCTCAATGAATAAACTCCTTATTCAGGTAGAAGGTAAAAAGGAACAAAATATTATTAAAACTCTCGCATTGAGGTCAATGGCCAAGGCAATATATTCGACCAATAATATAGGACATTATGGACTTGCGTTCAGGTATTATACACATTTTACATCGCCTATCCGGCGCTATCCCGACATGATGGTTCACCGTTTGCTTACAATGTATCTGAGAGGAGAAAATCCAGAAGGAAAAGAAAAGTACGAAAAACTTTGCGAACATTCATCCAAAATGGAACGCCGCGCTATGGAAGCCGAAAGAGCTTCAATAAAATACAAACAGGTTGAGTTTATGTCAGATAAAATTGGTAATATATATGAAGGAGTTATTTCAGGGGTGACTGAGTGGGGAATTTATGTCGAAATAATCGAAAACCAGTGTGAAGGAATGATTCACATTAGAGATCTTGAAGATGATTATTATGAATACGATGAAGAAAACTATTGCTTAAGAGGCAAACGCTGGAAAAAAGAATATGTGCTGGGCGACAGGGTTAAAGTGAGGGTGGTAAGAGCCAACCTTCTGAAAAAACAACTCGACTTTCAACTTGCCTGATCTTCTTCTATAAGTCTCAGAAGCTTATCAATAGCTTCATTCTCAGGTACATTCTTAAGTACCGGTTCCTGTTTTTTATAAATATGAACTTTGCCGGCTCCTGCTCCAACATAGCCCCAGTCGGCACCTGCCATTTCACCAGGTCCGTTTACAATACAACCCATAACAGCAATCTTCAAACCTTTAAAATGCGAAGTCTTCTCTTTGACCTTTCTGACTGCTTCAGGAAGGTTAAATTTCGTCCTTCCACAAGTAGGGCATGAAATATAAACCGTCTTTGTTATTCTCGCACCGGTGCATTGTAATATCGAAAAACAGAGAGAATTTATATCCCTGAAAGCTATATTTCCTCTGTTGGATATAGAAATGCCGCTCACCTGTCGCTCGGCAAGGTAACCTCCAAGTATAGCAGCCGACTTTATCTGAAGATCTACAATATTCTGCTCTTCAAATTCAGGATTGAGAATAACACTGTAATTTAGATTATTATTTATAAGCGTATGGAAAAATTTATATGGAGCAAATTTATCTTTAGCAGCATCCCATGAAAAAATCAATAACGTCTTTGAAAAAATAACATTCGTAAGAAATGACAGATCGGAATCAGAATAAACAAAAAATACATTCAGGATATCCGATTTTTCGAGGGAATTGGTCAGATTTTCGTCGAAGAATACAGGAAAAATATTTTTTCTTTTTTTGTTTTCAAGCCAAATTTTATAAGGAACCCCAAGTAAAACAGATTCAGGAACAATTTCAGGACAATGTGAAACAATAATAAAGTCAGCAGAGTTATCGGTGTGGGATACTTCACCTGAAGATTCACAAACATTGTAACCTGCATCTTTATATAACTCATTATCTTTTATTTGAGTGTCCTTTATTATTGCAGTAACAATAGGACCATTAATATTCTTAAATGGTGCAGGATGTTCTTCCGGGCATTTTATAAAAGGCCTTAATTGAGTTATGCTTCCCCGCGGGTACAAGCCGGCAATTTTTCTTGCAACAGGTATTTCTTTTTCAGGCTCACCTGTCAGGGAAACTCTTATAGTGTCTCCGATGCCTTCTGAAAGCAAAGCACCTATACCTGCTGCAGACCTTATTATTCCTTCCTCTCCTTCTCCGGCTTCAGTTACTCCGATATGCAGTGGATAAGCCAGCCCTTCTTCAGTCATTAATCTAATTATCAGCCTGGTGGCTTCTATCATAATTATTAATTCTGAAGATTTCATAGAAATTACCAGTTTATTGAAATTCTCAGCTCTGAAGATTCTTATGAATTCCATTGCCGACATTGCCATCCCTTCTGGTGTGTTACCATAACGGTTGAGTATCCTGTTTGAAAGAGAACCATGATTTACACCTATTCTGATTGCCGTTCCATAGTAACGGCAGATATTGATAAGCGGCATAAGGCGTTGATGGATGCGCTCCAGTTCATCATTATATTCCTTATCTGAAAACCCGGTTTTCATCAGGTTTCTTTTGTCGGCATAATTACCCGGATTAATTCTTACTTTTTCAACAAATGCAGCGGCTGTTTCGGCTGCAACGGGACTAAAATGTATATCTGCAATGAGAGGTATATCATAACCTGCTTTCCGGAGCTCCTTTTTAATGTTGGCAAGGTTTTTCGCCTCCTTAACTCCCTGAGCTGCAAGCCTCACATAATCTGCACCGGCCTCTGCTATCCTGATACATTGTGCAACAGATGCCATGGTATCGAGTGTGTCAACATTCGTCATCGACTGAACGCGAATGGGGTAATCACCGCCAAGAGGAATTGAGCCGACAAACACAGATGTTGAATGATATATAAGATGATTTTCAGACATTATTCTTAATATTCCTCTCTCTGGAGGGCAAAATCATTTACTCCAACTCCCATTCCACACCATCTTTCAGGTCTTTGACTATTATTCCCATATTTTTGAGTTCTGCTCTGATCCTGTCGGATGTAGCAAAATCTTTTCTCTTTTTTGCTTCCTGTCTTATCTCAAGGATCAAGTTAATAAGGCTTTCTGTAAGATGTTTACCCTTCTCGTCCGCTGATTCATCATTCAATCCGAGTATATCAAAGACGAAAACTTTGAAAAGCTCTTTAAGTTTGTCAACATCAACTGAGGTAAGGCTTTCAGTGCCTTCATTTGCAGAATTTATTATCCTTACTGCCTCGAAAAGATTAGAAAGCAGAATGGGGCTGTTAAGGTCATCATTCATAGCTTCGTAGCAGGCGACCTTAAGTGCATCGATGTTCACTGATGATTCATTTGCAGGTTTGATCTTTCCGAGCGTTCTGTAAGCCTTCATAAGCCTGTTTAACCCTTTTTCTGCTGCTTGTAAAGCTTCATTTGAAAAATCTATTGTGCTCCTGTAATGTGCCTGAAGAATAAAAAATCTTACAGTCATAGGGCTATATGCCTGCTCGAGAAGTTTATTATTTCCATTAAATATCTCATCAAGAGTAATAAAGTTGCCGAGCGATCTGGCCATTTTTTGTCCGTTGATAGTTATCATGTTGTTGTGCATCCAGTAGCGAACAGAATCTTTGCCGAAAGCGGCAACCGACTGTGCAATTTCGCACTCATGATGCGGGAACATCAGATCCATACCTCCGCCATGAATATCGAATACTTCTCCAAGATATTTGACACTCATTACGGTGCATTCAAGATGCCAACCCGGGAATCCTTCGCTCCAAGGAGAAGGCCATTTCATCAAATGACCCGGCCCTGCTTTCTTCCATAAGGCGAAATCGAAAGGAGATTTCTTGTCTTCTTTACCTTCTGTTTCTCTCGAAGCCTGTAGAAGCTCACTCAAAACACGCCCCGAGAGTTTTCCATAATTATATCTTGCACTATACTTAAGAATATCAAAGTAAACCGATCCATTCGATTCATAAGCATAACCCAACTGCAGTAATTTTTTTATAAATTCCTGTTGTTCTATTATATGGCCTGTTGCACGTGGCTCTATAGAGGGAGAAAGAGTGTTTAGCAGTTCCATATTCTTATGAAAATTGTTCATATACTTCTGCACAACTTCCATAGGCTCGAGTTGCTCCTGCTTCGCTCTTTTTATAATCTTGTCCTCTCCCGAATCAGATTCTTCATCCTGAAGATGTCCGACATCGGTGATATTTCTTACATATCTTACCTTATACCCGAGATGCAAAAGATACCTGTAAAGCAAATCGAATACTATTGCCGGTCGGGCATGACCCAGATGTGCATTACTATATACGGTAGGGCCACAAACATAAATACCGACAAAAGGGGGATTAAAAGGAACGAACTCTTCCTTTCTGCGTGTAAGACTATTGAATATCTGAAGAGTATTTTGCATCGTCGGAAAATTAATAAGGCAAAAGTATGAATATTTTAAAATAAGAATTTTATATTTTGTACTTTAAAAAATGTTTTTTATTTTTGCGGCCATTAATCAAATATTCTTTCCTTCAAAGGGTGTTTGATTTTATTAAGAAGGGTGGAGAGATTAGGCTCGGAGAAACCCTGGCAACCCATCCGCCAACCGGCGGGTAACGGTGCCAATACCTAATCCCGGAAAAAATCCGGGAGATGATAAAATAAACACGTAAACTATGAAGTCAATTCATCTTACCGATAAAAATTTCATCATGCCTCTCATGCCTATGTGCATGTGCAGGTAGAGATCCTTTCTGTAACATAATAATTATCTAAACAGGATCTCCTGACAGCCGGATCAGTACACTAAACTATATCCTTTTGTTATACTATTAATTTATAATAGAATTCAGATGAATAGCAAAAAATTAAATTTTGAAACATTACAGATACATGCAGGGCATAAACCTGATAATGATACCTTATCGAGAGCAGTACCCATCTATCAGACAACCTCTTATGTGTTTCGGAACGCTTCGCATGCCGCCGATTTATTCGATTTAAAAGAGTTTGGTTACACTTATGTAAGGATGAATAATCCAACGACTGAAGTTTTTGAAAAAAGAGTGGCGGCTCTTGAAGGCGGAATTGCCGCTCTTGCCGTTTCGTCAGGCCATGCCGCACAATTCCTGGCTCTAACCACAATCCTCAGAAAAGGTGAAAACATCGTTAGCTCTCCTTACCTGTATGGAGGAACATATAATCAGTTCAAAGTCACATTGCCTTCATTCGGTATCGAAGCCAGATTTACGCACGACCTTGAACCTGAGTCGTTCGAGGAGCTTATTGACGAAAAAACAAAGGCAATATATGTAGAAACTATTGGTAACCCCAGTTTCAACATACCTGATTTCGAAGCATTATCGGCTATAGCAAGGAAACACGATATCGTCCTGGTTGTTGACAATACTTTCGGAGCCTGCGGTTACCTTTTCCGACCTTTCGAGTACGGTGCAAATATTGTCACAGAATCGGCAACAAAATGGATTGGCGGCCATGGTACAAGCCTTGGAGGTGTAATCATTGACGGAGGCAATTTCAACTGGAACAATGGAAAATATCCGGCTTTCACCGAACCTTCTGAAGGTTATCACGGACTGATTTTCGGAAAAGAATTTTCACCCGAATCATCTTATGGAAATATAGCTTTCATCGTCAAAGCCAGAGTAGAAGGTCTCAGGGATCTCGGGCCATCGCTTAGTCCGTTTAACTCGTTCCTTTTTCTGCAGGGTCTTGAAACCCTTTCTCTAAGGATGGAAAAACATGTGCAAAACACACTGGCACTGGCCAGGTGGCTTGAATCACATCCTAAAGTGGAAAAAGTCAACTACCCGGGACTTGAAAGTAGCCCTTATTATAACCTGGCAAAAAAATATCTTCCTAAAGGCGCGGGTGCAGTGCTTGGTTTCACACTTAAAGCCGATAGTAAAAAAGCTTCAAAACTTGTGGAACATCTTAATATAGTAAGCCATCTTGCAAATGTAGGGGACGCAAAGACTCTTATCATACAACCCTCTGTAACAACTCACCGTCAGGTGCCGGAAAAAGAGCAAATAGCTGCAGGAATCGAGCCGGGGCTCTTTAGAGTTTCTGTTGGACTTGAACATATTGACGATATAATAGCTGATTTCGATCAGGCAATAAGAAAAACGGTTTAATGAATATATTGAAGCATACCAACGGATTTGTTACTGAATCGGGGTTCCATTTCAAGGAACTTAATATTGCTTTTCATACCTGGGGAAGCCTTAACGAAACAGCCGACAATGTGATATGGGTATGCCATGCCCTTACGGCTAATTCAGACGTCAATGCATGGTGGCCAGGCATGGTGGGTGAAGGGCTTGCGTTCGATACTTCAAAATATTTTGTAGTATGCGCTAATATTCTTGGCTCATGTTATGGAACAACAGGCCCTATTTCCATAAATCCTGATACAGGTAAACCGTGGTTAAACGATTTCCCTCTTATAACTGTAAGGGATCTGGTAAATGTGCACGAAATACTTAGAAACTACCTTGGAATCAAAAAAATCAATACAATTATAGGTTCCAGTATTGGAGGCTATCAGGCAATAGAGTATTCCATAATGTTCCCTGACTTAATCGAAAACCTGGTTTTCATTGCCTCAAGTGCAAAACAGTCGCCATGGGCAATAGCATTTAATCAATCGCAGAGACTCGCAATCGAAGCTGACCCTACATTTTACAATGGCGATCCGGAAGGAGGTAAAAAAGGACTGCGTGCCGCCAGATCTATTGCCCTCCTTAGCTATCGCACACCTTATGCGTATAACACAACCCAAAAGGAGAATGACGACGAAAAAGTTGATTCATTCAGAGCGTCATCTTATCAGAATTATCAGGGCGACAAGCTTGTCAAACGGTTCAATGTCTGGTCATATTACAGACTTACTCAGCTATCTGATAGCCACAATGTCGGACGTGGACGCGGCGGGGTGAAAAATGCTCTGTCAACAATAAAAGCTAAGACACTTTGCCTTGGAATCAAATCGGATATATTATTCCCTGTTGAAGAACAAAAATTTGTTGCCGAAAATGTCCAAAACGGAGTTTACCAAGAAATAGACTCATTTTACGGACACGATGGCTTCTTAATCGAAACTGCAAAGGTTACGGAAATACTGAAAAAAATCATTTAATAAATTCATTTGTTGATACATTATGACAACACGCCAGAAATTAAGAATAGGCCTTTTCGGCTACGGAGTAGTAGGGCAAGGCCTTCACGACGTACTAAACAGTAGTTGCGGATTCAAAGCCGATATAGTAAAAATTTGTGTTAAAGACCCTACAAAGAAGAGAAGAATCCCGATGGAAAACTTCACTTTCAACAAGTATGATATTCTGAATGACAATACAATAAATCTGATTGTTGAGCTTATAAACGATCCTGATGCTGCTTATGAAATTGTAAAGGAAGCAATACAGCGCGGCAAAAATGTTGTATCGGCAAATAAGACAATGATCGCAAAACATTTTAAAGAACTTGTGGAAATGCAGGAAAAATACAATGTTTCGTTCCTGTATGAAGCATCTGCCGGAGCCAGCATACCTATAATCAGAAATCTCGAAGAATATTACGATAACGAACTATTGCATTCATTAAGAGGTATATTAAACGGCTCAACAAACTATATCCTTACAAAAATGTATAATGAAAACATTCCATTCTCACAAGCCTTAGATGAAGCAAAACAACTTGGTTTCGCCGAGGCCGATCCTACGCTCGATATTGACGGATGGGATGCAAAATTCAAACTCTGTATCATCACAGGCCATGCTTATGGCCTTTTCCTCAACCCCGACGAAGTGTTCCATTACGGCATTCGTAATATATCTGGTTTCGACATGCGATACGCCAAAGAAAAAGGATTTAAAATAAAACTTGTCCCATATGTCGGCAAAACAAATAATGATACAATAACAAGTTTTGTACTTCCGAGATTTATATCGCCTGAAAAATTTCTCTATAATGTTGACTACGAATATAATGGTGTGATAACAGAGGCTGCATTTGCAGACAAACAATTTTTTTGCGGAAAAGGAGCTGGAGGACATGCAACAGGCAGTGCGGTACTGTCAGATATCTCAGCAAATTCCTATGGATATAAATACGAGTATAAAAAATACCGGCAAGGAATTGTAACAAATTATACAAGAGACTTCAGAATAGAAATTTATTTAAGATATAAAGATGAAAAAGATAAAAATCTTTTCAATTTCGAGGAAATCTCAGAACATTTCAGAAGTAAGACTTATAATTATGCTATAGGTGTGGTAAACCTCAAAAGACTTTATGAACTTAGAGAACAAATTTTGAATATGGATGTTTTTATAATAAATACAGGCCGGAAAGATATTAATGCCGATTATCGTAATAATGTATTTTAATTCAATTTTTTAAAAGTGAAAACTAATCTGGAACATCTTATTGAAGAGAGAATTTTAGTTCTCGACGGGGCAATGGGGACTATGATACAAAATCAAAAGCTCTCTGAAGAGGATTTCAGAGGTACTCGATTCAGGCATCATCTCCGTCCTTTGAAAGGGAATAACGATATCCTGGTACTTACGTGCCCTGATTTGATAAAAGCCATTCATACCGAATACCTCGAAGCAGGAGCCGATATTATAACCACAAACAGCTTCAATGCAAATGCTATTTCAATGGCCGATTACGGTACTCAAGACCTTGTATATGAAATTAACCGACAGGCTGCTGCAATTGCCTCTGAGGCTATTACTGAATTCGAAATGAAAACTGGTTCTGGCAATCATTATATTGCCGGTTCTATAGGCCCAACAAACAAAACAGCTTCGATGTCGGCCGATGTAAACGACCCTGGTGCACGTTCCGTAACGTTTGATGAACTGGTTTCCGCATATCATGAACAGGCACTGGGTCTTATTGATGGTGGCGCCGATATAATAATCGTAGAAACGGTTTTTGATGCTCTTAATTGCAAAGCGGCATTATTTGCCTTAGATACTTTATTTGAAGAGAAAGGTTTAAAATTGCCGGTAATGGTTTCCGCTACTATAACGGATGCAAGCGGCCGAACTCTTACCGGACAGACCCTTGAAGCATTCCTTATTTCTGTTTCACACTTTCCACTTTTCAGCATCGGCCTTAATTGTGCTCTGGGAGCAGAACAACTAATGCCGTTTATTGAAGAGCTTGCAGCAAAAAGCCCATTTTATGTTTCAGTCCATCCAAACGCAGGCCTTCCAAACCAGTTCGGCGAATATGAACAGTCCCCGTCATTTATGGCCTCAGTAATTAATGAATACATAATAAATAGATGGGTTAATATAGTTGGTGGATGTTGCGGCACTACTCCAGCTCATATAAAAGAAATCGCCCGATTAGCAAAGAAAGGAAAACCACGAACTAAACCTGAACTGAAAAAATATACCCGGTTAAGCGGACTCGAGCCACTTGTTATAACGCCCGAAACAAACTTCGTTAATATAGGTGAACGAACCAATGTATCCGGTTCTATGAAATTTGCAAAACTTATACGCGAAGAAAAATACGATGAGGCACTTACTGTGGCAAGGAATCAGGTAGAGGGTGGTGCCCAGATTCTGGATATCTGCATGGACGAGGCAATGCTCGACTCCGAAAAAGCTATGGTAAAATTTGTAAACCTTGTAATGGCGGAACCTGATATAGCAAAACTACCTTTGATGATAGATTCCTCCAAATGGAACGTTATAGAATCAGCTCTTAAATGTATTCAGGGAAAATCTGTTGTAAACTCTATAAGCCTTAAAGAAGGTGAGGATATATTTATTAAACGTGCGCGCATTATAAGAAAATACGGTGCTGCAGCCGTTGTAATGCTGTTTGACGAACAAGGGCAGGCCGATACTTTCGAAAGAAAAATTGCCGTTGCCCAAAGAGCATATAATATCCTAGTAAATAAAGTCCTCTTCCCACCTGAAGACATAATCTTCGATCCAAATGTACTTGCTATTGCAACAGGCATTGAGGAACATAATAATTATGCTGTTGATTTTATTAACGCCACAAAATGGATTAAACAAAACCTGCCATATTCAAAAGTAAGCGGCGGTATAAGCAATCTTTCTTTTTCCTTCCGAGGCAACGATAAAGTACGTGAGGCAATGCATTCGGTTTTCCTTTACCACGCTATCAATGCCGGACTCGATATGGGTATTGTCAATGCAGGAATGCTGCAGATTTATAGTGAAATCAATCCAGAGCTGCTCCAACTTACTGAAGATGTAGTGCTTAACCGAAGAAAAGATGCAACAGAACGACTGATTAAGTTTGCTGAGGGGCTAAAACAGACTGATAAAAAAGAAGAAAAAATAGATGACTGGAAAAAACTTCCGGTTGAGGAAAGAATCAGACATGCTCTCATAAGAGGAATTGATGAATTTATTGAAAATGATATTGATGAAGCCAGAGAATTATTCAATGGAGCAATTGAAGTTATTGAAGGCCCTTTAATGAAAGGTATGAACGAGGTGGGAAATCTTTTCAGTTCAGGTAAAATGTTCCTTCCTCAGGTTGTTAAAAGCGCAAGAGTTATGAAAAAGGCAGTTGCTCGACTGACTCCATATATAGAAAAGGAACGATTATCCAACAATAAAAATAAGGCCAATAGCGGAAAAATTCTCCTTGCAACAGTAAAGGGTGATGTTCACGACATTGGTAAAAACATCGTCGGAGTGGTACTTTCATGTAACAATTTTGAAGTAAAAGACCTTGGTGTAATGGTACCTGCAGAAAAAATAATCGATACTGCAATTCTCGAAAATGTCGATATTGTAGGGCTGAGCGGCCTTATCACACCTTCACTCGACGAAATGGTTCATGTAGCATCCGAAATGGAACGACGCGGACTTAAAATGCCTTTACTTATCGGCGGTGCAACTACTTCAGAAGTACATACTGCCGTGAAAATAGCTCCTTCATATAAAAACCCGGTTGTTCATGTTAAAGATGCTTCGAAAGCAGCAGGTGTAGCAACCGATTTGCTTGATAATGAACGGAAAAATGAATTTGCAGCTTCCATTGCTGAAAAATATGCACAGCTGAGAGAAAAACATTCAGCCGCACAACAACATATAAACCTTGTGCCCATTGAAAAAGCAAGAGAAAATAAGCTAAAAACCGACTGGCAGCAATATAAACCACCTGTTCCTGCAAAGCCGGGCGTTCATCTATTCGAGAGCTTAGATCTTAATGAATTATTTAACTATATCGACTGGAATTTCTTTTTCTATGCATGGAAAATTACTGGAAAATATCCTTCGATATTGAACGACCCTGTAAAAGGAGAAGAAGCGCGTAAACTTTTCGATGACGCCTGCCAATACTATCGTGAAGTTGCCGATAAAAATATAATAACTGCGAAAGCTGTGTTTGGCTTGTTTCCAGCAGTTTCATGCGGCGATGATGTAAATGTCTTTCCTGTTGACGGGAAAAAAGAAATAAAGGCAGTTTTCAGGTTTCTCAGGAACCAGGAAAGTAAGGAACAGGGACAGCCGAATCTTTGTCTGGCCGATTTTATAGCACCTGAAAATGCCGGTATTGAAGATTTTATTGGTACTATGGTGACTACTGCATGGATAGATGAACAAAAAATGAAGCAATATGCCAGCAATGATTATGCAAATATCATGATAAGGATTCTGGCCGACAGAATAGCGGAGGCATCAGCAGAAATGATTCATGAAAAGATCAGAAAAGAATACTGGGGATATTCTCCTGAAGAAAATCTTTCCACTGATGAATTATTCAGAAACGCTTACAGGGGTATTCGTCCGGCTCCAGGTTATCCTGCATGCCCCGACCATACTGAAAAAAGAACTATCTTTGACCTGTTGGAAGCTGAAAATAAAATCGGAGTTTCGTTAACTGAGAACTATGCAATGGTGCCGGTATCGTCGGTAAGTGCTTATGTTTTTTCACATCCCTCTGCCTCTTACTTTAACCTGGGCAAGATAGGAGAAGACCAGTTGAAAAATTATGCTGAAAGAAAAGGCATAAGCATTAAAGAAGCTTCCAGGTGGCTTTCACAAAATATATTATTTCCAAGATGACTGTAATCGAACTGATTAAAAAAGCAAAAGGGCCCTTGTTCACTTTCGAACTCCTCCCGCCTCTTAAAGGACACAGTATAGAACGCATATACAACACCATTGACAGGCTTATGGAGTATCAGCCTGCATACATTAATTTTACAACTCACCGGAATGAAATTATTTACAGAGACAGACCCGACGGTCTTCTTGAAAAGAGGGTCGTACGCCTGAGGCCGGGCACAGTTGCGCTGGCAGCCGCTGTAAAATATAAATACAATATAACTGTCGTCCCTCATATTTTATGTGGAGGTTTCACCCGAGAAGAGACTGAAAATGTTCTTATAGAAATGAGGTTTCTGGGCATTAACGATCTTCTTGCACTGAGGGGAGATCCTCAAAAAGGGAGCAGGGTTTTCATACCCGAGAAGAACGGACATACACATACATGGGAACTTGTAAAGCAAATTGCCGATATGAATAAAGGGAAATATCTTGAGGACACACTCGAGAATGCCGAACCATCGTCATTCTGCATAGGCGTTGCAGGCTATCCGGAAAAACATTTCGAAGCCCCAAACAAACAAGTTGATATGGAACACCTAAAGATGAAAGTAGACGCAGGGGCTCATTATATAGTCACACAGATGTTCTTTAATAACGAACACTTCTACAGGTTTCGCAACGAGTGCAGAGAAGCCGGAATAGATGTGCCTATTATCCCCGGATTGAAACCAATTTCGGCTCTGAACGATATTAATCTTTTGCCTCAGACCTTCCATGTAGAGATACCCAATGAGCTGGTTAATGTATTGAAAAAATGCAAGACCGATGAGGAAGCGAGGGAAACAGGCATTGATTGGGCTACCATGCAATCAAAGGATCTGATAAAAAATGGAGTTCCCGGTATACATTATTATACACTCGGCAGGTCGGATAATATTGCCAGAATTGTAAAGGCTTCATTCTGAATTCACGAAATTGAATTCCGAAATTGCAAGGGAAAATAATTCCCGATAATTTTTTATTCAGTTATCTTTCATATAATATTTATTTTATGATTCTTAAAAAATATTTAAAATATTTTTAACTTTTTTTTTGATTTTAAAATTCTTTTACTACTTTTATAATCAAATTGCAATACAATATGATTTGAACCTGTTTTTATGTTAATAACTGAACAAACCACAACAAAAAATATAATCCTAAAACCTCCTTGTTTAAAGGCAACTCGCTGCATTTCTTATGTTCACAGGGGCCTCTGCACTTGTAATAAATATTTAAGTTTAAGGCGTCCTCTATTTTTGCATTTTTCTGTGCTTCCCCTCATTTTATTTCTTTAGAGGGATTATTCTGGCAGAGGCCCTTTATAGCCCGGAAAATTCCCCGTTTTTCCGGGCTTTTTGTTCTGTTGCATGCCATAACAAATTGACAAGTGTTATAATAGCCCTAACTCGTTTTTTCTTCTTTTATGAAAAATGTTAATCCCATGGAAATCAATAATCAACGAAATATTCAGGGAAAGAGGGAAATTGATGATTGGATGATTGAATGATTGGATGATTGAATGATTGAAGGATTGAATGATTGAAGGATTGGATTCCAGGGAAATAAGAGATTTATATATTTTCGATTCATCACAGTGAGCACGGGTTAACACGGATTCTCCCCGTGCCAATCCGTGAATTCAGTGGTAAAAGAATAAAAGCGTAAAGTATGCCTTGTTGTTAAATGTTTTTGGGAATTCATTGGCCTGTCCATCTTTGTAAACCCGATATCTTTATAAGTTATTTAGCCCGTCAGGGCTTACAATTCCATAGCCGGAGCATTATTGGATTATTCAGCATTTGTCCGTAGGACATTAACCATTTTCTTTGAGCTGCGCAGGAGCGAACCGTTTGTAGTAATGATTGAATGATCGAATGATTGAATGATTGGATTCCAGGGAAATAAGAGATTTATATATTTTCGATTCACCACAGTGAGCACGGGTTAACACGGATTTATCCCGTGCCAACCTGTGTCATCCGTGTTCTATCCGGAAATAATTCATTTCAACACGGGGAGAATCAATTAACACAGATTTTCCCCGTGTGTAAACCTTTGGCCTCTGGGGTAAAAAATAAAACAACGAAAAAATATTTTATTTATTTGGAGGTAATAAAATTTTATATTGACTACACAAACCAACTTAGATTCTTATCTGTAATTTTACTTTTAATAATTTTTTCTTTAATTTGATTTTTAATTTCATCTATAGATGACGCTTCGTCGCTTAAAAAATCTCCAATAATTTTACCATCCTTCATAATAAGAAATCTATTGCATAAGTTCGTTACTAAGTCTAGATTATGTGAAGTAATAAATAATGTTTTCTTATTTTTAATAGATTTAATTAATTCTATCAATACATCAATAGTCTGAATATCTATATGTACAAATGGCTCATCAAAAACAAGTACATCTGGATTATGAATTATAGCTGCGGCTAACGCTATCTTCATTTTTTCACCGGCAGAAAAATCTTCTATTCTCTTCCTATCGTAATAGCTAATTTTAAAAACATTAATTAAATCGTTAACCCTAATAGATATTTCTTGTGGCTCAACTTTTTGAAATTTGCAGATAAATTTTAAGTATTGCAATGGCGTAAATTCATTTACAAAAATAGGAGGACTTAATAATATACCCAGTTTATTTTTATAAGTAACATAATGTGGAGATACTTTTCTATTAAAAACCATAACATTGCCCTTATCATAAGTAATTAAATTACACAAAACATTTATAGTTGTAGTTTTACCACAACCATTATTCCCAATTAATGCTACAGATTCACCTTTATTAATAGAAAAAGTAAGATCATCAAGGGCAAGAATACGCCCGTATTTTTTTACAACTTTATTAAAATTTATAACTTCTTCCATTATAATAATTCCCCTTCAGCATTTAAATTGTATTTTATGTTAATAAAAAAGCAACAAAACAAAAAGAAAAAAATTATTAACGAAGTATAAACTCCTGAAAAAATGTAACTTAAAAACATTAAAGCAGATATAATTATAAAATATATTATTTCATTTAATTTATTATCAACGTATAAGAATATTAGCTTAGTCAAAAAAAATAATATAATAATTGAAAGAATGGTAATATATAAATGAAAATTAACGTTTAGTACAACTATAAATAAAAGTGAAAAATGAAGAGTTAAAGGAATGCCCAATATTATTAATTTTGATAAATAAATTTTCATTTTTGAAATATTATAAAGTAAATAAAATTTATTTAACTCTAAATATTTATCATTTTTAAATAAATAATAAATGAAAATAACGTTTATTGCAAACAAATTCGCAAATAAAATGTTCTTAAATTCTTCATTCATTTCTATTAAATAAAGAAGCCAACTAGCAATAATTAAAATTAAAATGTACTTTGAATTTGCCCATACATATTCAAAAACCAATTTAAAAGTAGTCAGGAAAGAGGCCATTCATTAATTCTTTTTGCTGTAAAATAATAAAAAGATCCAGTTAGTACTAAAATTAAAAAATAAGAGATAATACAATAATCCCTTCCTAATAGATAGGATAAAAATCCACTTGATAGTGGATTAATATAAAAAATAAATTCGATTATACTTGATGTATTTGCAAATGAATATATTAGAATTATTAAAGTTATTAAAATAGATGAAAAGTTCTTTATAGTTAAATTTAAATTTTTTAACTTAAATAAATTTTTAGTTAGAAATAACATAGTTATTAGATAAATTACTTGCACTGTAAATGTAACTAGGAGTGATATTAAAGTCATTAATTTTGAGTTATTCATAAAATAAAAATATGTTATATAGAATAAAGTAGATATTAAAAAAACAATAAATTCCCATCTTTTAAAGTAATATTTAATTTCGATTAATAAAACTTTCCATCTTGAAATTGGAAACATGCAAAAAACGAGATGATCCCGCCCTTTGTAATCTGGACAATTAATTTCATATATCATAAAGTCTAATATTATTACTAAACTAAATATTGGTAAGTAATTAAATAAATCCAATACCCAAGTATCACCTTTTGACAAAAATATTGCATTTAAGATTATTAATAATGAAACAATGCACAATAAAATTTTTGAAATTAAAGAGTTAAAATGTATCATAATGTATTTAATTTAAATCAAATGTACCCTATTACTTATAAAAATAGTAATAGGGTACTGTTAAATTCATTTGTTTTCCCTAAACTAATTGGGTTAACAAGCTGCAATAACATCATAAACTGAAGCTCCAAAACCCACTGCGGCACAAATTGCTGCACCTCCAGTAGAAACACATAAACCCACAAATGCGAATCCATATAATACTAAAGCTGCCTTGCAAGACATCTTCAAACCAGCTTCAACAGATTCCATTTGTTCTAAATTTAGCTTTTTCATAGCAATAATTATTAAATTTTTACCTACTCTCTCCAGGCTTTTCGGTTTCTGCCTGCAAAACAAAAAAATTGTTCTGCAATGACAAATATGAAAAGTCTCAGTCCACTATTTTCGGACTCTCAAAATTTATCCAAAATTTCTCCATAATTTTTTATAAATTTCATTTTCGGATAATAATTTCTCGTGAGATCCGCATCCGTCAATTCTGCCTTTATCAAGAACATATATGTCATCACTTAGTCTCCTGGCTATATGCACTTTATGAGTTATCATCAATATTCCCATAGTTTTCTTCAACTCCCCTATGAGCCCTGTTACCTTATTTTCCATTTCGATATCCATATTGGCAGTACCCTCGTCAATTATCAAAAACGGAGGTGAACCGGCCAATGCCCTGAATAAACCTATCGCCTGCTTCTGTCCGCCCGACAGATTGATCCCTTCTTCTCCAACAATTGTCATAATACCCGAAGGGAAAGCATCAAAAAAAACTTCGAACCCTGTATCTCTTATTAATTCTATAAGCTTTATTACCTTGTTCTCATTTAAATCCGGAATTAAATTTTGTAGTATCGTTCCATTAAATATATGTATTTCCTGCGGGATATACCCGATGTCGGCTCTCCATTCTTTCAAAGTGATAGCATCCGAACCGACGACTCCGTTAACTAAAATATTCCCCTTTTCGGGCCGATAAAATCGCATCAAGATATTTGCAAGTGTGCTTTTACCTCCTCCGCTTTCACCGATTAACGTAGTCACTTTCCCTTTTCGTATCAAAATATTGATCTCATCTAACAATAATTTCTGACCCGGAAACCTGAATGAAATATTGTTTAATCTTATATTATCTATCTGTATTTCTGATTCTTTACCTTGACTTTCATTTTCTTCGGGATTTACTTTTGTAAACTCGAACATTCTCGAAACGGCAACTTTTGCTTCATTCACCGGAATGGCAATAAGGGAAATATTCAATAGAGATGGTATTATGCCAGAACTGATTGATATTATTGCCATTAAACCTCCGGTCGTATTTTTTGAATTGATAACTTCAAACGACCCATAGAAAATTACCATAACAACATAAATAGTCCCCATTATGCCTGTTATAAGCCCAAGACTGATTTTTATTTTTCCAAGTAAATAATATTTATCCTGGAATTCCGAAAATATTTTTTTGTTTGTTTCCCTTATAAATTTTTGCCATCCCGAGCTTTTTATTTCATTTATTCCTTTTAATGAATCAATATAAAAGCTTTCACTATTGGCATATTTAACCATTACTTCTCTCTGGCCCGATAGAATTCTTCCATTCCAGCGATACACTATCAAAAACAGAAAAGGTGAAAAAACCAGCGAAAATATTCCTACCGGAACAGAATAATAAAATAATATTGCAATTGATATCAGTACTATCAAAACGTCGATTGTATAAACGCTTAATATTTCGGCTATTACTCTTTGAATCCTTGCAGTATCATTCAATCTTGCAATAAAATCTCCTGTTTTTCTTGTATCGAAAAATGATTTTGGAAGCACCAGTAATGTTCCGAAAAAATTATCAACCACTCTAATATTGAAATCCCTGCTTTGCGACAACAGAAGCAATTGTCTCACTGAACCAAGTAAAATTCTCGCAATTAACAAGATGAAAACAAGTATCAGATTAATAATCAGAATATTGATATTATGTTGAGGGAGTATCTGGTCAACGAGTTTCTGAGTAAAGATTGCCAGGACAAGTCCCAGAGCTGAGAAGAGTATTCCTGCTATGAAACTCACAATAAACAGGTTTATATCCGGCTTTATGATGCCTATCAGCCAATCTCTTTTGCTTGTTTTGTCTTCTTTTTGATTAACAAATTTTTGGTTTTTTATTAGTCCAAGACATTTCTTACTTATCCATATTTTTTCGAGTTCCTCAGGTGTAATAAGTTTAAGTCCTTCGGAAGGATCCCAGATAATGAATTTGTTGTTCTTATAGCCAAAGTTTACGATGTAATGTTCGAGCGAGCTGTTTAATCGAACGTGCATAATAAGTATCCCATCGAAAGTTTTGATATCTTCTATTCCGGCTTCATAGCCTGTTGCATCGAACCCGCACTGATTTGCGGCCTGATAAAGACCAAGCAATGTTGCGCCTGTATGGTCTGTGCCGCTCAGCCTGCGTATGTTTTCAATAGATGAGCTGCCTCCGCAGCAATTTATTACAGAAGCAAGACATGCCGCCCCGCAATCGGAGGAATCATGCTGAAGAACTGCATTTTTTTCGATATTTTTCAAACTAATCATTATCAGTCAAATATTTAAGTATCGCTTCAGGTTTAACTTCACCTTCGAAATATTTGACTAAAATCAATTCCTTGTTGTAGATGTAAGTTGATGGAACTGACTGAAGTCCAAAAATGTCACTGAGTTTGTAATTGGAATCGATTAATAAAGTAATCTTTTGATATCTGTCCAGTTCATTATCATAATAAAACTTTTTTATTTCATCTTCAGGGGCACTGGATACCAATATGATATGAGTTTTATCAATCAAATACTCAGCATTTGTTATCTCTTTTATTTCATACTGGCAATGTTCACACCCTGGATGGAAAAAAATGATAACCACAGGGCCTTTGGTAATTGTGTCAGAGTTAAATTGAATATCGTTGATTGATTTTAAAGAAAACCCGGGGAAATGTTCAATATGTTCGTGTATAGATTTAGCGGCCTGTACTTTTTTGATAGTGGAAAATGTGAAATATAATAAAACAGTGGTCAGAAGCAAAATCAGTAATGCTGCGGTAATTTTCCTTATCATATATCAAAGTGTTTGTTCAGCAGATAAAAATGTGATAAATGCTAACCAGACAACGAATCCCGGGATATAGGAAATCAATACTACTTTTTCTGCCTCGTTTCTCGATAAATTCGACTTCATCCAGATACCGGACGATAATAAAATAATATAAACCAGCTGGAAAAGATTCAAGCTCTGCATGGCAGGAATCCAAAATGGTTCGACTTCGGAAAATGAAAACAGGTTGCCAATAGAACAAGGAAAAAAGAATCCCAGATCGTTAAGATTGTAATTTCCTGCAAAAAAGAGAAACCAGAATAATTTCACTACTCCTGCCAGTAAAAAAATTATTTCAGAAACTATTACAATGCCAAAAATTTCTCCGAATGTTATTCTGTAATGCAGATTGCATAAAAATATCCCACAATAAATAACAAACGTAACAAGGAAAAATTTAATTACAAGTCCTAAAAAAGCAATCAGATAGCTTACCCACTTCATTTTGTTTAGTTTATTGAAAAGATCTGTTATTCTCTCATAGGTAAGTTGTTCACTATATGTATTATAAAAGACCGTTTCATTTATAAGTAGAATATTCGACAGCCACATAATAATTAAATATAATCCTGTTATTAATATAAAGGCATCGGACTTTTTTAAACCGTATAGATATTGCAAAAATTTCATCGTCTGAACGTTATATATTAATAATCAATTTTTCTATTATGAACCTTATAAATTCAAATTAATTTATTTGCTGTTTTATGTTCAGGGTTATAATCTTCCACTAGAATTTTTATTCTTCTTTCATTGGCATAGTAATACGACTTTCGGGCATTTGAATATCGTATATCCACTCCCATTTCTCTCATTTCCTGTATATATTGAAATAAAACACTTCTGCCGATACCTAATTTTCCCGCAAACTCCGAAGGTGTACCTGTAGTCATAAGTGATATAAGGCAATCCATTCGCCTTAATCTTTCAATATACCGGATAAAGGACATAGCACAATAATTTAGAAATGCAGCTAATCCAAATTTCCAATCTTCCGGGGATTGATAAATACAAAAGGATGAATATTTATTAACATATTTTTCAACAGGTTTTGAACATCTTATGTTATAATTCTGATTATCTTATAGTAACAAATTATTAACATTGTTCAAAAGTAATTGACAGGTTATTTTTTGACATTTAGTATCATGATAATGATTGGAATTCCTCCTTTCTGTTCGCAGGAGGAAAAGATTTATTCGATAAAATTTAAGAAAACCTGTGAAGATATTTATCTTGTGTCGTCCAAAAAAATGAATTAAATAAAAGCAGGGTAATATCGTTTGCTTTAGACTGTATTTTTATTGGTTCATATATTTTGTCAGCAGGTTTTTAATTACAAATGATTCGGTAAGGTCGAATGCTGTTTTACCGTCGTTATTTTTCAATCCAGGTTTTGCGCCATTTTCCAGCAAAACTTTTACTGTATCAATATGTCCGTTTTCAGCAGCAAGCATCAAGGCCGTTTTGCCGTCAGGTGTCTGAATATCAGGATTAGCATTGTTATTTATTAGAATCTGAACGATATCAGCATGGCCGTTCAGCGCTGCCATCATCAATGCAGTATATCCTTCTGGACTTTTGATGTCTATTTTTGCTCCGTTTTCGAGCAATAGCTGCACCGTTTCATTTTTCCCGTTTATTGAAGCATACATTAATGCTGTAAAACCGTTAAATGACATGATATCGGGTAGTGCACCTTTTTCGAGAAGAAGCTTTACTATTTCGTTATCACCTTTGAGGGTTGCAATTATCAGTGCAGAAATTCCATCATTGGTTTGTATATTTGGATCGGCATTTTTTTCGAGAAGAAGCCTTGAAGTTTCAACCTGTCCGTTTTGTATTGATATTATAAGAGCTGTCTCCCCTCTTGAATTTTTCAAATCCGGATTAGCTCCCTTATCAAGAAGTAGCGACACTATATCATTAAAGCCGCCACTGGAGGCGAACATAAGTGCTGTTGAACCATCAGTTTTTTGTAAATTAATTTTCGCACCTTTTTCAAGAAGAAGTCTTGTAATTTCAATATTGCCGGTCTGGCAGGCAATGATAAGAGCTGAGGCACCATCATTTTTCTGAAGATTGATATCCGCTCCTTTTTCAAGCAGAAGTCTTACCACATCTGCCCGTCCTTTCTCTACAGCCCATATTAAAGCGCTGGCTCCGTCTTTAGTGCGGAGGTCGAGTGAGGCTCCATGTTCGAGCAGAAGTCTTATTATATCAGTATGCCCGTTTTGAGCGGCGAATATCAGTGCAGTAGTTCCGTCGGAAAGTTGATAATCAATATTTACCGGTCTGGAAAGGAGTATGGTGAGAATATCTGCATGATTATTCAATGAAGCCACCATAAGTGAAGAATATATTTCTGCAGGCGGAAAATTATATTTAACATTTTTATCAAGAAGCATTCTGATAATTTCGACATAACCTCCGCGGGAAGCTCTCATAAAGGCTGTAACAGGGTATGAATTTTTCTGCATTTCAGGATTAACTTTTTTATTGGCACGAAAATCAATAACTTCCGATTGCCCATCTTTCGAAAACACCAGGATAGATGAAAAACCGTTACCCTCTTTTAAGCCCTCTTTTGTTCTTTTCATCAGAACTGATTTTACCATATCGGTCATCTCATCTCTTGCTGTAATCATCAAAGCTCTTGTTTTATCATCACATCGACGACTTTCAGCCACTTCCCTTCCGACAATAATTTTCACAATGTCGGTAAATCCATAAAGAGAAGCTATGAAGAGTGGAGTGGAGCCGTCCTCACACCGAATGCAGATATCGGCTCCTTTATCAATCAACATTTTCACAATATCGGTAAAGCCTCCCAGTGAAGCTAGAAAAAGAGCCGATTTCCCATCGGTGCATTGTTTATTTATATCTGCTCCCTTTTCTATAAGCAGACTTACTATTTCCGTATGTCCATTTCCTGCGGCAAGAATAAGGGGAGTAAACCCATCGGAATTCTGTGCATTGTAATCTGCATCATTATCAAGCAGAAGTTTAACAATTTCGATGTGTCCATACTGTGATGCAGCCATTAATGCCGTAAAGCCGTCGGCAGCCCTTGAGTTTACCTTTGCTCCTTTTCTTAAAAGCAATTTTGCAATATCTACATAACCGTTCTGAGCAGTAATCATCAGAGAAGTATAACCGTTTCCGGCCTGAACGTCAGGCAGAGCTCCCCTTTCAAGCAAAAATTCTACAGTTTCAGTTCTTCCATAATATGTTGCAAACATAAGAGGGGTGGAACCATCTTTGGACTGAATATTAACAAATGCTCCCTTGTCTGTCAATATCTTACAAACTTTTGTCAATCCTGCAGCCGATGCATACATCAATGGCGTGCAACCATTTAAATCTCTGTAGTTGACCGAGTCAATGTTACGAGCCTTCGTCTGAATGCCCTTGTATTTCCCATTTTTAAGAAGAGTTATAAAATATTCTGCATTAACAGGGGTCTGAGAATATGCAAAATTGAACGAAAATAATAATAACAGAGATAATATAATCGAACTACGAAATTTCATCTGACCTGAAAACAAAAGCAAACCAATTTAATAAATTCCTTTGAAATTACACACTCTTAAGATTTATGTTTATGTAAGAATGAATTTTCGAATATTTTTTACTATTTCAATTCAAATAATATATAGAGTTAGATTAATTTTGAGATTGGTTTAGAACAAAGATTAATATTTAATTGTATAAAAAGGATTTTATAAAAATTTAACTATGAAATTATTTAAGTACGGAACGCTATTTTACAGAACTATAAGCTGTAAGTGTAAATATTACACTTTTCAAGTCTCTCATAACGGAATAAAGAATTTTTATTTTAAAGTTATGTTATTGTTCTGTGTAATTTCAATTTCTGGTTTTCAGTTATCTCAAAAAGCTTTTGCTCAGTTTCCGGGTATCACCGACTCTATTGCTAAATACAGAAAAGGAGAAATAATAGTTGTCTCGACTCCAGGAGCGAGAATACAGGTGGAGCAGCTTAAACATGAATTCTGGTTCGGATGTGCTATAAGCAACGGACTTGCAGGAGATACATGGAGTGACGAGACGAAAAAGATTTATAAAGAGAAATTTCTTGAGAATTTTAATTCTGCCGTAACTGAGAATGCTCTAAAATGGGGGAATATGGAACCGCGTCGGGGGGAGGTCAATTATAAAACCGTTGATTTTATTCTCGGATGGTGCGAGGAAAATGACATTCCTCTCAGAGGTCATAACCTTTTCTGGGGGATACCTCAGTTTGTTCAGCAATGGGTGAAGGAACTTAATGATGAGGAACTTAAGCAGGTTTTACAAAACAGAGCTGAAACGATTTCGTCGCGATATAAGGGTCGTTTTGCAGAGTATGATTTAAATAATGAAATGATACATGGCAATTATTATGAAGAGCGTCTCGGCCCCGGGATAACAAAAATGATGGCGGAATGGGTTCATAACGGAGACCCTTCTGCAAAGCTATGGTTAAATGATTACGATATTCTTACAGGCAACAGGCTTTCCGATTATATGGCTCATATACGCAAGCTTCTAAGTCAGGGAGTACCTATAGCCGGGATTGGCGCTCAGGGTCACCTGCATGGTGAAACATTCGACAGGCAGGCTCTCAGAAATGCACTCGATTCTCTTGCCGTTTTCCATTTACCTGTCAAAATTACAGAATTCAATATGCCGGGTCAGAGATCGAAATTTTACAGGGAAAAAATTACCACGATGACACCTGAGGAAGAGCAATTAAAAGCAAGAGAACTGATTGATTATTATAAAATATGTTTTGCGCATCCTGCAGTTGAAGGCATACTTATGTGGGGCTTCTGGGAAGGAGCAAATTGGATTCCTGTATCGTCGTTATACAAACTCGACTGGACGCCCACACCTGCCCTGGAAGCATATAAAAATCTTATTTTTAAAGAGTGGTGGACAAATATCTCTGGTGTTGCAGGAAAAGACGGCATTTTTTCAACACGGGCTTTCTATGGTAAATATAGAGTCACGGTAAACGGGATTTCAAAAATAGTAGAGCTCAAGAAGAGTGAAGGCAAAGCAAGGGTTACTTTTTAAGATACAGGGAATATTTTATCAGCCAATAATAGAAGAGATTGCACACGGAAATTTACATCGGAATATTTATCCATCTTATCGAAGAAAAAAATTGCGGCCCCTCTTATTTGTGGAGGCGTGTTGAAAGAGGGGCCGCAATTAGTAACACCAAATACGCTATTCATTATAAAAGGCCATCGCCTTTAGTATTTCAGAGCTTATATGGTCTTCTGTATTCATAGTTCATTAGTCTGTGGTTCGATGCTTCCGGGTCATCGATAAAAGTAAAGGTTGCTGGATCCCATTTTATAGGCCTTCCAAGTTCAGTGGCAATGTTGCCAAGGCAACATGTGATAGCGGTGCTGCAACCAACTTCTATAGGCGCAATAGTTTTTTTACGCGACTTGACACAATCGAGGAAATTAGTCATGTGTGGTGAACTTATCTCGAATCTCAAGCCTTCCTGTGTAGGAGCTGGCCTTGCCTGACGTTGCTGCTGAGCTTGAGCCTGAGTTGCCTGTGCCGGACGCTGTGCGGGCTTTTGACCCTGCGTTTGCTGGGCACTTCTGGCCTGTGGACGACGGCCTGCGATTTCAGGCGGAATAAGTGAAGAGTCGGAGCAAGCAATATAGCCGCGTGCTACTTCAATCCAGCCTTTAGTACCGATGAATTTTATTCCCTGCGCTTCAGGATTATCTTCGAGATAAGGCTGTTCAGTCATTACGACACCGTTGAGATATTTAAATGTAAGATAAGGTTGACCCTTATATCCTTTCGGAATAACTTCGTACGGACCGGAACCGTCCATCCCTATTGCAGCCTGCGCGATGTCGAACATGTGCGCGCCCCAGTCGGCTGTATAGCCGTTACCTGTTTCACGATACCAGCGCCATGCACCCCATAGTTTTTCATTTTCCGGAGGATCGAGCGAAATAGGGGGAGCAAGGTCGGGATGATAAACTATCCTGTCGTCATTAAGTGGCCCAAGCCATAAATTCCAGTTCAAATTACCCGGAATAGTTTGCGCAGGTAGATCCAATGGTTTAGGAGGATCTCCAACTTTTGCATATATTTTTTCGATGTGACCTATTGCACCAGCCTGTACAAGCTCAATAGCTTTCTGAAACTCCTTACTGGAACGCTGCTGACTGCCGACCTGTACAACTCTCCCGGTCTTATTTGCAACTCTTGTCATTACGAGTGATTCCTTTATAGTATAAGAAAGCGGCTTTTGTACATATACGTCTTTGCCTGCCTGACAGGCATGAATTGTTATAAGTGCATGCCAATGGTCGGGCGTTACAACTTCAACTATATCAATATCTTTACGTTCAAGTAGTTGTTCATATTGTTCATAGGTGTCGCACCTTGGAGCAAGTCCCTTCGACTTCTGCCATTCTTCCACGGTCCTTTTGTAACGCAGCTGCTTTATCGAATCAACATCACAACAGGCTATTATCTGAAGCCCGGGATACCCTGCAAATCCTTGAAAGTCGGAAAGTGACTGCCTGCCAAGTCCTATGGTTCCCATAAGAATTCTGTCGCTAGGCGGAATACGCATTCCATCAATAATATAACTGGGGAGGATTGTAAGCCCCGTTAGCCCTAAAGCTGATAAGCCTAGAAATTCTCGGCGGTTTATTCCATTCTGATTTTTCTTTTTCATATAAGGTTAGTTTATAGGATTAACTGGTTTAAAAATAAAAAATAATAATTTATTGATTCTGATTTTAACAAACTTTAACAAGCACAGTACCCTTTCTCTCCCTTTCTCTTTATCTTCATCCTGCTCCCGCCTATCACTCAAATCTCTCACTATTCACCTATAACTCTTTGCCTTTACCTATCACCTATCCTCTATCGCCTCTTCCATTATTTCTCTCAAAGAGAAGTAATTGCGTTTTTAAGTATTTCTGCTGATTTTCCGAGTAATTCCAGTTCGTGTTGAGGCAAAGGCGCATTAATTATTTTAATTACGCCTCGGTCTGATACTACTGCCGGAACACTAAGGCAGACGTCATTTTGTCCGAATTCCCCTTGCAGCAGAGTCGAAACTGTAAGGACACTATTTTGTTTCCTGAGAATTGAGGCAGTGATTCTGACAAGGGCCAAACCAACAGCAAAATGAGTTGACCCTTTTGCATTTATAATATGATAGGCCGATTCGCGAACCTGTTGTTCTATATTAGATCGCTCAATCTGCCAGTTGGAACAATAATTACATATAGGGCAATAATTATCCATCGGCATGCCTGCAATATTGGTCATAGACCATGAGGCAAATTCGCTGTCGCCATGTTCGCCAAGAATATATGCATGGACATTATGAACATCTATTTGACAATGTTTGCTTAGAAGATGCCTTAGCCGTGCGCTGTCGAGCACAGTACCTGAGCCAATTACCCTGCCCCTTTCCCAACCTGACCGTTTCAGCGCAACCCATGTCATGACGTCAACCGGATTAGAAACAATAAGCATTACTGCCTCAGAACCTGTACCGGCAATTTCTGTTGAAATATCTCCTACTATGTCGGCGTTCTTTTTTAAAAGTTGAAGTCGGGTTTCGCCAGGTTTCTGGGCTGCACCTGCAGTGACGACTATAAGTTTGGCGTCGGCGTAATCTTCTTTTGTCCCTTCTCTGATAGTTACGGTCGGAATAAATGGTTGTCCATGAACAAGGTCGAGAACCTGACCTTTTGCAAGTTCCTCATTTCTATCTATAAGAACAATTTCTTCTGCAAGTCCGTTCTGGGATAAGGCATATCCATAAGTGGCACCTACAGAACCAGCACCTACAATCACAACCTTTCTCTTATTGCTCCTTAATTTATTTTCATCCATGTAGAGAATAAAATATTATTTATTGAACTTTTTATCGCTATAACAATTCCTGAAAAGAATTTGTTTCCATTAAAGGAAATTTTTTAATATAATCCATTCCTTTCAACAGCATTAAGAATACTTCGAAAGCACTTCTTTACCAAATGCCATACACTCATATCTCTTTAAGTTGTCATATTCCTTTATCCCCGGCATTTGTTGCATTTGTTTGCGAACGTCCGGTTCCATCAAACCGAATGTGATACGTCCGAGAAACACTTTCGAAGGAATACCTGTCACGCCGCAAATCTTTGCAATGTGATTATCTATAAGATTAGTGGTAACTTCAGGAGTAACAGGTTTCATCATATTGCCGCAAACAGCAAAATATCCTCTCAACCTCGGTTTAAGTATTCCTTTGTTTATATCGAGATAATCCTGCATTTCCTGTGAAAGCTTGCCTGCTCTTATAGCACCGCCAATGATTACATGATCATATTTCGACAGGTCGAGATTCTCCCTGACATCGAATACATTGGCAATGCCGTCCATGCCTTCGGAAATCCATACTCCTGCATCTCTTGCAGTACCGCACCAGGTGCTGTACAATATTGCCCATTTTTTATCGGATGGTCGCGGATAATATTCAAGCGACCTGGCTTTTCTCGGAAATAAAAAAGCAACTGTTCCCAGAATCGTTGTTTTGATAAACATCCTCTTTTCCATAAATATTATTATTTATGATTTATACAAATTTTACTTTTAAAGATAAAAATAAACATGAAAATAGTTTAAGGCAATCTTCAAGGTTGAAAAGTTTTGTAAATTTATCACAATTTAATTTTTAATAATAAACTGATGGAATATGATAAATCGTCGTGATTTCATAAGGGCTTCCTTGATTGGAGCTGCAGGTATTGCCATATACAGGCCTTCAGATACTTTTGGTTTTCCCGGGGTTCAGGGAAATTTTACTTCGAGTGTTTCTCTGACAACCGGTGAAGAGAGGGTAGATATGACTTTCAGAGCTTTGCAACCATTTTCAAGGCAGATAAAGGAAGCTATAGGTAACAGGCGAGTTATACTTAAGCCGAATAATGTTTCAAGCAACATTCAGCTAAGTGCAACACATGCAGATACTCTTGAAGGGATTCTCGAGTTTCTGAAGTCGATAAGAAAGCTCAACAATGTCGTTATTGCCGAATCGGCTGCCGATGGTCCTACAATGAACGCTTTCAGCAATTTCAATTATCTGAAACTTGCTGATAAATATCCGGTTAAATTTATGGATCTCGATAGTGAAGGATATGAAATTATTCATGTATTTGATGAAAGAGATTTTGCGCCGCATGCTGTAAGGTTTTCAAAAGTATTACTCGATCCCGGTTCATATATTGTTTCTGTAGCAAGGTTGAAGACCCACGATCGTATTATTGCGACACTCTCTTTGAAAAACATAATAGTTGGTTCGGCAATCAAGGATCCTGGTTTTACTTTCGGGAAAGACCGTAAAGAAGGTGCAAGAAGTGATAAATCAATTGTGCATGGCGGAGGATACAGGGGTATAAACTATAACCTTTTCGACATTGCCCGACGGCTGCATCCTCACCTTGCAGTTATTGACGGATATGAAGGAATGGAGGGCAATGGTCCTACCGCAGGAACTCCTGTTGACCACAGAGTTTGTATCGCCAGCACCGACTGGCTTGCAGCCGACAGAGTGGGAGTGGAACTTATGGGCATTGATTTCGGCAATATAGGCTATCTGACATATTGTGCTCAGGCCGGACTGGGAAATGCCGATCTTGCTAAAATTGAAATTATCGGAGAAAGGATAAGCGATCATATAAAAACATATAAATTACACAGCAATATCGAAAAACAGCTTCTCTGGAAGAAACCGGTAAGCTGACAAAAGATGGCAATTATTGCAGAAGCTTATTTTATTGACACCTATTTTGTAACTTTATCATTATTATCGTAATACAAATCTTTAAAACAAAAATAAAATGAAAACATCAAGAAGAACATTTATAAGAAATACCGCTATGGCAGTTGCCGGTGCCGTTGTTTTACCCAAGACCATTCCTCCTGTACCACCAAAAGCAAAAGGCATTGTAGGGCTTCAGCTTTATTCAATCCGCACCGAAATGGGGAAAGATCCTGTCGGGTCGCTCAAACAGATAGCCCAGATAGGATACGTTTATGTTGAGCATGCAAATTATGTTAATGGTAAATTTTACGGATACGCGCCTGTCGAATTCAGAAAAATACTCGACGACATGGGTTTAAAAATGATTAGCGGCCATACTGCACTTAATCCGAATCACTGGGACGCTTCGAAAAATGACTTTGCCGACAGCTGGAAAAAGCTTGTAGATGACGCCGCAATACTTGGTCAGGAATATGTTATAAGTCCTTCGATGATTCAGTCAATGTACCGAACTTACGACGATTTGATGAGAACAATAGATATTTTCAACAAAGCCGGTGAACTGTGTAAAAAGAATAAAATGAAATTCGGATATCACAATCACGATTTTGAATTTAAAACCGAATTTAATGGTGAAAAAATGTTCGATATCATTATGAAGTCAATCGATCCGAAGATGGTAGTCATACAGCTCGATATGGGTAATCTTTATAATGGCGGCGCAAATGCTATGGAAGTGGTTAAGAAATATCCGAAAAGATGGGAAAATATTCATGCCAAGGACGAGATAGAGACAGAGAAGGGTAGGTTCGAAAGTTGCATATTAGGGGAGGGTATCGTTAATGCAAGAGAAGTACTCGACATTGCAACGAAAATCGGCGGAGCAAAAGTTTATATTATAGAACAGGAAGCATATCAGGGTAAAAGTCCTATGGAATGTGTGAAGGCCGACCTCGAAGTGATGAAAAAATGGGGATATGTGTAGAAAAGGATAAAGGAAAAAGGATAAAGGAAAAAGGAAAAAGGGAAAGACAAGATAAAATAAGGGAGTAAAAAAGTATAAAGTTTAATAAACAGGAGAACGAATGAGGTATTGACTGTAATCTCCTATTATAAAATTATTTCAGGGAGGAGTATCCCGTTTTAGGTTTGCGGACTAAAAGGTTCGGATTTATCCTGATTGAATAATTTGATTGTTTCATTTTGCATCAATACCCATATCGAATATACTCCGGCCAGTGTGCCTACAGGGATATTAAAGCAGCAGATAACTGAAACAACCATGACAAGTATTCGGGCCCAGTTCTTATATGAGAGCAAGCCGATACCGCCTATGATGCCGAGTAATGAAACTGATCCAATAAAAAGTGGTATGGCAGTTCCAATAAATGATATTACTGTTTCTGCTATCTCATCACCCAGAACCAGACCTTTTACAAACTTCATAACTGCAAAGACACATGCTGCACCTAAAAAACCAAGCGAATTCAGAACTATCCTGAGAATTGCGACTAATGTGACCTGTTTTTTCAATTTTAAATCTTCCATTGTCTTATTGCGTTTTTATTTTTTATCCTAATGACGGTCTTTCTTTTCAGTTTGATGCATTAATCTATAAAAATAGTGAATTAAGATTTAAAAAGGTCAAAAATTTTAACAAGAATGTTAAGGAAATATTTTACAATTTAATGAGTTTTATAAATTTGTAGATGAAAGCAAATAATTATGAAAAAGAAAATTATTTTCATTTTTTCCTTTATTCTGGTTGCATGGTTTTTAGCTTCATGTGAAGAAAGATGCAAGTTCTGCAAGAGGGTGACTTATGAAAACGGCACAGTTGTTAACGAAACCGAAGAGATTGAATATTGTGGAACAGACCTGGTCAAACAGGAGGCTCTCCCCGATGTTACAGTGGGCAATCTTGTAACCAAGGTCGAGTGTAAGTAGTCAGTATCTGACTCCGATCAGTGTTACATCGTCAACCTGGGGATTATCTCCACGCCATTCTTCGAATATTTTATCGAGCAATTCACCTTGTTCCAGCATTGGTTTGGGAGCAAGTTCCACAAGGGTTTCTTTCAGTTTCCCCGACATAAATTTTTTTTGATAAGGCCCTCCGAATTGATCGGCATAACCATCTGAAAAAATATAGAAAGCATCCCCTTTCATAATGTCAATTTTGTGAAGTGTAAAAGGCTGCATTTTGTAGTGAATGGCTACAGGCATTTTGTCAGGCCTGTAATGGACCAATTCTTTGCCCCTCACAAGGTAAAGAGGGATATTTGCACCTGCAAACCATAGGATGTTATTGTTAAAGTCGAGTGTACATACTGCGGCATCCATTCCGTCTTTAACCGAATCTTCATCAGCAACCTGTTTCAGGGATGCGATAACATTTTCTCTCAGTCTGTTAAGAATCTGATCGGGCATCAGAATATTTTTTTCGTTCACTATTTCATTCAGGAGTGTTACGCCCAGCATACTCATAAATGCACCTGGAACACCATGCCCGGTACAATCTGCTACAATGATTACCTGAAAATTGTCTTTCGAGCTAATCCAGTAGAAGTCACCGCTTACTATTGCCAGAGGTTTATAAAGAACGAAGTGTTCGAGCTTATCGCTGAACAGTTCAAGGGAAGGTATAAGTGCTGTCTGAATCCTTTTCGCATACATTATACTATCGGTGATATGTTTTTTCTGGTAAGCTATCTGGTCGCGCTGTGCCGCAGCTATATCTCTCTGCTTCTCAATTTCATCTTTTTGTGCCGATATAAGCCTGTTTTTTTCTTCGAGGGCAATATTGGCTTCTTTCTTTATCCTGTAAGCCCTTAATATAAAATAAGCAAGGGTGCCGACAAGCAAAAGTGCAATAAGTACAAAATAAAGAACAAGCTTTTGCTTTTCAAGAGTTGCGAGTTGAATCATAATTTTATTTTCTTGCTCTTCGATTTTAGTCAGTTGCTCTTTTATCAATAATAACTGGCTGTCAATTTTTGCTTTCTGTGCTAACAGGGTATCTTTTTGGGCTTTTACTTCATTTTGCTGCTGGATTATAATCTGTCGCTGAGTATCCATCTCTCTTCTCTGACGTGAAATCTGAGCTATCTGCTCATTCAGGATTTTTTGTTTTTGTTCAAGCTCTTTCTCTTTAAGCAAGATTTGATTATTTAGACTATCGAGCAGCCTTTTCTGTCTCAGAATCTCTTCCTTCTGCTGATCAATTGTTTCGAGTTGCCTGTTTATTGTTTCTTTTTGTAGCTCAATTTCTATACTTGCCTGATTATAAAGATTTTCCCAGTCTTCTTTCGTTTTGACTGCAGTAAGAAGCAAACTTTGTGGAACAGACATACCCTCTTTCCTGATGTATTCATCATTTATGTCGAATCTCGGCTTCCCATTAACTACTATAAAATTTATCATCGACTCCCTGAATTCGTATCCCTCAGTTATTAGCATTGTACGTTTGCCGGCAATTTTATCTTTCACTTTATTCAGGTCAAAACCTGCATTTTTATTTAAATAAAGAACCTGGACATGTGTTAAACTTTCGAGGTTTTTAAAGCCGAATATCCTTACAGGCTTGTCCTGTATCCTGTTCCTGGTCTTTGCAAGATTCATCATTTCATCAATCAAATCGTAATCACCGAGCAATACGCCTATTTTAAAAGAGGACGAATCGGCAAATTCCGGACCGAAGTCAATGTATCTGGCAAGGTCGAATATATAAAGTGCTCTTGTTGCATTGTCAAATCCATTTTGAGCTTCAAGGCCTTCAAACTGCGAAATAATCAAGATTAGAAATGCAATTTTTTTCAGGTTGAAATTAGTGCAGGTCATAAATTTCTATTTATTACAACGAATTTGCTAAATTTTATTCAAGATTCCAAATCAATTATAAATTAACTTAATACATTAGTGTTGAAAAAATGTTAATAATTTTAAATAATATAATTATTATTATACTTAATTTGTCATAAATTTATTGCCTGAATTGAATTCTTCAAATGGGTGTCACATATAATAATTTGGATTTACGCGACAAGAAGATTGTGATCATAGAGGATGATATACCTTCAGTGAAATATTATAAAACTCTTCTTGAAAATTCAGGTGCAGTTGTAGAAGTTTTCGAAAATGGCAAAGATTTTACTGATTACATAAATAACTCCAACGATTCAATAGATGCAGTTATAGTTGATTTTCTCATACCTTTTATTAACGGCATCGATTGTATAAGAATAATGAGAAGAAAAAATCGTACAACGCCGGTAATTATGATTACTGCCTACTTTTCTGAGCAGACAAGAAATGAAGCATTAATAGCAGGCTGTGACGAATATGTCCTTAAACCTGTTTTTCCCGAGAAGCTCTTCTGTGTTCTCGGGAAATTTCTAAGGCCTGAATGGAGTTATTCACGTTCCTGATTCCAATAAATTTTTTTACTTTATTTCCGGTTGTAACAGTCTTACATAATTTCTGTAATAACTTTCAAGTTTATCTTCAACTTCTTTCGCAAAATCGGCGAAACCATTGTCTTTAGCAGCAGTTGCTACCCGGGATAATGATTGAAGTGATAATTGAATTTCATAGTCGGCCGAAAGTAAAATATTTTGTGTTTGTTTGAAGTAGTAATCGAGCCTGTTAAAATTGTATGATGTGAAGCTCTTTGAAAGAGCAATAGCTTTCTCACCGCCACCTGCCTCATAGTAAGCTTCAATAATATCAGGAATAAACATATCGTGAGGAACTTTTTCAACAGGTATCATCTCCATGCAATAATCGAGAACTTTCAATGCTTTTTCCTTTTGACCTTCGGCAACCAGCGATTTTGCCAGTCGCGCATAATTGTATCTCGCTTTTATAACTGTAAGAGTTCGCCTGTGATTGTAGTCTATATATACGTCTTTTTCTTTTGCTCCACCCCAAACAAAACGATTCATCATATTTTCATAAAGTATTTCAGTATCTACTCTTCCATATTCGAGCCAATTTTTATTTTGTGACTTTATCGGAACCAGTCTATAAGCAAGCCCTTCAAGTTGGAAATATTCCTCAAGGCCCATTGCGTCGCTATGATAACCGGTAACGTAATAAATTGGTCTTTTCCAGTTGTTATTTGCAAGAATATCGAGAATAATAAGCTGACTTTTCATAATCGAATTTCCTTTTAAAACGATATCAATGTAAGGCACTATCTTATCCGCATCTTTCCGTTTCACAGTTCCCGATGCAATAACTGCGGCCGAATCAACAGGAATACGGATTGTTCGTGAAGGAATTACATCGAGTTTTTCAGTTGCCGATATCTGAACTTTTGTTGCATCGTTTTCGCTCATCACCCAATCAATAACCGTCTTAATATTGACAGGATCTTTAGTTTTTTCTACGATAAATACCTGATTGTTTACTCCGTCGTAATATTTATATGTCGGCAGAGAAATTGGAAGAGGATCCGATTCGTACGCTTTGAATTTCATCTGGTCTATATACCAATCGGTATTAAGTAGCATCAGATTACATACACGAACATCGGTTCTCATTCCTTCGACTTCCTGTGCATACCATAGAGGGAAGGTATCATTATCGCCGTTAGTGAAAAGAATTGCTTCAGGAACGCATGAATTCAGATAGTTAAAAGCAACATCCCTGGCAAGGTATCGTCCTGATCTGTCGTGGTCATCCCAGTTTTGGTTGCCCATTATTAACGGGACTGCAGCGAAGCACACAATACCTGAAACAGAAGCAGAAAGTATTTCGTTTAATTTCTTTGAAAGCCCCTCAAAAAGTGCAAGAACTCCAAGTCCAATCCATACCGAAAAGAAATAGAATGAACCCACATAAGCATAATCTCGTTCTCTCGGCTGATTAGGATATTGATTCAGGTAAATCACAATGGCAATGCCGGTCATTATAAACAAAAGCATAATTATCCACCAGTTCTTATTATCTCTGCTGAAGTGATAGAACATACCTACAAGTCCAAGAATAAACGGAAGCATATAATAAACATTCCTTGAAGGATCTTTCTTCATTTCTTCAGGCATATCTTTTATACTTCCAACTCTTGGTGCATCAAGAAAATCGATACCTGTTATCCAGTTACCGTTAATTGGTCCTCCGTAACTCTGGGTATCGTTTTGTCTTCCGGAAAAGTTCCACATGAAGTAGCGGAAATACATAAAATCGAGCTGGTATGTAAACATGAATCGCAGGTTCTCAAAAAAAGTAGGTTTACGTATAATTTTTTTCTCTCCGCTCTGGTCGGTAACCTGAACAGGGACACCCTTCATACGTGACCATTCCTGATAAACCTGCTGGTGGTCGCTCTGGTCGCTCCACATACGCGGGAAAAAAGTAATAAACCTTTTGTCGTATTCCCTTACAATATCATGACTTGTAACTTTATATTTTCCATTTACAACGCTATATTTCGGTTTTCCTTCTTTGTAATTAATCACTGGTGCATTAAAATATGGTCCTTTGAGAAGAGGCCGCGAACCATACTGCTCACGGTTAAGAAAGTATAGCAGATTGAACGCATTTTCGGGGTTGTTTTCATCGATAGGCGGATTTGCCCATGAACGAATAACAATGATTGAATTTGCAAAATATCCTATCAGGATAACAGCAATTACTGTAAGTGTTGTATTTAAAAGCCGAATGTTCTTACCTGACGAGTGCCATATAAAAAATATCATACCCGCCAGCAGAAGAATACTAAGAAAGAAAGAATCCGAAACAATCCAGATTCCTGAAAAGAAAATCGCAGCAGAAGCCAGCAGGATTATCTTTTTTTCTCCTGAACCAGTAAGAGTTGCCCTTATAGCA